>TARA_R110002096_G_scaffold44524_8_pt1 | contig 66061 bp, 48 predicted proteins | sample TARA_R110002096 | Tara Oceans TARA_R110002096 (sample SAMEA4397295) | marine metagenome | biome: Polar Biome; feature: [DCM] deep chlorophyll maximum layer (ENVO:01000326); material: water (ENVO:00002006), including particulate matter (ENVO:01000060) such as... | depth 35 m
AGGAGCAATGGCAACCTGCACGGCTGCATCCGCATCCATCCCTGCGGTTGCTCCCGCATCGCTCGCAACCTCAGCCTCCGGAGGTGTCACAGCAACCGCTGCGATCTCGGTTGGCTTTGTCTCTTCTGGCGAATCAGACTTTTTCTTATCATCAGAGGAGAGAAGCACTGCCGCTAAAACAACAATTAGCCCCAGGGCACCAACCGCTCCAAGCACAACTTTAAGCCGGTTGTCCCTTGGGACTTCGTCGAGATACTCGTCATCGGAGACGGCCATGAGACCGGTCCGCGAAGGCGAGTTGCCGCGAGCTTTCTCAAGTTTCTCAAGCTCCTTGGCGCTGAGCTTGCTGCCATCTTCTAGCGACTCGCCGTCGGCATACCAAACCGCCGAAAGCCCCGAGCTCTCTTCTGCCTTGGGCTCGACAATCTTCGAGACCGCAACACTCTTGTCTTCGGACGATCGGACATCGCTTGCCAACGGCTCGGCGCTGGCTTTCCCTGATTGTTTCGCAGTTTTCGAGGCCTCTGCTGCCGCCGCAGCTGCTGCAGCAGCAGCTGTTGCGATGGGTCCTGGGTTTGGACTCGGTAGTGTTGGCGCTTGCGCAGCTTCTGGGGGGATTCTCTCCGGAATCGCCCCAGCCTGCATCGACGCTTCAACCTGAACCGTTGGCTCCGAATGCGCTGATGGTGAAACCTCGATTGGGGTCTCGACCTTGATTGGCTCGCCAACCAGGCCAACCCCCATCACCGTTTGCGAACCGATCGCGCTCTTCTTAGAACTCTTCTTAGAACTCTTCTTAGGCTCTGATTCGGCCTTTACCGGCTCAACCTTCGTAGTCTTCGCAGTCTCGTCGGCAAACTCGGGGGCCTCTGTCGGAACAGCAGCCTCTTTTCCCATCGACTTCACCCGCTCCATGGCCCGCGACACCGACGCTGGCGGATGGGTTGGACGGCGGCGCGCCATCTCGTCACTCATGATAACGCCGCTATCGGTACCTTGGCGAAGCGCCTCGACCAATCGGTACACCGTGATGTAGCGGTCGGTCGGCTTCTTTGCCAAACAGCGCATGATGGCCCGCTCTAGCCATGCAGGGGTTCCGGGAGCCACCTCGGAAAGGGGACGTGGCGTCTCTTCAACTTGCCGGGTAAGTACGTCAAAAACCTTACCGCCGTGAAATGGTGGATGGCCGCTAAGCATCTGATACGCGATGCAGCCCATCGAGTAGATGTCGGCTCGCCTATCGACCGCATCCCCGCGCGCCTGCTCTGGCGACATGTAGTGCGGATCGCCAAAGGTCATGCCCAGCGAGGTCGAAGCGGCCTCGCCTTCTTGCTCGACCAGCTTCGCCAAACCAAAATCAAGCAACTTAAGGTAGTTGGCTCGCGTACGTCGCATCGCCAAAAAGAGATTTCGCGGGCGAAGATCTCGGTGCACGTAGCCCATCGCATGAGCTTCTATAAGTGCCTCGCCGAGCTGGGTAAGCAAATCGACAACTTGATCGATCTCGAGCCTGCCCTTCTCCTCGATGATGTCCGCGAGGGTCCTACCCTCGAGGTGCTCCATCGCCAAGTAGAGCCGGCCGTCAAGAATCCGACCGAAGTCGTAAATCTGAACGATGTGGTCGTTGTCGAGCTCGCCAACCGTGGTCGCTTCACGACGAAAGCGCTCGATGGCAAGGTCGTCGCGACTTAGCTCGTGGTGCAAAACTTTCACCACCACCTTGCGACGCAAAGTGACGTGTTCGCCCAGGTAGATAGCTCCTGACGCACCTTGGCCGATCTGCTTGATCAGCAGATAGCGATCACCAATGGTGGTACCAACGATCGGATCTCCCGAGAGATCACGAGCTTTGGCAGTGCCACAGTTCGGGCAAAACAGGGCGTCCTGATCAAATTCAAGACGACAGTTCTTGCATAGAACTTTTTCGAGTTCTGAGGCCAACGCAGTCACTATAGCGCATCTCCTTGAAGGTGAAAGTCACCCTCCTGTCGGTTCGGCCATAGAGCATCTATATGCCAGGGCCAGGCCCCCGAGCCATGACCGGCATCACAGGTGGAGCGCCAAGATTGAACTGGCCGTTCTTTGCCACGCTGGCCGTTACTGCGGCGGTCGGGTGCCGTTGAAGTTTTGGACCGACTCGCACCCAATAAGCGCTGCACATTCGGCTGAGTCGTTATCGGCGACTGTGTAGATCACGCTCCCAACCAGGATGTCACCGTCGATATTCGCCTCCAGGCTGGAATTGACGAAGTGCGTACAGCCATCTTGGTTGCGCTCGACCGTGCCTTCGATATCCATCGACAATTCGGAGCCACTGATGCCTCCGACGAAGACGTTGCTTCCAACAAGAAGATCTAAGAATAACGCTGAGATTCCACCTACCGTCGCGGTGACTCCGGCCTCGGCTTCTACGATGCCCAGAGGAATGCCCGTGTTTGTCGCACCCTCCTCCCAGTTGACGAAGTTGCAGCCATTTGCTCCAGAGGTAATGGCGACAGCGTAGTCCCCAGTCGCGTCCGCCGAGGCGCCATCGCCTCCGCAGCCAGCGGTGAGAAACGCAAATAGAGCGAGATGGGAGGCGTACCGAATCATGGTGGCGCGAGTGTATATCAACCCTCGAAGCTGCCGGTCTCAAGATAGCGACGAACCAACGCGTGCACCCCGGCATCGCTAGGCAAGAGGGTGTGAATCACCGGAACCGACGTCCAATCGTGCATGCTGGCGGCCTGCGTCTCTTCCACCAAAACCGTTGTATCGGACGCTCGCCCATCGGCAATTGGTGCCATTAGGATGGAACTCGGCAAAAAGGCGGTCTTGCCTGTGCCCGCCACAGCAGCCAGGGCGCACGGCGGAGGCGGCAGTTTGGCGACTTCGTCAGGATGCAAACTCTGCAGAATGGGTCCGCATGCGACCTTCATCCACGGGCGGTGCGCGTAGTGCTGGGCGATTACCGAGCCGGCGATTGGACTTCCAAGTGCAACACTTCGCCCCGCCCTAAACTCGGGAAGCTCGGCGGCCAAGTAGCGCAACAATACGCCGCCCGCCGAGTGCCCAACAAAGCCTATCCCGGGTCCGCCTTGTTCGAGGCTGTGAGCCTCTAAGAACTTCACAAGTTTGCGCGCTGCATGCGAAAGCCGAGCGCGCCGCTGATACCCAAAGAGATGCACTGTGTGGCCGGCACCTCGCAAATGGCGTGCTAGCTTGGCCATTGAATAGCGCGTGCGCCCCATGCCATGTAAGCAGATGATGACCACCGCTAAACTCTACCTATAAAAGCGAGCATTACCCATGATTGAAATCGGATCGAAAGCCCCATCCTTTGCGCTTCGCGACCAATTTGGCCGCGAAGTCACACTCGAGCAATTTGCAGGCAAAAAGCACCTGCTCATGCTCTTCTACCCACTCGACTTCACCCCTACTTGAAGCCTTGAATTGCCTGCGCTGGAAGCGCAGCTAAAACGACTTGAGAACGCAAATACCCAAGCGTGCGCCATCAGCATTGATAGCTCGCCGGTGCATGCAAACTTTGGAAGCAGCCTTGGGGGCATTTCGTATCCCATGCTTGCCGACTTCCACCCAAAGGGTGCGGTGGCCAAGGGCCTTGGCGTCTACAACGAGGAGAACGGGTTCACCGACCGAGCGACGGTGATCATCGACGCCGGTGGCATCGTCCGCCACGCCTCTTCGGTGGGCCAGCGCGACATGGATGTTGTAGCGAAGGACTGCGAAGACATCGATAAAGCGTATTCGGAAGCTCTTGCACCAACACAGGCCGCAGGCGCATTGCCGACAGGCTCGATCGTCTACGTGCGAAACAACTGCGGCGCTTCACGAGCCGTTCTCTTGGCCAAAAACAACCTACACCTAGGTTCACTAGAAGTGCGCAATGTAAGTGAGAATCCCGCACAACTCTCCGAGTTAAAAGCGCTCACAAAAGCGGAAACAGCGCCTGTGCTTATCGCCAAGGGTGAAGTTGTCGCCGAGTCTGCAAAGATTGTGAGTTACCTGGCCAGCACCTGCTCGTCGTTATAGGAAGTTTAAGACGAAGGCAGTTATAGTTGTCGCATGAGCGCGGTTGGTTCGAGCGATGCGATAACGATTCACCCTGGTGCCGATGCCACAACGATTGTGGTGTCGGGCAGCATCGATGAGCGCAGCCAATTGTTACTCCCTGACGCCTTCACAGTTGGGAAACGTGTCGTTATCGACACGACCGCGGTAACTCGAATCAACTCCCTCGGCGTCGCAAGCTGGATTCGCTACATGGGCAAACTCTCCGGGTTTGGCGTGCCGGTTTCCATCGCGCCACTGTCGGTTGCCTTCGTCACCCAGGCCAGCATGATTTCGAACTTCCTTGGCAAGGCATCCGTCGAGACGTTTCTCGCGCCCTACTTTTGCGCAAAGTGTGACCAAGCGATCGAGCAGCTCTTCGCGATTGATGCGCAAGTTCCCGAAGAGATGGCCTGCCCCAAATGCACGGCACCAATGGAATTTGACGACGAGCTTGAGAGCTACCTGCAGTTTCGCAAGTAGAAGAACTCGCACTCGCTCTGCTGCGAGACTGGCTCTGCTGCGACTCGCTCGCGGCTATTCTTCAGCAGCCGCAAGTGGTGGCATCACAGTAGCTTTCGTAAACGAGCCGTTTGCCTGCTCGATAGCCTTTGCAAACTCGACCGAGTTGCGGACGTTCTGCGCACCAACCCGAGTGATCACCGCATCAGCTCCAACGGCCTCAAGCTCGCCGGTGGCCTCGGTAACCATCACACCACCCTCAAAGTCGCTGTACGCCCAGGCGAGAAGCGGAAATCCGGTCACGACTTTACCGCCAGCCAACTCTTTCTCATCGGTATAGATGCGATGCATCGAACGCTGGGCCGATGTACTAATTTCGTAGCGTGCGTACACAAGCCATTCAGGGTTCTCGCCCTTGTCCTCATACTTTTCCCAATACAGGCCAGCATGCTGTTTAGGCATGCCATCGTTACTACTGGTCAGGACCGCTTCGGTAGCACGTTGTCGAATGTCCACGACGCTGCGCACAAGCTCTTTGTACTCGGCAGAGTTTCGGTTCTCTGATAGCCGATCAAGTGTGCTCAGTAGCTGTCCACGCCTAGAACTGTAGAGAGGGCGAATCTTGGTGTTGAAAAGCTCGGAGTCCAAGCTAACCGCGATCGAGGACGTGGCCTCTTCGAGAGCGACGACGCGAGCCTCGGCTTTTCCCGACTCAAGGTCGCGGCTGTACGATGAGATTCCCACGCACACCATCGAACCAATTTCTTCGATACATGTACCCGTAAATGGGTTTTTGGACCGAATCCAAGCGGGTCGTTCTTGCTGAGAAACGAGATCATCGATCTTGTCGGTAGCCTCGTTAAGTTGTGACTTGGTCTTGTTTTGCTGGGAAGCGTTGTAGAGCAGGAGCGCGCCTGCACCGAGCACCGCCGTTAGCGAGACGACGGCAAGGACGAGCGTCTTCTTACCAAGCGCCCCTCCGGTAGCAGCGGCAGCAACAGCCGAGACAACAGGTTTGCGCTTTCGAGCCGTCTTGATAAATGCTTTGAGCTTTGCATCGGCTGTGGGCTTTTGCAGGTCGCGCAAACGCGAGAGCAGTGACTCTTGGGCGGCACAAGCCGAGGCCTGCTTGCAGTTGCCACACTTCATCTCCGGTGGTGTGGCGAATTTTAAGATCTCATAGTGCTCGGCAACATCGACAATCTCGGATGTCGTTGTCGAACACGATGGACAGTTGTAGGGCATCGAAAAGCTGAGCACCTCGTCGCCCAGGTCCTCGGTCCGGGGCAATCGCTCTAGCAAGACCGGAGGACAGTCGAGCAAGAAAAGCCGCTGCGCCCCACCGCGCGCCAACGTAATGAAGTTGCGCCACTCAGCAGCACCAGCGATATCAACTCCGCCAAGGCCAGAGACATCAACCACGACACGACCTTCAAGACCCTCGGCAACCTTCTCACTTGAGAATGCTCCATCGAGATTTCCCGAGAGGCGCAAAAACGTATCGCTGCCTTCTACGTACTTGTCGATCTGCAAGCGGCGATTGCCACCCGTGATGTTGTAGTTGAGTTTGGCAGCGAGAAATTCGGGAACGCCACGATCAAGATCGAATTGCGGTTGCTGGGCTACAGTCGAGAAAAAGGAGGTTGGATCTTCGTCGAAGAACTGCGGGCGTGCGCAGGAGGGACAGAGATGTTCTGGCGGTTCAAAGCCTCGAATTGCAGCGCCATCTCTAGCGACCTGAAAGGCGATATCCCGATCCACGTCGCAGTGGTCGCAGCGGTAGGGCCCGTAAAACGAAACAATGCGAGCCTTGCCAATAAAACCGGCGACCATGTTCACCTGGTCCATGACCTTGGCTGAACACTCGATCAGATAGATGTTCTCGGCGTTGCGGGTGAGTACGCTAATAAATTCGGACCACTCTCGAATACCGAAGGACGAAATCTTGCTGATGTGCCCCATATCGAGCACGACGTTTTTAGCCTTGATCGACGAGGCGAGGCGCTTGCCCTCAAAGCTCTCGTCCATGACGCCATCGAAGCGGACACACGTTGTATCCCCATCCGAGATGCGCTCGGTCTTTAGCTTCTCTTCGCCGACGGTACTTAGTGTGGCTGCTGAACTCATATTGCAATCTTGAGACACATCAGCGGACTCCCACGATGCAACTCTCTATTGTTACATTATCAGGTCGCAGCTACATGCTCCAACCTCAGACAGGGGCGGGATATCGAAATCCCTGCGCTATGGTGAGCCTCACTACCTTCGTTTCACAAGCGCGTGACGTCTAGACTCGTGTTGCTACTTTAATTCATAGCACTGCCAACAATGGTGAGCAGGTTGGGGAAAAAAGTGGGGGTAAACCTCGCACTTTATCCGACTTAGCGTTCTAAGGTTCGAGAACCTTAGGTACTGGGAAGTCGGCATGGATCCTGAACTGTAACTAACCATGCTGCAAACACAGGACTCAACCCCCGCCCACTTTCATTCAACGCCGTACAGCACGGACCAGTTTCTCGCCGTGCTGGACAACACCGAAGCTGGTATGGCCGTCGTCAACACACTCGGGCAAACCATCTATGTGAACACCAGCCTGCAGGGCATGATGGGCATCGATGCCGCATCACTCCCAGAATGGTGTCATGTCCAGCTGCTTGAAATGATAGAGAGAATTCGCTCGTCCAGCGAGCAAGTCATCGAAAAGTGGTGCCACGAAGGAGCAACCTATCGCATTCGAGGCCGAGCTCTCCACGCGTGGAGTGGCCACATCGCTCTCGAAGTCTCGGTGGCCTATGCCAACACGAGTACATCGGTAGCCGACGTTCTCTCGCGAGGGCTCGCACTAAGCCGGACCGATGCTGCTTTGCTCGAGCTTCTTTGGCGAGGCATGAGCAACGAAGAAATCGCAACCCAACAGCGCGTCCGCCTAGGTACGGTCAAGTCCCGACTGTTTCGCCTCTACCAGAAGCTCGGAGTGCGCAGGCGCCCCGCAGCAGTTCTCCGCGCAGCAGAAATCATCGCGTCCTAACGCAGCAGTTTAGCGGTGGGCTAACGGCTTATTCGGCCGCAGCATAATGCTGAGGAGAGCTTTGCTCTCCTCGGCAAACCAATGCTTGGAGCACAGACCTACGAGGCTGCGTTCTTTATGCCGGCCACTCGATCTGCGACGTCGCGATAGTCTGGCTGCTTCTTAAGCACCATCTCGTAGTAGTAGAGAGCTTCTTGAGGATCTTGAAGTGACTCGTACGTAGCGCCAATTTCGTAGTACAGGCTAAACTTCTCTGGACCTGTAATGTTGTTGACGTAGAGCCCAGCCTTGAACTGGCTGATGGACTCACTTAGACTATTTTGCTCGCGATGGCAGAGCCCCACCATGAGGCGGCACTGAACCTCGCGTCCCGGCACTTCCATCACCTTCTCAAAGGCGGCAATGGCTTCGCCATAGAGCCCCATTTCCTTGTAGGCGAGCCCTAGATCAAAGTGGGTATCCGCATCGTTCTCGTCGACCGGATTCTCAAGGACGACCGATGGCGCGCGACCCAGATGCTGTGGCGGCGGCGGCGCTGGCACGGATGCATCATGGCCAGTTGGAGCATCGAGACCATCGAGAAATGAATCGTCGATATCGCCGAGAAGGTTGTCGCCTAGGCCGTCGCCCAAAACCCCATCGCCAAGTAGATCGGCACCTTCGGTCGTGGCACCACCGCGAGCCATCTGGAGCTCTTCGTTCTTAGAAGCGACAAGCGGGTTGTTGGGATAGCGCGCCTGTAAAACGCCAAGGATGTCCTGCGCTTCATCGAAGAGACCTTGGGACATGAAGAAGTCGGCCTCATCCAGATCGTCTTCGAGGCTCGTCGAAGGTCCACCCGAATCGATTTCGACGCTGGCTCCGAAGTCGTCCATCGGCGGCTCGTCCGAGGCATCGGTTCCTTCAATGATGAACTCATCAGAGTCGAGTTCTTCAAGCTCCTCACTATCAAACTCGTCGTCAACAAGCTCAATACCGTGAGAGTGCGCCCTGCCGTCAAACGCCGCGGCATCGTTTGGATGTGCATCGGCTGACGAGCCTGCCGCCAGCGGATCGCGTGGTGGAGCGAGGTCAAAGTCGAGCTCATCTCCGTCCATTTCGGCCACGGCCAAGGCGTTTTCAACTTGGCCGATATCGACTTCCATGGTGACCGGCGCGCCGGTAGCTCCATCGAGCCCAAAGTCGTAGTCAACATCTTCGCGACGAGTCACAGACGTTGATGTTCCGCCAGGCGATGCCTGCACCGCAGGGTTCGGGTTCATCGCCATTTGACCTTGATCGAACGATAGGTCGTCAAACTCAAGTTCGTCTTCATCGGCAACGAGGAGATGCCCTGCCGGATTGTCGTTCGGCGGCGCACTGCCCGTTCCAACGTCGAGACGATGGCGCTCTGCAAACTCGTGGGCGATGGCATTGCCACCATCGAGACTAAGAATTTGTCTTAGGTACGATAGTGCCTGCTGCGGGTTTCCGCTAACCGTATGCTCCGCAAGAACTTGCAGTTCGCGAATGCCTTCGCCTTCGCGGCCCTCTTTAATGAGAATGTCCTGCAGCCGCTCGCGCGCCTCGATGTTGCGCTCGTCAATCTCAAAGACGCGACGCAGGTGATCGATGGCCTTTTGATGCAGGCCATACTTCACATAGACATCGGTCTCGGTAAGAATTTTTACGATCTCATCAGCGCTTTCCTGAGATTCGACGCTGCTGATCTCGGCTTGGTCGTAGCCACTTTGCTCATCGAGTTCAAGCTCGGCGACAAAGTCCTCTTCGGCCGGCCGTTGATCGGGAACCGCAGAATCACCCAGCATGTTGCTATCGGATGGCGGCTGCACAAGCGGCATCGAACCTGTAGTTCGCCCCATCTTGTTTCCGCTGAAACGCGGCGGTGGTGGTGGCACCGCATCGGGCGTCGTGGGAACTGCGAAATCTACCGAGTCTGCAAGATCTGAGGGCTTTCCTGCGCGATTTAGAAATTTGAGCGAGTCGGGATCGTTGGGAACGTACTCGAGAATTTTCTGGTGGACCGCTTCGGCTTCTTGGCGCTTTCCAGACTCAGTGTGAACACGAGCGAGTTCTTTGAGAACCGATACGGTCTTGCCCTTTTGATCCAGACGTTGGAACGCCTGGGCAAGCAACGCCAACACATTGGGATCGTTCTGATTTGCCTTAAAGCAAATTTGAAGTTTGGCCAGAGCGCGGCGCGGATCGTTGCGCTGCAGGTAGAGCGTCGCCAGCTCTTGGCAAAGCTCAATGTTCTCCTGATCGTGGAAAAGAAGTCGTTCGGCGACCTTGATAAAGTCGTCCTGTCGACCATTCTTTCGCAAGAACTCACAGGTCGTCGAAAACTCGGTGATGGCCTCTGCTGTCATCTCCTCTTTGGAGTACAGCTCGGCGAGCTTGATGCGAGTCGCTACGTTTTCTGGGTCGAGATCAACGAGTTGCCGAAGCGTTGCGAGGGCCTCGCGCGTTTTCCCTTCGCGATGGAAAAATGCGGCAACCATCTCAAAGTGCTGCATGGCATCGGACAAAAGCCCGAGCTGGCGATACAGCTCTGCAAGTTTGAGATTGACCTCAACCAAGCGTGGATCGACCTTGAGGATCTGCTTGTAAACTGCGACCGCTTTTAGATAGAAGCCCTGGTCCGAATAGAACTTTGCCACCTTCATATAGGTGTCAGTGGCTTCGCCCTTGGCATCTTTCTTAGCGTAGATATCGCCGATCTTGAGCCATACGCGGACGTCCTTCGGATCTTCCTTTACGACCTTGAGATACTCTTTGATCGCTTTATCGTATTGGCCCTTCTCGTAGGCCTTTCGGCCCGCGTCCATGACCTTATTTCTGTTTATCGCCAATAGAATTTTCTAGTTCGAATGCACAGGGTCGAGCGCACTGGGGAGCCAGCATGCCAGCGAGCGAGAAAGAGAAGGAAGCGAGCGGGAAGTGTCGAGCGGAACTCTTGGCCGAGAGGATACCAGGTTGGACCTCACAAAACCTATGGGCCGAAGCTACTTCGAGCAGACTTGAACGCTGCCTGCCCCAACTTTTGAAGGCACTTCAAGCGAAGTGCTGTGGGGGCAGGTAGGCGCAACGCGATTGCTAGCGATTGCGACTTTCAAGAAGCCGCGCAACAAATCCGGTATCGACCTTGCCGGCACGATACTCAGCGCTGTTGAGAATGTTCTTGTGGAACGCGATGTTGGTTTTGATGCCCTCGATAACGAACTCATCTAGGCACCGCAAAGCGCGACTAATTGCCGCGCCGCGATCGGTATCGTGAACGATGACCTTGGCCAAAAGCGAGTCGTAATGCGGAGGCACCACGTAGCCCTCGTAGATGTGCGTATCAACTCGAACACCCAAGCCACCCGGAAGGTTGAGCCCGGTGATCTTGCCCGGTGACGGTGCGAAGGTCTCGGAATCCTCGGCGTTAATCCGCAGCTCGATGCTGTGACCGCGCGCTTTGCGCTGCTTGAACGAGAGCGGCATCCCACTGGCAATCCGAATTTGCTCGCGAACCAGGTCAACTCCGTAGACCATCTCAGTGACGCAGTGCTCCACTTGGATGCGGGTATTCATCTCCATGAAGTAGAACTCGTCGTTCTCATCGAGCAAGAATTCCACAGTGCCAACGCCTTCGTAACCGAGACGCTTGGTGGCGTCGGTAGAAGCTTTGGTAAGGCGCGAGCGCAGCTCTTCGCTGATATCGGTGCCTGGAGCCTCTTCGAGGATTTTCTGATGTCGCCGCTGCACTGAGCATTCGCGCTCACCCAAGTGCGTCGCGTTGCCGTGACTATCACCGACAACTTGGACCTCAATATGTCGTGGGCGCTCGCAAAAGCGCTCCATGTACATATCGGGGTTGCCAAAGCATGCTTGCGCCTCGGCACGGCCCGTTCCCCAATCGTGGACCAGTTGGTCCTCATTGCGAACGATCTTCATGCCACGACCACCGCCGCCGGCTGAAGCCTTCAAGATGATCGGAAAGCCGATTCTCTTGGCGCCCTCAAAGAGGTCTTCCTCGGTTTCTAGGACTCCGGTGCCCGGCAAAATTGGGACCCCCGCCTCGTCCATAGCGGCGCGAGCGCGAACTTTGTCGCCCATAAGTCGCATTAGCTCGGGCTGTGGGCCAATCCAGGTAAGCCCGCAGCGTTTGACGACATCTGCAAATTCCGCATTCTCGGCGAGGAATCCGTAGCCTGGGTGCACAGCGTCTGCGCCGGTTACCTCGGCAGCACTAATGATGGCGGGAATATTGAGATAGCTCAGAGCCGAAGACGCGGGCCCAATGCACACGGCTTCGTCGGCGAACTTCACATGCAGAGCATCGGCATCGGCTTCGGAAAAAACCGCTACCGACCGAATCTGCATTTCTCGTAAAGCGCGAATAATTCGGAGGGCAATTTCCCCTCGATTCGCAATCAAGACCTTTTTAAACATCGTTGGCTCCTGCCGCTTACGGCTTGATCTTGAAAAGAGACTGGCCGTATTCGACTGGGTCAGAATTGTCGACGAGGATTGCCTCGAGGGTACCTGCCATATCGGCCTCGATCTCATTCATGAGCTTCATCGCTTCGACGATGCAGAGCACTTGGCCCTTCTCGACGCGCTGCCCAACTTCGCAATACGGCGAGGAATCGGGGTTTGGAGAGCGATAGAAGGTACCAACGAATGGCGAGGTGACCTCGTGAAGAGACTCATCCACGACCGGTGCGGCTACCGCGGCAGCGACCGGTGCGGCCATCGGAGCGGCGGCCTGGTGTGCAACCGGAGCTGCCATGTGCGCCATCATCGGGATCCCCGTGGGCTGCACATCACCGCGGCGGATGATGAGGTTTAGTTCGGGAGTATCGACGATGAGTTCACTTAACGTGTGACTCTCGACAATCTCTGCGAGCTGGCGGCAAATTGCTACCGTCGCGTTCTCTACTTCCTCGGAGCCGCTTGGCTTCTTGGTACTTTTCTTAGCCGCCACTTTCTTGGCGACGGGCTTTCGAGCAACAGGCTTCTTGGCGATGGCGCGCTTCTTTAGAGCGGGCTTCTTGACGCTGGCCTTTTTTGCGGGAGCTTTTTTCTTAGCGCTTCTGGCGGAACTCATCTGAGCGCAACATTTCCACATGCGCTAGGGCAGCGTCCAGACCCAGGTAGTAGCTTCGTGCTCCAAAGCCACTAATCAAACCAACGCTCTTGGCGGCGGTTAGCGATGTGCGGCGAAACTCCTCCCGGGCGTGAATGTTGGATAAATGGCATTCCACAGCGGGAATTCCGCATGCATCCAGAGCATCACGAATCGCCACACTGGTGTGGGAATAGCCTCCAGGGTTGAGTAGGAGCGCATCGTAGCGTCCTCTGCCCTGCTGAATCGCATCCACGATCTCGCCTTCGAGATTGCTCTGCATCGCATCGAGGATCGCACCACGCGCTTTGGCGCGGTGCATCAACTCGGCGTTGATCTCATCGAGTGTCGTTGTCCCATAGACTGCGGGATCCCGGCTCCCAAGAAGATTGAGGTTGGGACCATGAATCACAAGGATTCGCACGGGATGCGCTTGCGATTCGCTCAAAGCTCAGGTCGAAGCTTGTCTTCAGCGAGCCGCATCAGAAAGCGCGTCTTGCCAAAGTTGGCTTTGGGGCCAAGTACGACAGCTAGGAAGTACTCATCACCGACCATGCGAGTGACGAGGGTAAGACCTTCGGCCTTTACCACCATCTCACTCACACCACCGATTTCGAGCAACTCACCGGCTTTTCGCACCTGGGTAAGAATGAAGGAGAACTCCATTCCGACGGTGTTCATGTCGAATTCCCGATCGGGCACGATGTACTGCTCGAGTGCAATTCCATCAAGCCCCATGATGAGGCCTGCGATGCTGCCATCGATCTTATCTACTACGTTCTGAATCTGTTTAGCGAACACTGGTCCCCCCGCGGTAATCCGAGTCTTACGATAAGTCTACTATTGCTCGAGGTCTGGAGCGACCGCTGGGCACAATTGCTCGCCATTGGGCTGCTCACAGCAGTCGACAATGCCGTCTTGCTTCTCTTGGCAGGTGCCACCGGTCCGAATGTTATCGGTAGCAAGGTCTGCACAGAGCCCCAAGTCATTTGAGAGGCAGCCGTTGCAGACCTCGATTGGGTAGTTGTAGGTAGGCGAGTTTACGTCGCCACCATCGATGCTTCCGCGCAATTCGATCTCGGCGGTGATTCGAGTAATTTCCCCATCGCCGAGATTTGCCTGCATCTCTTCTAAGAGGCGCTTTGGAACGATCTCGAACTTGAGTGCGGCTGTGCTGTTGGATGCGATCGAACCTGTGAAGGGTTGGGTAAAGTACGAAAGCCCTTCTTCCTCAAGCCGCGTAAGGGTCCCAGCATCGAAAAACTCATCGGCAAACTTCAGTTTGACAACAGCACCATCGAGGAACGTCCGTCGGTCGGTCGCGTCGTCTTCGACCGCACGACTCTCTACAAGCGGCGTGAAGATGTAGCCGGAGGAGGCCGCAACATCGATAATTCCGGAGCTAAGGAAACTCGCTTCCTCGCCAGTCGGAACCTCGCAATTGGGGTCTGGGGCCTGATTCCGAAGAATTCGTAGTGTCTCACCCGCATCTACGCACCCAGTCTGGGTCGCGAACGCGCCCACTACGAGCATGCTCAAAGGGATGTAGTTTTGCATTTTCTTCATCGTCAAACTCCTAACCTTGTAGGTATTCATCATAGCTTAGTCCGTCTGCAACAAGCCTGTGAGCTTGCTCAATTCAATGTCATAAGTGCGCACATCACCGGGTTTTGTGAGTGCAATAAAACGCACCGTGCTACCTGTGCGTTTCTTGTCTACCCCCATGCGCGCCAGCACTTCGCTGCGCAGCCATGAGTTGAGATCGGTATTGAGGCCCGCGGCTGCGAGTATGGCAGCGACCTTCGCCTCAAGCTCGGCTTCGCACAGCCCAAGCTTGTGCGAGACGCGGCAAGTCGCCAGAAGGCCAAGTGCAACCGCTTCACCGTGCAAGATCGTTCCATACCCTGCACTGGTTTCGATTGCATGCCCCACGGTGTGGCCAAGGTTGAGTGTGGCGCGCAGCCCGCTCTCGCGCTCGTCTTCGGAGACAATCGCGGCCTTCATATTGGCGCACGCTCGAACCAATGTCGTGAGATCGTCGCCAACCTCGAGGGTTTCGTCGCCAACACTTGGTGCTAGCGACTCGACCAAATTCCAAAGTTCGCCGTCGAGCAGCGCGTACTTAACAAGTTCGCCAAAGGCCGCTCGTCGTTCGCGAACTGGCAGCGTCGTTAGCGTTTGCGGATCGCTCCAGACAAAGGCTGGCTGCCAAAACGCGCCAAGCAAGTTCTTGCCGTGCTTGCTGTTGATGCCTGTCTTTCCACCAACGGCCGAGTCGGTCATTGCCAGCAAGGTTGTCGGCACTTGGACAACCGGAATTCCGCGGTACAGGCTCGAAGCCACGTAGCCCGCGAGGTCGCCAACCACACCGCCGCCAAGCGCAATGATCGCCGAGCTTCGGTCGAGACCACCTTCGATCATCGAATCGACAACCGAGCCAAAGACCGAAAGAGTCTTACTGCCCTCGCCTGGCGCAATGCTCTTGGCAACAACCTGGTAGCCCGCAGCTTCGAGAGCGGCGATAAGGCCAGTGCCGTACAGTGGCATGACGTTGGTATCGGTAATGAGCCCAAGCCTGCGAACGTTGGGCAACCGCTCGCGAATCGCCTCTGGGAGTTTTTCTAAGCAGCGATTCTTGGTGATGACTGGATAGCTGCGCTCGCGAAGTGCGACGACAGCGCCTTCGGCGTTGTCACTAAGACAGCCAAGACCAAAGATGATGTCGCTTGCGACCGTCTCGGGAGTTTTCTTATCGGTAGAGACCGAGATTGCCGCACGGCGATAGATTGGAGCTCTTTCCCGATAGAGATCTTCGATCTCCTTCGCAGGTTTGGCTAGCAAAGGGCGGCTCGCGCGATTTGCGCCAACCCGCGAGAGCGCCGTCGAAAGCTCGGTGGCGAGATGTACGACGTGCCCGGCCTGCGCCATCATTTGCAATAGCTCTGGCTGACACGGCGTTCCGCCACCTGTGGCGATGACGCTCGCTTCGCCATCGCAAAGTGCTCGCAGCGCGTCGCGCTCGCGAAGGCGAAAGCCTTGCTCGCCATCTTCCTCAAACAGGCAAGCAATGGTCTTGCCCGCCTGCTCTTCGATGACGCTATCTAGGTCTACACAAGGCATGTTGAGTCGCTTGGCCAAGACCCGCGATACTTCGCTTTTTCCTGAGGCCATAAAGCCTATGAGAAAGACCGAGCGCATCACGAGCCTCGAGTACTACTGATCCGCGCAGGGAAGGAATGAGCGATTGGTGATTTTCGGAGTGATGAAAATCAAGACCTCGGTGCGCTCGTCGTTTTCTTTTGTGGTTTTGAAGAGCCAGCCAAAGACAGGGAGGTCGCCAAAGAATGGAACCTTCGAGTACGAAACGCCGCTGTTTCGAGTGTAGATACCGCCGATAACTGAGGTATCGCCGTCTTGTACAAGAATGGTTGTCTTGGCTTCTTTGGTGAGCAAGGTTGGGTCACCACGAGCACCGGTATTTACAAAGTCGGCTTCGTTCTTTTTAACGTCGATGTCCATCGAGACAGCGCAGTCACGCAGCGAGACCGAAGGCTTCACTTTGAGCTCCAAGTCGGCTGGAACGAACTGGGTTTGCACACCGTTGGCGGAAATCACCGAGATGGGAATCGAGACACCCGACTTGATTGACGCTTGGATGTTGTTCGATGTGGTGATTTTTGGAGAGGAGATAATTCGTACCGAGCCTTCGTCTTCAAGAGCCGAGAGCCTGAGGTTTAGACCAAGTGCGCCACCGACAGAGCCGAGCGAGAGGCCGATACCACCACCAGAGCCAGTACCGATTGCGGCTGGCAAGTTGACAGCAAAGTCGGAAGGACTTGCAGCAACACCTGCCGTTGGAGTCTGTCCATCTTCTGCTGCACCGGCGAGACCGATGCTGCTTGGGAAGAGCAAGCCCGTTGCATTGCCTGTTGCGGCCGATGCATTCATGTTGCCGCCCCACTGAATACCGAACTCGCGGACGAAGGTGCTGCGAGCTTCAACAATGCGGGCCTCAATTTGAATCTGAGGAGTTTGCGTATCGAGGCGGGTAAGCATGTCGATGATGCGAGCGCGGTTGCGGCTCACGTCATTGATGATGAGTGCATTGCTGCGGGCGTCGACCTCAAGGCTGCCCTTCGGTGAAAGAAGAGGTCCGAGTTGCGCTTTGATCTTCTTGGCATCGACGTAGTTGAGGTTGAAGATTTCGGGTTTTGGCGCTTCGCTATCAGCCATCGCCTTTGCTCGGGCAAGCTTTGCCTCGAACTCGGTGTCTAGCTCCTTGCGAGTTGCGATTCGGTAGAGACCGGGCCCCTCCATTTTGTAGCCAAGGCCTTTGGAGGCCAAGATGACATCGAGTGCTTGGTCCCACGGTACGCGGCGAAGGCGAATCGTTACTCGCGCGTTGATGTCGTCGGGAACGATGATGTTCACGCCGCCAACATCGGCGAGCAAACGCATCAGATCGTGGATGTCGCTCTTCTTGTAGTCGAGGTCGATCTTCTGACCGCGGTACGTTTTGCGGCGGCGGTTCTTAAGCTGAGCCACCGTTTGTTGCGTGATTGGGCTTGAAGCCGAGCCGTATCCTGCAACTGCTTGCGTTTGGTAGGACGTGCTCTGAACAGGGCGCGAGTTGGTTGTAACGTTTGCTGCAACCTTCTTGGCCTGCGGAAACTCCCAGTAGTAGGTGTTGCCGATTTTCTTGAGGACTCCTTTTGAGGAACCAGCAAGGTCGACGACGATTTTCAGGTTGTTGGGGTTTTGCGGATCTCGGTAGGACGAAACGGCTTTGACCGAACCGCGCAAACTCGAAGTGTCGAGGGTGCGCTCTTGGTCGTTGCGAATCGCAGCGTTTGGAATTTCGAGGATGGCCTCGTTTCCGCGATTCGAAACAACTCGTGGTTTCGATGGTGAGCTCATCGCGATGACGACCCGAGACATGCCCTGGCTCTGCACAACATCCAAGTCGGAGAGGCGTGTGCTTGGGCGGACGTTCTTGATAGCCGGCTTTGCGTTGTCGGCAAGAGCCAGCTTCTTGGCAGCTTCCATCTCGCGCTTGTTGGCAAGCTTCAGTGCTGCTTCACCTTTTGCTCGAGCATTCTCTGCAAGTTGGCGCTCGGCCTTTGCCGCCTCAAGTGCTTTCCGTGCAGCAGCTTCCATGGCTTTCGATTTTGCGATTGCAGCGGCGCTAGCCTTGCTGCTGTGCTGCGTAACTGCCCGTGCATTCTGGCGATCTTTGAGGCGACGAGCAGCGGCAATCTCTTGGCGCTTTGCTTCTTCAATCTCAAGTGCTGAGTTCTCACGTGCAGTCTCGGCAGCGAGGCGTGCGCGTTTCGCAAGCTCAAGTTCATGTTGAACTTGGCCCTCGGCGGCTACAGCGCGGCTTCGAGCTTGCTCGGCGGCAAGGGTGAGCTTGGCGGCTTCCTCGCGCTGGCTCTCGGCGGCGCTGAGCGTGCGTTCTGCAGCGCGGCGATCGTCTTGAGCCCGGCGATTTTGGTCGGCAGCCTCTACGCGCTGAGTTTCAGCGGCAAGCCGAAGAGCTTCGGCCTGCTCACGAGTCTTGCGAGCGCGATCCAATTCGACTTTCGCAGCGATGCGCATGCTCTTTGCTTCGTCCAGTTGACCCTGCATCTTGGCGCGCTTGCCACTTAGTGCAACGAGTTTGGTTTCTTCGGCCTGGCGGCGCGAGCGAGCGAGGTTGGCTTTCTTCTCAAGAGAAGTAAGTCCTTTAAGAGCAGCTTCGCGCTTGCCGTTAAGTTCGGCGACTTGCGAGCGTCGAGCGCTGATGCGCTTCTCTTGTGTTGCGAGGGCAGCCTCGGCGGTTTGCCGTGCAAGGCTTAGGCTCTTGGCTTCCTTTGCAAGACGGTCGCGAGTGGTTCGGCTAACCGAAGTATCGGCTGCAGCCTTCTTGGATTTGGCGAGAGCTTGCTCGGCGACCAAGCGGCTTTGCTTGGCATCGCGCTTGGCTTTAGAGAGTCGTGCGATTTCGGCGGTAAGCTTTGCCTCGGCTGCAACAGCGGAGCTGCGGCTCTTCTCGGCACTTGCTCGCGCGTTGCGAGCCTTTGCGGTGGCGCTCTCTTCTTGGGTGCGAAGAGTTCGAGCGGCGGCAAATCGCGCTTCTTCTGCACGAACCAGGTCCTGCAGTTCGAGAGCGCGTTTTGCAGCTTCTTGAGCGGCCTGCTCGGCGCTCTCACGCTTGGAGGTAGCGGCCCCACCACTGGCGATCGCTTGGTCGCGACGAGCTTCGGCGCGAACGCGCTCAGCTTGTGCAAGAGTTAGCGCTTTTGCGGCTGCGATGCGCTGGGCATCGGCCTCGCGGGTTGCGGTCTCGGATGCGATGCGGCGTTTCTCTGCGAGCTCAAATGCCTTCTCGGCTTGCTTGCGACGCTTTTCAGCGGCGCGAGTTGCGGCTTCGGCGCGAGCTGTGAGTTTGCTGCTATCTCCCGAGTTGCGAGCACGAGCCTGGTTTGCCTTGCTCGTTGCTGCCAGAGCAGCCTGCTCGGCTTTCTCGAGAGCGTCTTTGCTTTGCTTGGCGCTTGCCTCGGCACTGCGTGCGCTGGCTTGGCGTTTCGCTGCGGCAGCAATCTCGCTCTGAGCAAGTTGGCTAGCCTTCTCGGCCTCGGCGCTGCGCGACTTAGCCTCGTTCATCATGGCTTCGGCCTTGGCGATTGCCGCCCTTGCCTCGCGGTCGCGTTGAGCGGCCTGTTGTCGAATCGTATGTGCCTCGGCTTTTGCCTGCGCAAGTTCCGCAGCTGCAGCTTTGCGAGCATTGGCGTTTGCGGCTTGGGCCTTTTTAAGTGCGGCGGCGTCCATGCCAGTCGAAGCTGGCGGGTCCGTTTTCGCCGTGACCTCGACGAGTACGTCCTTTCCAGAGGCGCGTACCGAGTAGCGACTATCTCTAGACAGTCCAACAACGACTCGAACAACGTCGCCTCGGGACTTTGAAATTGTATGGGCACTCACTTGCCCAACGGCCCATGAGTTCACATCCCAAACAACCTTGCTTTCATTGCGAAGGAGTTTGGAGCTAAGTGTTGTTCCTACAACATCCACCACGACTCGAGACGGATTCTCGAGTTTGTACACCGTAAAGGTTGGCGTACTGGAACCCTGAATCCTCAGGGTGGTGGTGGCCTTCGAGGAACTCGACTCCAAGTCGAGGATCTCTCCCTTCGTCCCTCCTGCATCTGCGGCAGTGGTGCCGAGAAGAAGGCCAGCAAGAAGCACCAGTGCTGAGGCTGCCATGCGGCTCCAGCTGATCCGATTCAAAGTTGTGCACATTGTATTCATGGTCATGAGAGTCACTCCAAGAGAGTGCGCGCCAGCACCAGACTCAACCATTGAGCAAGGAGAAGAGACGTTGGTGCTCATCGCACCAGCGCATCACACTGACAAAAAGTACGTCTATAAAAAGTATCGCTTGCGCAGCGAGCAGATCACAATTTTCTGCAGACTCGATGTCTTTTAACCGCGCGTTTATCTAAGTAGAACACTAAGCCCATCCCAGGCTGTGTGCGCTACAGGGAAGAGGAAGGAGAAGAAGGGGATTGGTCACCGTCAAAGCTGTTGACGATGGAGTCGGGGATATCAAGTTCGTTCGGGTGGAGGCTGATCTCTTGCTTTTGCGCAGGAGGAGCCGGTGCCCCGGGAGGAGCCGGAGGCGTAATGGAGAGGCGCACGTAGCCAACGCCGATTTCTTCGAGAATCGCCTTCTCTTGGCCAATACAGTCTCCTTTGCGCACAATCCAAGAGTCTCGTTCCGAGCCATCGGTAAACTGAGCATAGCTTCGACCGCGCTTAACAAGACCGATGAGCGAGAGGTCGCGAATAGAATAACTCTGAGCACCCCATCGCACGTTGCCTTCGGTGCAGATGTCGACCACTTCGACCGCATCTACACCTTCATTGGTCGCAGGCTTAAGCACCCAAGAGCGAAATGGATCGCGGTTGGTCTCGCCGGCAGCATCGGGCACAAAGTCAATCTCGCCAAGCTTGCGGCGCAGTTCGGCATCAACCTTTGGGTAGGTAAAATTGCTGCCCTTCTTGCTCGACTTCTTGCTGGCCTTCTTTGCGGCTTTGCGAGGTGGCGGCGTGGCCGAGCTTGGCTCGTCGTCGCCGCATGCGGCGCCACTTGCAGCGAGCCCGAGAGCAGCTAGCATCAGCAGGCTGCGCTCCCATGTTTGCGTGCGTGTTCGAATCATGGCTGGCATCTCCTACTTCACTCCTGGATTCTTAAGGCGATCCAATCCAGAGCCTGCGGCTGCTGGTTTGTCATCATCCGGCAACTTGCCCGTTGCAGACTCCAACTGAGCTTCTTTCTTTGCCTTGGCGTCTGCCGCCGTATTGCCAGTCTTTGCAGGTTCTGTTGTTTTCGTTGGTGCTGGCGCAGCTCCGTCTTTTTGTCGGAACGTTGTTGCTCGAAACTCGGTCCGCAGCAGCACATCGTCACTATCGGTCTTCTCTGGTGTTAGAGAAAAGTTCTCAATTGTGATGATTCGCGTGGTCTGGCTTAGCAGGTGGAAGTACTTGAGGATTTGGTGGAAGTTGCCAATCACCTCAATAGAGACCGGAACTTTGACATAACCCGAGGCGACTTCTTCACCCTTGCGGCTCCAGTTTTTGAAGCTGACACCGGCAACCGCAGCTTGGCGCTGAAGGTGACCAATAAAGGATGGAAGCGCTGCGGTGGCTGGCAAGGAGACCTGGTTGGTATTGAGGGTGCGATTAAGCTCCTCGTTATCCTTAACCATTTGCTTCCACTCTTTTTCGCGAGCTTTGGCCTTCTTGTTGTCGTTCTCAAGCTTCGTATAGGTGTTCTTCGCACTCGTAGTATCTTCGTCTAGCGACGAGTAGAAGACTTGATAGTAGAGCCCGAATACGACGAGCAGGCAGGCAGCCAAGACACCGAGCTGATAGTTCAGCGGCTTGGCAGCAAGTTTGGCAATTGGACTTTCACTGGCCATGGCTAGTACCTCACCTGTCCCGTAATTTTGAATGTGTAAATTGTGATGTTGCCAGCCTTGCCACTCTTCTTCACGCTGCCCTCAGGCTGTACGCGATCGAAGTAGGCTGAGGCCGCCAATCGGTGTGCGAGTTGCGTTACATCGCCATCGCTTTGCGCCGAACCAACTATGGTAAATCGGCCGCCAACTTCTTTGATGGAGTCGATCCAAACATGTTGTGGGTCCCAACTATCTTGCCAGCGCAGGTTCTCGTTCTCTTCCAGAGATTTCGCCATCTCAGCAGTCATTGTAGGACGACCATTCTTCTTGAGAATATTCGCCAACTCGTAGAGGAAGTTTGCCGGCGTCGCACGTGCGCTATTGAGCTCTTCGATGGAAGCCTTTTGAACTTTGGCCGCCTCGAACGCAGCCTTTAGGGCTTTAAAGTCCTTTGTGCGCTGATTGATCTTCTTGTTCTCTGCAGTGAGCTTGCTATTGCGCCCCCGCTGCGACTCCAGATCGTCTTGCATTGGGCTGTGAACAAAGAAGTAGAGACCAGCAATGGCGGCCATGATGATGCCCATGCCGATGGCGACCTTCTTCTCGCCTTCAACAGGCGTCGAAGATCTCGACGAAGACTTCTTTTTGTGCGGGAGTAGGTTTATCCGAATCATGTGCGAATCCCTATTTATCGTTAGCTGAGCGAAGGGCGAGACCAACGCTCACCAATGCTTCGGGAGAGTGGGCTGCTAAGTAACCAGAGTCGAGTTTTGGGTCAATTTTGACGCGACGCCAAGAATCGATAACTTCGACGGTGAGCCTAGAGCGACGTTCGATGGCGCGGTGAAGTGCGGAGACTTTGGCAGTTCCGCCGCTAAGACAGATTTTCGAAACCTCGGTATCGGCGGAGGTTGCGAGAAAGAAGTCGAGTGAGCGTTGGAATTCGCCAGCCATAACATCGGCCACGCCCTCGATGATGCGCTCGACCTCTTGAGGCACAACGCCATGCTCATCGTAAGAGCCGCCAACTTTGTAAGCTTCGGCCTCGTCCTGCGAGACGGAAAGCTGCTTTTGAATCTCTTCGGTAAGCGCGTTGCCACCAATGGTCACGTCGCGAGTGAAGAGACTTACGCTACCTTTGATAATGTTGATGTTTGAGATCGAGGCGCCAATATTAATGAGCACCACGGTCTCGCCTGGGTCGAGTTCGTAGTTAGCCTCAAACGCGTTCTGGGTGGCGAATGCGGCCACATCAACGACGATGGGGTTTAGCCCTGCATCGCGAACGACGCCGGCGTAATCCTGGACAACCTCTTTCTTGGCAGCCACCAAGATGAGTTCCATTTGCCCAGCCACGTTTTCTTCAACCACCACTTCGTAGTCGAGTTCGACATCGTCTTTGGCGAAGGGGATGTGATGCTCGGCCTCGTAGGGAATCTGATCGGCGAGTTGCGATGCCGTCATCTTTGGAACGCTGATCTTCTTGATGATCACCGAGTGCCCAGCAATGGCGACGGCCACGTCTTTGCTCTTGATGCGAAGGCGGCTCCAAAGAGCGCGAATGGCATCGACCACCGCGTTCTGATCCATCACCGTTCCATCGACGATGGTCTGCGGCATTAAGGGTTCCATGCCGAAAGCGCGTAGCTCCAGCCCCTTCTTGGTCTTCTTGAAGCACACAGCCTTTACGCTGCTAGAGCCGATGTCGAGTCCGATGATTGGTTTAGCCATAGTTTCGTACGCACCTTGTGCGAGGGTGGACCACTCTGTGGGAGTGTGTCCTACATGCTAGAACTGCCGCGCCACTAGGGCAAAAAAACGACAGGAAAGACCAGAAAGAATCGCTCATTGGATGCCGTGCTCCTTGAGCTTATATAAAAGTGTGCGCTGGGAAATCGCGAGATACTCGGCGCATGCGCCCCGTTTTCCATCGCACGCGGCAAGCGCTGATCGAATGAATTCGGCCTCTACAAGCCTCATAGCCTGCTTTAGCGTCGTTCCCTCTGAAACCGTAATGCCATGTCCGACAGAAGACGCTGCGGCAGAAATTGTCTCAAGTTCGCGATTTACCAATTCGGTACCAATCTCGTCCTCTTCGCACAAAACCACGAGTCGCTCGATGGCATTTTGCAGTTCGCGAACGTTGCCTGGCCAAGACGCTTTCATAAGCAGGCGCTTGGCATCGTCGGTGAGAGCCAGCGAGGGCACCTGATGACGCGTGGCAAAGGCAGCGAGGAAGTGCGCGATTAGGGCTTCGATGTCACCGGGCCGATCGCGCAGCGGAGGCAGTTCAATCGGAATGACGGCGAGCCGGTAATAAAGGTCTTCGCGAAAGGTGCCGGCGGCGACCATGGCGGGCAAGTCGCGGGAGGTGGCGGCGACAACTCGAACATCGGCGGTTTGGCTTTGCGCCGATCCAAGTGGCTGCACTTCACTGGTTTGCAGCGCGCGCAGCAGCTTCACTTGAATCTCTGGCGAGAAGTCCCCAACCTCGTCGAGAAAGAGCGTGCCCTTATCGGCTTTGGCAAAGACGCCGGTGGTTGTGGAATGAGCACCAGTGAAGGCACCTTCGACATGGCCAAAGAGAAGCGACTCGGCCAAGCCTTCTGGAATGGCTGCGCAATTGACGGGAACAAAGGCGGCGCCATTGCGCTTTGAAAGCCGGTGAATGGCCTGGGCGAAGAGCTCTTTGCCGGTTCCGCTCTCGCCGGTGAGGAGTACATCGGCGTCAAATCCGGCGGCCCGCTGTGCGACCTTCCAAGGTTTTGCCAGGCCATTTTCGATGCCGACAATATGATCGGGCACCATGGGAGCGGGCCGTGGCTGAGTTGGGCGGCGCAATGCGAGGCGCAGCTCTTCCTCGCGAAGAGGGGACATTAAGTAGTCGTCGATGTCCCGCCCCATGGCCTCTTCGAGGCTGGCGCTCTGGCTTCGGCTGGCAACGGCGATTCGCTGGGCTTGTGAGCGGCCAAGCTCGGGCACTGCCGCAAAGCTGGCGAAGGGCGCAATGACCGCATCGTAGGGATCGGCCAGAGCGCTCCGCAGAGCGTCCGGCGATCTGGCAGCGGTGGCGTGGACGCCAGCGTGCCGAAGCATCAATGTGAGCTCCTCAAATTGCGATTCTTCCCCAAAGAACACTAGAACACGATTCATCAAAGACTGGTCAAGCTCGGTCCATCTGCGAGGATACCACGGGCCTCCGGTAGATCGCAGTTGTTGGCAAGGTCTACTAGATCCGCATTCATTGACTTGCCAAGCTCGTGCTGCGCTGGACTCAAGGCCATGGGCTGATCTAGTATGCGACGTTCTTCGGAGCCTAAGCCCTTAATGCCAACTATGTTGGTTGTGGTGCCAACTCGGTTGGCATCGGAGAGTAGAAGCCCCGATCAAACAAGAGACAAACCTCTAGAATCGCAGCAATGCTCACTTGGCCGTTGCTTTGCTTTATGAGACACCAATACTACGCCTAACCGCACCCGCCTAACCGCACACGCCTAACCGCCTACTGCTTAAGAGCAAGTCGCTCGAAAGCCCACCCACAAATTGTTGGGGCCGAATCTCTACCTAGGAAGTTCTATGCGCAAAACATCCCGATCGAACACACTCGTTTCTAGCCTGCTAGCTCCGGCCATGATCGCCGGCACGTTGGCGGTAACCCTTGCCGGTTGCCCTGATCGTGAGGTCGCGAAAGTCGATCCTCGCCAGAACCGAGAGCAAGAGAAAGAAGTCCCGGTCCAAATTAACCGCGACATCGACATTCTCTTCGTTATCGATAACTCAAACTCGATGCGCGAAGAGCAAGCCTCGTTGGTTGCCAACTTCGACAACTTCATCAATGTTCTTAACAACATTGAGGGTGGCCTTCCAAACGTGCACATCGGCGTTATCTCCACCAACATTGGTGCTGGTACCGGTGGCATCGCCGGCTGTGAGAACAGCGGTGACAACGGGCTTCTTCAAAATACTCCTCGCGGCGCATGTGAAGCACCCACCGATCGCTACATTATTGATACCGGCAACGAAGACGGTAGCCGTACTAAGAACTACACCGGCGAGCTTACCGATACCTTCTCGTGTATTGCCGAGCTGGGTGTGAGTGGTTGCGGATTCGAGCAACCTCTCGAGTCGATGCGGCGAGCGCTTAACGGCTCGCAAGCACAAAACAACGGCTTCCTTCGCGAAAACGCTTTCCTGGCCGTCATCATCATTTCCGATGAGGATGATTGCTCGGTAGAGGACAACGGCATGTTCAACACCGATGCATCGCAAGACCGCATCGACAGCGAGCTTGGGTTCCTCTCCTCATTCCGCTGCTTCGAGTTCGGCGTCCAGTGTGACCCGGATACTCCTCGCTCCGCCGGTCCTCGCGAAAACTGCGTCCCTCGCGAAAACTCCGCGTACATGTACAACGTAAACGAGTACGCAAACTTTCTTAAGACACTTAAGGACGACCCAGGCCAAATCATCGTTGCTGGCATCATCGGACCGCCATCTCCCGTAGTGATTGGCAGCAACAATCAAGACCCTCAGAATCCCGAGCCAACACTCGACCCTTCTTGTGGTGTTGATGATGGCGCTGGCCAAGTTGCCGACCCTTCTGTTCGACTCACAGCTTTCCTCGAGGCATTCCCAAACCGAAACACCACAACAACCATTTGCAACGACGACCTCAGCGACGCCCTCACGGTTATCGCCGACCTCCTCGCCAAAGTTATTGGTAACCCATGCATGGAGGGCGACCTTGCTCTCGATGAAGCTGGCCAGCCGGAGTGTTCTGTGAGCGATGTTCGCAACCTGAACCAAGATGGCCAGACAGAGACCGTCATTCCTCAGTGCAACGACGCAATGGATAACCTTCCTTGCTACCACTTTGTACAAGACACCGAGCAGTGCAACATCGAGTCATCTCCAACGCAGCTCACTTTGGTGATTGAGCGCGGAACCGCTGATGTTGCAAGCAACACCACGACGGTTGCTCGCTGCGTAGCGAACTAGCACACTGCCAGTCAATTCACGACCTAACCTCGGTCGTGAGCATAAGAGGACGCCCAGCTTGGGCGTCCTTTTTCGCTTTCGGAACCGCCCCTAAACACGTCACTGCGGTTACAGTCCGGTCCGTGGCTAATCCTCGCAAACCGCTCATCACCGCCAACATGGTGACTGCGACTCGTTTGCTTGCGATGCCCGTCATGACCTACCTGATCTATCAGGACCCGTTCACAAGCGGCAGCAACAGCTCGTGGTGGGCAGCCATCATCTTGGGAACCATCATCGCCTGCACCGACTTTGTCGATGGCCTGCTGGCGCGCATGTACGGCCCTACGGTCTTTGGCGGCATGCTCGATCCTTTGGCCGATAAGATCTTTGTCGCCCTGCTCTACCTGCCGATGATGGACATTGGCTTCTTTCCAACTTGGGCGGTTGGGCTGATCTTCATTCGCGAGTTTCTCGTAACGTCAATTCGCAGTGCCTACGAGTGGCGAGGCTTGCAGCTTAAGACAAGCTACTTTGGCAAAGTGAAAACATGGGTGCAGATGCAGGGCATCATCACCTTCTTTATCGCAGCGCTCATCGGCCGCGACGACGTCATCATCACTCTTCTCTTCGTCACAGTCTTGCCGGTGCTTGGCTTGGCCTACCTCTGGTTCGCAAAAGGGAAATTTCATCGCAGCCTCGCGATGTCACTTCCCTTCATGCTGGCAACCGTCGCGCTCTTTGCGATTCCCGATACCCTGCAAACCAGTGTCGAGATTGGCGTCTACTTCATTTGTGTCGTTACCTGGTTAAGCGGCCTCGACTACCTCTTGGGCGCCATTCCCGCGCTACACAAAGCTGGCGGCTTTCATCGCGCCGACCTAATTCGCGTTCTTGCCGCAATCTCGATTCCTGTGTGCGCAACCTTGGCGCTGGTTTACAGCAGCGCTCCTGCGGCCCCGATGCTTCTCATCGTTGCAGGCGAGCTTGCTGTGGGTGGGCTCGACAACTTGCTCTCGCGACACAAGGCATCGTCCAGCACCTGGAGCTACGGCGCGCGCACACTTGGCAGCTCGGCGCTCTTGGTTGTAGCGGTCTTGGTCGATAGCCAAGCGGCGATACTTGCGTGGGTTGCCATGAGCATCTCGCTTGTCGGTGTCGCCCACGAGTTCTGGCGCGGTCGCCACCACTACCTCGACGACAAAAAGCTCGACGAGCAGCTAACCGAAGACTAAGTCTTCATCTCGCACTCGCTGCCAATTAAATTCGCTCACGAGATTTGCTGGTGTGCACGGTGCATCGCTTGGCCTAAGACCTGAGAGTTTTACCAACGCGCCGCAAAACTCGGGGCCCGTGTAGTTTGCGCGAAGTTCGGAGAACGGCAGGGAGCCGTGCATCTTTGCGAGCTTTTGCTTTTGGGTTTCGAGGAGAAGGAAGTGATGGCGATACGTTGGATGCGCAAGCCCCAAGAGCGTTTGCAGATGAAATTGCGTGGCGGTGCTTGTCGCCAAGTCGCGCCCGCGCACGACGTGGCTAATTTGGCTGGCTGCGTCATCGACGACCACGACAAGCTGATAGGCAATGACGCCATCGGTTCGGCGCACGATTGGATCACCCATCTCGGCGGCGGGCGTCTGGGAAAGGTCGAGGCCGCTCTCGTCGATAAGAGCGACGCCTTCGTCGGGCAAGCGGGCGCGCAGAGCCAGTGGGCAATCGCGCCAATCGCCTGTTGGCAGCGGGCGCTCGCGGCAGCGGTTGTCATAGGCAAAGCCGCCGTCGGGCGAGCGGCGCCCCGATGAGTTGCGCTGCTTGCGCGAGCAGTGGCATGGGTAGAGCCGGCCGGCCTCTGCAAGTGCGTCAAGCGCTGCCTCGTGCTGGTCGCCAAGTTCGCTTTGCCGCGTTGCTTCGTCCCAATCAAGGCCAAGCCAGGTAAGCGCGTCGAGCATTGCTTGGCGCTGGCCTGGGCGCAGCCTGGTGTGATCCAAGTCTTCGAGGCGCACAATAAAGTCACGCCCCGAAGAGCGGGCGTCGAGCCAACAGAGCAGCGCTGCTAGCAACGTGCCGGGATGCGCCTGCCCGGTAATGGAAGGCGCAAAGCGCCCGCGCCCGAGCGTCAACCAACGACTCGGTTACGCCCACCGTGTTTGGCAGCGTAGAGATTGTCGTCAGCTTCTTTAATGAGCACTGCGGGTTCGACAACAAGGTCGCCGCCGTCGTTGTTAAGCGTTGTGACGCCAAGCGAGATTGTTACTGTGAAGCTATCGCCCTCGTACTCGAAGGGTGTGCCGTCGGTCAAGATTCGCACTTGCTCGGCAAAGGCCATGGCACCGGCGTGATCGGTTTCTGGCAGCACGCAGGCAAACTCTTCGCCGCCGTAGCGAGCTAAGAGTTCTTCTTTGCGCGTGCGCCCCAATAGCCTTCTGCACAGCTCTTTAAGCACGTAGTCGCCGGTGAGGTGACCGTGAGTATCGTTAATCGCCTTAAAGTGATCGATGTCGAACATGATTAGCGAGAGCGGCCTGCCGTAGCGTGAGCAGCGGGCAATTTCGCGTTCGAGAAACTCTAAGAAGTAGCGCTTGTTGTGCGCTCCGGTAAGGCCATCGACAATGGTCATCCGGTAAATCTCTTCGTGGTACGAGGTTTCGATTCCCGATCCGGAGAGGAACTTAAAGATGGCCGAGCCAATCTTTACAAAGTCGCCATCGCGAAGTGGAGAGCGCTGCACCGGCACATCGTTGATGTACGAGCCGTTAGTAGAACCGAGGTCTTCGACAAACCACTGCTCATCAACTCGATAGACCCGAGCATGCCGACGGCTTACCGAATCTCGATCGATTTGAATGTCGCAATCGGAACCGCGACCCACGACGATTTCCGTCTCGCCCAACCCCCAACGTTTCCCAAGCTCGGGCCCAGGCGGGTAGATGAGCACTAAGCACGCATCGCCACCCGTTGCCTTGGGCTTAACGACTTGGACCTTAGTAATCCTGGTCTTCCACTCACTCACGTTCAAAGAAATAGTAGCACCAGCCGCGAGTCAATTCGGATACCTGGACTCAGAAAGTGTCATCAAGCGCACCAGCCGAAAGGTGGGAGGTACGCCGGTGTCGTGCGAGAACCCACTCGCGCCTCGCGACAAATTGGCAGGGGAAGAGTTCCTACGACGTGCGTTTGGCCAAGCCAGGCGTTTGGTGCCCTGCCCCGAACTATCTATATAGTCGGCTCCTATGCGTCACGTCATCGCAATTGATCAGGGAACGACCGGAAGCACGGTCTTGGTGCTCGATGAGAGCCTCAACATTGTTGGCAGAGGGTACAGCGAGTTTCCACAACTCTATCCCCAGCCAGGTTGGGTGGAACACGATCCGGAAGAGATCTGGAAATCTGTCTGTGTGGCTCTTGAAGGTGCGATGGCAGAGGCGGCGATTGATCCAAAACGTATCGCCGCCATTGGAATCACGAATCAACGCGAGACCAGTTTGCTTTGGGATCGCAAGACGCTGCGACCTGAGCGCAATGCCATTGTATGGCAAGACCGACGCACCGCCGATGTTTGCGAAGCGATGCGAGAGCGCGGTTTGGAAGACGAGGTTCGCAAACAAACCGGCCTTGTTCTCGATCCGTATTTCTCTGGCAGCAAGCTTGGATGGATGCTTGATGAAGACAAGGGGCGCCGAACCCGTGCGGCCTCGGGCGAGCTGTGCTTTGGCACGATCGACTCCTACCTTGTTGCACGGCTCTCTGGCGGAGCGGCTCATATTACCGATGTAAGCAATGCCTCCAGAACAATGCTGATGGGCATTGATTCGATGGAGTGGCAACCAAACCTTCTCAAACTCTTTGACGTACCACACGAGTGTCTGCCCGAGATTCGCAGTTCCTCAGAAATTTACGCAGAGACTCGCGGCGTACCCGGACTGCCCGATGGCGTACCAATCTCGGGAATCGCAGGCGACCAGCAGGCCGCGCTCTTTGGCCAAGCCTGCTTCGAATCGGGCACGGCGAAGTGCACCTACGGAACCGGCGCCTTTATTCTTATGAACACGGGCACCGAGCGCCCGCATTCCGAGTCGGGTTTGCTTAGCACGGTTGCTTGGAAGCTTGGCCCAGACGGCCCCGGCTACTATGCACTCGAGGGCTCCGCATTTATCGCAGGCGCCGCGGTTCAGTGGCTTCGCGACGGATTGGAATTATTCTCAGAAGCGAGCGAGATTGAGGCGATGGCGTGCGAAGTCCCCGATTCGGGTGGCGTCGTGCTCGTACCTGCGTTTGCTGGCCTTGGCGCTCCACACTGGCGCCCCAATGCCCGCGGCATCATCACAGGGCTTACTCGAGGAACCACCAAGGCGCATATTGCTCGGGCGGTTCTAGAGGGCATTGCGCTTCAGAACTTTGACATTTTGCAGGCCATGAAGAGTGACTCAGGGCACGAGTTGCGAAGCTTTAAAGTGGATGGCGGTGCTGCCGCGAACAATTTGCTCATGCAATTTCAATCCGACATTCTGGACACGGAAATTGTGCGACCCAAGCTTCTCGACACCACCGCACTTGGTGCAGCGTTCTTGGCGGGTTTAGGTGCCGGCGTATGGAAAGACAAAGACGAGCTTCGCAAGGTGTGGCGCGAAGACCGCCGCTTTACGCCAAGCATGTCAGCAGAAGACAGAGGCGCCCGTCTCAAATTGTGGAACGACGCCGTAGCCAAAGCCTGAGCGGTGCTAGGCTGCTTAGGTGCATGTAAGACTTCTGGGCCTTCTCGCGATACCGGTACTCATCACAACTTGGGCAAACGATGCCCAGGCACAGTACAGCGTGCCTTCGCAGGCTTCGCGCTCAAGCGACTCGAGCGACTTGGTGGAGCTTGTATCCCGCACGAATGAGTCGATGATGGTTCCGCGCGAGCCACCGTCGCTGCCGTGGGAGCTCGGAGCGAGCCTTAACTTCATCACAAGTGAAGAGAGCCTTGGCGGCAAGAAACTCGCGCTAACCGATGTCATGTTGCTTCGCTTGCACACGATGGTATCGCTTGGCCGATACGAGATCTTTGCCGGAACTGACATTCTTCCAAAGCAGCCAAGTTACACCGACGAGCACGTTTGGCAGGGTTCGCTTGTTGGCGTGAAGGCTCACGTCAATGAGAACATTTCTGTGTGGGCGCGCGGGCAAGGCGGGCCGCAACTTGATAAGGCCGGGTACTGGCTTGGCGGCGATGCGGCTGCGCAATACCACTACAAGCTTCAAGACTTTCTCTTCTTTGAATCGGCGCTAGGGCTCGCGCACACCCACTTGCTCTTTAAAGAAGATGTCGGGCGCGCCTACTTTATTGACGAAGTCTTCACAACGGTTGGGCTCGCACTCCGCGATCCCGACCATGGCAAGTTTGGCGTGTGGCTTAACTTTGATTACTACTACCCAGTCTTTGGCCGGCCCACGAACGAGAATCCGGATCCCAATACCCTTGGCTCTCTCGACCCACAACCGCGGGTGAACGTGCATCTAGGCGCCGTTGGCGCCATCACCGACAACGTCAGCCTTTTCGTCGATTACTCGATTCTCGATCGGGGCGATTTGGAAGAGTTCACAACCACCATGCCGATCCTCAATAGCGGCTTTGACCAAAGCCAAATCATCTTTGGTTTCATGCGGCACTTCGGCGGCGAGCACGGCAGATAGGGCGCGCGATATGGTTGCCTTGGCTCCAATGTGCGAGCCGCTGCTGCTAGACTCCTCGCGTGGGGCAGGATTCCAAGAACGGCGCTGACGAGGGCGAGAAGAGTGCGGAGGGCATCTCGGCGGAAGTCGAGGCGCAGGGCGAGTCGGCGAGCGAGGCCGATGAAGTCGTTGGCTCCGCCGACAAAGCAGTCGAAGAGCCTGTAGCGCAAGAGCCTAAGGTTGAAGAACCGAAGGTCGAAGAAGCTGTAGTCGAAACGCCTGCAGTTGAAGAACCGAAGATCGAAGAGCCGAAGGTCGAAGAACCGAAGATCGAAGAGCCGAAGGTCGAAGAACCGAAGGTCGAAGAGCCGAAGGTCGAAGAGCCGAAGGTCGAAGAACCGAAGGCTGAAGACACCAAGGCCGAGAAGACCGCGAAGATCGCCCTTGCCATGCCCGTCGCGAAGAGTGCTGGCGCAGCGCCTGGCGGCGGCACGTCCACCGGTGGCGGCGAGCGAACACGCGTCTCCATCGAGCGCCGCTACGATGGTGGCGTCTTTTACTGGGCCGCAAAGCTCTATGTCTTTGCAGCGTTCGTGGTGCTTGCCGGGCTCATTCTCAGCGGCATTTTCACGTATAGCTACTTTGCCAAGGAAGCCCCGCAGGCTCCCGACCTCACCCAATACGCGAAAGTCGTTCCTGCGGTATCTCGGGTCTACGCAAACGACGGTACCCTGCTCGCCGAATTTGCCGAAGAGTGGCGCGAGATAACGCCCTTCGACGCAATTCCAAGCCAACTCTCCAACGCCTTTCTCGCCGCCGAAGATCACGACTTTCACGAGCACAGCGGGCTGTACTTTAAAGGCATCGCGCGCGCCGCTTGGCGCAACATCACCGCTGGCGACTTTGCGCAAGGCGGCTCGACAATCACACAACAGGTTGCCAAACAATTTCTTACCAGCGACAAGTCGCTCGACCGCAAAGCCAAAGAAGCCATCATGGCCAGGCGCCTTGAGGCGACCTACAGCAAAGAAGCCATCCTATCGGTCTATCTAAATCACATCTTCCTCGGCAATGGCGCGTATGGCGTGAAAGCCGCTGCGCTGCGCTACTTTGACAAGAAGCTCGAAGAGCTAACGATTAGCGAGATGGCAACCATCGCGGGCCTCGCCCAAGCGCCAACCCGCTACTCGCCAAGCCGGCATCCAAAGCGAGCGGTCAAGCGTCGCAATACGATTTTGGATCGCATGGTGCTTCACAACTTTATTAGCGCCGAAGAGGCAGAGTTGGCCAAGGCGGAGAAGCTGCAAATCAAAAGCTACCGCAGCATCTTTGGCGACCAGTCGCCCTACTACGCTCAGCACATTCGCACCTATGTCGACACAACCTATGGCGAAGACGCGCTGCAAAAGCAGGGGCTTCGGGTAGAGGCGGCAGTGGATCCGGTTGCCGATGCCCTCGCCTACGAGAACATCGATTACGGCTCACACAAACAAGATAAGCGCCAAGGCTGGCGAGGCCCTGTTGCTACTCTCGATACAAGCTCCCAAGAAATATTCTTAGAGCGAGCCAAAGAGATGTACGGCAGTGGCGAGATTGAGGCCGATAAACGCTATCTCGCTTTGGTGACCGAGGTTAGCGCAAAGCTCGTTACCGTCCGCATCGCCGATGCCGACTACGAGCTCCCACTTAGCAATATGGATTGGGCATCTCCTTGGTCGGAAAAAGAAGCGATCAACGACATTAAAATCACCAATGCTGCCTCGGCACTACGAGCTGGCGATGTGGTTTGGGTGCAAAAAGACGTGGTCGATATTAAAGAGTTCGATCACTGGTTTCTCTCCAAGGGCGTAAATCCGCACTGGCAAGGGGTTCCAAACGACGAGCGCATCGCGCAGCTTAAAGCCAAGGCCGAAGGCCGCGTGAAGCTCGACCAAGTGCCGCACCCACAAAGCGCGCTCTTTAGCGGTGATCACGAAACCGGCTATGTTGTCGCCATGGTCGGCGGAACCGACTTTGATCGATCGGTATTTGACCGAGCCTACCAAGCGCTTCGGCAGCCAGGATCGACCTACAAGCCCATCTACTACTCGGCCGCCTTTACCCTTGGATACGGCTTTGACACCGCACTCAACGACATTCCGCGCGCAGAAGTCGACCCGCAGACTGGCGAGATCTGGACACCAGAAAACTTCCAAGGAACGATGGATAACAAGGTGAGCCTTGAATACGCCATGGTCTTCTCGAAGAACGTCGCCTCAGTTGATGTCTTTAAGAAAGTCGGCGCCGATGAAGTTGAGAAGTGGGCACGGCGCCTGGGCTTCACAACCAAAATCTTTGCCGACAAAGCACTCGCCCTTGGAGCATCGAGCACCAAGCTGCACGAGCTTAGTAAAGCCTTTGCCATTTTTGCCCGCAACGGCCGCGACTTTGATTGGAAATGGGTGCGCCGCATTTTTGATCGCGAAGGCAACCTTCTCGAGGACAACACTGTCTTCTACGACCCAATGCTAAGTGGAGCCGAGAGACTTGATAGACTTGCCGTTGTTGCTGGCATAGAGACCAAGCAAGCCATCCCCGAGCGGGCCGCATTTCTCACCAGTAAACTTCTTAGACAAACCATTAAGAGTGGCTTCTCCTCGATTGTGCGCAACACCGGCATCATCTCGGCTGGAAAAACCGGCACCTCAAGCGCCACCATGGACAACACCTTTGTCTCCTACACCTCGCGTTGGCTCACCACCATTTGGATGGGCGACGACATGCGACAGCGACCACTGGGCGTAAAAGACGCCGCCTACATGACTGTAGAGCCCATGTGGGCCCGTTTCATGTACCGAGCGGGCATGGGGCATCCAAACAAAGACATCCCGTGGAACGTGCCCGACGGCCTAAGCCTTAAAGATCGAGGGGACCACAGTAAAGGCAAAACCATGCAAATGCCGCTGGTCTACATAAAGTCAGTGCGCAAACCAAAGCCTGGCGAAGAAGGCAACGAAGGCTAGCCCTTCGGGGCTGCGAATCACGAAGAAAGAGTGCCACTTAGTTGCACAGTCGGGCCTTGCGATTTTTGAGAGCTCCACCGCGGCTAAATACATACTCTTTGCATTCGTGGGTGAGTGCGCCGGTTGTGTAGCTGCGATACGTCCACACGACGGAAGAGCCCAGATTCTCGACTTTGGGCCAACGCTTGCCGTTTGCGGCGTAGACCTTGCGCATGCCTGCGCCCTTTAGGTTCTGCTTCTCCCACGCCTTTGCGCGCTGTGCCATTACCTTCTCGTTGTGCTTCTTGGCTTGTTCAAAAAGGGCCGTGATTCCTGCGACGTTGTCGTTACAAAGGGCTTCGGCCTCCGCAAGCGTCATGGACGCGCGACCTTCGGGAGGCGTCCAGGATACTCCTGGACGGAGGCGAGTCGGAGGCTGGTGACGAGGGCTCTTGAGCGGGTAGCTACTGTCGGCCCCAAAGCTTCGGAGCTTTGCTGCCTCATCCACGCAGCTCTCAAGTGAGCGTGCAAAGTCCGCCATTCCCTGGCTGCCTGTGAGAACACCGGGAGCCTCGACGAGTTTCGCCCCGTTGGATGCAAATGCGACTGCGGCCTCGTTGAGCACGCTCTCAACCAAAAAGATTCTACTCGCAAAGGTTTGGGAAGCTCGATCGAGCTTGGCCCGGTTGCGAATCTCGGGAAGGTAGGTATCGGTAATTTTCTTAACCTTCTCTTGGGCATCCTTGCACTCCGCAACGATGGGTCGCTTGAGGTGGCCTTCGAAACTTCTGGCGTTGGTAAGAACTTGCGCCTCGGAGCCTTGCGCCAAATAGGCGTCGAGTTCCTCCGTGCTTTCCTGAATTAGCTGGCCCGTATACGCTGTGCAGATCTCGCTGAGCTTTGCCCCGGCCGCGTTCGAGACAGGTTGCGCATTTGTGGCGAGCCAGGCGTTAAATCGCTCTTTGTGTTGCGGATGTGTTGCCAAGCATTCCGCCGCCCACGCGCCTCGAAAGTACCGTACAAACTCTTTCCAGGCACCTTGCACCCCCGAATAGTGATTCTCGAGACGGCTGTGGCTGCGCGACATCTCCGACTGGATGTTGCTTATCAGGCCGGCAGATTTGGATTCTAGGCGGTCTATGCAGTTCTCGGGCAACGCCGCAGTGGCCTCCTTTACTTCATAGGCCTGGCTTAAAAGGCAGGTGAGGGCGACCGTGAGCGAGAGTCCGACGAGGCGTTGCATATAAAGCCGATCGGGCACATGGCAAGATCCTTGAGGGCTCGAGCCCTAGGGCTTGGATTGGCCCTGGCCAGTAGCAAGGGATCATTGGCGGTTCCAATGCTAATATGCCGAATGACTAAAGCCGTACCGTTGTTGGAATCTCGCGTGGCAACGCTCGAGAGGATCTGCCGGTTCTTGGCGGTAGCCTTGGCTGGAACACTTCTAGCTGGGGCAGCCAGCGTGACTTGGTTGTACACAGGGTTTCGCGACGGGAGTTTATTCGCAAGCCGACTGCAGTTGCACGGCGTCGAGGTAGACGGAGATATTCGCTTAGATGGAGATATTCGTTTAACGGGCGACATTCGTTTCGTGGGTGACGGTTTCAACCGCCCCGAATACGATCACGCTGTGCTGTCCCGTCACGAACTCGTTTTCAAAAACGCAAATAGCCGTTTATCGTTGGGTCTGCGGGGACTTAGCATCGACAACTCCGACCATCAACTAGAGCTTTCGAGCCATGAAGGCCTGCGCTTGCAGAACGACGACAGATCGACGGATGTAGGCATTTTCGGTTTGCGTGTTGTTCATCCCGACGCTCAGCTCAATATCGGGCCAACACGCCTAGCACTCAGCCACGAGTACGAAGACCGTACCTATAGAGCCGAAATGATTTCGGGCAAGGGTTTTTCGAGCTTGCACCTCAGCGCAACCGAATCCGGCACTGGCGGGTTCTTCGGTGTTACCGCGAAACCCCAGTCCACGGAGATAGATTGCACCTACGACTGTCTCGAGAACAAGGCGCGCTAGAGTACGACGGCCTTTTCGGGCTCGTGCAAAGTTCATGATACAGGCCCCGAGTAGATGTGCAGTGCAGGTAGAAGAGCTGGCCATGAAAATTCGCGAATCATGGGGGCTGGGATTAGGACCTGTTTCGCACATGATCGACCTCTTGGAAGGGAAAGGCGTACTGGTGTTACCGGTAGCAGATGAGTGTCGCAAGGTAGATGCGTTTTCGGTCTGGCACGAAGGGCGCCCATGCGTCTTTTTGCTTTTGAAGAATGAAATGCCAACGGATATGCGCTGGAAAGCTGCCCACGAGCTTGGGCATCTCTTGATGCATGTAGACGCAACGCCAGGCCACAAGCAGCTGGAGCGCGAAGCAGAACGCTTCGCTGCAGCACTGCTACTTCCACAGGAGAGCTTTCTTCCCGAGTGCCCAACACGCCTGGACTGGACACGTCTCACCGCACTGAAGAAGCGATGGGGGGTGTCATACGCAACGCTGATCTACCGAGCCCACGAGCTTGGCCAGCTGAGCGACGCAAGCTACCGTCGGGGTTTTGTATACTTGAATCAAACAAAACAGAGGAAGAACGAGCGACACGAGCCACCAATGGAGTCACCCTCATTGCTAGGATTGGCACTAGATGCCGTTGCCGACGAGCTTCCCAGCAGGGCGCTGGCGGCACAGCTGGGTATCAAGGTCGGCGAGCTTGAGCTCCTAGCAGGGCACCAAGAGAGCTGCTAGCTCGGCCAGGTATGACGGCTCGGCAAGGCCACGATTGTTTTGCGAGTTTTTCTGACACGCCGTGGCGGTGGCCGCTGCGAATCAGGCAGCACTAGAGGAGAGGTAACGAAACACGCTGCGCTCGCTTACGCCCATGGCGTTGGCTATCTCAGGTGCGGTGAGGCCTTGGTCGCGTAGCTCTTGCGCACGTGCTGGCCTCGCCTTCGTCGTGCCCGCCTTGCGCCCTCTGTAAACACCACGCTTCTTGGCTTGCCGAATCCCCGCAGCTTGCCGCTCGCGACGGTACTCTAGCTCGATCTCGGCGAAGCCAAAGAGCACGCTTGCGAGCATGCGACCGACGGCGCCGCGTAGATCAATCTGCTGCGTGACTGACACGAAGCGCACGCGCTTGTCGCACCAGTCGGCGAGCACGTTCATGCCGTCGACTTGGCCACGTGAGATGCGATCGAGCTTCCAGACGACGACGGTTTTAACGGTGCCTTCAAAGATGGCGCGCTGCAGTTCCTCGAACGCGGGGCGCTCGAGCGTCTTCGAGCTGGCCTTGTCTTCGAACCACGCAACGTCGGCTGCCCTGATGCCGTTGCCCTTGAGCCAGCGCCTGATCTCGGCCCGCTGGCTATCGTTCTTCTGCCCCTGTGTTGAGACGCGGCAGTAGGCGGCTACGGCCTTCGCGCTTGGTTTCGCTTTCGCTCGTGGCATGCCATCAGGAGTATACCCTCTTTGGCATGCGTGCGCGGAGCGCTAAAACGCAACAGGGAGGGGCTGGGAGGTGTTTTCCCGCTCGACTTAGTCAAAGACCCTATCTGGCAGAGCTACTTTTCCATTAGACAGGCGACGCCCTGGACACAGGCTGCCAGGGTCGTGCAGTCATTTCCTGCTAGGGCGCACTCGCTGATCGACTCTACTTCCATATCTGTGCACTCTGGAATCAGAGGCGCGCACTCGGCGGTGCACTGGGCGATGTCGGGCTCTCCGCACGCAACCAGGGCCGCACAGAGTTCGTCGCATACCGCAGGCCCTGCGTCTGGCGGGACAGAATCTGCCGCGGGTGCTGAGTCCACGGCTGCGTCGAAGCCAGGAGACGGGGAGTCTGAGCAGCTGAGTGAGCCAATCACGAGGCCAGTGAGAGGCCAAAGGTTTAGTCTAGAGCGGATCATATTCGGAGTCTCGCTGACTAAGCAGCGCAAAGTAAGTCAAGGGCAAAGAGCGTCAGTTGCAGGTCCCCTCGACAGACTCCCATGCTCCATCGGGACAACTGCAGTCAGTGGGGAATTGGCCCCCAATATTTTCGATTCCAATGAGGTCTCGCATCGTCACATCGGCGCATGGGCTAAGCTCCGAGAGACAATCGATAATGAGGGAATTGTTCTTAATTGAAAATTCCGTCAGCAAATCCTCCTCCGGTTGGCCCCGCTCTGCGTCCCGGGCAAACCAATACCGTTTCGACTACTGCAAGTAGTCAGTAGTCCTACCTACGCTTCAACAGATGAGCACTCAATTCCAGGGGAATCATGGGAAATCGCGAGTGTTGCGTTCCAGATTTGGTGCATTGCGAGCTATCCTTTGCTTGGGTTCTGTCGGTTTGGCAACCGTGTACAATGGAAGAGGAATGATCATGTTGCGTCGACATCTCGTGATACTTGCGTTGCTTGCGGCTCTGGCGCTACACCAGCGCAAACGATGTCAAGCGAGGCACCGATGGCGGAGGTCAGTACAAGCGCGTGGGAACTAGAGCCAAACGTCTCGGCACGACTCTTCGGCAACGACCACGGCGTGCGGGTAGAACTGGTGCCAGTTCGCTCGACAACGAATCCGGAGCTTCGAAATCGCTACCTGCTTCGCGCGACCGGGACCACTTCAAAATTTGATGGGCTAGTCGTCATTGTGCAGCGCGAGCGATACAACAAAACGCTAATTTTCAAAGGAACTCTTCGCGGGCACCCGAATTCGCTCTTAAGTCACGATACCGGTCGGTCCGCATGGGCCTTTCGTGGGTACCTCACAACCAATCTGGATGATGAAGTCGTCTATCCGTTGGAGGATAGCGTCGATGGCACGAAAGTACTGGCCCTTAGGGAAGAGCAGCGAGGAAGCGCCCTTCAAGCTATCGATCCGGGAACGCGAGCAGAGAAGGTGCAGTGGCAGCAGCGCTTTGTTGAACAATACTTGGCAAAGCTTCCGAAGGACTGTGCGGGATTTCGCTTTTCCGTAGATTGGTCCAGTGTTCCAGATGAAGCGTTTGATCTTCACACTATTTCGGGTATTTGCTCGGCTCCAATCACAATTATCCAGCGCTTTTGTGAGCAAAACCCGAAGCAGGCCAAGGCCGTGGGAGATTCTCTCTCAGTCGAATGCAGTTACAGCGATGAGCCAGAAAGCCAATGGGAGTTTAGGGAAAACTCTGATGGCACCTTTACATATGTTCCGGAGGGCAACGCTCGCGGAGCATATATTGCCATCTTCGATATCTTGCGCAAGAAATTTGGCACTGAGCGCAAAGTGCTCCGCCTTGGTACGCGGCATTTCATTATCGACTACAAGCTACGGCGGGCGTCTTTGTATTACCAACACGGAAATTCTTACTGGCCCGCGGGGAGTACGGGCGATTCCGACCCTAAGTCGTTTAGCCTGCCCTCTGGGGCTATTTCAGGTCGCCTGGATCGGTCCGGCGGGCAACGCTGGGATTTGTTCTGCGGTCTGAAGAAGAATGTCCTTGAGGAAGTCGAGACCAGCGAGCGACCATCATCACCGCCCGGCCCCTTGTATCGTATGCGGCATGGCTTTGGCGCCTCTACGAAATACTCGCAGCTATCGAGTCCGAATCGCACCTGCACTACGAGATCGACCAAGCACGCATTTTGCCTCCGCTAGTATACAACTCTGCCACGCTCTTGGATGCAATGCCAAAGGACGATAGCGCTGAGCCAGAGATTGGTCCGGACCCAGCACGCCTGCTAGAACTGCGCCTCGACACCATCGATCATCTGATGGAAGCTGCGCGCCAAGAAGATGGGTTTCTGGGACGGCGACGGCGCTTGCTTGAGACGGCCAGACGGATGCTCCTCGAGTGCTCGGCATCGATGCCCTTGCCCGACCTCGCCGTACAGCGGCGATTCCAGTCGATTGCCGAACACATCACCGATGCAAATCGAGCCGAGGCCGCAGGCGTTTTGCCCGACGTTGCGCTCATTCATCAAGTGCGCAGTGCACAAAGCCGGGACGAGAAAGTGCGCTTGGCACACGCACTTAGGATCATGCGCCAGGCTGCAAGTGAGAATCGCGACGAGGACCTCATTGTAGGTGTTGATGGAGCACTGCAAACTCTCGAGGCGTTGTCTCCTCACCTTGCCGACCGCGTAAACCAGTCGGTGTCGGAGAGCCTGGGTGACGAAATCACGAAAGCTGTTGGAGAAGGCTATGCAAGGGCGCGTATGAGTGGTGCGCCGCCGACGGGCGATGGCCATTTTGACAAGGCTTGGGCGGATGTTGTTGAGGAATATCTCGTCGAAGGCTCAGAGCGAGACACGCTCGCTAACTCCTTGGCGGTGGACGGCTGCTTTGAAGTTGGCGGGGTCCTTGCGCCCGTTCGCATTACCGAGCGTCACGTTCGGCACGTCGAGGTGCGGTACCCAACCCAGGTCCTAAAGCTCGTACCGGCAACCACGATACGTGACCTCTCGGGCAGCCTTATCGGTGATCCGCGCATGATGATGCTGGACCTAGCTGCGGGGCGGCTTTTAACACCGCGCTACATTGAAGCACGGGAGGAAGAACGCTCTCGCGACGTCTTGCAGGGCGAAGTGCGCGTCTACATTCTTGACGGTTCCAGCTCCATGCTCGGTCCCCGCGCAAGAATGCGAGACGCCATCATGGTTGCGGAACTCGCAACGCTTATAAAACGGCTCAATGACCCACATCGCCACACCAGAATTATTCTGTACTTCCGATACTTCAATCGCGAGTTGGACACGATGCACAAGGTTGACAGTCGGGCGTTAGCGCTCGAAGCGATTCGCACCGTCACGGGCGTCCCACGAACGGGCGGAACCGACATTGAGGCGGCCATGCTCTCGAGCATCAAGCAAGTCAAGGAAGCACAGAGCGAAGACCCAGACCTAGCTCGAGCACAGATCGTTATGGTCACAGATGGCGAAGACACGGTGTCGAGACAACGCATCCAAGAGGCACAAGCCGAGCTGGGTGGCTTGCCCGTCGGGATCAGTATCATTGCACTTGGCGAACAAAATGAAGCCTTGCGAAGCCTTGTTGCCAAGCAGCGCCAAGAAGACGGCCAAGCGTTCTATCACTTTCTACCCGACTCCTACCTGCGAACGATGTCGGCCTCGCAAATGCAGAAGCGAATGACGATTTTGCCTCCGGCACGAATTGCCTCCGACGTCCCCATCACCACTCAGTTCGCCGACGCGATGCAAGAACTCGATGACATTGCACGAAGCGGAGCTACTTCGGCCCTTCGGTCACTGGACTCGCACGACCGCACGCAAATTCTTGAGCGCCCCGAAGAGCGCTGTCTTGAAGGAGAGGGCCATAGAGCACGTTTAGAGGCGCTACAGCGCGATTACGACGCCCTCTCGCGTCGCTACGACCGGTGGTTTCCCGAGCCATGTGAAGCAGGCGCGAAGGCTACGCTCCCGAACTCCGGAACGCTCGAGGCGCACGATCTAGAATCGGTGATCGTTGTTTTGGCCACAATCGCAGACGTTGTGGTCTCGGTAAGTAGTGACCGCTACCTCAGAAGAGCGGATGCGCTGGATATTTTGGAGCGCCTATTGCCCAATGCCAGGTTGTCCCCGGGGAGGTATTCCGTTGTTTTGAAACTGTACCCGCACGCGACTGCGGGTGCGCTTACGGTGCTGAAGGCGGCGGTCGACGAAGGGTTTGACCAGCAATTTGTTGAGCCTTCACGATAGCCGCACGCATCAATGCTGCTTACTGTCCAGAGCAGTAGCTGTTCATCAATTTTGGTGCTTCGCTGTGCAATCGGCCTAGAGGTTTGGTAGCAAAGCGTATGACGCAGGCACAAGTGTACTCAATTGGCGTTCCTGGCAAGGCTTGGGGCGCGGACGAGCGGGCGAGTTGGCTCGCCCACCAACAAATAAAGCGCCAGTACCAAGACGATGTGCTGGCACAGCTCGAGCCTTTGAAGTCGCATTTCAATATCGAGCAGTATGGCGCCCTGCCCTGCGATCCTGACCGCTATCCACTAATTGGAGTGCGAACTCGCCAGTGGGACAGCGCCAAACCGACAGCGCTTATCACAGGTGGTGTGCACGGCTATGAGACCAGCGGTGTGCATGGGGCCTTGCGGTTTTTAGAGACCCAAGCGCAGCGCTACGCCAACCGGTTTAACGTGGTGGTTGCGCCCTGCGTTAGCCCGTGGGCCTACGAAACCATCAATCGCTGGAACCCTGCGGCAGTCGATCCCAACCGATCGTTTGTGCCTGACAGTCCCGCGCCAGAGGCTGCGTCCTTGATGCGCTACATGGCCACCTTGCAGGTCGACATCGCCGTTCATATCGACTTGCACGAGACCACAGACACTGACAACAGTGAGTTTCGCCCCGCCCTAGCCGCGCGCGACAATGTCGAGGACGAGTACTCCGAGATTCCCGACGGCTTTTACCTGGTTGGTGATGAGTTAAACCCTGCCGCAGAGTTTCAAACGCACATCATTGAGGCAGTGAGCAAGGTGACACACATTGCGCCGCCGGATGAGCGCGGCAAGATCATTGGTGTGCCCATCGCGCAGCATGGCGTCATCAACTACCGAACCGGTGAACTCGGGCTGTGCTCTGCCTTTAGCCACAGCAACTACGCGACCACGACCGAGGTCTATCCCGACAGTCCGCTGGTCGATGCGGAAAACTGCATCAACGCGCAAGTGACCGCTGTGGTCGCCGGACTCGACTATGTGATTAAGACGATGGCACTGTAGGAACTTGCAGGGCTACCTCGCGTGCGAGTGAATTTGATTGTTGGTCGAGCTATCTTAGTGTAATATTGACACTAAGATGAGTCAACTTATCCTTCCGCCGTCTCTCGCCAATTGCAACCATGTCCTAATCGCGGGAGCGGGTGGCGGATTTGATATCTACGCGGGAATTCCCCTCTACGAAGCGTTGGTGGCAAATGGGACATCGGTGAGCTTGGCAAACCTGAGTTTTTCGCACCTGGCCAATACGGATGCCAAGCCCATGGTTTCCGGGCTCTATGAGATTACGTCTGAGACCGCGTTTCCCGGGCCGTATTTTCCCGAGGGAGTGCTTGCCCGCTTCTTTGCCAATCGCGGTCGCGCTGTCTCCATCTACTCGTTTGAGAAAACCGGGGTGGCGCCGCTAAAACGCTGCTACCAATTCCTTATCGAGCATCTCGGCATCGATGCGATCATTCTTGTCGACGGTGGCACCGATATTCTTATGCGCGGTGACGAAGCCGGCCTTGGTACCCCAGAGGAAGACATGGCTAGCCTTGCAGCGGTCTCGGGCCTCGATGTGGCGACGAAACTCGTCTACTGCCTAGGCTTTGGCATCGACACCTATCACGGCGTTTGCCATGCACAATTTTTAGAGAACGTCGCAGCACTATCAAGGTCTGGTGGGTTTCTTGGCGTTCAGAGCTTACTGCCTTCGATGCCTGAATCCGAAGTTTACTTAGAGGCTGTGCGCTTCTCCGAAGAACACATGGCGTTCCACCCAAGCATCGTAAATACGAGTATTGCGTCGGCGCTTGAAGGCAAATTTGGCGACGTGCACCGCACCGAAAGAACTCGCAGCAGTGAGTTGTTTATAAGCCCGCTCATGTCTATGTACTGGGCCTTCGAGCTTGGCTCACTTGTGGATGAGCACCTCTATCTGTCCACGCTTACCGATTCAGAAACGATCTGGGATCTGCAATTTGCAATTCAAGAATTTCGAAGCCGGACCGAAGCACGAGAGAGACAAGCCATTCCGCATTAGTCACTGGCGACCCATCCGAACTTCACAACGCTTCGTCTCACACTGTTTGGGAATCACTCCGTTTCACAGCGCACCATCGCTGTTGATGAAGTAAATCCCTCTAGAGGGTCAATGGAGGTGGCAGATGGACCGAAAGCCTTACTGTGGCACTTGAATCAACTAACGGCGGTGCAGCAAGCGCCGAGGTTCAGTTGCGCAATGCGTCCGATCGCTTCAGGCGTTAAGTCGGGGATCATTATTGGGATAATGAATCTTCTGAACATGCTATTTCTAATACGCGAAGAAAAAACTGCGCAGGCCTCTTTCGTTGAGATTTTTGAAAAGCGATTTGCGCTACAAGACGCGATATCGCAACTTGAGGAAAACCAAGTGCAGTTGGTGAACACAAGAGTATGCAGTTGGTGCTCGACAACATCGAGCAAGGCCTTTGTATCGTCGACACCTCTGGTGTCATGGAAGCAAGACGCTCGCATGCATTCGATACTTGGTTTGGCCCTTCAGAACATGGCAAGAAGCTCGTCGACCATATCGGCGATGAGACCTTTGCCGACTGGTTTACTCTCTCGATAGAAATTCTCGAAGAGGATGTCATGCCTGTGGACTTCGGGAATCTAGAACCAGCACTGCCGAACTCGTGGACTGTAGACCGCCTGGCTAGAGACGAAGGCGCGCATCGCGGTTGGCGTTGGACTCAGTGCACTTGCGCACGAAACACAAGAACTAGATGGCGTGATTGAAGTCGAAAGCACACTGGGCCTGGGCACCGCGTTTACGATTCGCATTCCGGTGCCCCCGAGATTAGCGCCGAGGAGGAGCCGCTAGCGACCGCTGTGAGCTAGACGCTTGTTCGCGCTTTGATGATACTACGGATAGTGACTCGGACATTCTCTTAGAATCAGGAGTCACACCGATCGCTAACGTCGTGCTCGGTGTAGCGAATCTCTGGCAACGTGATGCAGGCAGCCCCTTGACGCTTTGCTTTCGCGAAAGGAACGCAAACCCTGGAAAATCCTTTGAGTTCCCAATGGGAACCATGAATACTATGACCGTGAAGTGTCCACAATGCGACGAGCCTGCCTTGAGCCTTTTCCAGTGGATCTTGCACGAGCTGTATCAGCCTGTGTGGAAGCAAAATCGTTACCACTGCTCCTGCCGAAACTGCAAAGCGGAGCTTGAGCCCGCAAAAGGTGAGGTGCTTCGAAGCTTTGTAATTCCTGTTGTCGGTGCAGTTAGTGGAGTTGCTCTGGCGAACTTCCTCGGGCAATCGGAGGGGATCTGGATTGCGATCGGCATTGGCCTTGGAGTGCTCGTGCACTACCCATTAGCTCAGTATGCGGCCTCGTTCCCTCATCGCACGCCGACTGTTCCGACGGCAAAAGTGAAACCGGGAAGCCATCGATATTAGCACCACGCTGCGCGGCCTCTTGTGAGGTTTAGCCTGCGGCAAGCGCGTTAGCTCTCGTGGCTTACCTGCCAGATGCTCCCGTCTGGATGAAACTTTACTGCGAGTACTTGATCGCTGTAATCACGTCCAAACGAGAAGTCGAGCACCACTTGGAAACTCGCCTCATCGTCGGGGTGAATGGCGACGCCAACAAGTTCCAGAGCGCCAACAAATGCTTCGTTGGTTGCTGTCAGGCGCACAGCCTCTGGCAAACACTCGGGGACTTCCTCTACGTGCAAGAGAAAGAAGTCACGCATGATGGTGGCATCGCTCTCAGCTTCGTCCGCGATGGCTGCGCGGCCCCGTTTTCTTAGCGTAAGAAGATCACTGAGCAGCGTGGAAGCTGCGCGCAGGCTTGCGTCGGAGACTTCGGCACTGATGTAGATCGACATTGGAAGCGTCGCCTCGCCAAGCGTTAGCGTTCCTGACCAATATCCGGAGTCGGCAGAAAGTTCGACATCTGGAAACGGCTTGCATCGAAACGTTCGAACTTGATTCGCGGTCATGCCGCCATTCTAGTGCACGCAACAACCGCAGACGTCAGTGCTGCGCACTAAGCCACTCGGCGATTTCGTCCTTCTGCTCTGGGTCCTCCACAACCAGTTCAGCAGCTCGCTTTGCCAGCTTGACGGCATCAGCCTTGCGACCGCGTTTCATAAGAATTTGCGCCTGCAAGAAGAACGCGCGGCCCTTCCTGTGTTGAACGCTGAGCGTTGCCTCTTCGCGTTGCTCCAAGCCGGCGAGCGTGTGTGTGAGGAGTTGGTCCGCCTCGGTCTCTTTGCCTAGCGCGATAAGTGTTTGGGCCAGCCCAAGACTGGTTCCAGGAGTCGGCCTCTCTCCGTACAACGATAACGCCTTTCGAAACCGAGGCTCGGCCTCTTTGTGGTGACCTTGCAGCTGGGCGAGAAAGCCAAGCTCGGCTTCCACGCCCGCTCGGTTCGATGCGTCTTTGGGATGGTAGGAGTCCCTGGCCTCTATTAGCGTTGCCTCTGCCTGCTCATAGTCTTTCGCATTTGAGAATGTAGTGCTCTGTGCAACGAGAATATCGCCGTACAGTGGGTGTTTATCACCGATCGTTTTCTTGGCAAGTTCCCGTGCACCGGTCAGCATTTGCTGCGCCTCATTGTTCTGCTTGGCCTCGGTAAGAAGACTTCCGAGACGATACTCCGCCACAACTCGGTTAATGGTCACAGGCAGTGATCGCTGAATCTCGACAGCACGATGCTGGTGAGACAGGGCCTTGTCCAGATCGCCCAATTCCTCGTGGATGTGGGCAAGGCGGCCAAGAAGAAGGCCGTAGTTGGAGCGCGATGCAGGCACGCCTTTAAAGACCGTTTCCGCTTCGTGATAGTGAACTAGAGCCTCCTTTACTTGGCCCTGCGTAAGCGCGATTCTCCCCAAGATCATTACTGCAAGCGCGGTATTGTTGTGAAACCGCCCGTACAAGTGCTCGTAGATCGCGATGGCTTTGTTTGTGAACTCAACAGCGCGTTCGAGTTCTCGCTGCGATACCAATGCCTCCGCAAATGCTTCGTACAGCTCCGCGAGAGTGATTTGCTCAATCTCCACTCCGCCCGCGATCACAAGCGCAGCCTCAAAGTGCGTAACGGCCTCCTCGCTCTTGGATATGGAGGAGGCCAGTCGCCCTCGGACGATCAGGTTTTTAACGCGAGCATTATCATCTCGCCCTGCCTCTGCAGCAATGTCGGCGGCGATAAGCTGCTCTTCGGCAAGGGCACGTTTGCCTAAGGCGAGCCCATTTACTTCGGCCTGGCTAGCCCAAATCGCAGCGACGAGCGAGTGGTCCTGCGCGCGGCCTGCCAGCTGTAACGCAGCTCGATGGTCTTGCGCCGACGCTTCGAAATCACCATTCCATGCCTGGAAGCGAGCACGTGTGTGCATGACACGCGCCGAGAGGGAATCGTAGCCCAAGCTCGTGAATTTATCAGCGAGCAGGTCCAATTGCGCTTTCGCCTCGTCGTGATGCCCCGCCAGCAGCGATACCTCGGTGCGCGTCATTTCCTCCATGCCCTCGATAACGCGTGCACGCAAGCCTGCATCCTCGGGTGGTGCCTCAAGCGTGAGGCTGCTCTCTGCCGAGCATGCGCTGGTCGCTCGTAGAGGCGCAGTAATCTTGGACCACTGTGAGAGTAACTCTGAGTCTGCTCCTCTAAGAATGTCCACAACCGCTCGTAGTTCCGCTTCGCGTTGATTGAGACAGAAGAGGCGTAGATCGTGCAATCTCTCCGTTTGAGAATGGTCCACGAGGGTCGCCTCGCAGGAGCTAAGATGTTGCGATTGCCAGTCGGCAACGTAGTTGTCCATTAGCGCTCGCAAGGGTTTGGAGCGCTCGGCTGCATAGGGAATTCCCTTAGTGACAAACGCGGCTTCGACTTCATCCGCGATAGCGTCATTCCACAGTTCTGAGACAGTATCGGATGGCGCACAAGAAACCGCTGCCAACTCGTCGACAATGGCATAGGTAACTCCCCCACCGACGAGTGCTGCGCCTAAGGCGCCAACGGCGATGAGTCGAGAAAGACGCCTGCGCTGTGTTGCCTGCAACTCCTTGGCAAGCTCTCCCAGGGCGGAGTAGCGCTGTGCAGGCTCTGTTGCGAGACCGCGAGCAAGAACCCGACGAAGCCGCCGATTGGACACTTTATGCAGCGCTATTGCGGCCTCGGTATCGCTCGCGAGGATGCTCATGGTTAACGCACGCTCCCCGGTGAGTGACTCGTATAGTGACATGCAGAAACTAAACTGGTCGCTGAGCTGGGTGCTAACGCCGCCACGAAGTTGCTCTGGCGCCATATAGGCCGGAGTGCCCCGTGCAGACCGCTTGGTTGCTGCAGATGCCACAGCCTTCGCCAAACCAAAGTCGCCGAGCTTTGCCGTGCCATCCTTGTCGAGAAAGATGTTGGCTGGCTTGATATCACCGTGAACAAGCCCGGCTTCGTGCACCGCAATCAAGCCGGAGGCAACTGCTAAAAACACCGATACGATGGCGCGCTCGCTGCGAGTCTCTTCGAGCCAGCTGCGGAGGTCCTGCCCATCGATGAGCTCCATCACGATAAAGACGTGGTGCTCGCTGCGGACCACATCGTAGACGCTCACCACATTGCCGTTGCGCAGCTTGGCCATCGCAACAGCCTCGCTATGGAGACTGATCATCGCCTCCTTGCCGCCCTCGCTGGGCAAGCACTTCACGGCAACTCGACGATCAAGCTCGGGATCGTAGGCGGAGAAGACAACGCCCATGCCCCCTGCCCCAACGTAGACGAATTGCTCAAGTCGCCCAACCTCGGGTGCCTCGCTATCGTTTTCGAGACGCACCTCATGTGGCGATGTGCTCTGGGTAAGACGAGCCCACTCGCACAGTAACGCCCTGCAATCTGCGCAGTTGTCGAGCTCGTGCTCAACTCGTAAACGTCCCTCTGGGGGTAGGCAGTTTTCTAAGAACTCAGCAAGTTCATTTTCACTAAGACAGGCCACGGTTCCTGCGCGAACCATAGCGGAGCTTCGCAGGGGTTCACAAGTAGCTCGGCATTTTGCCGGTGATGGAGACGTGCAACCAAAGCGGATGCACGACGGAGAACTCGTATCTGGCAAAGAGCAGGCCCGATAGAAGAGTTTGAGAAATCTTCGTAGCCCTTGCCATTCGCTACGAGCTATGGACGCGAGACCTCAAAACTCCATGAATCTGTAATCTCACTCCGAAACGTTCCTGTGCGAGTGCACTCGGTTGAGTGGCTTACAGTATCGCCTGGTTGGGCGGAACAACGGACCGTAAATGATCCGCTTGCGGCGAGGTTAGGCAGCCAGTCGTTGCACGTGGGCGCCGCAAGAGAATCTTTGGTTTGCAATTCTATGCCGAGCCTTCCAGAGAGCGCCTGCTCGATTCGAAAGAAGGTTGGGGAGCACCCCGATGGCGGAGCCGGAGTGAGAACTTCGCACTGGTCGGTAATGGTGTTGGGCGCGATATAATTTCCGCCGCCAACAACCGACTGATATGCAACAAGGAGTTTGAAGTACACGTTGTGATTGCTCGCATCGTCGAATTCATTGAGCGGGTCTTCGGAGTAAATGGTTGTGACACCGTGAGCTGTGGCTACCGAGTCGGGTGGCAGGACACAGCCATCATCGCAGTCGACATCGCACGCACACCCTTCGGTGCAGCTGAGGTCGGCATCACAGCTACACGTAGAGGTCGCCCGGGGCCCGCAGTCAGAACAATCGGTGCCGTAATCGCAAAAGCCGCCACCATTTGGTCCGGTATCGTCGCATTCGCCATCTGCAACCCATTCGTTGTTTGGGCCGCATGCATCAAAGCAAACCTCGCTGCCGCTTTCGCAGTCTACGTCGCATGCACAACCGGTTTCGCATGCAGAAGTGACATCACAGCTACATGCCGATGGCTCGCAATTCGTTCCACGGCATCCGGCATCTGCACGGACGTTGCTCGGTTCTTTATTATTTGGGGAGGTACTTGAACAGCCACTTAAGAGAGCTGCACCAGTGAGAAGTAGTAAGAAGACATTCGTCATGGCCTACATAGGAGGGACCGCCCCGTTTCGATGTGCAGCGATCGGGCAAAGTATTTAGGGGAACTTCGCTAATACGGGCACTTACGGTACGTAGCAGTGCAGAGCGGCGTGAAGGAAACTCGTTAGGCAACCTCGAGAGTTCCCACCAAGCCGCCGCATGGTACGAGGACGTATGAGCTGGAATACGGGCCTGGTTTCTCTACCGCAGATGGTTTTCGCGGTGTCCACCGCACTTGCGGCGAGCTGTGCGTCGAGCGGCCCCAAAGATACGCTGCCAGGCGCTGCGCCAATTCCACTGGCTACGACAACATCTGGGTCTGTTGGCGATGAGGAAGCTGGCGATGAGGCGGCTGGCGATGAGGCGGCTCCGACGACAAAGAATGAGCCACACGCAGCCTTGCTCGCCGAACTTGAACAACACCTCGCGTCGGCAAACTGGCAAGCCGTGGACCTCGCCAAGCGTTTGGGTGGCGACGCCTGGCCAGCGGTAGAAGCAGCGGCCCAGCAGCCCGAGTTTCGCACACGCCAAATTGCCATGGCCTGCGCAGGCGCGCTGGGCACAAGCCGAGCCTTGCCGCTTCTAATTGCTGGCTTAGGCGATCCTCATCGCAACGTGAGTATCGCCGCCGCTAGCCAACTTTCCCTAAGCCCTCCGCCTGGGGCACAGGCCGAGCTTGTTCGTTCGCTAGGTGCGTGTGAAGAGGATGTGATTTGCGCGTTGTTGGTGCGCGGGCTTGGTCGATTGCCTGGCGAACGTTCTATCGCCGCAGTTCTCGATGCAGCGCAACGCAGCGATGCATTGCTCGATGTTGCCCGGCTCGCCTTAAGCAAGCTTGGAGACAAAGACGCGCTGCGTTCCCAACGCGCACTGCTCAAGAATCGAAGTGCAGCGATTCGCTACCAAGCGCTGGTCGACACTCGCTATATAGCCAACGCGACATTGATTGTTGCCGCCAAGCCCTTGCTGCAAGATACCGCACCGGTAGTTTCGATCGGCACGCCCTACAACGAGCAGCACAGGCGTGTTTGCGACCAAGCCGTTGATACCCTCGTTGTGCTCTTACAACTCGAGCCGTCGTTTGCGGTTGCCGCAGAGACGATCTACAGCGACGAGCAGATTCGCGAAGTGGCTCGGCTTGCGAGGTAGCTGCGAGTGCGAGGCGTTTCCGCGATGCCGAGGAAATTCATATAGGAATTATACCGAGCCGCGAAGCCGCCTCGCGGCGGCCGCTACTTAATCGCCTCTAAGATTTCTTCGCGGCTTGCAACGCCCTTATCGGCCAGCAGTCCAAGCAGTTTGCGGATGACGTCTTCGTCGCGGGTCACGAGCGCTTCGAGGGCCGAGAGCCTTCGCTGCAGAGCGGCGATTTCGGCTTCGCGCATGTCGGCGAGGTCGTCGGGGCGGCCGTGGAGGACTTCTTCTGGCTCGGGGGCGCCAAAGTCTACGTCGATGCCTTCTACGTCCAGGTCGTGCTTGTAGTGCACGCGAATCGCTTTGTCGATTTCGGTTGCGCCGGCGAGGTGCGGGCGAACGTTTAGGCGAGTGCGAATTCGCAGCTCGTCAATGATGCCCATGTTGAGCGGGTCGCTCATTGCGACATCGAGAAAGTTTCCTTGCAGGCGAAACGGAAAGACGCCGTGCTGCTCGGCTAGGCTGATCGAAACTTTTGCCAAGGTTTCACGCTCGACCTTGGCGCCGTCGAGACTAACAACGGGTAAGTTGAGTTGCTTGCCCAAGGCACGCACCAAGATATCTTCGGTGACAAAGCCTTCGTCGATAAGAATTTTACCAACCTGCCCACCCCAGCGGCGCTGTTCCAAGAGCGCGTGCTCTAGCTGCCGAACGTTGATGACGCCGGCGTCCATCAGAATTTCGCCTAATCGTTTTCGTGACACGAGAGTCCCCTTCGAGCATGAAGCAAAGCCAAAGAAACGCGCACTAGTGCTTGATCCATTGGAGTTGGTTTGAATCTCGCGTTGGTATCGTGGTTCCTGGCGAGGCGCGAAGAGGGAGCTGGGCGGGCCCAGAGACCGATTGAGCAACGATGAACGAAGTGTCCAGGGAGCGTGAGAACACGTGAGAACGAACCAATGTCAATGAGTCAAGCACTAGTACATTCCTGTCATTCGAAAGAAGAAGCCGTGACTATCGCGTTGCAAGTCGCCAAGCTCGTTGTCGGAGAAGTGACTAAAATTGTAGCCCGCGCCAAGGCGAAGATGTCGCCCAACCGTGTGACCAATTTCTAGCAACGAGCCTAGCTTGCTCTCTTTATCTGCTGTGCCCCAAAGCCCAAGAACGCGCGCTTCGCCCGAAGCATCCCACTTGCCGTAGAACTGGTAGCCAAGGCGAGCAATCGCAAGAATAGTTGAGAGCCGGGTTTCTAAGTTGGCCGCCCCTGCGAATGCTTCGTCCATCTCTGTCCATTTATAGGCAAGCTTGCCAGACAGCAAGATGCGATGGGGTAGTCGGGCAAAGGGAAGCAGTGCCACCACATGAGAGCGCTCGGTTCGAACATCGCTTTCGACAAGGCTTGGCCGCTGCTCGTGCAGGTAGCTGTAGCGGGATAGGAACTCGAGCGTATCGTCGGTGACAGGGCGAAATGCCCAGCCGGTGGTGAGTTCGGTGAAGCGCGCGATGGTGCGGCTTGCATCGGCGTCAATCGCTGTGTGCGTGCTTGAGGACGAGCGTGCGCGCGCTAGCCACGTGTGCTTGTCGGCCAAGCGCCACTCGGCTCCAATGCCCGCCAGGAGCTGTGTTTGCTCGCCTGGCGCGATGATCAGCGCCGCACCTTGGGCAACCCCATCGTGGTCGGCAAAGCCGCCTGGCAGCTGCCCTTCCCGCGGGTCGGCACCAAGCACTCCGGTATCGACGCCACTTCCCGAGTCGCCGTGGTCGAGGCGAAGCTCGGCTTGGGCCGCTATGCGAAATGTTCTGGTCGGTGCAAAGGTGATGGAAGTGTGTCCAACGTTGCGCCGCGCATCGCCAATGGAGGTGCCATCTGGCAAGTAGCCGCCGAAGGCTTGTTGGTGCTCGAAGCCGGCGCCAAGTCCGATGCTCTCGGTCACTTGCCAGCGCCGGCCAAGACCGAGAACTGAGCGGTTGCGATTGCCCAAGACGCCGCGATTTAGTTGGTACTCACCATAGGTTCGGCCGCCGTTGTCAGCGCCAAAGGTGTCTTCCGCACCGACAATGGTTGTATTGCTAAGCCGGCCATCCACTTCGCCGACTTGCTCTTGCACGTACATCGAGCCCCGATCGGAGAGAGCATTTCGAAGCCCGACTCGAAGCGCGTTATCACCATTCCATCGCTGATAGAGGTCGGCGCCGACACTTAGATCTGGCGCGAGTTTAAACTCACCGCCAACGTTACTTACAAGGCCCGCCAAAGCCTGTGTACTGCGCGAAGCAGAAGCCATGGGCGAGACCGGCGAGAGAACCGGATCTGCATCGCCTTGGTCGGCGACAACTTGCTGGCCTGCGTGCACCCGAATGCGCGACGAGATATCGTAGGCCGCCATCGTGCCAAGCCCAATCCGTCGCACGTCGATGGACGGTGCGTCGTTGGCAAGCGCCGCCGTCGAAGTAATGCGCTGGTGCATCGCTTCGAATTTGTAGTGCCAAAGCCCAACATCGCGAGCCCACTGTGCACTCGTAATGTACGAGGCGCGCTCGTCGGGCGTATTGGGAGTTGGATTTGCCATCACGTCTTCCAAGGTTGGCCCAACCCGCGATTGCTGCGAGACCTGCCCTTCGTGGCGAATAAGCAACATATCGCTCTTGGAGATTCGGTGGCGAAGCCGGCCACCGAACTTAAAGCGCCCTTCGTCAAAGACCGCGCTGCCACTGGCAAAGCCGCGTTCAAGGTCTTGCACGTAGAGGCTTAGACTCGATTCTCGGAATTCTTCTGCCTTGGTCCAATCGCGCAGCGCTAGATCGGCACTGAGTTTCCAACCAAGTCGCATGCCCGAGAGCGAGTCGCCGCTGCCTTCGGCTTCAAACGCCGTGTCACGCTGCAAACCACCAAACGAGAGCCCGCCGTCGGTTGATAAGAAGTGCGATGCATCGCGCTGCCGCGATGCGGCAATCTCTGCACTCAGGTGGGAATGCTCGCCAAGGTGAAGCGAAGCATCGGCGCCCAAGAGCCTGTAGCCATCTTGCTCTCCGCGTTCTTCTGAGACGATACCGGCTCCAACACTAAGGCGCTCTTCAAGGGTGGTGCTGGCGTACGCGCCCCGGCTTTGCTGCGCCGAGGTCACGTTGTCTTCGTGCTCGTACTGCACGCTTAGGTAGACTAGGTTTCCACTCATGGGCGTGCTGTTGCTATCCATGTTGTCGATAACCCAAGACGAGCGATTTGCCGAGGTAAGTGGCTCGGTGAGCCGAACGCGGCCGCCTTCGTACTCGACGCTGTAGTCGACACCTCGGGCCAGAACGCTGGTGCTAAGCACAAGACCGCTATCCCGATCGCGCACCGTAATTTGCACCTTCTCCGAGCCTTCTAAAACGTGCCCGTGGCGAAGGTAGTAGAGCGAGCCGCCGGTTGCGCGAAACCAGTTTACGTCGCGAACCGAGGGAATGGCATCGCTTGTCGAGAATGCACGCACCGCAACGTGGTTATCGCCAATGTCGCGCTGCAAGTCGGCGACAGCGCCGTCGGCGGTTCGGTCGTACGAGAACAATTCGCCGCCGCCTTCGAGGCGTGTGCGAACACTTCCGACCGCGGCACTTGAATCTCCGGCGACGACTTTTGCGTAGAGCTTTCCGCGGGTGTTGACCACTTGATCTTCTGCGGCGTCATCCCCAAGCGTAAGGTCGGATCGAACCGGGTCGATGACCTGCTCGAAGAAGGCCGAGGCATCGCGCTCGCGAGCGGTATTGATATGAGCGGTAATTTCGACAGACTCAGAAAACTTCCCACCGGGCATGCGAGTCTTCACAAAGCCTTGTGCGCGGGCAGAGAGCAAGACCGGCCCAACCTGCAGGGTCGTGTCTGGGCCCATACCAGCAAGGCCTGCGGTGTCGGCAAACCACCCGCGAGAGGTGGCAGCAGTCGCAGCAACACCTTCGACCATGCCGACAGCAATGGTATGACGCTTGGCAACACGGACCGGCCAGCGAATCGTCGACGAGCCACCGAGTGAATCGTCTGCGCGAATCACCAGCGTGTTCTTGCCAATATTGAGTGGCACGATGACATAGAAGTCGCCGTACTCGTCTACTGCGACGCGCTTGCCATTGATGCGCACCTTGCTGCTGCCGGGCGCCGAGCCCGAGACCGGCAACTGCATCTCTTGCAACCGTTGGCCCCGAGGCGGCAGAAAGGCGCGCAGCCTCTTGGCTGGGGTATCGCGCGCAAGCACCTCATCGTCGCGAAGCTCGCGCGGCTTTGGTGGCAGAGGGCCAGGAGCTATCAATTCGCCACCGGCGGTATCGGCCCGAGAAGTTTCGGATTGCCCCGAAACGTAGCGCAGCATGGCTCCACTTGCCGATTGCACTTCGACAATGAGCGGCACTCCTGGCGGAAGTTTTACGTTCTCCTTAAAGCTCGATCCATCCAGAGCAACGCGTCTGCGATTGATGCGAACCTCAGGCGCTGCCTTGGACGGGCGAGCATCGCGAACGATAGAAAGGTGATCGCGCTTTCCTACAAGCTCACGAGCCATAATGTCGTAGCGCCCGGGCTGTATGCCAAGTTTTTGCAGGTACGAGACAAATTTGGCGCGAACTTCATCAACCCGCGGACGATCGCCCACAACTTCGAGGACAATTGAGAAGCGATCCGAGTTTTTCTTAGCGTCGCGTGCCACAAAGCGCGAGAGCAAGTTCTTTACGTTGGCACGTGGGCTACCAGTTTTTGAAAAGAGGCGTCCGCCCTTGTCCAAAACCTGGGCACTTTGGGACGGGTCGACGGTGAACCAACGAGGGGTGGTCGAGAAACCCGAGGCATCGGCGGTTTCGATGTCGAGCCAGTAGCGATACTGCTGGTCGGATTTAAGAACAAACGATGCCTCCTCGTTTAGCCCGTCCCACCGCAAGACCGCTGGCACTGGGCCGTCCTTCGCAACCCGATGCACAATATCGCCAGATTCGGCTGCGATCACCAACTCCCAATGCTTGACTGAGAGTTTCTCTGACACGAGCAAGCGAAAGTCCAACGGCGAAGTGAGGCGCCGCTCGGTCCCCTGAAGCTCGGTTTGCAGTTCGGGAATGGGCAACGCGCCGACCACTGCTAGATGGGCATCGACCGACCAAAGATCGGACGGAGCCGTTGCAAAGTCGACACGCAACTCCTTGGTGCCCAAGTCGCCGACAACGGCGTAATCACGCTCTTCACCGCCCTCTACATCAACATCCGGGGTTTCGCCGACATGAATCGGCAGCGCCACGCGACGTCCCGAGGCAGCGAGCATGTCGACAGCAAGAAGCCCATTGGCAGGCCTTGGTACTACAGTTTCAAATCCACCCTCGGCATCGATGGGTGTAAGCCGCCCAGCAATTCGCAGCTCCTGCTTGCCTAAAACCCATACGGGCACTCGAGTGCCGGTGGCGATGGTCGGTACTTCGGCAACAAAGACGATACGTCGATTTTTCTTGCGAGCCTCGGGCCCTGAGGACAAATCCAGGGGGTCGGAAGCTCCGCGACCACGAGCTTCGATTCGCGCCTCGTCCACGCCTGCAGCTACGAATTGTTCCTTAATAAACTCGGCTTCGCTTTGAGTCTGCACTGCCGATTTAAGCCGATCGCCTGCGCCGTCGCCATGCACTTCAATCTTGATGTGCCCTGCTGTTCCGAGGCGTTGTGCCGTGTTGGAAATTGCCGCTTGCAAGGCCGCAAGGGCGACAAGCTTGCCACTCTTTTGGCGAATGAGGTCACCCTTGAGCAAGACACGGCGATTGGCATTGGCAACACTTCCGCCGCCGGTCGCAAAGGCATGCCGCCCGGTGGCAACCTCGACGCCACTCTTGCTTGTGAGCGTAAGCCGAGCAACATACGTTGCCGAGGCAGCCTCGGTGCCAGCGTCACTTAGTCCGTTCCACTCGATGACAGGCGGCGGCGCACCTTCACCTGACCTGTGCAAGATTGGGCTGAGCGCGCCGTCCTCAGAACGTTTCTCAATTGTGAAGCGCCAGTTCTTGGCTGCTCCAACGTTTGCCTCATTCCAAATAACACTCCAGCGCGGGGAAACCGAAGCAAAGCCGCCGACAGGAACATCAATAAGCCTCGGTCCGCGTTTCTTTGTGGCGGGCTCGGTGACAAGACTCTGCGGAATGTCGGCCGCGAGCGCGACGCTTGGCAAGTCTCTGCGCCGACCGTCAATCGAGAGGGTCATGGGTTGAATGCGGCCACGCACCGTCATCATTGTCGATGCGGGTTGCGCATCGTTTGGCTCTGGTACCTCTTTGGCTGGTGCCAGGGGCAAGACAACCCGCGCCGATCGCGAATCGATCCAGGTGTGCACGCAGGCGACGGGATAGCGAAGTTGCATCGGCAAGCCTTCCGAAAGCACGAGAAGCTTCGTCGCCTCGCCAAGAATCTTGCCGCCAGCGAGCGACGCTTTGTCGAGCTTAAAGACATGGGAGCCCGGCGGAATTCTGGTGAGGTGAAATCGTCCCGCGGCATCGGTAGTCGCGACGCTACCCATGGCCGCATAGACCTTGGCACCATAGACACCCTCTTCGTGATCTCCTTGCACACCGTCTTTGTCATCGTCGCAAAACACTCGGCCCAAGATCGTTGATGTGGAGAAGTCGCGGTCCGGTGCAATGGCAACTTGAATTGTTGCTTCGGGGCTTAGGGCAATGCCCGACGCGTTGACGCCAACGATGCGGGTCTCGTAGCGCCCCGACTTGGTATCGATGCCAACCGTTGCTTGATAGCTAAGTTCCAAAGTTGAGCCAGCAGGCACATCGAAGGGTCCAAAGCGCAGTAGGCGATCGCTGGATGGGCTCACGCGGCTTGCTGCGGCCGTTTGCACCACAGGAAGCCCGTTTGCCGAACGTACCGAAGCGCGCAGCGAAGCGGTATTCATCGTGAGCCCACGGGCGAGGGCAAGCGAGAAGAAGAGCCCGCGGCCCTCGGCCTGGCGCAGGTTTCGCCCGCTGTTGTTTACTAGTGTAGAGGAGAAACTAAGAATATCTCCAGTGCTTGCGACTTTGCGATTCGCTTTGATATCTAGGGTGACTCGGTCCCCGAGTTGATCAAGTGCGATGTGATTGTTAAAGAAGCGCGCGTTGTCATTTGTCGCATCAAAGCGCATGTAGAATGGACGGTCGCCAGACGCTCCCGGTGTTGTACTGGCACCGATGTCGCCCGATAGCGGAAAGAAGCCAGAAATCGGCGGAACGATGGTCGAGGGAAACGAAGCATGGTCGGCGCTCGACGTAATGCCAATTCGATAGATGCGCCCAGACGGCATCTCAAATGAGTACGAGCCGTCATCTTTGCTTAGTTGGTTTTGCTCACGTGCTTCTAAGCGTTCTTCTGGTACAAGAATTCCCGGTTCGGAAAGATCGTTGTCATCGTAGAAGAGTTGCAGCCGCACACCCGAGATGGGCTCGCCAGTGCGCGCGTTGTACACAACGCCACTCACCGGAGCCGCAAACGCGGTCGCCGACCACAGCAGGCAAAGCACAGCCACGAGGGGAGCGAAGGTCAATCGAGCTACGTTGGACACAGAAGCCCAGTATAGGTAGGTGTGCGGCCTACCCCAAGAAAGCGGCGCTTTCGGAAGGCAGCTTCACGCGCTTATGCAAGTGCCTATCGAGCGCTAGGGTGCAACGATGGTTGCGTTTCCCGTCTCGACAAGCGATCGGAAAAACTCTGCACTTTGAAGCTTGGCCGCAGCAACGTCAAAGCTAACGAAGTGGCCATCGTCGCCAGCTGACGGTTGGTACTGGGCACCAATGGCTGTGACCTCGCCGGCGTTGTTGGTCACAGGCGCCGTAAGAACCTCTTTGCCGAGAAGGTCGAGACCGGGAATGCGCTCGAGCATTGGCGCGACCAAGTCGAGACCAATGGCGGTGGCCAAAGCTTCGAGCGTTGGGCGCGGCGTGTAGTTATCGTCAAAGCCTAGAGGCTGAAAGATGTTCTTTGGTGCAAGCCCTTCCGGTGGCTCTTGCACGAGCAGCTTTGCGTAGACAATTGCATCTGCGGGTTCGTAGAAGGCCTGCAAGAAGGCGAGAGCCGGGTGAAAGCGCGTAATTTCTGGATCGCGAATCACCAGGCGAAGCAGCGAGGTGATGTCGAAGGGCTCGGTCTTGGAGATGAGCGTTAGGTAGAGAAGCCCGCCGGCGCCGCTAAAGATGGCGCCCTTAATCGCGGGCTCGTGGGAGGCAAAGGGCACGCCGGTGACCGACCCTTGCGAGTGGCCAAAGAAGTACATCTTGCTTGCGTCGAAGCGCACTGTGCGCCCTCCAACGTGGCGTTCGACATGTTTAAGGCCCTCGGCAAGGCGAACCAATTGGTAGTCCTCAAGCGCCGCCTGCATGACATTGCCGCGACTTGAAAGCGGGTTTTGAAAGTTGAAAAAGAGCGTCTGCACATCGCCCTGATCGAGCCTATCTCCGTGCATCACTTGATCCATGGAGAGAACTGCAATGCCTCGCTCGGCAAGGCGCTCGGCCGTGCGATTGCTCTCGTAACTTAGGTAGTCGCCACCGGTGCCGTGGGCGTAGAGCACAACGGGCCAACCCGATTGTGGCATGGGCTTGCCAGTTGGGATGGTCATCGAGAAACGCAGATCGAGCGTCTCTTGCACGATGGGGTCGCCCACCTCATCGAGTGCAAAGCCCCCGCCTTGATTGATCGATTGGTAGGGATAGATTCCATCTTGAAAGTTGGGGGAATCGAAACGGCCGACATAAATTGCATAGCCTCGACGTTCGCGCAGCCAGGTCACGTCGCGGGCAATAGGCTCGGCAACCGTCTCGCGAATTACCTTGCGAAAGCGTCCCATCAGTTGGGTTGGACGTTGGGTCGTAAACACTGCGGCGGTAACGACGTCGGCGCGCTCATCACCACCGGCTTCGTCTAGCCACGTGGTGAGTGGCTCATACAAATTCTGAGCGTTGGCAACTGCGGAGTCCGCCGATGGGGTCTCGGCCATGACTTGCGAGAACACCGGTGCGGGCCGAACCGCACTTCCATCTTCGGCGAGCAGGCGATTGGTTGCGACCAAGGCGTAGGTTGTGCCCTCTTCCAGAACAAAGCCCGGATAGGGCAAGCAGCTTAGCCAATTGTCGCCAATGAGCTCGCCACCTTCGGTGTTGAAGTCCATCTGCAGTGGAGTTTTGCGACCGTAGTTTGCAGACGTCTCTTCTACGTTGACGAGATAGACCGATGCATCGGGAATGAGTGTGCGAACCGGCTCATCGGGGAGCGATGTTGGATCGAGTGCACCATCAAATCGCATGTAGAGCGCCGAGGTAAGCCCAAAGCCGGTCTGCCTGCTATCGATGGTATCGAAGTAGTCGTCCAAAAATGCGTTGGGTCGAACCAAGGCGTCCAGGTCCACAAAGCCTTCGGCATCGATGCGCAGATCGTTTGGATACGGGAGGGCAAAGAAGCCCTGCTCATCATCGGCTCCAGGCAAGACAAAGAGCGATTGGGCCGCTTGTGGCAGCCGAGCATCTGGGCCTGCATCCGGCGCCGCTTGTGGATCACTTCCGCATGCCGAAGCTACGAGAAGAGAGATGCCCAGAAGCCAAGTTACCTGCAGTGAGCGAGACACCCCCGATCTATACCACTTGTGCCGAGCGCGCTAGAAGTCGTTTGAGAAGAGCAGGATGGTCGCGCCGCTGGTAAAGAGAGCAGCACCTGCGGCCGCTCCACCAATGGCGAGGTCGCGCCGCTCGTCCTGAACAAGGAGGTAACTGCCCGCTGCGGCTACAGCGATTCCGGTGGCTAGAAAAACCCAACCTGCGCCGCGCAAGGGGCCAACCGATGCGCCCTCTTTCGCTTTGCCCGGCTCGCCGCCAGCGTCGCCCTCCATGTTCGCGCCGCTTGGCGCTTCGATTGCTGCAGACCCCGAAGGGTTGAGCAAGTTGATCGTCGCCAGCGTCGCCGTCACGATCGCTTCATCAACAGTGCACACGGGGCAGGTCTCTGCGACTTGGGCTGTGAACATACCGGTCTTGGTATCAATCAGCGTAATCACAAAGCTGTAGCTTGAGCCTTCGCCTTGAAAGCGCGCCACAAGGACAAGTGGAACGCCGCTGGCAACCCGAAGTGCTGTTAGGCAGGGGCCAAAGTAGCAACCTTCGAGAAATTCGCTGCCCTGCAGCCTCTCGCGAAGAGCTTGGCGACTTACAGAGTGACGACCAACGCCTTCCAGCGCTTCCTCAACTTGCGTTTCAAACTGCTCGGCTGTGGCGCCAGAAACGCCACTTGTATCGATGCTAAGAATTCCGACGAGGTCGTCATCGGCCTGTGCCGAGCCCGGCATTGCAAGCAAGAGGGCGCAAGCACACAGCGCAAAGACCGCTCGCTTCAAAGCGTTTGTACAACCTAGCCGCACGCGAGCCTAGTCCTCGTCAACTTGCTGGAGAAACCTTTTCATAAGGCCATCTACCATCAAGTTGCGCTCGGTCTCTTCGTAGCGAGAGTCTCGCCAACCGCTTACGATTTCTGCATGGCGATCGTGGCTCTCTTTGATGAGACTCTTGTAGACGCCAACGCGGCGAATGATGTCTTTTTGATTTCGGAAAAAGTACGAGACCATCGAGGCGCTTGCTGCAACGGTGAGCACCAAGCCAAGAGGCCCGCCCAGCGCGTAGCGAAGACCAACGCGAAGTGCCAAGACCGCTGCAGCACCAATCGCAACCTTCTTTGTGCCTGTGCCATCGATGACAGAATCTTTTGCAAGCGCAAACGAGGTTTGGCCACTGGCGATGAGCAGCGCGATAAAATTGCCACGCCGCTGTTTCCAGCCTTGATCGTAGTATTCCTTGATGGCCACCTTTAGGAAGCTATCGAAATCATCGTAGATGCTACTGCCGTCAGCAGCGGAGTCTTGGGCACGATCAGCGCTCATGACAAAGAGTGTAGCACCGATGATGGGAACGCACGTTGACAGCACTCGTAGGTGAGGCCACATTTACAGGCAAACATGGCAGATCAGAGCGGCACTAGCACAAAGAAACGGGGCTTACGGCGATGGATGAGCGCAGCCCTTGCCGCCGCGGTCCTCACCGTGGGGGCGCAAAACGCGACTGCCGATTTGGCAAAAGGTCTCGATGGGCTCTCTCAGGGGCAGTACGCCTTGGCCAAGCGCGCGCTTAAAGACACCAAGGGCGCCGATGCCGACAAGGCCAAGCTCGCCCTCTCAAGACTTGAGCAAGAAGTTGGCAACTACAAAGAAGCCATCGCAATTGCCAAGGGGATTCTAAAGAGCAAGGACAGCGAGGTTTCGCTTGGGGCGCACGCCCAGCTTGCAGAACTTCTAAGGCAAACCGGCAAGTATCGGCAGGCAAAAGATTTACTTCTTCCGCTTAACAAAAAGAACCCGACGCACCTGGCTACGCGTCACGCACTTGGTCTTGCGTACATCGACTTGGGCATGACGACCGAGGCCGACTCGCTTTGGAACCTTGTCTTCGATGAGTTTGCTGATGGCAAACTGGATTTGACGAAGGCCGACGTGCAGTTCTTTATTGCCGAGGCTGCCAACCATCTGGGCAGCGTTGAGGATGCGAGTGCTAGCTATGAAGAAGCGGTTGCTATCGAGGCCGATTTTCATCGCGCCAACTTGGATTGGGGCCACCTCTTTCTTAGCAAGTACAACGAGGGCGAGGCAGAGAAGAGCTTCGCCGACATTCTAAAGGTGAATCCAAAGCATGCTGGCGCGCTTGCCGGCCTTGCCGCGATTGAGATTAACACCGGCTACGATGCCGAAGCGTCGCGAAAGCTTATTAAGCAGGCACTGGCGGTAAATCCAAACCACATCGGTGCGCTGATGGTGCGCGCGAGTTTGGAGACCGACCGGGGCGAGTGGGACAAAGCCAAGGCAACGGCAAGACAGGCTCTTAAGATAAACCCCGAGAGTTTTGATGCCCGGGCTGTGCTTGCCACCATCGCTTGGCTGCACGATGACTTTAAAGAGTACGAGGCTCAAAAGAAGCGCGTCTTTGCGATTAACCCAAAGTACTCAGAGTTTTTCCATATCATGATGCACTCGACGGATCGCGAGCATCGCTACGAGGGCGCGATTGCACTTGGCGAGGAAGCGGTTCGCATCAACCCGAAAGACTACGAGGCAATGCAGCTTTTGGGCAGCGGCTACCTTCGGCTAAGCCGTGAAGATGAGGGGCTTGCTTGGCTTCGCAAGGCATACCGAGGAGACCAGTTTAATGTGCGAACGCTAAATGTTCTTGACCTCTTCGAGAAGGTGATTCCACGCGACTACGTGATGACCAAGAGCAAGACCTTTAACATCCGCTACCACAAAGAGGAGCGCAGCGTTCTTGAGCGGTACATCACGCCAACAATGGAAGAGGCCTACGCCGACATGGTCAAACGCTACGGCTTTACGCCAAAGCAGCCGCTTACCTTAGAGCTATACAAAAACGCCGAGCACTATGCCGTGCGCACGATTGGCCTTCGCAGCCTTGGTGCTCTTGGCGTGTGCTTTGGCCACGTCGTTACCGCCATGGCGCCAAGCAGCGGCAACCTAAACTGGGGCATGGTGATGTGGCACGAGCTAAGCCACGTCTTTGCGATTCAACTAAGCGATTACCGTGTGCCGCGCTGGTACACCGAAGGCCTTAGCGAGTACGAGACGATTCGCGCGCGCCCCGAGTGGCGACGAGAAAACGATGCAGACCTTTGGGCGGCATTGCAAGATGGCACCCTGCCCTCGGTTGCCGAACTCAACTTGGCCTTCATGACGCCAAGCATGCAGGCTGTGGTGGTCGCCTATCACCTAAGCTCGGTCACCATCGAGTACATCGTTGCCGAGTACGGATTTCCTGCCGTTGTGCAGGGCCTAAAGCTCTTTGCCAAAGGCCAAGAGACGCCAGAGGTTATTGAGAAAGTTACCGGTCGCCCGGTTGCCCAATTTGACAAGGAGTTTCGCGCTCACTTGCGACGAAGGCTTGCTCCGTACAAAGACGGGCTCTTTCTTCCAGTCGAAGGGTTAGACGATGTGAAGACTCTTGAGGCGGCGGTAAAGAAAACGCCGACAAGCGCCGAAGCACACGCCAGGCTCACTCTTGGCCACTTCTATGCGGGCAAAGCTCCCGAGGCAACCAAGGCAAGCGAAGCCACTCTCGCCCTGGATCCCAAAAATCACATCGCGCTCTACGTTGCAGCAGAGTTGGCGCTTCACGCCAAAGACGTCGCCAAGGCAAAAGAGCTTTTTAGCAAGCTCGCAACTAGTGGCGGCGATAGCTACGACGTGCGCCTTCGGCTCTCGATGTTGGCGATGCAGGAGAAAGACAAAGAGGCCTTTGTCGGCCACCTACAAACCGCCAAAACTCTAGACCCAGAGAAGTCGCACCCCTACGAGACCCTCGCCGATTTTTACGAGAAAGAGGGCAAGATGGACCAGGCGATGCAAGAGCTTGAGACCTACGTGATGATCGAGCAGATGACGCTTGGCCCACTGCTAAAGCTTATGGAACACCACGCCAAAGCCAAGCGATGGAGCCGGGTGATTCACTTTGGCGAGCTTGCACTTAACCTCGACCCAGCCCAGGGCAAGGTGCAACTTGGCCTAGGAAAAGCTCTTACCGAATCCAAGCGCTTTGACGACGCACTCTACGCCTACGATACAGCGCTGCTCATTCGGCCACGCCTTAGGCGCCCAGCCCTTGCACACCTGGGCCGAGCCAAAGCGCTTATCGGCAAAGGTGCCAAGCGCGAGGCAAAGAAAGCCCTCCAAGACGTGCTCGACATTGAGCCAGAGAACGCCGAAGGCATCGAGTTGAGCGCGCAGCTTAAGTAGCACGCTTGCGGGAATCGACGACGCGGTTGCGACATCATCGTTACCGCAAGTGCGAGTTCCAGAGGGCTAGTCCGGTTAGAAGAGTTCCGAGGGCTCTTCGATGCGTCTTACTACGCTTCGAGATTGGTGGGATGCGGCAGGGGTGCGGCTTTGGGTGGTTGCGTGGCGAGGGGCGCGCATGGCACCGGGTCTGACAGCCTCCGCTTC
>TARA_R110002096_G_scaffold61238_1_pt1 | contig 65127 bp, 59 predicted proteins | sample TARA_R110002096 | Tara Oceans TARA_R110002096 (sample SAMEA4397295) | marine metagenome | biome: Polar Biome; feature: [DCM] deep chlorophyll maximum layer (ENVO:01000326); material: water (ENVO:00002006), including particulate matter (ENVO:01000060) such as... | depth 35 m
ACGCAAGAGCTATTGTACTAAAAGAAATAATAGATGAGTGGGATGATATATATAAGTTTGCTATTCATCGTCCTATGGAAGACAGGGTAAAAAGTGTTGCTAGATTAATACAAAGAGACATAGATGACAAGGTACATGAAGACCCTACCTGTCCGGAAGCTTGGAGAAAAGTTCTCAATAGCGAGGATGAAAATTATTGGAGCATCTTTATGACTCATACCACAAATTGGTATACCAGAGGACACAACATAGAGGACATAGGGGTGGAGACTTATGACTTCTCCGAGATAAATGACAGATGGTATGAGATATGTGAAAAATGCGATATACCTCAATGCCCTCTCCCAAAATTAAATTCGAGTAAATAAAATGAGACTGATTAACCTATCTTTATTTGAACCAATTTTTGAACCATTGTCTGGGCTAACTGTGGGTATAGTAGACGGAATAGGCAACATAGGCGATCAGTTATTGTATTTGGCTGCTAGGCAATTTTGCAAAGAGTTTAACATAGAACATTTTACGGTTAACGCCCTAGCTGAAAATCCTATACCAAGGTGCGATAAGCTACTACTTTTTGGTGGTGGCAATATTGGTTTTCCACCGGCTGTAGCGATAAGAAGGAAGGCGTTTGAGTCAGGTATTCCATGCTGGCTTTTACCTCAAAGCGTAATAAGGGATGAAGATCTTCAGTGCGAGAAAGTGTTTTTTAGAGAGTCTGTTAGTCGAGACATCATTGGTTATGGAGAAATAGCTCCAGACTTAGCGTTGGGATTTGACTTTCCGGAGTCGGCTATCAATAAAAACGGATCTGAAATTTTTCTTAGAAGAAACGGTGGATCTGTGCATCACCACGTAAGGGTTCAACTAAAGGTAGACCCTGCTATGTTCTGTCACACTCCGGAAGATTACTGGAACCTGACAGATGAGTTTAAGGAAATTAAAACCGATAGACTACATTTAGCTATATGTTCCCTAGCTATGCAGACCAAAACAACACTATTGCCTGTAAATTATCACAAGAATATAGCCATGTTTAAAGAATGGCTAGAGCCACTTGGATGTCTTTGGGAAGATCAGGTTCTCTCTAATGACATCTCAGACACTCTGGAAGATAGGTTTCTAAAATGAAATTCTGTGGAAACCCATTCAACACCCTGCATGTTCATCCCGCAAGCTATATAACATGTTGTCCCAGCTGGTTCACAAGTCCCTTAGAGGTGATGGTGGAAGGTAGATATGAAAACTTATGGAAGGTATGGAATCATGAAAAGTTTCAAAAGCTAAGGGAGTCTTGGCTTAATCAAGATAATTCTTTATGTAAAAACTGCGTTCTGCCCTTATTAGAAAACAACGCTACGCCCATTGCTGGCACGGTAGACCCACCAATAAAGAGCTATATGACTCCTGTAATGACAAGAGGGCCGTCTGTTATTGTTTTTTCAAATGATATGACTTGCAATCTACATTGTTGGTCTTGTAGATCTAAGCCCATAATCGAAAAACGTCAAGATGAAATATTTAGACAGACAAGAAACGTACTAGATACTTTTCACGACAGTATAAAATTTATTTCTGCTATAGGCTCTGGAGATCCGCTGGCAAGTCCTGCTTGGCTTAAGATTCTGCAAACATTTGATATTGAGAAATACGACAATCTAGATATTGAACTTTTTACAAATGGACTATTGATCCCAAAGTACTGGGACTCCCTGAACCATCTTCATGATAATATAACCAGAATAAAAATGAGCATAGATGCTGCAAGCAAAGATATATATGAAAAGACTAGGCTTGGGGGAAAATTTGAGGATATGGATAGGGCTATGAAGTTCATATCTAAACTGGGCAAAGACTTTATAGTAAACATGGTAGTTGAGTCAGATAATTTTACAGATATTCCTTTGTTTATTGAAAGAGCTATAGATCATAACTCCACAAGGGTTAATCTTACAATGCTAAGAAACTGGCCCGACATAAGAGGAGGAACTGCTGCATTCAAGGAGAAGAGTTTAGCAAATGTTAATCATCCAAAATATGAGGAGTTTTTAAAACTACTACAAGATAACGAAGACTTATTGTCACACCCCATAGTTGACGCTTCAAGAATCAGGCCCGAAGGGCACTTAATTATACAACAATAACGAGAAAGATCGCGTATTATTTTTAGATTCATGAACATTGTGTATATAATATAGTGGAATGTTTTTATATATTTAAGGAGTAAAAAAATGGAAGTAATTGTCAAAATAAATTCAAATCCGGGAGATACCTCATATAAAGACGGAGATATCGTCCAGACTTTTTCTATGAACAATATATATACATGTCATGCAGAGAATAAATGTAATGTAAATAATTTTGCACTTGACCCCGTAACAGGCCTAAGAGCTAATAATTCTTTACTTATGAAGTTCTTAGAAAAAACTAAAGTATATAAATTTCAAAGAGTTAATTCAAATGAGGTTGTCAGAACTAATCTCTTAACAGAAGATCAGGAAACTATAAGCGCAACGCCAAATGAAAACGGTGAATACTTAAACGCATTCCAATTTATTTCTAGAAGACTAAAAAGCCCTAGACATACAATCTTTGGATCTTCAGGGGCTGAAATTTGGTATGGCAAGAGCAGAGATTCTGTCGATATAGACTCTGTGTGGAATGATATAGAAGCACATACAAGCTCCCTAAAGAGCGATCATAAGTCTTGGCCTCTAACAACTGTAGAGAGGAGGCATTTCCTTCCTATGAACTGTTGTACTCATGGACACACTCATGATCATACTGATTTGCCTGCGCATACAGCTTGTGTCGATTGTACTTGTGGTTGTGAACTTTCTGAGTGTAGTGATGTTATAGTAAGCGAAAGATCTCAGGGCGTTTCAAGGCTTGAGAATGTAGGCACAGAAGAAGAAACAAATGTAACTATAGCTAGAAGGAAGTTTCAAGTTCCATACTGGGATTTTACATCTATCTTATCTATAAATATAGATGACGTAAGAAATCTCAATAAAGAGGTTGACCTTAGAAAGATAGACAGTGAAAGACCTGCTGTAGATTTATTAACCTTAGACAAAGTGGCTGCAGGTATAGTTGTTTTATAATAAAAAAAGGGGTAAATAATGTTTGGTTTTAATGGTATTTCAGTATATCCAATTTCTGCTGTTAAAGAAACCATAGTTCCAACGGTTGTTAATCGTAACTCTAAGTTAAAGATGTGGATACTGTCTGAGAGAAAAACAGATTGGACTATAGCTATGAATAAAAAAGAGGATACTTGGACTATCGCTGTGAGCAAAAAAGAGGATACTTGGACTATTCCCTCCTAAAGCCTATTAATTGGTGTATTTCTTAATAGAAGACATATTACAAGGGGATATTTATGGGTGTAATTGCAAATCAGAGGCTGTGTAAGCAGCCTGTCGAAAAAAGAAAATTCTCAATAGAATTTAATAATTTATTGGCAACCTCAGAGATAATAAGTTCAATATCAAGTGTAGCATCTGAAAAAATAGATGGCTCTACAACTGATTTAACTATTGCTACCACAGGTATAGAGACATCAAGCGTAAGCAGTAAGAATAGCATGATAACGTTTTGGATTTCTGGTGGAACCACTGGTAATACCTACAAAGTCGAGGCTGTTATAAATACATCAGATTCTGCCAAGCTACAAGGCGATGGCATACTTTTTGTTACGGATAGATAAAAATGAGCTGGCAAAATACAAGTTTAATAATGTTAAGAACCATGCTGAATGATGCTGGTTGTGATGGGGCTAATACATACTCAACACAAAGATTAGAAGACCTACTTATAACAAGTGCTTACTTTTTGCCAATAGGTATTAATTTTATTAGCTCTTATGTTATAGATGTCTCAGGATATACAATAACTCCAAATCCAGATACTCAAACTGATGGGGTTGACTTTATATCCTTTATGGTTCTTAAAGCAGCGTGTTTGGCAGATGAGGGAGCGTTTAGAAATGCAGCATTACTTCAAGGGGTTACAGCCAGACTTGGCCCTGCTTCGATTCAAACAGGGGGATATGGGGTTCAGCTCTCAGTGCTTCTTAATGAAGGTCCATGCAAGTCATTTGAAGAGCTCAAGAAAGTATATAACTTTAGCTATGAAGGTAAGAAAATAATAAGAGCCGTTATGAGCCCCTTCGTATCGAACGACTATGTTCCTACCAATAGCTCTAATGACAGACTTCAATACCCAGAAAATGATTCTAGACTATAAAGGAGATTTTTAAATGAGTGACGTATTATCACAACCTAAAGGCAACGGTACTACCGTCAAGAACGGGACCATATGTGTTGGAGCCCCTCTTGCAGCCGGTACTGGAGCATATAATGCTAATTATACTATAGATACATGGGCCTCAGCTCTACCAGCGACAGGCACAGTAATAGATAAATATAGCGACAGATTCGATGACTACAATTTTTATAGCGCTTAAGCTTAGGAGATTTTTAAGATGGCAGCAGTACCAGAATTTTTATCAGGTAGTAAGACAGGTATTGGTACTTCAGCAGTATCTATTACTAGTGTTGCAATTAACGCAAAAAGAGGCGTTCAAATCGTAGCTAACTCAGCTAATACTGTAAGTGTATATATTGGTCCTTCTACGGTAACAGCAGGAACATCAGCGGCAACAACGGATGGGTATCCTTTAGCTGCTGGTGAATCAATTGTTGTACCAGTTATAGAACCATCTAAGATATATGCTGTTACAGCTAGCTCTACAGCTGTTGTTTCCTTTATGCTTGTATAGCTTTTTTAAATTGGTGGGTTATGACTACAGTAATTAAGACAATTGGATCTGCTGGAGGTAGAGACTACTCTACAATAACAGCTTGGGAAGCAGACCTTACTAATGCTGGAGTGTACAGTTCCGGAGATGAGGCTGTTGGTGATTGCTATAAAGACTCCAACTTTGACGAATCATTCACCATAGATGATACTAGTTTTACCATAGCAGATAATATAAAGCTAAAAGCTGCTAGCGGTCAAGAGCATGATGGCACACCTGACTCTGGAGTAAAGATTACTTATAGTGGGACTATTGGTAACGCATCAACAGTTTGGACTGTTGCTTATACGGCTGGAACTCATGGAAATAAGAAGGTAAAGATAGAAGGTTTAGAGTTTGCAGATATTTCAAATTCTCAAGATATTATTATGTATCTATTAGGACTAGGAACATTAAATACTATATTCTCTAGATGTTTAGTGAATAACATAAAAACTACAAATAGTAGCCCTAAAAGTTTTAATGTTTTTAAAAATGGACAGGCTAGTATAAATAATTCTATGGTTTTTAACTGTGGAAAATCCTCTACTTCAAATAGTGTTAATGGGACATCCGTAGCATTTGTTTTTAGTAATTCTACTAACTCGCAAGTATATAATTGTATAGCTCATAATATATATGATAAAACGCCTTCTGCCTCTTCCCAAGGAGCTGTATATGGTGAATATAAAAACGTGATTATAACTAGTGTAAATGAATGTTTTAAATTAGTTTCAGGAAGCTCTAATAACAATAATATCTCTAGTGATTCTAGTGCTCCCGGAAGTTCTTCTATGACGGGTAAAACTTCCAGTGAACTTTATGTTTCAACAACTGAAGGTTCTGAAGATCTTCATAGTAAAAGTAAATCTCCCGGATTAAGAAAGGGTATTGACTTAGGAACAACAGATGATGTTCAATATGATATAGATAATTTTGACCGAGATTCCACTGGTTCCATATGGGACATAGGTGCAGACCAGTGTAATGAATGTACTCCAGACATTGGAGGTAGCCCTAATAGTAAACTAACACTAAGTTACATGATAGGTCAGGAACTTTCTGGTTTCAGCCTAGCAGATTTTTAAGGTAATTACATGTCAGTTCCTTCGTTTTCTGGATTAATAAACAAAGATCTAAAAGCTCTATTTAATAATGCGATATCCTCTCTTTTTGAGGATACAGCGTTAACAGTTGCGTGTACATTATATTTTGGAGTGACTAGATATGAGGATTGTGCTAACTGTATTTATGATCCTATAGGGCGTAAGTCATCAAATAGATTTCAGAATGGTGGACTCGTTCCTTTTAGATACGGCACCATATGCCCTGTATGCACAGGCGATGGTAAGAAGCCTATAATAACTACAGAAAATCTAAATCTAGCAGTTATTTATGACTATAAAAGTTTTTTAAATTCTCAGACTCCTATAAATATCCCTGATGGTTCCATACAGACTATATGCGCTAATAAAATAATGCCTAAGTTACTTAGGGCTAAAGAGTTACAAGCATCGACTGATATAAAGAATTACATGGATGCTAGGTTCGAGAGATTAACAGACCCACAACCTGTTGGTTTTGGAAATGATGATTTTGTATTCTGTACTTGGAAAAGGGTTAAATAGCTATGGCTCGCCCTATAATAACTACTGCCACATTGCAGCTTGAGAAAGGCTTTGCACAAAGATTTGAAGCGAATGTAATAAAAGAACTTAAGAAAAAGTTCAGGAGAGTAGGTCCCTCTATAGCAAAAAGAACTGAGGAAGCCATCCAGTCATTAGTAACGTTACGTCTTTCTAGCTCAGAGGTAGTTAACTCCCTTGCTGGCGGACAGTTAAGGGCTGAATTTGGATTAGTAGATGGAGAACTTAGGATATCTAATATTATAGAAATATGGGCAAATGCCTTAAATGTTACATATTTTCCTATGGTGGGTAAGCTTGGCTCAATAGTTATAGTTATGGATGAAGCTTTTGTTAACGATGTAATAAATATGCCTATAGCTTCTTTTGTTACAGAAAATGGTTCTCATCTAGAGTGGTTAAGATGGCTACTATTAGAAGGCTCTGCTCCTATAGTTGGTGAATATGGATTTAAGAGCGCTCCTAGAGGCAGGACAGGTCAAGGCATTATGGTTAAAAAAACCGGAAAATCTTGGTCTGTTCCAGCTCAATTCCAAGGGGTTGAAAATAACAACTTTGTAACTGAGGCTCTAGAGGGAATTGAGACTGAGATACAAGGCATAATCAGACGAGAGTTTGTTAAGGGAATATAAAATGGCGAATCAACCCTACACACAGTTTTCAAAAGTCTCACATATAGGTGAAAGCCTATTTACTTCAGAGCTTGAAAGTAATCTGAAATGGTATATGGATTGGGGTCTTCTCAATATAGGTGGATGGACAGATGTTAATAGACCTACATCAGGCGCTTGGGGTGGAGATTTTAGTTCATTAAGAGCAGTGCAAGACCCATCTTATACAGATGGTCAAGTCTGGGAATCTGCTAGGAAAGAGTGGGTTTGGGAAACTGGAGAGCTTTACCAAGATGATGGAAATTCTTACTCTGGAACACAGATTTCTGGAGCATATATTAATGATACATTTTACTCTACTGGAGATGCTACTTATGGTCATTATTTTGATTACCCTAATGGTAGAGTAGTATTTGATTCAGCTATACCAAGCACCTCTTCAGTAGAGGTTGATTACAGTTATAGAAATGTTCAGGTCTATGTTGCAGACCAAGCCCCTTGGTGGGAAGAAGTACAATTTGACTCTTTACGAGTAGACGATTCAAGTTATAGTGTAGCGGGGTCAGGATCTTGGGGTATTTTAGCGAATCACCGAGTTCAGCTGCCTGCAGTTGTTATAGAGGCAGTTCCAAGAAGGAGATTTACCCCCTATCAGTTAGGCGACACATCCCAATTTGTTAGACAGGATGTTTTGTTCCATGTAGTTGCCGAGTCTAGATGGTGGAGAAATCAGTTGGTAGACATAGTGTCTTTTCAAAAAGATGAGTCTATTTGGCTTTATAACAGCAACACTTTAGCGTTAAGCGGAGCTTTCCCACTGGATTACAGAGGTATGAAAGTGGGATCTCCCTTAAATTATGATGATGTTGTAACCAACACAGATTATAGATATTTAAGATCTAGAATGATAGACATGTCGGTTACAGAAATGCAAACATATAACTCTAGACTTCATGAGGGTACGATTAGAGCCACTTTTGAAGTAGTTCTGAGTTAATTGGTGTATATTACAAGTATCTAACCCCTTTTAGAAAAAATATGTAGGAGAAGTTTCATGGCTAATGATAGAGTATACTATGCTATTCAGCAGGTATCGTTCGGAAAGGACTCTGGTGGCAAAGACGGTACACGCGTTGCTGCTCACGGTGTTCAATCTGTTGGTATTACAACAACATTCAATTTAGAACAAGTTTTTGAACTTGGACAACTGGCTATTTATGAGAATGTAGAAGGCACACCAGATGTGGAAGTTACCATGTCTAAAGTTTTAGATGGATATATCCCTCTATTCTGCCTTGCTACAGCAGATCAAACCGCTGGTCCTGCCTTGGCACAAAGAGCTAATAGTAAAGCTTTTGTTCAGCTAGGTATTTGGGATGAAAGTAAAGAATCCGCTGGTCAAGCATCTTCGGTTGCTGGCTCTTTTTGTGAAATGTCCGGTCTCGTATGTTCATCTGTTGGATACAATTTCCCTCTAGATGATAACTTTAGTGAAGACATTACCCTTGTTGGTAACTTTAAAGTATGGGGATCAGGTACTGCAACAAATACAATCTCAACAGGTTGTGGTGTTACTTATTATCCCACGAAAGCATCAGGCCAATTTAGTAGTAATGATGATGCCCCAATTGGTGATGGCGGTGTTAACAGGCGTGAAAATATTCAATTTGCGTCTTCTACAGCACAAGCACCGAGTGGTGATTATACAATCGTCCCATCAGATATTCCGGGAGTTGGAATTTCAGGTGATAAGGGTACTGCTCACATTTCTTCGATCAGTGTTTCAACAGACCTATCTCGTGAAGATATCTTTGAGCTTGGATCAAAACTTCCTTATGCTAAGAAAGTTACGTTCCCAGTTGAAGTTACATGTGATATCGAAGTTACAACCGCTAGTGGTGATATGATTAATGCATTAGACGATTGTACGGATGCAGGAGCATGTAATACTAAGGCTAATCTTAACGAGAGAAGAATTCGTGTTGCAACCTGTGAAGGTATGAGAATCTGGCTTGGTAAAAAGAATAAATTATCCTCTGTTTCTTATGGTGGTGGTGACGCTGGTGGTGGAAACGCTACTGTTACTTATAGTTATTCTACTTTCAATGACTGCACAGTTATGCATAGTGGAGACGTTAGTGGTAATGGTGGTTCTGATCAGTCAAATACTTGGTGGACCAACCTAGAGACCTACGTTGGAACTGGCGTATACTAATAGTTTTTTGATAATTCTCAAGGGGTTACGTCTATGCGTAGCCCCTTGTTTTTTGTTAGTAGCTTTAGTAATAGATCAATACGTGATTGTGAGCAAGTTAACTGATAACTTTTTATATACAATGCTGGATTTTATAACCAAAACACTGATACTTTCTTCTACTATAATAGTAGGGGTAACGTGGTTGGTGTTTTTTACTATAAAAACTTTAGTAAAATATACTGATTTTGGAACCAATAAAAAAGAAAATAAGGAAAAACAGGCAAAGATATACGGTAACTCGAAAGAGATAGCTGTAGAAGAGGAATTAGGATTTTTAGGGAAGAAGCCTAAAATTGAGACTTCATTCGGAGATAGTAGGATAGGGGAAATTAATGATAACCCCTCACAGGCCAAATAGGCTGTCAGGTTATCAACAGCAGATAGTTGATAATCACTTTGAAAACAAAGACTCCAAAAAAAATCTTGAGCAACGCTCTATAGCTCCTCTTCCTAGTATTTCTAAAAAGGAAGAAACTTCTTTTGATAACACCTCCGTTCCAGATCTTGTTTACGATACTTGGTTCTATGACGGAAATAAAATACAATCTATTAATTCAGAAAGATATGAGACATTAGAAATGGCAGACACTAAAGAAACATCGACAAGAGCTCTTGGGGTTGATATTGGAACAGGTTTTATCTCATGTGCAGAGCATGAAGACGGAAAGAAAAAGTTTCGTAAAGTTAGAGATGCTTTCTTCAAATTAAACCCTTCTAAATTCTTGGAGGGGTCGGCAAACCAGTTTGGTGAAACTATGTTGAAGAACTCTGGGGCTCACTATATCAAAATAGATGACCAGCTGTATGTTTTAGGAGATGATGCATTTAAGTTTGCTAGTCTATTCCATCAGGAATGTTTAAGACCTATGTCTCAAGGTGTCCTTAATCCTAGAGAACCCGTATCTAACATTATGGTTGCTGAGCTTATTAAGGCTGTAGCTGGAAAACCAAAAGATAAGTCAGACGTACTATATTACTGTGTTCCAGCAGAACCTATTGATGCAGACTTTGATGTAGAGTACCACAAGCAAATTTTACACGGAGTATTTGAAGAGGTAGGGTATAAGAATATAAATGTAATGACTGAGGGGTTAGCTGTTATTTATTCTGAACTTGCGGATACACAGTACACAGGGATTGGAATGAGCTTTGGAGCAGGAATGTGTAATATTGTTTACTCTTTTATGGGAATCCCTGTTTTTGCATTTTCACTAGGTAGAGGTGGTGATTGGATTGATGCTCATGCTGCTAAACATACGGATGAAACGCATAATGTTGTTACTTCTATAAAAGAAAAAGCTGACTTTAGTCTTTATGATCCAACAACAGGTATGCAAAAAGCTATATCTATTTATTATGATGCCTTATTAACATATGTAGTTCAAAAGTTTAAAGAGTTATATGAAAAAACCCCAAAGAGGCAGCTGCCAAATGTCACTATGGAAATGCCTATAGTGATTGCAGGAGGAACTTCCTTAATGATGGGTTTTGTAGAGAGACTTAGAGAGTTAATAGCAGAGGATTTTCCTGTACCAGTTTCTGAAGTGAGACATGCAAAAGATCCTATATTTGCTGTATCTAATGGTTTATATGAGGCGGCTAAGATAGCGGTTTCATAAGGAGTCTTAAATGTTAGAAAAAAGGACTAGAGAGTTTTTAGTATCAAAGATACTCTCAGGCGTTTCATATTTTAAAGTAAAAGATAAGATATATAAAATATCAAACCCTAACACTGAGACCAGATACTTAGGAGAGTACTTAGCGGATTTATCTGGAGATCAGTTTAAATTTAAAGAGTTAATGACTAGGAAGGAAGCCAAGGAGACTTTGCATCAAAGAGGTCTTTGGACTCCAAAGAATGATGCTGATTTAGAAGCAGCAGAGAAAAACTTAGAGGACTTTAAGGTAGAGCTCTTTAAGAATCAGTACAATACAAAAGCTCAAAAAACACTAAGGAGTAGAATAAAAGGGACAAACAATGCTATATCTGAGGCTATGTTAAAAAAAGATTCCCTAGATCATGTTACTTTTGAAAGTTACACAGAGGTTATTAGGGATCAGTTTTGTATAGCTATGTCAATAGAGGACTTAGATGGATCAAAGTATTATAATCCAGATACATTCTTTGATCAGAATTCATTTTTAATGGAAATTGCTTATTCCATATCGAAAGGAGAACTTAATGTTTTACAGTATTGTAGAGAGCTGTCTCAAGCGGACCCTTGGAGAAGTTATTGGAACTCAGCTGCAAAAGAGAATGTTTTTGGTAAACCTTCTTCAGAGTTAGCAATTTCTCAAAGAACTATGATTGTTTTTTCTAAGATGTATGATAACTCTAGGCAATCCCCGGAGTGTCCGAATGATGAGGTTTTTAAAGATGACGACATGTTTGATGGATGGATGATACTACAAAGAAGAAATCAGGAAAGTAAGAAACAAAAAGAAACAGTAGATAAATTAGCTGATCAAAAGGGTGATGAGATATACATGATGGCAGACAATAAACAAGATGCCGAAAAGATCTATGATGTCAATGATCTACAAAATAGAATGAAAATTAAACATAGAGAAGGTCAAATCAAAGGAGCAGGAGACCAAATTACTAGAGAGGATGATCTTCGTGACGTGAGGATGAAAATTAACAAAGAACTAACAGAAAAGTTTAAAGGAGGAAGGTAATGTGAACGCAAGAGAAAAAAATGAGGACTATAGTTATTTTTCTAAACAGAGATTAGTAAATAATTTAACTAAAAAGTTTAACACAACGACCATTGGGTCTTTAGCTATTTTTGAAGAAGAGATTGGTTTTTTATGGGGGCATGGGTTACCATATAAAGACCTTGATGAAGATCAAAGAGAGTGGAGAAAGATCTGGTCAACAGTAAGGACTAGGATACTAGACTTAGGAAACTCTAACTTAAGAGCTGCACAGAATGAAGTAGATCAGTACACTCTAAGTTGGAATAGATATGTAACAAATTTTTATGTAACCGAAGGAGAATAGGATATGTCAGAAGACAATAATCAAAGAGAGTTTGAGTACGATGGAGTTAAATATGCTGTTAATAGACCTTCACCGGATACTATTAAAAGAGCTAATGGGTTGAGATCAAAGACCTTTAATGAGTCTCTGCAAAGAGGAGACTTACTTAGAGATCAGCTTGATTCTGAACTTAGAAAAAGAGAGCTTTGGAATGACCAAAGAGAGGGTACTTACCAAGATCTAAGGAAAGATATAGTCGAAGGTGAGTTTTCCTTAAATAAAGGTGGTATTAAATTATCGGAAGCAAAGGGTATTGCGATAAATATGTCATCTTCTAGGAATAGTATGGTAAAGATGCTTTCAACTAGAACTGAGCTAGACTCTAATACATGTGAAGGAAAGGCTGATGCTGATAGATTTAATCTTCTTTTTGCTGAGTCTTTGGTGTATTTAGAGACAGGAGACCGTTATTTCCCGGGCGGCTTTGAAGAGTATGTAACTAATATGGAAGACCCTGTTGCTGTAACAGCGGCTACCGAGTTCTACTATCTTTTAAGCGGTTCCGAGAAAATTGATGAAAGCTTGCCAGAAAATCAGTTCCTCAGAAAGTTTGGCTTTATAGACGATAATCTAAGGCTTATAGATAAAAAGGGTAAACTTGTTGATAAAGAAGGTAGGCACATTGATCATTGGGGTAACTATATTGAATGGGTTGACGATGATAGTTACATTTTTGTTGATGATCTAGGAAGAGAAGTTAAAGACGGTAAGTTTACTACCGAGTTTTTACCTTTCGTAGATGACGAAACAGGAGAACTTTTTGACGAAGATGGTAATCCTATAAAAGAAGAAAAGCCAAAACCGAAGCGGAAAAAAAGAAAGACCAAGAAGAAAGAAGAACCATCCGCTGAAGAAGACAAGCAGGAGGAAACTCCTAAAGAAGATGAGCAGGAGGAAACTCCTAAACCGGACAAGCAAGATGAAGAGACTGTAGAAGAATCTTCATAATTTATACTTTGGAAAAGCGATCATAATAGACAAACATAGTTTGTTGTGGTCGCTTTATTTTTTTAGAAAGATTAAGCATGGCTTTTAATATAAATGCGCAAATTATACTTCAAGCGCCAAAGAATATTAAGGCAATCACTAGTTCTATACAGTCCCAGCTTCAAGGGGTAACTATAAATATTGGTGCAAATGTTCCAAAGGCTCTTCAGCAACAGCTTAATGTTCTAAATACTACTCTAAGGCAGCTTTCACAAAGTAATCAAAAGGCAGGTAGTAGCGGTAAACAGGCTGCTGGTGGCCTTAAGGTTATGGGTCAGGCGGCGCAAACTGCAGGCGGTGCAATGAATATGCTTGGTAAAGAGACTGCTCTTACCTTTAAGCGGTTTGCTGCAGCAGGTCTCGTTACAGCTACATTTTTCAGAATGACTCAAGCTATATCTGAAGCTATTCCAAAAGCTCTTGAGTTCCAAAGAGAAATGGTAAGGCTAGAGCAGATTACTGGAAAAACAGCTCAGCAATTAAACTCAGTTTCTCTTGCTGTTAGAGGCCTTTCCACATCTCTCGGTGTTGATGCAAATGCCTTAGCTGGTGTTGCAAAACTCTTTGCACAAACAGGCCAGTCCATTAAAGAAGTGCAAGCTTCTGTCCAAGCTGTTGCTAGATCGTCTTTAGCTCCTACCTTTGGAGAAATGACGCAAACGGCAGAAGGTCTTATTGCTGCGTTAAACCAATTTAATATAGCGGCTTCTCAGTCTGAGGCAGTTTTAGGATCCCTAAATAGAATCTCAAAGAAATTTGCTGTTGAGTCTTCTGATCTTATTGCTGCGGTTAGACGTGCTGGTGGTGTGTTTGCAATCGCTGCTGGCGATACTAAAAAACCAATTGAGGCATTGCAAGAGTTTGCAGCCGTATTCACTGCTGTTAGATCAACGACTCGTGAGTCTGCAGAAACAGTCGCTACAGGTTTAAGAACTATCTTTACAAGATTACAGAGAAGGGGAACTATAGATGCGTTGAAGTCTCTTGGTATTAATCTTACAGATGCTAATGGTAAGTTTATAGGACTATTTGAATCATTTAGAATTTTATCTAAAGAGCTTGATGGTATCATTCAAAAAGGGGATGCCGTTACCCTTTCTGGTATTACTGAAGAACTTGGTGGCATGCGACAGGTTGGCAAGTTAATCCCCGCAATTCAACAGTTCAAAAAAGCAGAGCAGGCACTACTTGAAGCAAAAAAAGGAGCACAAGAGGGACTGGGTGGAGATGTAGCTAGAGGTCTTACCCCTTTGATTAAGCAATTTGAGCTTGTCAGGGAACGATTCAATGAGTTAATTAGAGGAATGGCAGATTCTGGAACTTTCAAGACTTTTGCCCAAACTGCTATAGGCTTAGCAAATGCTTTCTTGGCTGTTGGAGAAGCCCTTACTCCATTACTACCAGTAATAACAGCTCTAGCTGGGATAAAAATTGGTAAATCAGTAGGTGGTTTCGCATCAGGATTCTTTGGTTCTTTTGGAGCTGGTGGAGGAGTAAAAGCTGCAGGTCAGACCGCAGGTGGGGCAGTGACTGGTGGAGGAAAAGCTGCTGCAAGTACAGTCTCTAATACTCAGGCTATAAGTAGTCTTGTCACCGCAATAGGAACAAATACTGCCTCTATAAATGCTAACAATACCGATCTTATAAATTCTAATGCGGCTCTAGGTTCTCTCAAAACCGCAACAGCTCTATTGACTAGTGCTACGAACAATTTAACTACAGCTTTCAATTCTTCGAAATCTACGGGTACTCCTGCCAAGGTATCAGGAGGTACGTCAGCTGCACCAATCGTAGCAAATCTTAAAGCAGCACTAACCAATAATGCTACTGCCATAGCGTCTAACACTACTGCCCTAGCAAGTAACACTACTAATCTCGCGAACATAAGCACCTCTCTGGCTAGCTTCAAAGCCGTGATTAGCCCATTAAAAGTCGCATTAACTTCTTTGACTGACGCTTCCAATAATCTAAAAGGTTCTGTATCTGCTAATGCAAAGAGATCAGGAAGAATAGCTGGTGCTCTATCGACTAACACTACTTCTTTAGCATCTAACACTACCATCCTTAGGACTCTGAATACAACTTTTGGTAGTCTAAAGGGGGCGATGACCCCAATTAAGTCAGCGTTGGCTAATATAATTTCGGCTGCAAACAGCTTGAAACAAGCCGTGTCTTCTAACACAACGTCTATAGGAACAATTAAGGGAGCTCTAGCAAATAGTGTTACTGCTCTAGGAAATAATACTACCAGTCTTGGGACTCTGAACACAACCATCGGTGGTTTCAAAGCTGCTATAGCCCCAGTGAAGGAGGCATTAGCTAGTGTGGTTTCTGCTGTCAACAGTTTAAAAGCAGCTGTATCTTCTAGATCAAAGGATGCAGGAAGAATAGCTGGCGCTCTATCGACCAATACTACTGCAATAGGAAATAACACTACCAGTCTTGGGACCAACACTACCTCTATGGGGGCTAATACCGGTAGCTTAGGAGTCAATACCGCCTCCCTAGGGAATAACACTACGAGTCTCGCGACTATGACAACAGCTTTAAACTCTCTAAAAATTGTAATAGGTCCAGCGAATACAGCCTTAATCAACTTAACCGCTGCTGTTAACAGTCTGAGAGCTGTTATGCTAGTAGCGGCTTCTAAAGGGCCAGTGATAGGAGGGGCTTCTGGAGGTCGTAGGGGAGCACCGGGCATGAGGGCCCCGAGAGGGTTTGCAGCAGGTGGACTAGTTCCCGGAGCAGGCAATAGAGATACGGTACCAGCAATGTTAACTCCCGGAGAGTTTGTTATTCGTAAGTCTGCAGTTAATTCCGTTGGCACGGGAGCTTTGGGTGATATCAATGGATACGCAGGTGGTGGTATCGTAGTAGATCCAACCCAGATAGGAGTTGTATCGTTATCTCCTCCAGCAGGCGGCGATGGTCTTCAATCCGTGACGGGGAAAGCTAAGATAACTAACCCCGCAGCAATAGCTGCAATGGAAAGCAGTGGCACAGGCAATAAAAAGATAGGATTGAATTCAACTGAGGCTAATGCTTTTTTAAATGGTTCTCTGAACTCTCAAGCTAAAGCTTTAGGAATAGACGGTACGAACTTGGGAAAGTCAGCTCTAGCTAAACTGGTTTCTGAAAAGACGGGGGTTCCTAGAACTCTTAAGGCAGATGGTAAGCCCGGTGATGCGCTCCAAAAGGACTCAAATGCTCAAAAGGCGTTGAGCAAGACATACGATAAGGCTCTAAAGTCGGGACGGAAAGGTGGTGGGAGGTCAAGGGGGAGAGGCAGAAGTGGAGGTCGTGCTTTATTTAGTAAAGGATCTTTGAAAACAGGAGGGTTTAATACAAGTAAAGAAGGGGCTACTCTCGCAGAGCTTTCTGGACAAATCTCATCCTTCAGTCCCGGATTTAAAGAGCAATATGTAGATGGAGATGCATTTGAAGAAAAGATGCATGAGATTTTAGTGAAGAAGGTGAAGGGTGCTATTAAGGATAGCGCAACACTTCTATCAGAAGACTTTTTAGTCCAGCCTATTGGATTGCAGTCTCCCGATGTTGCGAATAAGGCCATTAGTGCTCTCTTGTCTAAGGGTAGTGGGGCTATGAAAACCATCTCAGGTTTTATACTAGAGGGTATGATTGGGGCCCTTGCGGGAGCTCCAATAGCTGGTAGCGAAGCAAGCTTTGATTTTCCTGTACTCAGCACTCAGATCAAAGAGAACCTAGGACAGTTATTCTCTCCCAACAATGTAGGCGCATTTGGCACAATGAGAAAGATCGATGCCAAGAAGCAACATGTAGCAAATTTTGGTGCACTTTCCAATAAAGATGGGATAGCCAAAAAGGTAGTTAATGATGTTAATAAGGGGTTATTCGACGGGGTGACATTCAAAAAGGGTGCGAAAAGGTATGCAGCTGGTGGAATGGCTCAAGGAACTGATACTGTACCAGCTATGCTTACTCCGGGAGAGTATGTAGTTAATAAGAGTGCTGCTCAAGCTTTTGGATATGGAAATCTTAAGAATATAAATAGGTATGCTGCTGGTGGTATTGTTAAGAACGGTAGGGGGAATTATGGTGTTTTACCCAATCCGGGTGGAACGTCGCCTAATGCAGCTTTACAAAATATGAATACCCAGATTGGTGGAGTAAACAACGCTCTTACTGGTCTTCAATCGTCACTTAATTCAGCAGGGCAAGCGTCTGCGAATTCTGCGGCACAGTCGGCAAGAAATACAGCTGCGCGGAGAAAGGCCACTAAGAACTTAGGAAAGAATATAAAGGGGCTGGGAGGTTCTGCCCTTAACGCATTCTTTGGGTTCACTACCTTAACGGCGGGAATCGACCAATTACAAGATGGTACTACTTCACTGGGCATGGCTATGGTAAGTATAGCTTTTGGTATCTCTATGCTTGCTCCAGCTATCGCTCCTATAATTGCAGTAATGAAAACAGCTCACCTAGCTTGGGCAGCTTTGATTGTCGAACAAGGGGGTTTTGGAGCGGCTTTGGCATTTAGCACAAAATCTCTTATGTCTAAATTTGGAGCCCTTCCTAACATAGCTAAGGCTGGTATTGTTGGAGCTGTAGGTATGATTGGCGGAATGCTTGCTGACATGAATGCTGATTCGAGATTAGGAAAGAAGGTATCTATAGGGGAAACCGGTACGATTAAAGGTAGAAAAGGAGTTACTGGTAATCAAGCTGGAACAGCCGGTGCTATTTCTGGAGGATTAGAAGGTGCTGGATTGGGTGGGGCTGCAGGCTTTATGGTAGGAGGCGTTCCCGGTGCTGCTATTGGTGCCAGCTTGGGACTTCTTGCAGGCGCCATTTCGGGATTTACTAAGGAAAAGGATGATCAGGAAGACTTTAATGCTTTGAAAGAACTTGCAACTTCAATGGATCATTTTGCTGAAGTATTTGCGGTAATGACTCAGGATATTGTTTTGAATTCTGCGCAAATGCGGGCAGCTACTACAGCTACAGAACAACTAACACAGAGGTTAAATAAACAGGCGGTAGAGATAACAGACTTTGAGACTGGTGAGAGTCTATTTGGGTCTAATAAAGGATCAGAGAGTTTTAGAGAAGCTGGTGCTGGCGCTATGGACTTTAGTCAAAACCAAATTGTAGGTAATATATTGGGGATATTAGGAGTGTTCACTCCGCCCGGCGTGGCTATGGCAAAGGCCACTGCGGTTACGGAAACGAGCAGGCTAACGTCCCCGGATACTCGTGAAGCCCTTGGCCTTGGCGATGTCGCAGAATCTCAACAGTTTGAAGTTGATAGGACTCTTGGAGAGCGAATGGGTGACGCCGCGACCGATTTTTGGAATTCATTTGGTGGTTTTGGACTTGGTGAGGCCCAATCATCTTCAGAAAGAAGAATGGTAGCTGTTTCAGAAGGGGTCTCAGCTGTTGGTAGGGATTCATTCGGAGAGGTTGACCTTGATGTTGTTGGTAAGCAACTTGCGCAAGCTACAGCTGCTGCTGGACAGTTTTTCAAACAAGAAATAGAACAGGTCAGTACAGACGATCTAGTTAATATATCATCAGACTTTGATGAAGCTGGCGATCAGTTAACCGCTCTTGGCGTTAATCTATCTAACTTCCAAAACCAAATAGATGCTTCTGTCACAGCTTCAGTATTAGACACAGTAACAAAAGCTTCAAGGTCTGGAGTTAAACAACAGGAGGAAATGGCTGGAGCATATGTTGCTCTAACTGCCAAGGCTAAGGGTACAGGTCAAACTGTAGAGCAACTTGCCATGTCAATGAGTCCTCAAGCTTTTAATGAGTTCGCTACGTCTGCAGGCCTTGTGACTGGAAATGCTAAGGCTGGAGCTATGGCAGTTAGACTGTTAGCTTTAGAAGAAAATAAGAGGTTATCAACAACCATTCCTACACAAATGATAATGCAGGAAAAACTAGCTAGAGCCGAAGCTATCGCATCCGCTGCATTAAATGATTATGTTTCTTCATTTACTAGATTTGGTGATGTTATTGAAAGCGAATCATTAAGACTAGGCAATATGATGGGGTTAGTTGAGGGTTCTTTAGACGGTCTTACCGGTGCTAATTTTGATACAGCAGAGAGGTTCAATCCTTTCGAGAATGTAGATGCTTCCAGTTTTGATGAAATTGGAAATGCTATTAGTCGGATAAAAGGAAATACGGGAGGCGGCGGTGAAGGTTTTAAAGGTCTAACAGAAATTGTAGCTATACAAAAGAACCTTCCTGATGTACTTAAGGCTGTGACAAAAGAAGCTCTAAGTCAGCCAAAGGCTCAGACTCAAGACGAGGTTGCCACTTCCCTAAGAACTGGATTGGAGGATAGTCTTTCTAGTGCTACGCTGGCAGACGGTACATCAGCAGGATTAGATATAGCAAATGTTCCCCCTCAAATAATGGAAGCATTAAATGCTAGCGTTTCTAGCCTGATTGGAAATAGAGAGGATGCAGCTGGCACTACTGAGGATGAATTAAAAAGGTTATTTGAATCTGAAGACTTTGAAAAGATTATGGAAGAGTTTTCGGATGCTACAGAGCCTGTACTAGAAGCCCTTTCCGGTTTAGACTCGGCAATTACTGAATATGAGAAAGCTCAAATTGGCCTGATTCAGAAGCAGACTGAATTCGCGAATATGGAGATAGAGGCTAGATTAAGACAGATAGACATCATCAACAAGACCTCTGATGCCTTAGATAAATTTAGACCCGGAGGAGGCCCTAAAGATACCGTAGTTCGCGCAGAAGAAAGAGTGAGAAAAAGACAGGAAGGTATACTTGGAGTTGGTGGTATTGGAGGAGCGTCAGCTACTACAAATGTGAAACAGCAGCAGGCTACAGTTGCTAGATTAAGGGCTCAGAATCAGGAAATCAGACAGAGGATGTCCGATAGCGGAGGCCCTAGGATTGGTGCTGATGTCGATATTAGTACAGCAGGAGCTTTTAGTGCTACAGCGGTAGAGACAGCACAAAGTGATCTACTCGCAAATAGTCAGGCCCTCAATGCTCATGAGCAGGCTTTACAAACCTTAATAAGCTCTACTGATATACTTGATGCTACAATGGCAGAGTTAAGCTCTATAGAAAAATCTAGGCTAGACTCTCGTCAATTGGCTAACTTTGAAGCTAAGAGATTTGCAACTGTATTGAAGGAAAAGGACCCTATCAAGAGAGCCGCATTGATGAAGGATCAGTTTGCTGGAGAGACGGCGTTTAATAAACTGCAAGAAGGAGAAGATCTAACACCTACAGATATTGCAGCACTGATTGATGGAGGCCTTGAAAGAAGACTGGCTATTGGTGTTGCCTCTGGAGACATAACAGAAGAACAAGCGGAGGAGAGAAGAGCTCAGTTCGGTAATTTTTTGAGTGAAGTTGCTCTTCCGGGCATGAACACTGCGGCAGGTAGTCCGTTCGATGCAGCAGCTATAGCCCAGCTAACAAGCGCTACCGCACTTGGAGGAACAGCTCAGGGGACTACTGATGAAGAAAAGACTCTAATTGCAGAGGCTACTAAGCTCGCTAAAGAAAAGGCTGCCGCAGTACAGGCAGATATAGAATTACAAGCAGATGCATTTAAAACAGTCGTAGAAAATGCTCAAAAAGAATTAGCAAACTTTAGTAGTGCAGTTGCGCTTGCGACCCAGAAGGTAAACGACGCTCAAATTCAAATGAACATTGAGCTTGAAAAGGCTCAGAAATTAAGAGAGTCTGCTGCTGCGGATAAGGTAAAGATAGAAGGTGAAGCGCCTAAGAAATTTGTAGAAGAAGCAGAGGCGGCAGGGGAAGCCGCATCTCAGGAGAATAACGTCTTAAATAGAGATAATCCTAATAATCCTACTCAAATAGGAAATGCCGCCGCAGCAGATCTGGCCTCAGAACAATTTGCAAATCAAAAGATTAATGATATGGTTGCAGAAAATAAGGGTGATGCATCAAAGGGTTTAACGGCAGAGCAAGGCCGGGAGTTTCAGATAAATGCGGGTACTGGTGACGAAATGATTAAGAAAACGGGTTTATTGATGGAGGCTCTGGCTACAATTGACAAATTAATGGCTTCTGGTGAGCTCGAAGGTACTAAAACAGATCTTGCTGGTAATGAGACACCCCTGACAAGGGAAGATTTTATAGATCAAATGTTGGGAATGGGTACAGGGGATACTGTTGTCAACGCAGACGGCGATAGGGTTTCGGCGGGCGGATCCGGACAATTCAATGCTGATGCCCTTGGTGGTGGAGACCCCGCAGTCGTTAAGGCTTTAAAACCTCTGGAGCAAATGTCTACCCAAATGCTGAGACCGGGAAGTATCTATGTTCATGATATTTATGTAGAAAAATTACTCATGGAGATTGTTAAGCTTTTAGGTGGGGGCGAAGAGGAGTTAAAAAGAGCAAGCGATGCTGCGAAGAAAGAAATAGCCGGATTAAAAAGTCCAACTGGTGGACTTGGAGTTGCTGCAGGTAATTTGGGAGGGGCAGGCGATATTCCTCCCAAGGAAATGGATGCTCTAATGGCAAGCGATGCACAGAGCCTTGTGGAAAAACTTAACTCAGGGACACTACAAGAGGGTGGAACCCCTGCTCAAAAAGACGAAGCTGCGGCTCTGGCAAAGAAAATGAAAGTTAATTCCCCCAGCACCGATTCCGCACAAGTAGCAGCAGGTGGAAGTATGGAAGACGCCATTAGATCTATTGGTGGACGAGCAGGAATGATGGGAGGACCTTCATTAATTCCAGAGTTTGAGAGAAAGAACATTGAATCTATCGATTTACCCGATTTACCCGGCTCGCCTGTTGATTTAAACAATGCAGAAGACAGGATGAAAAATATTGAACTAGGGGACAGAGGCTTTGAACTTGATAACTTTATGCCCGGATTGGGTGGTGCTGTTCAACAAGGAAGAACAAACTTTGGAAGATCTGGAGAGAGTCCTACAACTAGACCTACGAGCGTTTCTGAGCAAGTAGGAGACTTAGAAAATAACAGAATTTCAAAAGGTTTTGGTGGAGGAATGTCTGATGATGACTTAACATTTGATGTTTTAGGCCTTGGAGATAAAGGTTTACTTGGTAGTAGAAATAAGGGAGATATTGGGCCAGAACAAAAGGCCTTAGCTCTTGAGCAGGCAAACTCCAAAGAGAAAGTGAAACGACAGAATGTGCTGTTTCAGCAATTCATGGCACAGAAAAAGAAAAGAGCTGACGATCCCGATTTCGTAACAGAATCGGGCAGCGACTCTGCCGAGGGAGATCGTGAAATCTACGACAAAGCGTCTGCGAAGATAGACAAGTCCAAGTTCTTTGGTGATAAGTTTATGACTCCAGATGAGATTGAAAAGTTCAAGGAAGAGGAAGGGGCCCGTCGGAACGAGCATTGGGATGCGAAGAATCCTATGAAGGCGCCGTCTTTGTTTCCCGCTACGGGCGGTTTCGCACAAGTAGCAGCAGCCGGAGGAAATCAAGCAGCCTTTGAATCTGTTGGTGGAACAGCAGGAATGAAGGGAGGACCTTCATTAATTCCAGATGAAGATAGACAAAGCATCCTCAATATCATTGATCAGCCTCAAAATCAGGGAGGTGAAGGTGGGTTATTCCAACCGAGGCAGGGCAATGTAGCTAATACACCAGCAGTTAGTGCTGACGACGCCTTTAGTGGCGTTGGCATGAGTGGCCTGAGTGCTGCTGGCGGGTTAGATAATATCAACCCCTCGTCATACCAAGCCGGCGGCGGCGGGCACGCCAACAACCTCATGGATCAAAGTAATAATATGGCAGCCAAGGCCATTAGTGCAGGTCGAAGCGATGGAACTCCGGGAAGTGTAGCCGGTACACCAGCCCGGGACCCACGGAGAAGCGGAACCAACGAATTTCTAAACAACGCTCCACAACTCGCGGCTGGTGGAGGTGGATCTATGGGAGCAGCCGGAGGAGAAGGGGTAGATATCAGAACTCTTGTTGATGCTATAAACAGTTTGAATCAAGTTACTGTTAATGTTTTAGTTGCTCCTATTAATGTTATACTCAATACAGGGGGTCTTGCAGATCAATTAAGGGTTATAATAGGAAAAGAGGCATTGAAGGCCTTGAAAGGCGATGTAATGAATAACGCAATAGATGATCGAATCAGAGAATTCAACGCAACCGAACCAGCAGGATAATAAAATGGCTTTAGTAACAACTATATGTGAGTATAATGGTAAAAGGCTTAGCCCAGCCCCATTAGTGTCAATTCAGGCAGAAAGGTTCTTTGGCAGTGTTGTCGGACCAAATGATCTAATAGGTGCTCAATGGGCTGTCACTCTAAATGGAACAATAGTTCCTACTGGCTCAGGTGGTACAACATTTACAGACCCTGCCTATGGGGTTTTAAATGTATTTAAAGAAAAGAATGAAATATTTAGAGCCTTTACACCTTCCAATCAGAAGTTTACTGCTGAAGTAAGCGGTAGTTGCAACGGGTTTATGATAAGTGGATACCCTGCAGTTAAATCTATTACGATGGATGACAGTACTGATAACTTTACTCAAACAGCTAGCTATACTGTAGAACTAATATTCCCAAGTACCACCATTGGTTTTCTTGACATAGTTAGTGGAGCCTATGGTTTGGAGAGTATAACTACAAATTATTCAACTTCTAACGAAAAGTTACCATTTACATATCTGAACGAACGGCAAGGGGGAATACAAACCCTTACTAGGACTATTAGTGCTAAAGGTCTTGATACTCAGACCGGCATTGACCCACTCGAAGTACCCCCAATTGGTCTCAGACCGGCTCCTATTCAGTCTGCTTTAATGAATGCTGCGGCATATGTTGTTAGCAATGCTGGAGGATGTCCAAACATATCAGGAATTGGCTTTCCAAGCGGTGACCCACCTGCCGGAGTATTCATAACAGGAGAAAATGTAGACTGTTTTTTACAAAACAGGACTCAAGACTGGGATCCTGTAGAGGGGTCATTTAGCCAAACAGATACTTTTCTAAGGATGGATTCTTCCGGTACGGATTTTAATTCTAGCGGAAACCCTGTTAGAGACGAGTATACTTGGGATGTATCTTACGATTGGTCTGCAGGAGGAATAAATACTCTTAGTGTTAATGGAACTGTACAGGGGTATGCAGCATTTGAGCCTGCTGCTATTTTTAGCGGACAAGCAACTACTGCTATAGCTAATGCAGAAAACTATCTAACCATAGCTCAGACTGGAAGAATTGAATTTATAAAAAGTGTAGCAAGCGGAAGAGCTGTCCACCCTGCTATAGGTTATAATCTACAATCTGCAAATATCAACACGAATCCCGTTGAAGGCTCTATAGGTTACAGCTATACTTATGTAACACAGGCTCCTTTAAATACAGGAGTATTATCTGAAACTATCAATGTTACTAGAACAAATCCCTCACAAGTCTTTGCAGAACTGCAAGTTTTAGGAAGAGCACTTGGTCCAGTATTACAGGATATAGGAACTCAAACAGCTTATAGTGAAGAGTTAAGTATAGAGGCTGTTGTACTTCCACAACCCGGAGATTCAGGCGTCGCTCTTTCCGCAGGTGGTGAATATGAACCATTCAATGGGGCTCCAGATTACCAGAAAATTGTAAACTCTCATGAGAAAGCAATATCAGGTAGGTTTGGTGATGATATAGCTATATTCAAAACCAACGACTCAGAGTCCTTTGATGTAAAAACAGGAAGATATACTAGAAATGTTGGATATATTTATACCGAATGTCCCAGCTAGAAGTATATTATAAGGTATAGGAGATAACATATAAATGCCGTCATGCGACAATAGTTCACTTAGTCAAACTTTATTCTTAGGACTTTCAATTCAGTCTGTATCTATGAATATGGGCTGGAATGGACAACAGAGTAATATATCAGTTACGCTTATAGAAGATACTTGTAAGCCTGCTGCGGGAAGAAAAAAGGTATATTATCCAAGGCCCGGATCTACAGCCTATTGGAACTTTGCTGATCCCGGATTCCAAACACCCACCATCGGTGCTCCCGTTTACTTTAGGTTTGAGGACTTTGAGTTCGCTGGGATTGTACAATCTTGGGATTTGAAAGACAGTCCTTCTGGTAAAATTTATAGTGTATCTATAGCTGATCCTAGGCTTCTCCTAGAAAACCTTACAGTTATCATATCTGACTACGCTGATAATGTCGGCAGCATACCTAACTTAATCAATCCTTATGGATACTTAGAAAGCTTAGGATTTCCTTGTGCTCAACAGTTTATCAATGGGGCTTCATTTGGGTCTCCTGCAGGCGCTTTTGGAGGTGCGAATAATAATGATCAAGGTACTCCATACAATCTCCTAAGAGACGCTACACAGGCATTACTTTGTGGGGTTTCTAATCCCAAGTTTTCCCCTTATGGTTTTGCTAGATATAGAGGGAACAACCCTGTCCAAGGCGGTCCTTCTATGGGGATTATTCCAGCAGATGATTTTGATGCTCAAGTAATAGCAGATTATAATGGTAATGGTTATGGTGCGTCATACTATGTAGATATTTCAGATATCCCATTTGCACCTCAGTATTTTAGACTAGCTGGCCCTCAAGATACTTTGATGAATATGATATCAAATGTCTGTACAATTGCCGGATGTGATTTTTATATAGAATTATTAATTACACCATCTCTAACTAAGATTATTAAAGTTAGAACTTCTAAGAGAAAACAGCAGCCAACATTAGGTGTTATAGATCAGTACCTTGCTAACGCAACCCTTGATGTTACACAAAGGGATATTGGTAGAGAGTTAAGAAATGAAAACACTTCTTCATTCTTATATGGTGGATATTTACAGACTGTATATGAACAGGGAGAACCCAATACTACCTCTGAAGCTAATAACAGCATCATACAGCACTGGGGTTATGACTCAGAAGGCATACTAAATAATGCGACTCATAATGCAGGAACAAACGAGTGGACTGTAACCCTAGATCTCAGACCTCTTAATATTAATCTAATAGAAGCTCTTGGAGCTAACACTGTTGAAATAACAGAAACGGAATTTAGGTGTGCTATAGGAGAGTTTGATACTTGGAAATTATATTGTTTAAGTAATCCTAGAACTCCTTTAGGTGATTTGATAGTGGTAGCACATCCCGGAGTGATTAATCCAGTAAATGGATTACCCTTTGCGCAAATTGGAGCAGTGGGTGCTGGAATGGCTGGCCCGGTTGGCCTAAACCTTAATGATGATGATGCTAATAACATTAATAGTGATGCTAGCAAAGATTTAAAAAAAATTCATGAGTTTATTACAGACTTTGCAAATGAACTATATGGTAAAAAGTTTTTAGTCAGATTGCCATTTGTATGTTTTCAGACAGATTCTGACTCGGGTAAAAAAACATATTCTGACAACCCCACTTCTAATGGAGGCTATCCGGCTAGAGACATTACGGATGTACTGACGCTTCCATTCCCCTCTACAGGACTGGACTTTTTCAGTAGTAAAGAACAGCTTGTTCTACCATTCGCATATTTCGATACTGAAGTTACTGGAGCTTTTCCAAAGAGCCCCGAAGATACTATCATATACAATAGTGATTTATTTATAAAAGCTACAGTTGATGAAAAGATTATTGACTATAATACTTTACCTGCAGCTTTAGTTACCATAACTGCCCCAATAGAAGACAATACTGGAAATCCAGCAATTCTTGAGGGTCTTGATATTATTATAAAGAAAGTAGTTCCCGGAAATGAAGATATAGTTCCGGGGTTGGCCTTGGAAAATGAAGCTGGTAAAATAGGTAATGTTACACTGGCAGCTTGTCATAGAAGAAGAACGCCTGATGCAGCATCAGTACCAATGATAAGCAATACGGACAGGTATGGACCTTACGGTTATCAAGGTCCTTCTGGCCCAGTAGCCTTTCAAGCCGCAGACAACATAGTCCCTTGGAACTTTGGCGGCTATACTACAATGGATGTAGCTGCTGCAGAGCAAGCTAAAGATGGCGTTACATACATGCAGGTAGGAGAGAAGGGTTCAATAACATTTGTTGGTTCCCCTAGGCATAGGCTTGGTCAAGAAATAAAGAGTTCTATTGAATCCTTTTCTAATGTAGCTGGGCAAACAGCTTCTGTTACTGTAGGTGGTAACACTTTTTCTTTCCAAAAATTTCCAATGTCTCAATGGGTAGGAGATCTTGGCCCAAGTATCACCAGCATTAGCATTAGTATAGGGTCGCAAGGTGTAACAACTACATATACCCTTAGCACATTTAGCCCCACTTTCGGTAAGATGGCTAAGTACAATGCTAACAGACTGTCAATACTAGGGAAGCACAGGCAGGAAATTCAGAGAACAGAAAGGGATAGGCTTAAATTATCTAAGCAAATGGCAAATGCTGAGGGTAAAGCAGATAGAGCTTTAGCTAATATAAAAGCTGAGCAACAACATAGGAAGAATATACAAGGTGGGTCAAATGAAATTCTGACAGCAAGTCTAAATACAGGTTCAGGAGTTTTTGATGGAAAGAAAAATGCTAGTTCACAGTCTGCCAAGGGATCACAATTAACAAACTCTCCCAAGCAATCCGGTGTTGCCGCAGCCAGTATGGATTCGATGGTGGTCCCCATATCTAAATCAGGTGACTCTGACCTTCCTAGATATGCTATTCCAGTAAGTGGGTGTAGTGGCTCTGGAGGTATGAGCACTCCGGGAACTACTCCTCAGATGGATCCCCCGATTGCAGAATGGACAGAGCCTATAACTAATATCTCTTACCTTGATCCTTTCTATACTCCTAGTAATCCTAAGCATACAACAGAAGATCCTACTGAAATACATACGGATGTCAGGATCATGGCTCACGATACACCGGAAAACAAGCCTCAACTTGACATGGTTATCAATGAGTCTAGCGGAGGCGTATTCCCAGAAGACGTTAGAGTACTTGCCCATAAAGGGCCGCTAATGCTTCATGGTTGGGGTTATGATACAGAGGGAAAACCGGTTCCCAATATAGTAGATGATCCAACTGATGCTAGGGGCGGAATATTTAAGTCTGAAGGATTAAAAGACACGTTTTTAACAGGATGGTTATCAAATCAAGATACATGGCCTGTAGCTCCAGTAGACTTAAGGTTTGACAGGACTAGAGCAGTATGGACTGTTCCTAATCAGTTTAGAATAGGCATTGCTACAGCCACTGGGTCTGGTGAAAATGGTGCTGGGGCAACAATAAAAAACCTAACTCAGACATATGATTCCGATGGAGAGGCAATAACGAGTGGAAGCATTACATACGCAGTTCCTTCTGGAATGACTCCCCCAAAAACCGGTGAGACGTTCTTCGCATTTTATGATAATGTTGCGTGTACCTATTATCCTTTAATGTCTTCTCCTTCTAGTGGAAGTAGTCTATCCGTAATTTCTAGCGGTTGTGAGGCTAGCGGTTCTGGTGACTATGAAGCTGGTGGATCAGGATATCCATTTCCATCTATAAGTGATGTAACAAATCTAGTCCTAGGAAGAGGTCTTGCACTATCGACCGTCTGCTTGTCGGGAGCCAATACTGGAACTGGTGGATGTGCAGAAGGTTTAGGCTCAAGCAACTTTATGAATGATCCTAGCGGAACTCATTCTGCTGTGATTGAGCTCAACTTATCAATTACAGGTCAGAGTAATTTCTGCTCAGGCGAAGCAAGTGGCACTGGAGGATTTCTTGAGAGCCTTACTTTTGGCTCGGGTTTTATTTTATCTAAAGATACAGGGTCTGGGTGTGGCGATTTTACTGTTGATCCTATTCTGCAGAGACTAAGTCATTTTACGTGTACTGGTGGATCAGGAGAGGTTCAAAATGCTGTATATAGTGGTCTTTTATTTAGTACTGGAATCGCGGTAGAAAACTCAGGAGATTGTACATACGCTATAGTTTCTGACATAAGAATATCTAATGCTACTGGCATTTGTAATACTGGAACGGACATACCAGTGTCAGGCCAAAGGTTTACAAACCTTACATTCGGGACGGGCCTAAATGTTACTTCTGGTGACAATGAATGTTCATTCAATATCGATGCTGATCATTATATAGGCTATGCAAGCGGCTGCTCTGGAAATGAGACAGGCGATTTCAATTTCTTTAATAAGCTTTTATTCTCAACTGGATTGGCAGTCAGTAATGTTTCAGGATGTACATATAGTATAGCCAGTACTAAAACTCTTTCTAGTGAAAACTGTGGGACAGGAACAGGTTTTTCTACATTCACAGGAGTACCTTATGAAAACTTAAAATTTTCATCGGGATTAGGGGTCACGCAGTCAGGATGTAACTATACGATACAAAGTACCTTATCAGTTTCAGATGGTGAATACTGTGATCACTCAGGAGAGGAATTAATATCTAGTAGTCCTTTTGAGCACTTAGAGTTTGGTAGCGGTCTTTACCTTAATACCGGAACAGGACAGTTAGGTGCAGGTTGTGGATTTAGTGTTCATGCTGATCATAGTATAAAATCTACTGCTACATGCGGTGCAGAACCTGCTGAGAATTCTCCTTCAGGCGACTATGCTTTCTTCAATAAACTCAACTTCTCTTCTGGACTGCAAGTCACCGGGTCGGGTTGTGAATTTACGATTAGCAGCACCAATACAATTACCGGGGAAGCTACGTGTGGTAACACAGGTCAAGAAGGGGGATTCTATAATAACCTTATTATAGGTTCAGGACTTGCTTTAGAAGCTTCAGAAGATTGCGGTTATAAGATTTCCTCTGACTTTAAGGTTGGTTCTTCAGGCGTGTGTGGAAACGATGCAGTTGCCCCAGAGAGCGTTACTACTCTTATTATGGGAACAGGCCTTAAGTATGTAAATGAAGGTGCAGGAAGCTGTACAGGAACTATAAGTTCCGACATTAAGGTTAAAGATGAATCAACTTGCGCTACAACGTCTGAGGTAGTAGCCTATAAATTATTTAGTAAATTAAACTTCAAGTCAGGATTAACTTTAGAAGAATCCGATGATTGCGAATATAATATAAATGTTAATCTTCTAGTGGATGATGAGGCTACGTGTGGAGATGTAGTTAATATGCATAATAAACCATTTCAGAAGATTACAGCTCGTTCTGGTTTAAGGTTCATCACTACAGATCTCTGCGAATACAAGCTAGATGTTAATCTAGAAGTGAATGACGAGGCTACGTGTGGTGACACAGTTACAGTTACAGATAAGAACTTTAAGAAGATCACTGCACGTTCAGGGTTGAAATTTGAAGAGGCTAGTAATTGTGAATACAAGCTAGATGTTAATCTTCTCCTGAAGGATGAGGCTACTTGTAACGAATCGGTTTCCGTAACTGACAAGCCCTTTAAAAAGATTACTGCAAGATCGGGTTTAACGATAGAGGAGGGCGCTAACTGTGAGTTTAAGATAGACTCTAATAGAACTATTTCTCACGTAGATGGCTGTGTAGGGAATGAAGTACTAGCTCCAACATTGTTTAATAATCTTATCTTTAATAGTGGTCTTAAGGTAAACTCTTCAGGTGATTGTAATTATTCTATAAGTACTGATATAACTATAAGTAGCACCGGCTCTACTTTGATAGACTCGGATAGTGTTGATAATCAATTCTTTAAGAATCTATCTTTTACAAGTGGCTTAGGGGTGAAAGATTTAGGAGACTGTGTTTATGAGGTGTTTGCTTCCGGTTCAGGAGGTGCAATTTCTTTGATATCAAGTAGTGGTTGCAGTGCTGATGGCCCTCATGCTCAATCAACACAACATCTGGTATTTAGTACTGGACTAGGTGTTACTCAAAATCTAGTCTCTCCAAATTCTTGGCTGATTGAAGGACCTAAGATTAGCGGTATTGGAAGTTGTGGGGCCGATAATTGGGGTGGAAAATCTTTTGATACACTAACATTCGGTTCTGGATTTAAGAACAGTGGAACCGATTGTAATCCTATAATTGATGTAGAAAGATATATCTCTACCAGCGGAGAATGCGGCACTGAGGCTATTCCTGAACAGTTCTTTAAGAAGTTGCTATTCGGCACTGGTATGGAGGTGTTAGATGAAGGGGATTGTGCATTTAAAATATCCTCTGCACATAAACTTAAAGACGAAGCATATTGTGATTATAGTAGTCCTACAGTGGCAGAACATACCTCTTACACAAAACTTAACTTCAGTTCAGGTCTAAAGATAACAGGTTCAGCATGTGAATTTGGAATCGTTGCAGATCACAGCATCTCAGATATAGCCTATTGTGAATATAGTCCAGAGATTCCAGCAAAATCATTCTTTACAAACATAGCTTTTGGATCAGGATTGCAAGTTACTGGCGATGATTGCTCTTATGGGGTTAACGTCTCAAGATTTGTACAGGATAGTGGATATTGTGGATATACTCCAACCGTAGCGTCCGATAAGCAATATTTTGAAACTCTTATTTTTGGATCAGGTCTTAAAGTTAGCGGTGGAAGCTGTGATTTTACTATTGATGCAGATCATAGAATTTCTGGAATACCGGTTTGTGGTTCACCTTCCGTGCCAGATCAACTGTTTAAACTTCTTTCCTTTGGTACTGGTATAGAGGTTGAAGATAAAGGCGACTGTGAGTTTACTATAAGCTCTTCAAGAAGGATATCCAAGAATACTTGTGATAATACTTTATCAATAGACAGTGCTCCATTTAACCTTTTATACTTCTCAACAGGTATTGATGTAGAGCTTACTGGCAGTAACTGTGATTATATAATAAAATCCGCACATAAAATTACAGACAGTTCTTATTGTAGTTATTCACCTTCTATTTCCAATAAGCCGTATGAGCATTTGAAGTTTGGCTCAGGTTTACAGGTTACTGGAACTGGTTGCGAATATAGTATAAATGTAGATAGAAGTATTAGAGACGACGGCTATTGTAATTACACCCCTACGGTTCTTGAAGGAACATACTATAATAAACTAGTATTTGGCACAGGACTTAAGGTCACTGGAAATGCATCCGACTGTACTTACGGCATTGACGCAGACCATAGCATATCTGCCACTGGCTCTACATCGGTGGGTCGAGACACATCGATAGACGGTAGGTTCTTCAGAAATCTGTCATTTACAAGCGGGTTAGGAGTAAGAGATCTAGGCGATTGTAGTTATGAAATCTGGGCAGGACCTAAAACAATAAGAGACGATAGTTATTGTAATTACACTAATCCTACAGTTCTTGAGGGGACGACCTTTGACAAGCTTATCTTTGGCACAGGTCTCAAGGTTACTGGAAGCAATAGCGAATACGGTATTGATGCAGACCACAGCATATCTGCTACGGGAACTACTCTAGTAGGGAGTGAGTACTCTATAAGTAGTGAGTTCTTCAACAACCTATCGTTCACAAGTGGGCTAGGTGTAAGGTCTCTGGGTGGTTGCAGTTATGAAATCTGGTCATCGGGATCTGGAGGAGGCTCTAGCCTTATAAGTAATACTGGCTGCTCGAATACAGGAGCTTACGGTCTGGCAAAACAAGCATCTTCCCATCTAGTCTTCAGCACAGGCCTTAAAGTATCAGAAAAAACTGACGAAGCCAATGCGTGGTTTATTGAAGGTCCTAAAGTAAGCGGTCTGGCATCATGTACATCACAAGCTGGAGCGGGCGGATGGGGAGGTAATCCCTTCAACATGCTAGTGTTTGGATCAGGATTTTCTCAATACGGAGGAACAGATTGCCAACCTATCGTGCACGCATCCCAGTATGTTAGTGGCTCAGGAGATTGCAATAATGATTTCCCGAGATCATTCTTTAATGAGTTGGTTTTTACCACTGGCATAAACATTAAGAGTGGAGAGGGTGAAGACACCTGCTCATTTATAGTTTCTGGTCCGAAGGTTAGTGGGTTAGATGCAGACTGCACTGGGTCACTAACAGGTTGGGGCGGTCAACCTTTCGACACACTTACTTTTGGCACGGGTCTTAGGAATCTAGGAACAGATTGCAATCCAATAATTGATGCGAGCACTCATATAAAAAATAGTGCCGCTTGTGGTAGGGGTGTGAATACCGAGTTTCAACACTTCTCAGGACTCATTATGGGCACAGGCTTAACTGCCACAGGGACTGGGGACTGTTCTTTTGAAATATTTGGCCCAAGAATTAGTGGGCTAGCTTCATGTACAGAGCAAGCAGGAGGTGGCGATTGGGGTGGAAACCCGTTCAACATGATAACCTTTGGAACTGGGTTTTCTAAGTTTGGATCAGATTGTAATCCTATAATAAATGCTCCTCAATATATAAGTGGCTCAGGTGATTGTGGTAATGAGTTTACACGGTCATTCTTTAATGAGTTGATTTTTACAACTGGAACAAATATCCAGAGCACAGAGAATGGTGATAATTGCTCTTTTCTAATTTCTGGCCCTAGGGTTAGTGGAATCGGCTCTTGTTACGCTGGTGGCGGTGCTGCTGGCGCTGGAAATTGGGGAGGCATGCCTTTTCAACAGCTAACATTTGGAACTGGATTTTCTCAATCAGGAGGAACAGATTGCAATCCTATTGTACATGCAGCCCAGTATGTGAGTGGTTCTGGTTGTGATGGAGCTCTAGATTTTTCAAAATCATTCTTCCATGATCTTATATTTACAACAGGTATTCACGTTGCGGGCACAGGAGGAGATGACCCTTGTAGCTTCTTTATTAGCGGTCCAAAAATATCTGGAGAAAAGTGGTGTGATGGAGACTCTTGTGAAGGCGGAGACTGTCTTGCAATGGACATTACTGAATCCCCGTTCAGTAAATTAATTGTATCTACAGGCCTTTCTTTGACAACGTCTGGATGTGGAGTAAAAGTTCTCACCAATCCTATGAAGGTTCTGCAGTCAGTTCATTGTTTGGGAACAACCATGACTGATAATGGAGAGTCTAATGGTCATCCTTATAGCTGGTTACAAGACTCTGATGGGGAGAGCTTTACAGAGCTTAATTTTGGTTGTGGTATAACTTCGAAATACTATCCGGAGATGTGCTCTCATGATATATTCTTAGAGCTAGACATGACAGGGGTGGAAAGATTTAAGGTAGGGACGACTGTTGACTGTGATCCACTATCTGGATGGGTTGACGGAACAGCTTCCGGTGTTTGTAATGTATATGCTGGGCCCGGAGTTTATATTAAAGGGAGAACACTGCCCGGAGAAGCTGGGAAGGATGGTTGTATTGATTCTATATTCCATACCAATTTTGCGGTAAAAGGCCTCAGTGGTGAATGCGGATCCATGTCCACTGAAACATTCGACTACCTAGAGCATTTAGAACTGGGGTGTGGGCTGTTGCTAGAAGCGAGTTCTGAAACAGTATGTGGCGACAAAGAAGGGGTTAAAATAAGTATTAACCCTAATGCAGGTAGACCTGCGGACCAGCCTTGTCATTTAGGAGAGGCTTCTGGAGTCACAGTTGTAAGAGATGTTTGCTGCACAGGAGATGATTTGACGGTTAGATATACAACATTAAACTTTAGTTCGTGTGGATTATTCACTCATTTATCAAATGATGATGGAATTTGTGAATGTGAAGGTTGTTAATTAAAAACAGGATAGGGGAATATGGTTAAAACTACAAAGATTGGACCAAAGGGTGGAAATAACTGCTGTAAGTGTTGCGGTCAGTGTTCAGACGACTCTGATATAGACATTGGTGGATGTCCAGCACACTGCTGTCCGTGTCCACCGACCGGGAATGTATGCGTTCAATTCGCAGACCCAGCAGGTCACGGACTTTGTCCTAATCTGATGGCTACCTGCTTTACTATGGGACCCGCTGTAGTTCCCGGTGTTAGCCCGTACCAATACACATCAACCTATACTGATTTCTGTCCTATGGCCCCCGGAGGAGAGGATGGTTATGGTCCTGAGAAACACGTCGGTGGAGTAACTTGTTATAATCCTGATGTCTATACTGGATGTCTTTCATGCGGAGATCCAAATGAAGATTTTAGAAAAAGTATAAGCAATTGGGAATTTGAAAAGTGGAGTTATGTTGGAGCTGTATGTCAAACGGGTTCATGCGCTGGAGAAAGCGTAAGAATTTCACTCTGCTGCTGTGATACTCCTAGTGCAGCAAACCAAGCTGCGGGCTTTTACGACGATTGTCATGCATGTAGATATCAATTTAGGTGGGACTGGAGACACCAGCCGGGAACGAGTGAATATTGCACATGTCCACCTCTAGGGATGTTCGAGCAGCATTTTATTCCACCTGAAGACGGAGTGCCCGGAGGGCCTGATATAACTACTTGGAATATGCAAAGTGGAGTTTGTGGAACAGGCGTGCCAGAGGCTCTTGGGGGAAATGAGGGCTGGTCTTTGACTTTCAACTTAACGGATGTTAAGTGGCATTGTGACTGCTGTTCTGGAGGAGGAGATCACGACAGCACAATCCCCATTACAGTACTGGCTATAGTAACACCGGAACCTCCCGGAGGATGTTGTTAATATAAAATTATGGAGAAAGATACTATGGAAATAGATTTTGATGAGATTGAAAAAAATGGCGGACCTTCTGAATGTGTATGTGACGGTGCTGGACTTTGCCCTATATACCAACAGTTTATTCATAAAGGGGTTCAACATCAATGTAAAACCCTTCAGTCTGCCAGAAATCAATGGTGGCATACTTTCAGACCTGACCATAGTGAAGAAGGTCGCGCAAGATTTGCGGAGGCTCAAAAAATATCAAGAGCTAAAGTTAAATATGATAAGGCTATAGACGAGCTTAATAAAGAAGGAATAAATCCAGACTCTATAGATGGAAATAAAAAGAAGGGGCTAGGGACAACAATAGCTAATATATTGTCCAAGATAGGAGTAACAAAAGAGGTTATGAAAACAGTCTCTGGAATAGAGGATTGCCAGTGTAACAAAAGAGAAGATTGGTTGAATAAGATTTTTTCTAAAGCAGATGTAAAGGAAGAGTAGTGAATAAAAAAAGAGGGTATAAAACCCCCTTAGTATTTAAAAGATAACCGGAGTAGCTCTATGGGGAGCTAGCAGGCTTATAAATGAACCACCCCTTATCAGGTAGGTAGCCTCTATTCTTATCAGAATATACTTTCTCATTTATCCTTTGTTCCTTTTGTTTTTCAGACAGCTGATCCCATCTGATCTTAGGATATATCTGACCACCTTTTTTAGTTCTTCCAAAGATAAGTTTACCTCTACAGTCTTGACAGACCACTTCCAACCAATCGTTTTCGGAACTGTCATGACGACATACGAATTTAACATTCGGTGAATTACATTTTCCACATGACTGATGTTGAAAAATTTCTTGAACTCTAGCAACCTGCTTGAATACCTTTTCTTCAGTCTCAGCTTCTACTTGGAAAGATAGCTCATTGTTTACTTTTACACTTGCCTTCATACTTATTTAGCTCCCTTATCAAAAGATTCACGCCATTCTGTATCATAACCTTTTAGTGCATCAGGAATAGACTTAGGCTTTCTCTGATACTCTGACAAAGAGGATAACAAGTTCCTACCTTGAAGGTTACTTACGCTTCTGATCGACTCAGTATTAGCACAAGAGGCTTTAACTGCTTCAACCAAATTTATATCAAGTCTCTTACACATCTGATTAATTGCTAGTATTTGCTGGTCAGTAATATTTTCTTCAGCAGCTAGAACATCATCTTCTGATGTATTCTGCATTTCTTCAGCTGTAACAACTCGAAGCTTAAGAGCTCGTCTTAGAGCCTTGCCTTCTGCACGAGTATCAGCTGTAGCCACAATATGCTGGCTAAATGGGTATGGGACATTTTTCTGCTTGACATCCACACATCCATCTACAGTTATTATATTCCCCGTAGAGTATTTTTGGATTACCAAAGTATGCTTAATGGTACAATTCCCACTAATGTCATTATGGTTTATAACATGACTTGTAGATTGTATAATCTCACCATAAACACGTTCAGTTACTCTTCTTAGACCATCAACTGTGGGGTTTCCATCTCTAAGCTCACTGTTATGCATTTGATCAAGTACATACTCACTCCATTCTTCGTCTGCAGGAGTCTTGATGTCTTCACGAATATCTTGACCAACATTCTTTTCTTCTATAACTTCGACTATATCTTCAAAGCTAGCTTCTTGCTTTTTAGTTTTACTCATAGTTCTATATACCTTTTATTTTCCTGAGGAAAAGACTTTTCAATCTTCTCCAGTTCCACGACTAAAGAATCAACAACTCCCCTAAAATATCGTTGAGAAATCCTCTTGTCTTGCTTAATCCTAATTAAAACAAATCCCTGTCCAAGTATCAGACCTGTCTTTTGACGATCTGACTTCTTGTTTCTTTCTAAATTCTTTTCACCCCATACAGGCTTAAAGTGGGAAGGTCCATCCACCTCTATGGCAACACGTAATTTTGGAACAAACAAGTCTATCTGAAGTCTTTGATTTTTAAGTAAATGTTCCTTATGAAATTGTACCTCGAATTTCTTCTTAGTCAGCTCATAAAGCAAAAACTTTTCTAATCTAGTACCAGTTCTAGCAGCTTCCCTAATCGCGTTAGCACCCTTTTCTATGACATACTTCTTTTCTTCTTCACTTTTACTGTTCCAAGATTTCTTTCCTATCTCACTTCTTTTTTCTCTATCTTTATTACTCAATGAATCCCAAATTTTACCTTGACTTTCACTGATCTTATTTTTAACTTCATCAGTCATTTTTTTATTTTTTGTTGGATGAGTTGATCTACCAGATTCAAGAGCTATCTTTGCAGCTTGACTCCTATCTCTAGATACTACACCTAGTCTTTTTGCATCTCTTCTGATCTTATTAGCATATGTACCTACTTGCTTAGCTATCTCTGAGAAACTTTTTTGACTGTCAATATACTCTCTCATTAAGAATTTCTTTTTCTTATCATCACTATAATTTATATACATTTTATACCTCCTCAATATCTGATAAACTCTTTATCACAGTAGGTTTTTTAAAAAAACTGGATACAATATCCGATTGTTCTTCCGTAGTGACTAAGAGCTCTAACCTGTCATTACTATATACATCTAGTAATATATCATAACCTATCTGTTCTTCCATCCATAAGTCTTGAGGGACAACAAAAAATTTCCTTTTAGCTATAGGCATGTCTAATATAGCCATTGAGCTTTTTACACATGTTGATACCAGAACTCCATTAAAGTCATAGGCCAAGCAAGTAGTAAAAAAGGAGAGATTGCGATACTCTTTGGGAGCTAGCATACAATCTGTAAAAACAATAGTATTATTGTCACAGGAGTCATTTAATATGTCAAGATCAAAATTCTTAAGATTTTCTAAAACTATACCTATCATTGTGAAAGCGATTGCCTCATTTGAATAAAGTGTTCTACTAATTGTTGAGCTTTTAGGAACCTAAATATATCAATACACATATCAACGGAAGACCCTTCCATAGCTCGTACTTTAAGACTAGAGGTGTTTGGTCTAGACTCTAGAAATTGTTCTATTTTTTCATCTAAGCTACTAATATCTGTGAATAAGAATTCTTCTAGTGGGGAGCTTTTAGATAAGACTACTGCTCCAGATAATGATAGGAACTTCCATAGATGCCCCATGACATCTACACAAATATCAGATGATGCTATTATTTTTGATTTTAATTCAGGACTTACTGGCCCTAGATAGTTTGGGATAGGTATCCTCACGTTTCCAAAAAATCTAGCCTTTTTAGATATAAGTAAATTTAGGGTTTCTACATTAGAATTACAAAATTCATCAGTCATGCCCTCAGTAAATATAGCAATGTCACATGCAACTTTTGGATCAAAATTACCTCTTAAAATTCCTGCTATATCAAAGCTTGATGACGGGGCTGGTATTGAAGGAAACTGCTGATAAGTTTTGTTACTTAAACATAATATAGGCTTGGGAAAATTCTCGTTCCATTCGCCAATAAAAATAAAAGAGACACTACTTTCTAATGTAGTAAGTGTTTTACATTGCATTGGATTACACTGGTCATTTATAATAATAATATCAGGCTTAACACTATCATAAGCATCTATAATGCTCGCATTAGTATTGTCCCACAGAAAGGATTGAACTCCCCCTCTAACTAAAGCATTGTGAATACTTGTTGAGTGGAGGCCTCTTGATTCTATTAATATTTTCATACTATACTTTCTGCTATAATTATATCCTTTGATACATCCACATCAACTATTTGAATGGAGTTATTTTCTACACATTTTATTTTACATCCACTATCAACCAACTTGTTTATTATTTCAAACAAGAATAATTTTTTATTACTTCTGTCGAATACTAATTTTTTAAATATTTGTAAAGCTCTATCTTGAAGATATATTACTTGAGCCCATTTTAAGTCTAAGTCGTACATCATGTTTTCTATATTTTTATCTTGATTTATAACACATCCAACCTCAGAAGATTTATGTTTATTTTTATTCGCTAGGATACTAGACACTTTGCAATCAACATGTTTAAGTGTCCCCTTAGAAAAAACAAGGTCTCCGCACATTATTAAAACTCTACTGGTATTTATCGCCCGTAAGGCTATCGATACACTTCTCGTAATGTTTGTATCTTGATAGTTTTCATTCTCTAGAGTTATTATATCCCCGTATGCTCGATCCATGACTTTATCCGCTTCGAAACCACACACCAGTACTATATTAGCCGTTGGGAATTCTGTTTTTATTTCTTCTAACTGTCTAGATAATATTGTTTTCCCTTTTATTGTCAATAGAGACTTTGGGCCATAAGACCTCATCCTTCTACCAGCTCCAGCAGCAGCTATTATAATTGTAATAGGATCTTCTTCTTCGCTTTTTATTTTATGTTTTGCCATGTTTAAACAAGCCTTTTACAGAAAAAACTTTGTAATTCTTTTTAGAAGCGTATTTTACAATAGACTCTAACCCATCTATATGCTGTATCTCTGCTAGATGTTTATTTATAAATAAGCATTGTTTACCAGATATATTCTCAGCAGAGTGTATGCAAAGTATTTTATCTGATTGCAAATTAAAAGCTTCTACTATTTTTGATAATGAGTTCCTGTTTGCAAACTTAAAAGGATGAAATACTATTCCAAATATATCATATTCTTGCTTTTGATATACCCAATCAAAAAAGTCTGGTCTAGGAGGTATATTGAACCAAGCAACAACCTTCTTATAGTCCTGATCGGGCTTCCGAAGGGTTTCACTTGCGATTATTACAGTTTCAAGCTCGGACATAGTTCTTCTATTTTGAACAAATGATTATCTATCTCTGCTTCGAATTCCTTTAGTTTGTCCTCTATATTTATATAGAAGGCATTCCCCGTGTGTTTTCTATGAAGGAGTTTATTACACAGTAACCCATTGATATTATCAATAGGGAATGCAAACAATATCTGACTAACCGAGAATGCATCATGTAATTCTTTAGTAAAGTTAGCGGGTACTACAAATCCAGCTTCAAAAGTAATGTAGAAAGTATAGGCATTTTTAAAGTAAGTAGCATCTATTGCTAAGTCAATACATTCACGAACTGTTCTATCGGAGTCTACAATATTTTGAGCACGCCAAGAAAACTTATCATCATATTCTTTGAATGTTTTTTCCATCTGCATGCTAAAATCATAATTACTACCACCTATATCCATATTGATAACACTGACAATCGTTGGTGGATTGTGCTGATTAGCTAGAGACTCTACAGTTCTATTAATATCGTCTATAGTCTTGCCCTTGTCTCTAATCAGAATAGCGTGATATGGAGTTTTCGTTTGAGCCTCAACTATATTCTTTATCTCAGACTTTGGGTGCTTATCAGCCCATTTTTTATCTCTATGATAAATGCAAATTCTATCATTTATAACATAAAACTCATTACCTTCATCGTTATATACGGGAATTACCTCTGCTCCAGAATTCCTGTATAGTTCAATACGATTGAATTCACAACCTTCCTGAGTTCCGTTTTTATATACCGCAAATGCACAGTCCTTGCATGCTGTATGTATAGAATTTATCATGCTCTAGTCACCTCTACTATATAATGTAATCCACTTATACCCGCAAACTGTATTTCATAACCATTCTTAGATTCTATATGTTTAATGATATCTCCTACTTTCACAACCCTTTTGTTACGAGTAACCATAAGATCTGAAAAGGCTCTAGAGTCTAACTTTCCTTCTATAAACAAAGAAGACACTGCTACTGCATCAAGACCTTGCATAGATAGAGTTCCACCTTTCCTTAGTCTAGACAATAACATATCTAATGGGTTCTCATATTCTGCAGACTCAATAAAGTCAAATGCTTCGACAATACTGTATGCGCTTTCTATTGTTTGACTAAGTTCTGCCCCTTCTATGACCTGTGTTTTACTATCAATGCCTGAAGAAACAAATTTTTCTTTTCCACTATAAATAAGTAATTTCATTAAATCCTCCTTACTATATTTTTTATAATATCTTTCCATTCATGTACGAATGTTTTTTGATCTACTGTTATTTCTGAGTAAAGTTTTTGCCCAGCCTTGCCTATATCTACCATAGAATCCTTGTTAGAATAAATATAGCCAACAAGCTTTTCTAGTTCTCTAAAATCCTTGTACAGAAATCCATTATGGCCTTCTGTGATAAGTTTTGAGCTCTCCGGTGTTCTTGGACAGATTACAGTTGTTCCTGCTCTTAAACATTCCAAGAGAAGAGGAGTGTTGCCGAGCCATGTATCTATCATTATACCGCATGAAGGGTCAGGGGTCTGAATTAATTTAATTGGGTAATTACTTAGAACTCCTAAATACATGTTCATAAAATTTTCATGGACAGGAGCTATTCCTATATAACTTAGGTCTTTTTCATTGCTTATGATATCATCATAGATATTAGGTATACATATATTAGATGATGATTCAACAAATCTGTACATAGAAACTTGTGAAGAATCATTATACTGATTATGACTAGCTTTGGGAGTTGAAAATGGTCTCGAAATTCCAACAAACTCACTAACCGTCTTTACCTGTAAAAATGGAATGTGCAGCTTCTTGGATATTGCATGTCCCATATCTATATTTTTTCCTTCTCCTATGGATACAACTATATCAAAAGAAGGTTGCAGAATCCCCGCATTAACGTTATTAATAATGCGACCATTACTAGGTAGATTAGGCTCAACAAAACGATTATAGAAAAAAACCTTTTTGAATACCCTACATAAGTCAACGGCATAATTCTGTCTACCATCACATATAATTAGTGCTGTTTCTATATCTTGATTAGTGACTGAGTTAATTATATTTTTAACTAAAAACATATTGCCTGCTCTATTGTAGAAGTCGAATTAGTCGGATCAAAAAAGGAATGGTGTTCGGTTACAATCTTATGTTGCTTCTCGCGAAGACTAGACCTCTCTTCATATATAGATCTCATTGTGTTAGAAAGCTCTACCATAGAAAACATTTGCCACACTTCATTATGGTGTGTAAAGGATCTGTCCGAACCAACAACAAAGTCTTCATAAGCTTTAACTTTATAAGATATATCATCTGGGAGCCACTCTTGGATTGAAGATGTATCAAGACATACTATAGGATTGCCAAATTTTAAAGCTATTAGAGAACTTAAGTTTATTTTCTGTGTACTATCTACATCAATACAACAATGGCATTTCTGGTGCATCTCTTTGACTTCTGTAAATAGAATTATTTCTGGATACTCCTCATCTAAACCAGTCGAACACTCATTCTTTATATCGTTAAATCTTTGAATGTCCTCTTGCGGATTTTGTGATAGAACACCTAGTATAACATTATCATAAGAGGAAAATGTTTTAAAATACGACTTGACAATAAGATCTATATTTGCTGTTTTTGCAATGGATGGAATGTAGAACTTAACCACTCTATCTAAAGACTTCATTGGGTTTAAAACTCCTCTTATATTTATAGAGGGTTTCAAGACTTTTATATTTCTATTTAAGCCTTTACAGGAATCCTTCTGCTTATTGCTATAGACTATTAGTGCGTCCAAATATTCTGTATACGATCTATATGTAAGGTTAGATGCAGTATTTGGTTCAAAAACTCCCAAAGTGTAATATTTTGTTTTGATAAAGTTCTCAGGATTTAAATACATTGCACATATATCCAGATCCAGATCCTTATTATCAAAAGGAATATTTATTCTTTCGTTAGATCTCTCTTCCACACTATGGTGTACATTAAAGGTATTCACAATATCTAAGGTATCTAAAGCAGATATAAAGTTAAAAGATTTTTCACCTATAGAAGAAAACTCCTTGTATGGACTTATTGTTAATATATTAGTCATTAACCTGCACCTTTCTTGAAAAAATCTATAGGAGACAGTTGTCTTTCACCTACTCGTATTTCTTCCACAATGTTTATATCATGTGCCAACGACTTTGTCTTATTGAGTATAGTATCTCTATTAAACGGTTCGAGCCCATTATATATCATGCATCCATAATTAAGATTAGTTGTTGTTAACGCTGCATCATAAGAAAACTTTCTATCATACTGTGATATTTGATCATACGACCACCTTGTCAAATCTTCTTGACTTTTAATATTTGGAGATTCAGAGGGTACAGAAACCTGTCTTTTTGGAGAGTCCCACTTGCCCTGACTTTCTACAGGAGTATATGTATCTATGTAGTTTTCCCATACAGCAGCAGTATCGTCCCAGCTGTACCTGTCTAGAACCCCTTGTCTAGCCTGATCAGACTTTTTCTTCCTGTACTCTTCATCCTCTGTAAAAAACTTTAACATGATTTCACTTAAATGCTCATTACTAGGATAAGCTCTGTCAGCGCCGGTCTCCATTTCTCGATACATCTTATCTATCTTTATTGGAAACCCCTTTGTATTTCTTACGACATCTTCCATTGCGCTATAATCTGTAGAAGCTATCGGTACTCCACAACCTGCTGCTTCTACTTGAGGCATCCCAAAACCTTCACATATAGCATACTGTACATATAGGTCGAAACTGTTGTAGACTTTTACTAAGTCGGGTATTTCTAAGCCATTTCCTACATTAGGCATAAATGAAGTTCTATTTCCACAGGATTGACATGTAGCTATTGCTCCCCTAAATTTCATAGGTTTCCAATAATTACATGAACGGCAGATATATGTACATAGAGTGTTTGCTGCTATCCCTTCCTCTAGTAATCCCGCTTGAATATCCCATCCTACTTTTTCGGGATAGCTAGTATGTAGGTATAGGAAAGTCTTTTCTCTTATGTTCTTGGGGGCGTTATCAAGAAACATTCTGAATGACCTCATCAGCTCTATGAATAATTTTCTTTTTTGGTTGCGCATTACCGTCCCAATTATAAAGGCATCCCCATCTATCCCTAAGGACTCCTTATGTGCCTTCTTGTCTGAAAAGGGATAGTGTACCAAGGGGTCAATAGCTGGCGAGGCACACCCTATCGTGTTTATAGCTCCATTAGATTGTTTGTCTAATGTTTTTTGGCCAAACTCAGAATATGCCAAAACAGCGTCGCAGTTCTTGAATGTCTCTAGCCATTCTCGTTTTTGTGGAGCAGAATCAACTGTAGGCATCCAGATCCAGTTAAAGAACCTCCTTAGTGGATTATCTTTTATCCACATGTCCATCCAAGGATCTCTGTAGGTTATGACGATATCTGGCTTGAAGTCTAATACGACATGGGTGAATCTCCAAAAGCCAAAATGATTTAAACTAGTAGACCCGTAATGTTCGGACTGTTGTTTATTGTTTGGATCTGGCATGTTCCCATAGTAATCCCAAGGGACATCTCCTATGCTCGTATGGCTACCATAACTGGCAAACTCAGCGATGTCATATTTACCTGTAGCATGAAGTCTACTTAAAACCTCTTTGGCATATGTGCCAAATCCTGAAGCTAGGTTGTGTGATTCAGATACAAATAGAACTCTTTTCTTATTCATCATTAGCCTCCCTTATTTTTGAGATAGCTCTATATACAGTTTTTTTGATATATGATCTCCCTCTGCCAATAATGTCACATATTTCCCTTAACTTATAGCCATGTCTTCTTAGGTCTACAATGAAAGCTTCCTCTTCTGTTAGACCTGTAGGGTACAGTTCAGAAAAATCCTTCTTACTCTCATAACAACAGTCAGACATTGTAGACAATGAATAGCATTTATTTTTAGTGATAGCCTTTATTTCTTTGATTATCTCCCACCTAATTGGGTTCCAAGCAAAGGTTGATAGAGCTGCACCCTTAGTAGGGTCATACTTCTCAAGAGCTTTCCACAGACCTATCCTTCCAGCTTGTATATAGCTATCCCTTTCCTCAGAACTCTTTGGTCTGAAAGATTCTACTACTGATACTACTAGTCCCATATTTTCTTCAATTAAGTCTTGCATCTGTATACCTTATTATAGCGTAGCTTCCAAACTAACTTGTTAATTGTTCTACCTTTTTTATCAAAAAACTTCCTCTATTCTTATCTTTAATACCTCTAAGTAGAACAGTATTTCCATCATGGAGTAATTTTTTATACTTATCCCATTCTTCAGAAAAGGCTGTTACGTTATCTATAGAACAGCTGGTGTCACTTACTGTTAAAAACCCCATCTTCTGACCTTTTGAACGTCCTTTTTTAATCTCCCATTCTCGAACGCCATCAATTTGCACAGCTAAGTATATACCGTGCTGACCTTGAAACCCATCTAAAAACTCTTTACATGTACAGTTAGATCTACTTGTGTCGTACTCATCTACCTTGTTGCATGTTAAAGCTGTACCTAAAAGTTCTTCCTCTTGTTTTGCTAGCCAAGATGGAGAGTCATATAGATCATATCCGGGATTTTCATAAGCATCTACTAAGTCTATAACTGCTGGAATTCGAGCTTTTCTAAAAATTGGTCTTTTTTTATCCTTACAGTCCGACACCTGTATCATTTTCAATAGACATTCTTTGACTTTTTGTTCTTGGTTGTTATCCTTGTACTCTGATAGCCAAGCCATTTCTCTCTTCGAGAGTTCCTTTACAATACTGTATTGATGCTGCATCTTACTTCTTGATATTTTAAAAGAATCAAAACACCCAGACAGTATCAAATTTAAAAAAGCTTTCTTATTAACATACGGTGACACTAAAAGCAGAAAGCAATCCCAGTCGCAATTCTCTGGGTCAATATTGTTTTTATCCATATCTGCTTTCATCTTTGAAAATACAGATGAGCCTACTCCTTTTACATTAGTCATTCCATAGGTTGGATTTCTTCCTATTAGTTTAAACTCTTCATTCATTTTTGTGACACTTGGAGGCATTACATTAATACCCATTATCTTAGCATTATTAACAAGCTCCTGTACTTCCATAAAAGTGTCTGGCTTACCAACAGCATTTTTTAGATATGAGGTAAAAAACTCATGTGGAAAATGTGACTTTGCATAGGCTGTCAAGTAAGAGTTATAGGCATAACTTACAGAGTGAGACTTATTGAATGAATACCTCTGAGACTTTTCAATCCAACTAAAGATTTCTTCAGCTTGCTCTTTATTGACAACGCCCTTTTTTACAGACTTTTCAAGGAAGGAAGTCTTAACTTTTGCCATTACATCTGCTTGTTTCTTACCAATAGCCTTTCTTAATGTGTCTGCCTCCTGAAGGTCAAAGCCTCCAATCTCAGTAGCAATCTTCATAGCCTGCTCTTGATACACTAGAATACCGTAAGTGCCACCTAGTATAGTCTCTAGGGAATCGTGGAAATACTCTACTGGGTCTCTCTTGTGTTTTCTATCAATATAATGCATCGTCAGGCTCTTGCCATTAACTATAGCCTCAAGACATCCGGGACGCATAATAGCTATTAAATCTGATAATTCTGCTATATCCCTAGGCTTTGCTTGAGATGATAGAGACCGTCCTAGTTGAGACTCTAGCTGGAATACACCTTTAGTATTTCCATCACAAAGTATATCCCAAGTGGCAACACAATCCATGTTCAGCTTACTGATATCAGGATCGAATATAGTCTTTCCATTTTTGTCTTGGTGGAATTCACATCCGCATTTAAACTTTAACATTTTCAAATGAACCCTTAAACTTTCCAACTGTCGATTGTTTTCTATGGAACTTCATAAACTTCACTAACAATTCAGCCTCATCGATAGTATCTGATAAAGCTTCGTGAGCTTGGTCTGCTTCCATTCCAAAGAAATCTCGGAAGGTATCAAGCTTCATACTACTCGGCTCATCTAAATTTTCGAACCACATAAATAGAATGTCCATCATGTCAATCTTAGTTACCTTTGAGAAGGGCGATTTTGTTTTGTACTTTTCAACCATTCTATTAGCAATAACAAGGTCAAATCCAATGATATTATATCCTGAAGGAATAGGTTCTGTATACCACTGTCCCGGCTTTTTATCTACTTCATATTTAGCACAGTAATTGCAGAAGTTTTTCCAAACAACCTTTTCACTTTGTCCTTCTTTCCAGTCTGCTATAATTTCTTCTGTTCCTACTCCTCTCTGCTTTGCGTGCCAAGCAATAGTGCCCTGTCTTTCTTTTGTAAAATACTCTTCTGAATCAATATCGTCTGGACGAATGGTTGCACGAAATGCTTGTTCTGTCTTTATTTCGAGAGTGCGTGGGTCTACTGGTACTGCAGCAAGCTCAACGGGGTTACATGTATCTGGGTTTGGACTGTCAGTTTCCCAGTCAAATACGATTATCCATCTATTGTTCATCATTTTTCATTTTCCTTCAGGAATATATGTTACTTTATATAAAAACTGTAAAGCTCTGTTCTTACCTTAAATTATACCTTTAAAATCGTTGATATGTCCATAATTTTATCGAGCATTTTGATACCTAGAATATCTAATTTTAATAACCCCGCATCTTCACAGCTAGAGCCTTCGAATCCAGCTAGAAGATCTTTACCTTCCTTGTCTATTACCATAGGGCAAACATCATAGATAGCCTGAGGTGAAACAACAACTCCTGCAGCATGTTTCGATTGCACTATTCTTGTGTTTTCTAACCTAACCGCCTGCTCAAATATTTTAGCAAACTTACCCTCTAGTTCTCCTTTTTCATTTATCTGACACCACTCGCCCAATTTGTCTTTTCTGTTTTCAAGAGCCCAAGTGATGATAGAGGAAGTTCCAAGTTCTTCTTTCATGTCCTGAAGATCGTCAGCAATTTTAGCTTCATCTAAAATATAAGAAGTTATAGCGTTCTGCTCATCAAAACTTATATTACCTCTTGATGCCATGACTCTTTTTAGAGAAGCTCTCCCCTTGAGAGTCTGAAAACTAATGATTTGAGCAACATTGTCTTTTCCATATTTTTGCTTAATATACTTTATGATGTCATTTCTTCCATACTTGGGGACATCAACATCAATATCTGGCATTGACACTCTACCTACAGCATTACGACCAGCATTATAAAATCTCTCGAAAATAAGATTATACGGCACTGGATCTATTTTAGTTATTCCCATTAGATATGAAACCATACATCCTGCAGCACTACCTCTTCCCGGGCCAGTTAGATAACCCTTAGAGTTTGCATACTGTAAAATATCCCTAACAATTAAGAAGTAACTAGATAGGTTAGTCTCAGTAAAGATTTTTATTTCTTTATCTACCCTGTCTCCGTAAGTTCCAAAAAGGTCATGCCCCTTGTTTATGTGTTCCATTTTTTCTACCCATCCCTCACGGCATAGATGTCGAAGGTAGTCGTTTGGAGACATCCCTTTAGGGCAATCAAACACAGGAGGATTTGGAGGGCCTAGAATGTCATAGCCTGTACATTGCTCAGCAATATCAAGGGTGCTCTGCAACTCTTCTGGTGTATGAAACTGGCTCATTTCCTCGCAAGAAGGTATATGATAATTATCAGACTCAAAGAAGGTTTTCACTTCCATAAGTTTACCCTGCTTGATTTCAGACTGTATCTGCCCAATACTTTTTCTTAGAGAGGTACATAGCAATACTCTTTGATCATGTGAATCTTCCTTCCTGCAATAGTGGGCATCAGGAGTTGCTACACATGGTATTCCGGTAACCTTAGATATTTCTCTTAACTTTTCTGCACACTCTTTTGCTTTATCATTAACCAAGGAATCTATAAGTTGTATCTCTATATAAAAATTCTCTTTACCAAAAGCTTCTTGAAGTCTTCTGGCCTCAGCGAAGCCTTCTTTTTCCCAGTTTGGGTTATCCGTAACTAAATTCCCTAAATGAGAACCTAAATGTCCACTAAAAGAAATTAAATTTTTATCTGATGACACAAGCGACAAGAAATTGTCAAAGCCTATTCTGGGTTTATGGTAGAAGTTATCTGGATTATTAGAGATAGAAACAAGAGATAATAGTTTTTTCCATCCATCTAGATTTTTTGCTAAGACTACTTGTTGGACAAGCTCTTTATTTTCAACTGTTTTTATAGAAGAGTCTTGTGAACAGAGATATAATTCACAACCTAGAATAGGTTTAAACCCTTTAGATATTGTTTTATGAAAGTCGATAGCTCCAGAGATAGTGCCCTGATCGGTAATGGCACATGCATCAACCTCTATTTCTTCAAGCCTATTTGATATTTGAGATGTCTGTGATAACCCCTTTAAGAGAGAGTATTCGCTGCGTACATGAAGTGGCACGTATTTCATATGATTATTCCTGTTATGTCTTTGTGTAAATTTCTTATCTCTAAATTATACATGCTTACGTGCGTCTTAAAATTATTTCTTGTATCTATTTGACCCTTTTCCCATAAGACTGACTCCTGCCAAAACCTTTCAGCTGTTATGAACCCACATAGCCAGATACTTTTTAAACCATAGTATGTCTTGGGATGGGATTTAGTTGACTTAGAAAACTCTAGACTTATAAAGGCATACAAGTCGGGCCTTTGGTGAGCACTAGTCTTGGCTATAGAAACATCATAAAAGCCTTTTGGAGAAACTGTTCTTCTTTTTGTTTTTACTTCTAATCTATCTAAATTTTCTAACAATAAATCATGATTATATTTTTCAAGACCTCTATTGTTACTTACAATTTTTGCATTAACGAATGGTGCAAGAGCCTCCTCTCCAAGATATCCAGCTAGGTTGCCTCTACCTTGAAGAATAGAATTATTTATAGAGCCGAGAGTTAAAGCTTTATCTTTTGATCTCTCTACCATAGCTTCTGAGAAGGGAAGCTTTATCATACTTCGCCCGGAGCTTGGTACTTACCTATCGCATGATCAGGAGATGTGCAGTTTTGAGTTACCCACTCTATTCCTTGATCTTTTATCATTGAATAAGTCTGCTCACATTTTGTCAGTGGAGCACCGAATATATTGTACATCACTTCTACATCCGTATCTTCATAGGTGCTTTTACCAGCATTACATAACTTAGAGCATTTCCAAGACTTCTTTTGTTGAGGAAGATCAGTCTTCTTTATAACCTCAAACTTCGCCTTAATCATTTCTAGTGTCTCGGGAATGTCACTGTCTTGAAAGTGTAAAGTAAAAGGGCCTCCGTCATTCATAAAATGTATAGTAATTAAAAAAGCCTTAACATGTGGGTACATTTTTTTTACAGCCAAATGATACATTCTAAGCTGTGGATCATTCTGTAACTTAGCAGGAGTCTTTTCTTTACCTGTTGCCCAATCAAGACGCCTTCCCGTCTTCCAGTCAATAACCTCATAGGTATCATCTCCTATGTCAGTTATTAGGTCAATGGTTCCTTTTAAGGAAAGGTTACCTTCCAGCACCGACCCATCATCTAATGTATAACTATATTTCGCCCAGTCTTCTTCCACCTCAAAGTCAAAGTGTGGCTCTGCGTCCACAACAAGCCTATTCTTTGGATCAAATAGACCGTCATCATCATTAAAAATTTTCCATACCCATTTACGGCAGTGCTTAAGGTCTAGAGGTTTCCAATCGTGATGGCCGGTTCTGGAAGTATAGTATTCATAAACTTTATCAATAATAGAATCTAGGTATTCTGGATCGTAATTAGATGTTTCTATTTCTCCTATCTCGCTATCTTTAAATGTCTTATGTCCATCTTGTACAGCCTTCTTGCAAAGAGCTGCCAATTCTAGAATTTTATGAACAATCGTTCCTTTGTCTGCCTTCTTTCCTGAGTTCCCACGCCAACCTAGTGCATACTCATGGTAGTACTGCATAGGACACATTCTATGAGAGTTAAAAGAACTGCTTCTAAAGTACACGATAGGAATACTCATGATTTCTCCATTGTTGGAATTACATTAGGTAAGTGCTTAATACACTCATGAACAAGATCAATCTGTTGTTCAATAGTTTTGTCTTGATTGTCCACAATACAGTCACACAAAGAGAAACAGTCTTCGATTTCTTTTTCGCTTGAATGAGAATCTGAACTATTAGATGAGTTTCTGGTGAGTCCAACAATAAAGCCTCCTGATTCTTGAAGTTTCAGGATCTCATTTTTGAACCTAATGTCACAAATCAAAGCAACTTCAGGAGAATCTCTCTTGATTTTTCTTAGTAAACTTTTAATCCATACGTCCGAATCTACTTCTCTAAAAATATCTGTTCCTATATATTGTAGGACTTCCCTAGCTGTCATTTTCTTGGTTTTACTATTACTATTTGGGGTAGGTAAATCCCCCCATAATATATCAGTCTCAGAGTTTTTATCTTTATCACGCCCATAGGCTTGATTGTGAGTTAGACCAAATACATCTATGCACATATCTTTGAGCGTGTCAGCAAGTCCGTAAATTCTAACATACTGCCCAACTCCATCATTGAAAAGTTTGGATGTATTTAAGTTTTTTTCATTAAACTCAAACCATTCCTGACCATCCTTTACCTCTCCAAATATATCACTTACCTCAATGCTACCATTGGGGGAAAGCCTTGTATTCTTAGAGACTCCTAGCTCTGTTAGCTTAAGAGCAATGATGTAGTTGCATGCGGTATTTTTTCCGCTTTGCTTTTTACCTGCAAAACCTAAAATTTGAGTCACTATTCTTTAACCTCTTCTGTAACTGGAGCATTTTCTTCAGGAGAAAAATACCTTTGCATTGTCTCAAGCCTATCTTCAGCGTCTGCTAAGGCATGTAAAGACTCCTCTAAGTTATTATGAAGATCTGTAGTAGAGTGATCTCCAATGCCAGCAGGATGCTCTAGAAGGATGTCTAAAGAGGTTCTTGCTTTCGACTGGTCCGCAAGGGCTTTTCTCCACAAGTACTCAATTGCATTATTTCTGTACGCCATTCAAATCTCCATAAACGCCCATTGCGTTTTCAATAAAAGGTTTAATATCTGATGTAACTTTATCTATGTTCAAGTCGGCTACATCATTCCCTTCAAAACTAGGGAAAAATAATCTATATAATCTTGAACATTGTTCTTCTATCTTTTTTGCTGCTTTCTGGCCAGCGTCATCGTTATCCATTAAACATATTAATGACAATGCCCCTGACTCGTCTAGCAGGTGTCTTTGGTCTACATTGAGAGCTGTTCCAAAGATCGCTACAGCATTATGTATCCCCGCTTCAGCAAGCCTCCATACATTTCCCGGGGACTCAACTATAATTGCTACTCCTGTCTTTAGTATCTCCTCTTTAGCTCTCCAATAATTATACAACCATTTTTGTTTCTGGAAGCCTTTACTGTGCATCCATTTTGGAAAATGTCTACATTTTTCTGAAGGGTTATGATAATGTTTACATTGGTTACATTTATCAAACGTACTCCTAGCTGTAAATCCAACTATATCCTCATATTCATTGTCATAGATAGGAACAATTGCCCTTCCATACATAGGCTTGTTAGGATTGTCGCAGTAGCCAACGTCATATTCTTCTAAAATTTCTTTTGAAAAACCTCTTTGCAAATAGTAAGGGGCTGGAATAACAACTTTTTCTCTATACCCCTCCTTACTTATAAGCCCTTTTTTAGCATCATCGGAATGTAGGCTATTAACCATACTTCCGAATTTCATTTTTTCTATGTTAGTACTCTCTGAGTCTAAAGAGCTCAAGTCTTTATTTAAGAACTTTAATAGAAAACTTACAGCTTCAGAAAAGGTAGCTTCTTTGTCTCCATTCTTTTCCCAGTTATACTTAAACCTAGACAAACAGCCTTTAATAAAACTAATAAAGTCATTTCCGAACTGCTCTTCACATTGACTTGTCCTGCACTTATAATGAATTTTGAAGTCGCCATTGTAGTACATATTAAGAGCTGTTGGATTATCACCACCGTGTATTGGACAGCAGGACTTTATAAGAATCTCATTTTTATAAGATCTCTTTATTCCAAAATGCTCATAGATTTCATCTAGATAGTTCATTGCTATCTTTGACAATGAGTTAATCTTTCCAAAATCGTATTTACCATTATACGAAGGGGATGTCTGCTTCTGTTTCATAATTTTCCTCTAAACTGTTAGTGCTAGACACGCCGTTTTCTAATTCAAAGGCTGTCTTACCTTCTATGATTTGTCCAAACTGTCCCCTCATAGTAATATTAATGTAGTCACTTGGCTGTAGACCCTCTCCATGTCGTGCAATGACGGGCACTAGCTTCCTGTTGCCGTTTTCAGGGCCATCAGATGCAATCTCTTCATCTGACTTATTCTTATATATTGTAAAGTTAGAACACAGCCAAATAATTCTGTCCGAACCCGAAGCTGTATCTGTTGATTCTTTACTGATGCCATCCCTATTTAACTGAATGAAAGACAATATTGGAACTTCGTATTTTAAAGATAAGTTATGCAAGGCTGTCATCATGAATCCAAGTACCTGAAATTCCTTCATGTCTCCTTTAATTTGAGCAGAGTCCATAAGCTTTAGATAGTCATAGATAATAACACAATCATTAGCTTTGCCTTTATCATTCAGTCCCACTACACGACTAATCCACCTTCTTACGATTGCTAACTGTTCTTCAAATGAAGACCCTCCTATCGATCTAAAGTAATAAGGAATGTCACTGATGTCCTTTATAGCTTCCTCTACCTTTCTTTTTTTCATAGGATCTTTTGAGAAGGCTCCGGTTTCAATATCATTGATCGTAACCTCTGAAAGCATAGCTAATAAGCGATTTTGGTGATCCTCTTTTCTCATCTCTGTATCTAGATTAATAACGGGAATTCCCTGACGAGCTATATGTACTCCCATATTGTCAGCTAGTAGCGTCTTACCTGTCTTAGGTCTTGCCCCTATTACATTTACAGTTCCTCTCCTTAGTCCTCCACCAATAGCAAAGTCATATCTTGAAAACCCCGTTGATATACCTATCTGATCTACAGGAGATTCAGAGAGGTCTTTTACATACTCATGGATATTATCAAACATCATTGTGGGGACATCATCAGAGCCAGCGACAAGAGATGATACATTCATCACAGACTCTTCTGCTATACCAAGTATTTCAGATATAGGTTCGTCACCTTTGACATTTGAATATTTCTCTTTCGTCAGTTCAAGCTCATCGTACATAATCCTCGCGATCTCCAGCTTTCTAATTTTAGCTGCAAACCTTCGCACATTCTCTAGGAGAACTGGAAACTTTGTGATAGAGGACATATGCTGTACCTCTTGATTATTGAAAAAGTCTGAAAAACCTTTTTCCTTTGCTGCTGATAGCATTAATGGTACATCTAGGGAGGTGGTATCATCTGCCTCAAGAATATGTTTCATGCAGGAGTACAGAACAGAGTTTGATTCATCACAGAATGATGTTTCAGAAATAACGTCTGCGACATCATAGTATGCCTCTGCTCCGTATCTGAAGATACCTGCAAGTATAGCTCTTTCTGCTGGTAAGTCACTTAGCATTAACCTTGTCTCCCCGATAAACACCTATTGCAAGTCCATCTTTCTCTATTATGGATTTGAGACGGATACATTTTATATTCTCTACGGCACGACGTACATGCAATTTCTAATTTAGAAACTTTGTCACGACGACCTTTAAATGGATTAGCTTCACTAGAAGCATCTGATTTCTCAGCTTGTTTCAATTCTTTCTTTTCATCACCTGTTAAATTCATACCTTGCATCATTTCATCAAACTTATTAGTAGGCTTATCAACACCCTTAGGATTAGAGTTTTTATTTTTTCTCTTACCCTTCCCACGTCTACGATTCTTATTCTTCTTTTCATTACCTAATGCTTCACGAATTTCTTCCTGACTAAATTGCTTAAGTAGATCTTTTAGTTGTTCTTGTTTATCCATGTCTATTTATTTTCGATCTCTGAAGGTTAATGTATAGGTCACTTAAATTCTTGACAGAAGTAGCTAGATAGGTCAGTCTGTCAGCCCTCTGTTGGGCATATGTTTTAATATTGTCTAGCTTGGTTGCATATTTATCTTCCTTAACGGCTTGGTAGTATTGACTATCCCATGACCCCTTATACTGGCCTTCTCTTCCTGAGATCATCTTCTTGAGGTTAGAGGTAGCCCAGTTAACCCTAGCAACTTCTCTGTTATAAGATCTTTGTAAGTAAAAAGAAAAACCTCCTAGAAGAAGAGCTGCTTCTGCACACTCTTCTACAGTTATTTTCTCCATTTGTTGTCTTGGCATAGACATGTATTTCTTCACAGACTGATCGTGAAAATCCTCAGAGTAGCCACCTATTCCTAGTCTACCCTCATACTCGTCTAGTACTGCTTCTACCTGATCTAGTCGTTCCTTTGCTGTATCCTTAATCTCCATTCTTCTACACCTTCACTATATGGTAATTCAATGTATGTAATATTGTTATACTCGCACCATTCCTTTTTTCGTCGATCTTTTTTCTTTTGATTGATAAAGTCTTGTGCAGAGCTATGGAAAAACGAATTAAATTTATAATGCTGCTGACCATGAACTTCTACTGCAAACTTAAGTGTGTTTATATAAAAATCAAAATATGACTTCTCATATCTAGTCAGAGGGGCAAGGACTTCTTCTAGTATCTGAACGGTAGGGAACAACTCGATGAGAAGTTCCCTCGCCGTCAGATGAAGCTTGGAGCGAGGACGCATATCATTTGCAGTTACAACATAACCACTTAGCTTCCACGTATGAATCTCATTGTTTAAATCTCTGATTTTCATATTAACTCCAATAACCCTTTGGCAACGCAAGACCTTGCAGTTAAGAGGGCTAAACTTACTGCTTGAGGTGGCCTTGATACCTCGACGTTTTGTTATTTCATCAACTTCCAGTCATGAACGTCATAACATGCTGTTTCGGGTGCTGATGAGACCCGTGTTTCTCTATAAGTTTCTCTACAGATATTCTACCATGATTTCCACAGGGTACACCAGCCTCAAACATTTTATTCCCAAGAAAGGCAATATTTTTCGCCGCATTAAAATGAGAAATGTCTTCATGCTGGCACTTAAGACACTTAAATTCATCAACTGTTTTTCTATTATCTTTGTGGACATACCCACAAGACGAGCATCTTCTTGAAGTGTTTCTACATGGAACAGCTATAAATGGAACCCCCTGATTCTCACACATGGTCTGTAGCTGAGGTATAATTTTGTCTTGACCAAAAGTCCCCATCTTCTGACCTGTCTTTACCATGTCTATACACAGTAAGGCTTTTCTATCTTTGACAACATCTATAATCTTATTACAGACCTTAGAAATTTCTTTGTTGAATTTTCTATGCTTGTTCTGCACCTGTCTCCTAAAGGCTGATCTTTGAGAGCTTTTTAAATCTCCCTTATTGTTATTGTCAATTATTTTATTTAGCTTTCTAATTTCATCTATATATTTATAGACCGTCTCATCACCTGTAATGATATCTCCGGTATTAAATACAAGCCAGTTGTTAAGGCTTTTATTTAGGTCAAACCCTAGAACTGTCTCTGGTGTATATTGGGCGACGAAAGGAACATTTATAGCTATGACAAATTCTTTTTTCTTAATAACTAAGTTGCCTGCGTATTTTTCAGACTTTACTCTATCCCCTTTAACATTCTGTGTATAGTTAAGAGTATAGTCTCCGAATACAGTGGGGAACTTGAGCGTCTTTTTCTTAGTGTCTAATACAACACTTCTATCCTTGTACTTGATATCTTTATTTTTAAAGGTTATTGTAGGAACCTTATCTTTTGAGTTCCGCTTATAATATCCTGCAAATCTTTCAAGTACATAACCAACAAGGTTTCTTTCAAGGCTTTTTCTTTTCTCTTTGATAGGATACTTATCTAAGATAAATTGAACTGTATCTCTATACCTAGCCCTTGTGAGAGCTTCCTCTTTACTTTTAGAGTAGTCCATTGTTACATACTGCTCTTTTCCCATAGAGTGGATATCAAGCATTTTACCAGATAGTAATTCCGATCTAATATGATTAGATAGATCGTTCAACAGAGAGTTTGTAAGACGAAGCATCTCTTCGAATTCGGACGTATATTGAAGTCCGTAAAATTTTACATTTCGTATAAAAGATTCCATGTTCCTACTCCTTAAAATAAGTTTTGAAAAATAAACTACCCTTTTGCTATTACACTCGCTTCGCAGGTAGGAAGGGCTAGAAACCTACTGGTTCAGGTGCGAATGGAACCCCGACTTTTGTATGAGCATACATTTGCAGTTAAGAAGTCTAACTTACTGCTTGAGGCATGTATGGAGCCTCTGATTCGTACATAATTGATACACTAGGAGTTACAAGAGTTATTCTTTTTTGCTTAAATGCAACCATAAAATCCTCAGCTAGCATCTCCATAAACTCTTCAATTATCTCTGGGTCTGTTTTAGCTCTTGGGTAATTGATGACTGCGATCTCCCATCCATCTTCTACGTATTTGGGGGCACAAATAAATGTGGTCTTTGTAACCCTGACTGGGACAGGCCTTCCAAAAGCTTTCTGTACTCGGTGGATTTCTTGGAATAGTTTAGGTTCATAAATAAAAGCTTTAGAGTCCTCGTAAATAGATCCAAGATACAGTCTACATTCAAATGTTCCAATAACTTTAGTCTTCATGTGTTTCAATCCCAACCATAGAAAAAACCTCGTTTAAGAAAACTTTATACTCTTCTGGATGCTCATCTAAATACTTAGCTAGATTTACCTTGCCCTGAATTTTTTCTCCATTTGGAAGCTTCAGCCAAGCCCCAGCTTTAGAGATAAGACCAAAGTCTATCATGAGATCAGCTAGCTCCATCTCCTTCCATATCCCTTTTCCATATCTGATATGACTTTCTACCTTTTGTCCCGGAGGCCCTATAGCAGAGGTTGTAATCTGCCAGTGGATTGTTTGGCCAATCTGAGTGTCTCCCTGCATCAGGGGAACTGAGTGGCTCGCATATAGCTTCACATCAACCTGATACTTCAATGCGTTCCCTGACTTTTCTACCTTTGTTTTTCCTCTTCCAAACTTTTGCATGTTAGCCATAAGGTGGGTTATTCCAACCACTGTCACTCGATTGATTGGGAGAACATTAGAAATTCTTCTACAGAACTTAGCTAGTATTTTCTGTACGCTCATTACCTGATGGTCTGCAAGGTCTCCTGTCAACTCTGCTTCACTAGACAAGGCAGAGAAGGAGTCTACTACTGCCAAAGATCCGGGCTGCGTATGGACAATGTTATCAACAATACTAAGATACTGTTCAGCGGATAGAATATTCCCCTCTGTAGAACCAATAATCTGCATCTTTTCAGCCTCAAGGCCTAGGTCTGTAATTCCTTCTAGGTCTCTTTTCTTTAGACGCCCCTCTATATTAGCATAGTAGACCTTTCTATTATAGTGCTTTTGCGCATTAGCACAGAAGGTAAGGGCAGTAACAGTCTTTCCAACTTTCTCTGGCCCTGTCATAATAAACAAGGATCCTTCCGGTACTCCTCCTCCTAATGCTATATCTAGCTTAGGTCCAATAGATAAAACCTCTAGAGGTCTATCTATAATTGAAGAGGGGTCGTGGAGAACATCACCATATTCCTTAATAATGTCTTTATTCATCCAGATCTCTTAACTTAGAAATAATTGACTTCTGATTATTGTTTGTCTTGTACTTGACTTCTTTTGAGTCTGTAATATTATACTCTGTGTTTTGAGGTCTCTCAACTTTTTCTTTCTCTTTTTCCTCAATAATTAACTTTAACCTTGGAGCCCTTAAGGAGTAGGTAGACCAACAGCGATTATCTTTTAATGCTGCAACCACTACCTCTTCACCATGTAACTTTATAAGTTTATTAGCAAGAATGATTTGGTACTTATAGTATTTGCACCACTCCGCAATCTCCCAAAATTTCATGGGAAGCTCCTTCTTATCTAGACGAGCTTTTTTCTCACAGATTAGTTCTGTTATGTATTGAGAAGCAGAAACCCATCCTTCAGGTGAATATCGGGATGGGTATCTACTTTTTTCAGTTCTATTTTTTGCCATTATTTTATCTTATGTAATGCGGGATTTCTTTCCCTTGCCTGTTTGCCATTCTTTCTAATCTCATCTACCCTTTGAGATGTAGCCTCAGTCATTATAGCAACGCCTTCTCTACCATTAATTGTCTTTGTAATATTAGTATCTTTTGGTTCTTCAGCATATTCTTTAGTGTACTCTTCAATGTAAGCCTCTACTAAAAAAATATCCCTTGATAAAGATTTTCCAATATCACTAGCAGACATTTCATTGTCATGCATTCCCTGAATAGCATACTTCTCTGTATCTGTTAGCTTTTTGGCATTTGATAACTTACCCATCATTACTCTCTTTCTGCATTGTTTAACCAAGCAACATTTTTAGTTTTTAAAAATCTAATATATTTGTCAAAGACTTCCTGAGTTGTCTCTTTATACTCCCATTCTGGCTTTCCAGCATGACGAAGTTGCTTTTTAGCGGTACCCTCTGAGTATAGACCTATTGGATTAAATAGTCTACCATGACGACCTCTTTTTACATAGTATTTATCTCTCTGACCTATGGTAATTCTCTTAGCAAAAGCATCATAGTCATCTTGGTCCCCTTCCTCTAGTCTAGGATAACCATCACCATCTACAAACGATTCCTTTCCTTTGATTGTAAAAACCTCAGCAGTACTTGTACTTGCATCGGGTTTACTTTTATCCATTTTAAATTCCATTATCTAGCCTTCTTTCTTCTTTTTTTTGTTGTTGAATCTTTTGTCCACTTAGTAGAGCTGTTAGGTCTATCCATTTTTTGCATACCATCAGGTAATTTATCAGATAATACATCAACCTTCTTAGTCTTCTGCTCTCTAACCATATCCTCAATTTTATTTTTTCCGAGCTTTTTACTTTGCTTATCAGCATAGTGACCTATCGTCTTAGCCTCAGAAAGAGAATAATTATAGGCTGCATAGAATTCGTCTTCTTGAAAATCCCTATAGACCATCTTGGACTTTTTGCAAGAGGGGCATTTTATTTTATCTTTATACTTAGACCTATCACATAAGATTGACCAGCGGCACTCACACTTCTCACATATGTAACTATATTCTGGCATTGTTTAATATATCCCCTTTATAAAGTAGCTATACTATTATACATTCAAATAGCTACCTAGAGGGTTCAAACTCGTGCAATTTTTTAAGAATTTTTGCAACAATATCACTGCGGACAATATCGCAGTAGTCTAGTTCACAAACAGAAACTTCGTCGATGTCATATAGAACATCCATACAGGTCAAGAGACCTCCGCTATCTCTTCCTAGATCAGACTGCCTTAGGTCTCCGTTGATAACGGCTTTAGAATTTCTACCTATGCGAGTGATAAACATTTTTATTTGTTCAAAGGTAGCATTTTGAGCTTCATCTAAGATCATGAAGCAGTCATGAAAGTTTCTTCCTCTCATATATTCAAGAGGACATAACTCTATTATCCCTTGATCCCTAAAGCTTTCAACTCTAGGCTTAGTGAGATACATATTCATTTCCTCTAGAATAGGTACCAGATATGGATTTATCTTTTCTACTAAGGTTCCGGGAAGATGACCAAGACCTCTTCCAGACTCAACGACTGGACGAGTTATAATAATCCTCTTTACCTTTTCTTCCATCAGGTATTCGCAAGCTAATCCAACGGAAACACTAGTCTTTCCTGAGCCTGCTGGGCCAGAACAGAATGTGACATCTGAATCGTGCATTGAGTCCATATAAGACTCTTGATTAGCTGTTTTAGCCTTAAGCTTTTTTCTTCTCTGAGTTATAACATTGCTAGATTGAGTTTTTCTTTTTCTTGCCAATTAATAGGGTCCTAATGTAAGAATGATTCTATTGTATAAAGACATAATATATTATACAGTGTTTTTCTTACTATTAACATGCAGTTCCTGAGGAGAAGAACACTTCTGGTATGTATTGATATGCACTAGCAGGTGCGCTTCCTGTGGCTGCGCAAGTACCCGATGCTTGCAAGTTGCCAGATGCACAGCCCACAAACTCGACACCGTATCCCCATGTGCAGTCGATGGAATTCGGAACGCTGTCAGTATCACCATAGGCTTTACTTGTAATCTTCCAGCTATTGGTGAAGATATCACAACCAGAGACTGTATCACAACCAATGCCTGTAGGATCATTTTGCGCGCCCAAGTAGTTTGGATCTGGTCTCACTTGACAGCTATCAGCATCACAAGCACAATCGTCAAACATAAGAGTCCAGTATCCAGCCGTCGGAGGATCGACACTTGGGTCAGTTTGATTGAAGACCCAGTTACATAGACCCTGATCACCGGCTTCGCAGCCTGAGGAGAACGGCTGGCTTGCTGTGTGACCCGAATTGGCCACGAACAAATCTATAAAGAATTGTCCCGACCAACTGCCATTTTGATTCTCATAACCCTCTATCAGCCCTGAGCGATAAGCGCCTTGTGGAGGGGTGAGATTAACATAATCTCCTACTTCAAACAGTGAATCTCCAGAGACACATGGAGTTGGGCAGTCTGAATCTCTTGTACAGACTTCTCCTGATGTAATTTGAGCTTCTGGCATAAACAAATTCGTCCCGGGGATTCTTCCTTCGGCACAAGCAATTGGTGTTCCTCCACTACATGGTGCACATCCAGTAAACTCAAGCATATATCCCCATGAGCAATCCCAAGAGGAGGGGCTGCCACCGTCCCCACCATAACCTCGACCAACAACTCTCCAGCTATTGGTGAGGATATTGCATCCTGAAGTGCCGGGTTCATCACCGGTAGAGAAGGGTCCATTGATAAAACCGTCTGCTCCAGATTTAGATATGTCAAATACTTCTTGTTGTGCCCAGTGTTGCTGGCGATATGGATCTATGTTATTCTGAAGCGCAGGAACATTGAGTAGGCCAGTAACCAGAACACTTGAAATGTTGACATAATCACCCAAATCGAATAGGGCATCTGAAACTGTGCATTCGCTATTACAGTCACCAGTAGAACAGAAACTATAGTTAATGTGGTTGCTTGTAGCGCCATTATTAAAATAGCTAGGATGTGGTCCCGGGAGAATACGGAATGGGGCACAAAATAGACTTCTATCTGTCATTGTAATAATAGGTCCAGAAGGACAGTATCCCTCACTGGCTAGGCGTGGGACCTTCCAATCAAATGACTGATCGCTACCGGGACATCTTACTGCTGCTTGTACTTTAATGTCCCATGCGCATTCTCCGGAGTTCCAAATAGGTGTGTGATCTCCCGTGGCAGCTACATAATAATTTTGAGTGATATCAGGGTCCATTCCACTGACGATAGCTTGATTCTTAGTACAACCAGTTACAAAAACACATTCATTGGAATCTGTTGAATTTGCAGCAGCTGCCTGAATTGGAAGGAACTCTGGTGATACCCCTGCTAATTTACGACGATAGCAGTCGCAAGGATCATCTGATGAATTTATGACAATGGAGTCCACCTCTGTTAATACATAGAGTTCTGCTCCGGGATTGTCAGCACTTCCGTTATGTGGATTGTAACAGCAACCAAATAATTTTCCTGCGTTAGCAACATCATTACGAGTGCCGTCTGCATTACAATGAGAACCCTCATAAAACCATTCTTGATAACCTGACATCCTTGTACCGGATGGGTCTAGGGGTGAAGGTTTATCTTCGAAGTTGCACCATTTTTCATTCTTTATTCCAGTTATGCTAGTTCCAACATAATAAAGAAGGTGACTATCTACCTTCTCGTTAACCATGTTCGCTCCGCTTATTCCTCCGGAGGCTATAATTTCATTTTGACAATCGCAACTTCTGTCCTTCCGTATATTCTTATTCCCGGCGATACTAACTAGTGGCCTCTTGACATCTGAGCTTTCAAATGTACTACAGTCATTTCCATATTTAGCCAAATCATCGTTAGACATAGATTGACTTGGAAAGGAAGCCTGTATCCAGTATCCGGATCTCGGAATATTATCCTTTCCATGAGGGGTTTGCGGAAATGTCCCTTGGCAGCCCTGTCCATGAAAAACTCTCAGTTTCTTGCCAGCTGCATCAATTTTGCCGTCACAGAGAACGATTTCACAAGGTTCGTCTATCAGTCCGGGACCTTTATTCTTGCAATCATTGTCATCTTCGTTAAGGATGCTGCGGATATCATCATAGATATCTTGACTAACAACAGTCGGACCGCCAAATCCGCCCACTGCGTATACAAATGAGGTTGAATTAGGCTTGCCAATAACTTCACCCTCTTCGTGATTCGAGGAGGAACTGATATCAAAAGTACTTCTATACACAGGCGTTAAGCTTGAAGCAGTGTAGTCACATACCTGTAGGGGATCATCACAGTTATTGTTTCTTAGTCTACTATTAGTAAGGACTTGAGCTGTAGGTTTAGACCTATTTTCACTTATAGGATTATTAGCAGATGGCCCTATTTCCTGTGCGTCTGTTCCTCCATTAGCATTATATTCAGACCCGGAGATAGACACATCATTATCTACTCCTGACGCTGATATATTGTTAGAAACATTTCCCTTGTTTTGGGGAGCGTTCTCAATCCCTCCATTATTATTTATATCAGTAGGGTTTCCGGTGGTAGGAACTCCTGTTCCTGTAATATTAGTAATGAAATAGTCGCTCATTATTTTTTTCTCTATTCTATAATTCTGTTATTTGAAGACTAGCTGGACACGCAGGACATAGGTCTATAACTTCACCGTCGTGAAGACCTTCTTTGTGTTGTCCTAGTAAAATGACTTGCATAATCATACTCTCTCTTGCCTTAGAGTCTTCAACAAGCTTGTCAAGAGCTGGAACACTAAGTTTTGGAAGAGGTTTCTCTTTAGATACTTCTTTATGTAGAAGAACCAAAAGAACTACATTGATCATACCTAAGACTAGCAGGAAGTGACCTATTGGTTTGATATGATTCATTTTTATACCCTATAGAAGACATGATACTATAGAGTACACCAATTATCACCTATTGTTGCCTAATCTTTGATATTGACCAGTGGAAAAGTTGAAGGTATGAACTGCTCCAATACTCATATTTGAGTAAGAAATACCTATTCTAGCATATCTGCGGTCTGGAGAGAGTATCACAGGCCCTGCCGTCATCATGTTTCCTTGTGGGAGTATTGATATAATAGGATGATACCCAACAGCTCTATTCTTTTGAGGCAAAAACATACCTCCCACAGCAGCCCTTCTTCTATCTCTTGCTAATTCTTTAACCGCAGGAGTATACGTAAGGCTGTTTAGCTTTTCTCTGAGGGATAATTCTCTTTCTTGCGATACCATAAGTGTTGGCAATAGAACCATAGAGATAACAATTAAAGACTTATTAAATATATTCATTATACAAATAGTT
>TARA_R110002096_G_C14661942_1_pt1 | contig 64896 bp, 56 predicted proteins | sample TARA_R110002096 | Tara Oceans TARA_R110002096 (sample SAMEA4397295) | marine metagenome | biome: Polar Biome; feature: [DCM] deep chlorophyll maximum layer (ENVO:01000326); material: water (ENVO:00002006), including particulate matter (ENVO:01000060) such as... | depth 35 m
AATATCGCCGCTTCAGTGGACTAGTTTGTCACCGCCGCTTACACGGCAGCTGCTCAACATGTCATAACGGCACCATCGCCACCGGTAAAGATGGTGGGCATCTTTTAAGCACGAATGTGTGTGAAGACTGTCATGTATCAAATAATTGGACAACCGTAAGGGTTGATCATGATCAGGTTCTTGGAACGTGTCAGAGTTGCCATGACGGTGGTATTGCGGAAGGTAAGGACATAGGCCACCTCACTACATCCGCCGATTGCGACACATGCCATATCACCCTTGCTTGGCTCCCCGCGACGTTTGACCATGATAACTTTAGCGGTGTTTGTTCCAGCTGCCATAATGGCACCGACGCAAGAGGAAAAGAAGCAGGTCATTTTATCACCTCCGCGCAGTGTGACGACTGTCATACAACAAACAACTGGATTTTCTCCAGTTATTCCCACGCAACCGGAAACTATCCAGACCACGGTACGGGGCGGCTCGACTGTATCGAATGCCACACATCAAACAATCAGGTTATCCCGTGGCCATCAGCGGCTTACCAGCCGGACTGCGCCGCCTGTCATGCGGGTGATTATGATATGAATGCGCATAAAAAATATGATAATCCCAGCACAGTTTATTATTCTGTCAGCGAACTGCGTGACTGCGCGGGGTCCTGCCACGAATATACCGATAACACGTTGACGACCATAAAGGAAAATAGAAACAGTGAACACAGAGCAACCGATGGAAGTTTCAACTGATGACTTATAAAAAATCATATTTGTCACTTCTGTTTGTGGTGCTAGCGCTGTTCTTTGTTCCATTTGCAAATGCGCGTGTGGTTGAGAATGTTGACATAAAAGAAACCCCGGAAACTATGGAAATCAAGATTAATTTCTCATTTCCGCTTCAATATATTGGACATGTGCCCGGATCAAACGGTGATAATCTGCGCATTCAGTTTAGATTAAATTCACAAAATGTCCTCGATGGCCAGGATCTGCGAACTTTATCAAATAGATCAAATCTAACATGGGATCACTCAAAGGCTGTTGCACTGCAGGAAATGTTCTGGGATGGTGGCGATGCAACAAGCCCGCTTCTGACGCTGCTATTTAATCGCCATGTCGATTTTGATGTTGAGAGTTCAAGCGATCTGCGTTCCGTGACCATACGGGTGAATTATCAATCTGTACTAACCGGCCAGGACGCGCAAGACGATCAAAAGCATTCAGGACTACTCCGAGAGGCGATGGCCGCCTTTCGGGGAAATGATTACGAAACGGCGATCCGCCTTCTAACAAAAATTGAGGCTTCAGCAACCGGTGCCGTCCATAAACAAGCGCTTGAATATTTAGGTCTAACCCGTCAGAGAAATAATCAGCTCGCCCACGCAAAAGCCGAGTATCAGAGATTCCTCGAACTTTATCCTGATGGCCCTGACGCCATTAGAGTGCAGCAGCGCCTTGCTGCACTTACGACAGCGGATCAGCCAGCACAGCAAAGTTTGCGACAGGCTGAATCTGCGACACAGGAAGATGAGAAAGAATGGACGACGTCTGTTTATGGTAGTTTATCACAGTTTTATTTTCGTGATGAAAGCCGCCCCAGAGACGGCGAAAAAAGGGTTAATGTTTCAAACCTTAATTCAGATGCCAACCTAAATGTTCGCGCCCGCAGCAAAGATGCCGAAATTAGATTTCAGTTTGTCGGCAGTCATCAGGCGGATTTTTTGGAAGATAGAGAGAACCGAAAACGCCTGAGCAGAATATTTGTCGATTATCAAAACTACAAACTTGGTACGAGCATCAGAGTGGGTCGCCAATCAAAAAGCAAGGGCGGCGTCCTCGGGCGTTTCGACGGGGTCGATGTCGGATATGAAATTACGGATAACATCAAAGTCAACGCCGTTTACGGCCATCCGGTTCAATCCTCACGTCAAACCAATATCAATTCCGACCGTAAATTTTACGGCGCAAGTCTCGACTTCGACTCGCTGGTAGAAAACTGGGATTTCACCGCATATTTGATTGAGCAAAAGAACAAAAGCCTACTCGACCGAAGGGCTATAGGCGGCGAAGCTAGATATTTTAAGGATGGTAAATCCCTGTTTGCCATGGTCGACTATGATCTTCATTTTAAAGAGTTGAATTTGGCGATGCTTAACAGCAGTTTTAATCTGTCAGAAAAAACATCCATATACGCAAATCTGGATTACAGAAAGAGCCCGCTTCTAACCTCGACCAATGCAATACAAGGTCAGGGTGTGGAAAATCTATCTGACCTGTTTGATTTATATACCAATGATGAAATATATCTTATTGCAGCCGACCGAACAGCGACCGTTAAAACGGCAACCTTTGGCCTCAACCGAACCTTGAGCGAACAATTGAGACTGTCCATCGACCTGACGGCGACGGACCTCGCGGGAACTGTGTCGTCTGCTGGCGTTATCGGCTTTCCGGGCACAGGCACAGAAATTTATACGTCCCTCCAACTTCTAGCCAGCGATCTTATTGTAGAAAGGGACAGCCATATCATTGGGCTGAGGTATAATGACAGAGAGCGGGATAGAAATTATACGCTCTACTTCAATAGCCGCTTTAGAATAGGCAAAGAGTTCCGCCTTAACCCGCGTCTTAGATTGGACTACAAGTCCGGCAAGCTCACCGACAATAAAAGGCTGATCATCCGACCAACCGTTAAAATGGAATATAAAGTCGGAAAATGGCTCTATCTTGAGTTTGAAGGCGGCTTCGAATACCGCGATGAGACATTCTCACAAATTGAACAAACAACAACCGGCAATTATATCTATACCGGATACCGTGGTATTTTCTAGAAGTGTTTATATGTATTCACGAGTTAACCGATGAATGACTGCTTTGGGTGGTGATATCAAGGGGTCAATGCAATACTTTACTCTAATATAGCAATAGAGGGATTGATTGATATGACTTACAGCAGAAGACTCATGTTTAGCACATTTTCCAGCACATTAATTTTTAATAAAATGTATTATTATTTATTTTCAACAGGTTATGTATCTATCAATGAGCCTCATAACCTGAACGGCGTTTGTCACTCGCCCTCAACTAAAGGAGAGCCTCAAAAAATAGTTATTAATAATAATTCTTAATAACTATTGCAATTAATAATGATTATTAATAAAGTTGTATCACATTGATTCGTATTTAATAATAAAATTGCCAAGCCAGCCGATGTTCGTTGGGGTAATGTTTTGATTACCCAGAGTGCCCGCCACGCTACGACAAGCAAGCCAAGCATAAACTCCCTTGCAATAGGGTATTTTAGGAGTTTGCTTGTGAATAACTTAAACAGTGTTTCGAAATTTGCGTTAATGATGGCGCTTTCGACGACCTTAACTGCGGTGTCTGCGAATGCAGAGAACGCGGAAGACGACGTGGATGTGATTACTGTCACAGCCACAAAAACAGAACGTAGCGTATTCAAGACCCCAACAGCCGTTGCGGTGATTGAACAAGAAGAAATAGACCGCTTTATTCCTCTATCCTTTAAAGATGTTCTGGAAGGAGTGCCAGGATTATCTGTTCAGGGTGGCTCGCGCCGTATTGCGGAAGAGCCGTCAATAAGAGGCTTTTCAGATCAGCAATTGGTACTTAGGTTGGACGGCGCACGTCAAAATTTTGATCAGCAGCACAGAGGGCGTTTTTTTGTTGACCCTGCGCTTATTAAACGAGTGGAAGTGATAAGAGGGTCAGCCTCTTCTCTTTATGGAAGTGGGGCTATCGGCGGCGTTCTTTCTTTAGAAACAAAAGGGGCTAAAGACTTGCTCCGTGATGGTCAGGATATCGGTGCACGTTCGAGCCTTGGTTATCAATCCAATGGTGATGAGCTATTTGCTTCCGGTGGTTTGTTTGGTCAAGCTGATAAAATTGATTTCCTTGGTAATGTCGTCTTCCGCGAAGTGTATAACGATATGGTTGATGGTTCTGGTAATCCAATTGTTGACTCGCAAGATAGAATTGTTAATGGACACACAAAATTTGGTTTTGAGCCGACACAGCATCAACGTTTTGAAGTGAATGCGGATTTTTTTAATGGTACCGGTTTAAACCCAACGGCATCTGATGGTGTGTCGTCGCCTACTACGGTGGTCGCTAGAGACACTAAAGAATATAATATTCGCGGCAATTATTCTTATAACGATCCGGATAATGCCATCGTCAATTTTAAGGCCGTCGTTCATTATGGTGACGTAAGAACCACAGAAGATCGTCTATTTGATGACCGCTTAGATGTATCGAATTTTAAATCATATGGTATCGATTTACACAATACCAGTCGTTTCATGGCGTCCGATCAGATAAACGCCGCTTTTACTTATGGCTTTGAGTATTTTAAGGATGAGCAGGACGGCACCAGAAATGGTTCGGATAGAATAGAGTTTCCAGACGCGGAACGTAAGTTTGCAGCGGGTTATGCCCAATTGGAAATCGATATCATGGATGGTCTTGTTTCGATTATCCCGGGCGTACGGTATGATAGCTTTGATTTAACCTCGAATGGTAGTTTTGTAACACGCGAAGAAAGTGATTTTACACCGCGTGTTGCCCTTGGTATCAACCCCACCGAAGCGTTATATTTGTGGGGTAGCTATTCAGAAGCTTTCCGTGCTCCGACACTGACCGAATTATATAATGACGGTGTACATTTTTCTGTGCCAGGCGGGTTTGGGCCTGGTACACTTGTAGTCAACGAATTTGTTCCAACACCGAGGCTTGAGGCTGAGCAAGCAAAATCGTGGGAAGTTGGCTTCAGATTTCGTCAAACGGATATCGTGACAGACGGAGACAGCCTTCAAATCAGTGCTAACTATTTCAGTACGGAAGTTGACAATTTTGTCGATACGGTTGTGACATATGTAGATTTTGCAAAACCACCAAGCTTTACGCCGCCATTTGGTCCGGTATCATTTTTTGGTACGACACAGAATGTAAACTCACAAGCAGAGATTGATGGCTTTGAAGGGGAAGTGCGTTATGAAAGTACTTATTTCTCAGCAAGCGTTAGTGGCTTTACGGCTAATGGAAAGAACCCTTTAACGGATGAAGGCCTGTCGTCAATTGCACCGGATAGCATGACTATTAGCCTAAGGGGTAAAATGCCTGATTACGGTTTGCAAGTCGGCACAAGAGTAACAATCACTGCTGCGCAAAATGATGTCCCGCAGGATAGTGTCACAACAGATGGTTATGAAACCGTCGATCTGTTTGCCAGTTGGTCGCCCAATGGCGGAGCACTGCAAAATACGGTATTCAGCTTTGCAGTTGATAATGTATTTGATGAAGATTATTCCATTCACCCAACTGTAATTCGTCAACCTGGACGCAGTTTCAGATTCAACGCTTCTCACCAGTTTTGATGATGAGGATTAAGGAATGAGTATAGCGATGACACAGGAAAATGACCCCACAGCGCTTAAGCGGGAAAGCAGGTTAAAATCAGCTAAGTTCCTGAAAAGTGAAACCCTACTTCAGGGCGAGGATGAAATAATTATTGTTCACGGTGAGGTGGAATACAAACTGAGGAGGACATCGCAAGATAAGCTCATTCTTACGAAATAACATCTATTTCAGATTAACTGTTAAGCAAGCCAGTGCGCGAAACGATTACGAGTAACGCCACCGCCAGCCAGCCGACAAAAGCTCTGATCTTTACATTAATTAAATACAGGAGGTCTTTATGACAACGGCAGTAGCAAAAAGTGAAAATAGTTATATGGCAGATATGAAAGAAAAATGGTCTGCATTCAAAAAAGAAAACCCTAAAGTTCGTATTCGTAATGCAGCAGATGATCTGTGCGTAAGTGAGGCAGAATTAGTTGCAACAGGGATTGGTGAGACGGCAACTCGATTAAACAAAGATTGGGGCGGTATTATTAAAGGGTTTGAGACATTAGGTGAAATATTATGTATTACACGCAACGATGACGCAGTTCATGAAAAGGTCGGTAAGTTTGCCTGTGTTTCTATCAGTCCAGGACATGCATTGGTCCTTAATCGTGAAATAGATTTACGTATATTCTTTGGTAACTGGCATTTTGGGTTTGCTGTTCAAGAAGAAACCCGAAATGGGATTCGTAAAAGCCTTCAGTTCTTTGATCTGTCAGGTTCGTCAGTTCACAAAGTCTACTTGCGGGACGACAGTGATCATGATGCATATGATGACCTAGTGAACAGGTTCCGTGCTGAGGATCAATGTGAGGAAATTGTTACGGTTGCACCCGCTCCGGTCCCTGTTGAAGCTGACGACAGTACGATTGATGCGGATGGTATGCGTCAACATTGGCTTGCTTTACAAGACACGCATGACTTTATTGAACTTCTCCGTGATTTTGGTGTTGCAAGACAGCAGGCGTTGCGCCTTGTTGGTGATGACTTAGCGTTTGAAGTATTACCAACTGCGTTTCGGTATGCGCTGGAGAAAGCCGCCGAGACCAGTTTATCGATAATGGTTTTTGTGGGGAATAAGGGGTGTATACAAATTCATACGGGTCCCATTAAAAGAGTTGTGGAAGCACAAGGTTGGTTAAACATACTTGATCCCGGGTTCGATCTTCACGTCCGTGAAAATCAAATTGATAGAGCATGGGTGGTAAGGAAACCAACGGTTGACGGAATTGTCACTTCTTTGGAACTCTTCGATAAAGAAGGAAGGCAAATACTTATCATGTTTGGCGAAAGAAAACCAAATAACCCCGAACTAACTGAATGGGCAGAATTATGTGCGGAGCTGCCAAAATGAGACAGTTGATTTATGTAATTGTTGGTTTTTTCTTAACATCTTTTTCATCATCAGCTCAAAGTGATGTCTGTGAAAGCGCGGGCGCCCAGGTGATTGCTCTTGGTGGTGCGGTTACTGAAATGATATATGCCTTAGGGGAAGAGGATCGCATCGTAGGAGTAGATGTTACCTCAACCGTTCCTAGTGACACATCAAAACTTCCTAAATTGGGATATTACCGTAGCGTAGGTGCAGAGGGATTGTTATCATTAGGTCCTGATATGATTATAGCTGACCCCGACGCAGGACCACCTGAAGCGCTTGGTCAAGTGTCCTCTGTAGGCGTATGCATCCGTAAAGTTGGAAGAGGCGGCAGTGCCCAAGCTGTGTTAGATCGTGTCAATCAAATTGCCAGTGCGCTTAATATTCCTGAAAAAGGCAAAGAACTAAGGGTTGAACTCGCAGCTGAGTTTGACGATGCGGAGAATTTGGTTGCTTTGAAAAAGAAGTCACAACCAGCACCGAAGATCCTATTCCTACTGTCCGCAAAAGATGGTGCTCCAGTCGCTGCAGGTCAAGATACTGATGCCAATGCTATTATTGAATTGGCTGGAGGCATCAACGCGGTAAGCGGTTTCACCGGGTACAAGCCTTTATCTTCTGAGGTAGCGGCATCCTCTGCGGCTGATTATATTCTGATGATGTCTCATGTTGTTCAAGGATCAGGTGGAAAAGAGGCGATATTATCCCTTCCTCAATTGCAACTGACGCCTGCGGGAAAGAACGGTAATTTAATATCTATGGACGGTCTTTTACTGCTTGGTTTTGGACCACGTACTCCGGCAGCTATCAAGTCACTCACCCAGCAAATATTCTGATGCTAGAATGAAAAAAGGATTGCAGTGGTAATGATGTTAAACGAAGAAGCGATAGAGCAGGTGAAACTTAAAAAACCAAGTCTGATGATGGTTTTATCGGCCGCTTTAATTGCAGCAGTTCTGATCAATATCACGATTGGCAGTTACGGACTTTCCATAAGTAAAATACTCGCGATCCTGTGCGGACAAATTGGATTGGGATTACCTTGGGAATATGCCTCGCATGAGGAAGGGATTTTATTATCAATCCGTATGCCGCGCGTGGTATTGGGGGCCTTTGTTGGTGCTGCACTTGGAATCTCTGGCGCAGTATTACAAGCATTGTTTCGAAACCCGCTCGCCGAGCCCGGTTTAATCGGTGTCTCTGGCGGAGCTGCTCTTTTTGCAGTTGCCTATATTGTATTAGGTTTTGGGATGGTGGCTGGTTTTATGCTTCCTCTTATTGCGTTTTTAGGTGGTGTATGCGCCACCCTATTAATCTACCTACTATCGAGAAGAACTTCTGGTGATAAAGTTGCGAGTATGCTGCTCATTGGTATCGCCATTAACGCTATTTCAATGTCAGGAATTGGAATATTTCAATTTATAAGTGATGAAACGCAACTAAGACTGCTGACCTTCTGGATGATGGGTGGGCTTGGTAGCGCTACGTGGGATGGCATCCTTCCATCACTAATATTGATATCTTTTGGTGTAGTATTTATATGTCGATCTGCTGTTCCGTTAAACGCTTATCTTCTTGGCGTTGCGGAAGCTGGACATTTAGGGGTAGATACAAAGAAACTTACTAAAGTGGTCATTCTTTCGGTTGCCTTAGTTGTAGGAGCTTCTGTCGCCGTTTCAGGCATTATAAGCTTTGTTGGCCTGGTCGTACCACATATCATAAGGCAATTTTCTGGTCCTGATCACAGACTGGTTATTCCTGCATCAGCACTACTTGGTGCAACACTTACACTAGTGGCTGATCTGGCGGCTCGCATTATTGTCATGCCTGCTGAATTACCCATCGGACTTGTTTGCAGTGCGGTTGGCGGCCCTTTCTTTTTGTGGCTTTTATTAACCACACGCCGTGGGAGATTTTAATGTCCTTTGAGGCACAGAATGTATCGATATATATCGGAAAAAAAGCGTTAATAAAGAACCTGTCTATGTCGATCGACCCGGGGAAGCTATCAGTAATTATTGGGCCTAATGGGGCGGGAAAATCTACTACACTTAAAGTGTTGTCAGGCGATTTATCTCCCTCGGAAGGTTCCATTACTTTGGACAACACACCAATCGGTAAAATTAATTTTCAGAAGCTTGCTAAGCGCCGCGCGATCTTACCACAATCGTCCCATGTAACATTCAATTTCAACTCTCATGACATCGTTGCGTTGGGGAGGCTTCCTTATAATGAACCGGCATCCATAAGCGCTCCGATTATCCAGGAAATAGTTAAATTAACTCGGACAGAATGTTTGATGAAACAGCAATTTTCGACGCTTTCAGGTGGAGAAAAACAGCGCGTTCAGTTTGCTCGTGTTTTGGCGCAAATCTGGCCGTCGGGACAAACAAGTGAAGACAAGTATTTGCTGTTAGACGAACCGACAAGTGCTCTTGATCCACTATATCAGATCGAGATACTTAATACCGCAAGATGGCTCGCAAGGGAGCGAGGGTTTGGTGTACTTGCCATTTTACATGACCTTAATCAGGCAATGTCATATGCAGATCAGCTTTATATACTTAAAAACGGAGAACTTGAGAAATCGGGGAGACCTGAGAGCGTCCTTGATGAAAATACAATTGAGGCAGTTTGGGGCATTAACGCAGAAATTTTATATAGAAATAATAATACTAAGCCAGTCATTATTCCAGTTATGCAACAGTAGAATTGGTAAGCGATTTGCAATGAAATTTAAAGAAGAAGAACAAGAAAAGAAAAAGAGTATAGAAGAAGCGGAGGATACTTCTCTAAAAGATAAGCGTGTAAAATATTGTCTACATGTTATCGATACCAATGTTTTACTATGTTTTTCATCTGGGCGTGTTAAAGGTTTTATACATAATTGCTTACACCATTTATGTATAAAAATAAGTAGTTAAAGCTGGCGTAAAAAATACCTTACAGAGCTTGTTCAAACAGACGGTGACTACGTATTATATTGTGTTTTAATTGACAAACGAAGGCTTGTTTTAGGTCGCCAGCAATCATGCATTTTTGGTGGGCCGATCTGTTAAACCACAGAAGACTAACGTGTAGCACATTATGTTACACATTAATTGTTATATAATTATATTATTTATTATTTTTAATAAGTTAGACATCTATCAACTAGGACTATACCCTGATGGTCGATGGTTCAGATTCAATCCTTGCACCAAAAAAATAACCCTAGCCATCGTGGGAGGGGGTTATTTTTTGGCTTTCTCATAAACGGTTTCACCATCAAAAATGGTCATCGTCACAAAAGTATCTGAAATGTCGTAGGTGGGGATATCGAATAGATTTTTGTTGAGGACAACAAGATCCGCTCGCTTGCCAACTTTAATGGTGCCTTGTTTATCGTCGAGGCCCATGGTGTAGGCGCCGTTAATTGTGTAGGCTCTTATGATTGTTTCAAGGTCAACACGTTCGCTTTCTTTTAACGGGCGACCGGTGTTTGTATATGGATCCTGACGGGTGATTGCGACTTCGATGGCAAGCAGGGGGTTCATATCGGTGACAAAAAAATCGCTGGCGCCGTTGATGCGGCCACCGGCGCGGTGAACACTGCCGATCGGATACATGTCGTGGGTTCGTTTTTCGCCGATGGCGGGGATATCAAGTTCAATGGCCGCGGGATCATAATAGGACCAAAGCGGCTGGAAGGTCGCACCGACGTTATATTCGCCGAAACGGGGAATGTCTTCTTCGGTGATAAGCTGGAGGTGGGTCATATGATGACGGTTATCAGAGGGACCGTTTTCATTGATCATGGCTTCATAGCCATTGAGGGCAATACGGATACCGGCGTCACCAATGGCATGGACATGAACTTGTAAACCCATGCTATCAAATTTGGTGAAGTAGCGATTTACATCTTCTTGTGAGTAAAAGCGGGGGCCTAGGCCATGCACCGGATCTTCATAGGGTTCAAGCAGGGCACCGGTATTGGATTCTATGACGCCGTCCATGTAAATTTTAACGGAATCCACATCAAGGTTGGGGCGTCTCCATTGCTCACGGCTTTCAAGAAATGCAAAAATTTCATCATCGAATACCCCAGGTTGCCAGTTTATGGTTGAGAGTGAGGCGAGGGCACGGACCTTAAATTCGCCAGCATCCGCAAGGGCCACCAAAGGTTCAATCATCGCAGCGTCGAGGCCCGGTTCAATCACTGCGGTGACGCCCAGTGAATGAACCATATCAATAGACGCACGCACGCTATCTAATCTGTGTTCTGGTGTCATTTCGGGCAATATATTTTTAACGAGTAACATAGCGGCATCATGGAGGGCGCCCGTGGGTTCACCGGTTACCGGGTCAAGGACAACCACACCATCGTCGCCGGGGTCCGTGTCTTTGGTGATGCCGGCTATTTCCATTGCTTTGCTATTGACCCAGCCGGAGTGACCGAAACTTGAACCGAGATAAACCGGACGGTCCGGGAACAGTTGATCGAGAATGTCTTTGTTGGGTTCGGCGTTTGGCCATAGATAATCGGCCCAGCCGGAACCAATAATCCATTTTTCAGGTCCAAAGCCTTCTAATGACTGACAGGCTTCTAACTTTTTGTAGACTTCCTCGACGGTTTCGATGCGGATAAGGTCACATTCTGTATCTGTGGCCACGCCAATGAGCACATGGGCGTGACTGTCGTGAAAACCGGGGAGAAGCATCTGGTCCGCGAGGTCGGTGACGTCTGTTTCTTCGCCGATCCACTCGTTGGCGCCATCATTATTTCCCACATAGACAATAAGTCCATCTTTTATAGCAACCGCCTGCGCCCATTCATTATCAGCTTCAACGGTGTAGACGGCGCCGTTTTTAAACACCCGGTCCGCGCGGTTGGTGACAGCCTCGTTGACTTCAGCGTTACCGCATCCGGAGATAAATATCGCTGAGATAGTGGTTAGGATAAATGAATTTTGGGCCATAATATGTTCTTTCAATGTTGCTCAAACAAAGGATAACACTGTGAGGCTAATGCATTGTTGTTTAGATTGTCAACGCTGCACTTTTGAGCTTCAAAGGACTTTCTCCGGGTTGGTAAAAGTCTGAGAAATAGATACTCTTCTATAGGGTCCAGGATGCACAGGTAGCGATCATCATTCTATAAAGCGATTGACTAACCTTGTGATAGGTGAAAAGGTGATTTTTTTTATGAGGGGAATGTAATCATGAGTTCAGAGAAACTATCAAGCCTGACAAAGAGAATTTCGGGGCCATCATCTGCGGCCTGGGATGTGGGAGATGTGGCGTCAAAAAGAATATTGAAAGGTGAGGATATCATTCATCTTGGTATTGGTGATCCTGAACTTGATACGCCGGAAGCGATCCGCAATACTCTTCATGACGCCGTTGAGCAGGGAAAAACCCACTACGCGCCGCTTGCTGGGGAATACGCCTTGCGGGAGGCGATTTCGGAGCACGCCTCCGTGCTATACCAAGGCGGCGTTGAAGCGGATGATATTGTTATTTGTAACGGAGCCCAAGGCGCGCTGTTTTCAACGTTTCTGTGTCTGACGGAAGCCGGTGATGAGGTGATTGTATTTGAGCCATATTATGCACCGTATCCTGCCGTGGTAACAGCGGCCGGTGCCAAAATGGTGAGTGTTGTCCTTGATAAAGAAGCAGGGTATCCGCTAGATTTTGATAAAATAAAAGACGCGGTTACACCGAGAACGAAAGCCATTTTGGTCAATTCCCCGGGTAATCCGTCCGGTGCGGTTTTCGATCAGGCTGTTCTCAGTGAGCTAGCGCTTTTTTGTAAAGAGAACTCGATCTGGTTGATATCTGATGAGGTTTACTGGTCACTGTGTTTTGAAAATGCGCACAGTTCGGCCTATATCATGGAACAATGCCGGGACATGATGGTTGTCGTTAACAGTCTTTCTAAATCACATGCCATGACAGGGTGGAGAATAGGCTGGGCCATCGGGCCAAAGCACTTCATTAAGGCGATGACGGATCTGTCACAGGCTCTTTATTTTGGTATCAATCAATTTGTGCAAAACGCGGCGATCACGGCGCTTGCTGATAAAAATACCACCGAAGATTTCAAAAACCTTTTTCGCCAACGGCGTGATGCGCTCTGCAGCGGCCTGCGAAAAAGCAATCATCTGGACTTTGCGGTCCCGCGCGGTGGCATGTTCGTGCTTCTTGATATTTCGCGAACCGGCCTTAGCGGCAAAGAGTTTGCTGAACAACTGCTTAATGAAGAAAAGGTGGCGGTCGTTCCCGGCTTTGGCTTTGGAGAGTTTGTTGGAAACACGGTGCGAATTGGATTTCTTTGTGAAGAAGAGAAGCTTGAGGACGCGGCGAGGCGGATCGTTAGGTTTACGGAACGCAAAACTAGTGATGGGTGAGGTCTTATTTGGGGTCTTCACCAAAATTATATTTAATAATATCACGCAGAAATTTTTTCCGTTTAGAAGGACGTCCTCTCAGCAGGCGATAAATATGTCCAATTGAGCCGGCAATGAGTGTTGCTAAATTGTGTAAAAGAAGGCCGCGGCTACCGAACGCTTTTTTTAGATAGAGGCTACGGGAGTTATGCCAATATTTTGGAAGGCGAATGGCCGTCGTGTTAATTCCAGTTGATGCGCCAGCATCGTGTATGATTTTTGCCTCAGGTAAATAATGAATTTCAAATCCGCTCTCCGTGATACGCCGACAGAGGTCAACTTCTTCAAAATAGAGGAAGAATTTTTCATCAAATAGTCCTGCTTTTTCCAGTGCTTCTCGTCTGATCATCATGTTTGCACCGCTTACCCAGCCGACAGATGAAGCTGTATCAGGAGGAGGTGAGATTGTCACCCGGTGCTTTCGCCACAGTTTACTAACAAATCCTATGCTCAGATTTTCTTCGATTGTGCTGCGCAGCGAGTGAAAACGAAATGCACCACATTCCACATTGCCATTGAGGTCCAACGTTGGGCCACCGACAATGCCAATATTTTTATTGTCGTCGAAGTAAGTTGTCATTTTGGCCAATGTACCCGGTAAAATTATTGCGTCCGGATTGAGCAAATAAATTAAGTCAGGCTGTATTTCCAACTCCAGAGCTTTTTTGATAGCGACGTTATTTCCAGCACCAAAGCCACCGTTTATGGGATGCGGAATGAGGGAAACGCAGTCCTGATAGTTTTCCTGCTCTATCGCGTTTGAGATGATGGAGAGGGAATCGTCGGGAGAGCAATTATCAACAATCCAGCATTTTGCATCCGGACCCAGCTTTCTGAGTTCGGGGACCAAGGCGTTTAAGTTTTTCAGGACATGAATTGGTGTCCCGTAATTCACTATAACGACGATTAGATTCATAAATAATCTTTCATATACGCACAGATGATCAAATCACTCTTACTGTAAAATCCTTTATAATACAGATTGGTGAACGATGGCCAATAATCTTTATAATTGTAGGATCGTTATTTGGGTTGTGCAGCTGACTAAGGACTTGCAACGAGATGAGTTATTCCATAGCATCAGGCTTCGTCATTAATATTGTAGGGTCTGGATCATGAAAATTACAAATATACTGCTTTGTGTGGCAATGAGTTTAGTGTGGCAAAACACAGCCATTGCAGCTCAGGATCAAATGCCATCATCGGATAATGATGTGATGAAACTTACGTTTCTTGGCACCGGTGCACCGCGCCCTTCGACCGAACGTTACGGACCAAGCATTTATGTGGAAGCGGGGGATCATAAAATCTTGGTTGATGCAGGACCCGGCATGCGTGAGCGACTTTTTGAAGCGGGTGGCTTCGAGGCTATTTCAGGGGTTGATCATTTGTTGATTACCCATCTTCATTTTGACCACACGGTGAGCATTTCCAGTGCCTGGTTGAGTGGCTGGCTTTTCGGCCGCAGAGTGCCGCTTAAAATTCAGGGACCGGCGGGTATCAAGGATATGATGGAAAATATCAAACGCGCTTACCAATGGGATGTGGATTACCGGGTGATGGTCGGTGTTCCTATTGAAGGCACTGAGCTTATCGTCGATGAAGTATCAGACGGTGTGATTTTTGATGAAGACGGGCTTAAAATTACCGCGTTTCAGGTAGAGCATATGCCGATCAATATGGCCACGGGCGATGTTTTGGGCCTTCGCGGTGAAACACTGGGCTTTCGGATCGATTATAAGGGCCATTCAGTGCTCTTTTCAGGAGACACCAGATCAACGGAAAACAGCGAGATTAACAATATCGGTAAAGGCGTTGATCTTTTAATCCATGAGGTTCAAGTGCCATCCCCGGGGGCGACGCCAGAAGCAAACCTTGCCAATGTCAGTCTTTCTGTCCACTCCACGCCGGAGCAAGTCGGATATGTGTTTGAGGCGACAAAACCAAAAATGGCCGTTTATTCTCATATCATCCCGCCGGGAACAAGTGCAGAAGATCTTGAGGTTGCAACGCGTCCTTTTTACAAGGGGCCGCTGACTGTTGCCCATGATTATATGGAGATTACGTTAAGTGGTGATGATATTATTGTTGGCGAGCGCAAAAAGCAGAGCGATGGCAAATTTGAAGAATCGAATGTACTTGCGAAATAATCAAGAGTTGGAGGCAGGATGACAACTAAATCCGCCGAAGGGATACTTAAAAATACATTCGGTTACGATAATTTTCGTGGTCGGCAGCTGGATATAATTGAAAATATTATTGCAGGTAATAATGTCTTGACGGTTATGCCGACGGGGGCGGGTAAATCGCTGTGTTTTCAAATTCCAGCCCTATTGATGGACGGTCTTACTATCGTTGTTTCACCGCTTATATCATTGATGCAAAATCAGGTTGAGGCGCTTAAATTATTTGGTGTTGAGGCAGCGAGTATAAATTCGACCAATTCACCTGAGCAAAACCGGGACATTTGGCAGAAGATTAATGGCGGTCATTTAAAAATTCTGTATGTGTCGCCTGAAAAACTGATGACAGAGCAGATGCTTGATTTAATTGATGATCTTGAGGTTAGTTTATTTGCAATCGATGAAGCGCACTGCGTTTCGCAGTGGGGTGCTGCATTTCGCCCGGAATATGAGGATCTCGGCTTTCTCCACGGTAGATATCCAGGCATTCCAATAATTGCCCTCACTGCAACTGCGGATAAGATGACGCGGGAGCAGATTTGTCAGAAGATTTTTTCAGATGACGTAACCACATACCTTACGGGGTTTGATCGACCGAATATTAAACTCAATGTCGAGATCAAAAAAGGATGGAAAAATCAACTTCTCAATTTCATGAAAGGCAGGGCCAAGGAAAATGGTATCGTTTACTGTCTTTCGCGAAAAAAAACGGAGGAAGCGACAAGAGCGCTGGTTGATGCAGGGGTCAATGCACTTTGTTACCATGCAGGCATGGCTGGCGATCGGCGGGAAGAAAACCTCAACCGCTTTATGACTGAGCCGGATCTTATAATGGTGGCGACCATCGCTTTTGGTATGGGTATTGATAAACCGGATATTCGTTTCGTGTTTCATACGGACATGCCCGGATCACCCGAAGCCTATTACCAGGAAATCGGTCGCGCTGGCCGTGACGGGGAACCAGCGGTGGCTCATATGCTCTACGGGCTTGATGATATCAGGATGCGGCGGGTCTTTATTGATAATGAGGATGCGAACGAGGAGCACAGAAGGCATGGCCACCAACGCTTGAATTCTCTTTTGTCTTATTGCGAGGCACCGCAGTGTCGGCGGATGGTGCTGCTAAACTATTTTGGTGATGATCCGGAATTTGAGAGCTGCGGCAATTGCGATCTTTGTTTAAATCCGCGCAAAACCAAGGATGCGACCGAAGCGGGGCAAAAATTTATTTCTGCTGTTTACCGCACAGGTCAGAATTTTGGCGTTGGTCATATTGTCGATATTTTGCGAGGCAACCCAACGGATAAGGTCCTAAAGCTGGAGCATGATCAATTGCCGACCTTTTCGGTCGGTCAGGAATATAATGTCAATGAATGGAAATCAATCGCCCGCCAATTGATGGCGCGCGCGTTCATCACGGCAGATATGGAATATGGATCACTCAAAATAACCGATGATGGGTATTTACTGCTTAAGGGACAGGAACAGTTTAATTACTGCGCTGATATTACGCTCACGGCCAGCAAAAAACCAACCAAAGCAAAACAGATTGTGCGTAATCTTGCTGATGAAGATCAGGATCTATATATTGGTCTTAAAGAATTGCGGAAGAAAATAGCTGCGGAGAGGTCGGTTCCTGCCTATATTATTTTTTCCGATAAAAGTCTGGTTGATATGGCGGTTAATAAACCTGTGACACTTGATCAATTTGGACAAGTGTTTGGGGTCGGGGAAGGAAAGAAGAAAAAATTCGGCGATCAGTTCGTCGATTTTATTTCGCAGGCCAGTTGACGGTGTCGAGCCCGACAAAGCGGGTAAGCCGATCAAGCTCTGCATTCAGTTTTTTCTGGCGCGCACTGCCCCATTTGATCCCCGGTTCTTGCCAGAAATTGATGACGTTCAGCGTGTTTTTCTTTCGGTCAGCCTTAAGCTCTATGCGGCCTACAAACCGTGCCTCTTCAAGGATAGGGTAAACATAGTATCCCCATTTTCTTTTTGCAGCGGGTACAAATATTTCAATCTTGTAATCAAATCCAAATAGATTTTTTAAGCGTACGCGGTCTCGTATGGCCGGATCAAACGGGTTTAAAATTCTGAGCCGTGAAGTGGCATGAGTTAAATTGGCAAGGCGCTGCTCAATATTGGTGGCCGCAACCGCGTCAATCCAGGAACCGTCAGCAGTTTGCCATTGAATTGGCCTATGGTCACTGCCACTATCTTTATACCAGCGATTAACTTCGTCCTTATGGGTGGCGTCCCAGAAATTTTGGATGTCTTTTAAGGCCCCGAAACTCATACGATCAAGCGCGGCATTACATAACCAGTTTATTTGCTCATCATCCGGTGGATTGTGGTTTCGGTGCCTAACCGGTATGACACGGTGGGGCAAATCATAAAATTTTTTAAATTTTTCGCGGTGGGATGTGGCAAGTTCACCGCTATACCAGAGGTAATCAAGGGCCACCTTGTGGGGTGGGCGTGACCACATCTTTTTCTTGCCGACGATTTCAGTATCAAAGGCGTGAGTGGAAAGTGGTCCTTCTTGTTCAATGCGGTTTTGAATATCCTCGAGATCGGCGTGAGCAAGAATTTGCTGAAATCTTTTTGAACTATCGAGCCATTTTTTAAGTCTGCCAAACTGCCTTGTCCACATGGGATAGTAATCCATAGGAATAATAGAGGCATCGTGGGTGAAATGCTCAAAAACATCTCTTTTTGAGCCAAGTAACTCATCTAGCATCGCTTCGCGGTAATTTTGATTTCGGCTCCAGAGAATATGGTGGTGAGCGCGACTGACATTTTGTATTGTGTCGAGCTGGACGAAACCGAGCTCCTTTATGATTTTCAGCACGTCAAGCGACCCCGTGGGCGCGCTGGAGAGCCCCATACTTGAGAGCCACAGATTTCGTATGTCATTATTGTTAATTTTTAACACGACTTTTTGGCCCGTTTAAAAATATACCAACCCACCCAAAGTGAAGAAGTGAGAAGAGCCCAGGCAATAATGGCGGGTTCAGGTGAGCGCGGGGAGCTTGACGCGCCGGCGTAAGCGGCGATCAGCGAGTAGGGTGTGATGCTAATGAGCCAGGCGGTTAAGAATTTAGAAAAAGGCATCTTCGTCATACCAGCAATACAGGTGGAGACTTCCGGTAGAACCGGTAACGCACGGGAGAGCAGTATGGTAAAGAAACCGTGCTCTTCAAAACTGGCTTTGAATTCTTCGCGCTCTGTGTCGTTTTTAAGCAGAAATTTAAGGATCACTTCACCGTATCTACGACCGAGCATATATCCGCAGCACCCGGCAATGGTGAGGCCGATAATGGTAAATGCGGCGCCAAGCAGCGTTCCCATGAAGAACCCGGCCAGCATTATGGTTGCTAGTGTGGGGATTGATATAAAAAGATCAATGAGCATCAATGCGAGGACCACGCCGCCGATATAGTAAGGCGGGAAAGACCTGATTTCATTAAACCAGAAATCGATTCTGTCGATGGTGATCAGTCCGGTCACTTGCACCAGAATAAAGCTTGAGCCGGAAACAAATCCGAGGATTAATATGACTTTAATGAGTGATTTCATTTTAGCTTCATCAACATGATATTCTTGAAGTCGATTGGATGACTTTCTGCTTGTAGGGCGATGTAACCTTCTTTTAAAGATAGGGCCTCTGTAATGAAATCTGCCGAATCCTCCTCATCAGGAATGATGCGGGTACTGTCATATTCAAAGACCAGCTCACTATTGATGAAATGTTTAATATTTTTATCGCCGTGCACTTCTATTTCCGCGCTGACCCATTGATCGCCGAAGTAAGTTTTCGACGATGATCGGTAACAATGTTTGCGCATATGGACGCCGTGAATCTCAAAATCCGTTCCCGGGGTACAGATGTTTCCGGTTGGGCGTTTTTTCCCGTCCGTGAGGCCGCCAAGCAGTTGATTTTCGACCGAAGCCGGGAAATTTTGATCAAAATACATGCTTTCGGGTGACTGGCTATGAAACATGATACCGCTATTTCGAATGTTCCATGTTTCGGAATTTGGGACTTGCTCACCTGTGAAACGGTAATCGAATTTAAGCCTGTAGTGTGACAGTTCCTCTTTATAAAAAATATGCGCGTAGGCATCATCGAAAGTGGTGTATTGATCATAAACAACGCGCATCATGCCGTCTTCGACGCGAAAGGTATCGCGAAAATTTACCCCCACGTCCTGTCCGGAAAATTTTATGGTCCAGTCATCAAGGTTTTCACCATTGAAGATGCTGACCCATTTATTTTCCTGCGCACTTGAATATTGTGTGGCCACGAAAATAAATATCGTGGCCGTCAGAATAGGCTTTAGAATTTTTGTTATTCTTGAATTATTCATGGCTTCAGAATTGCATAGGGTTTGGATTATTTCAATATAATTTCGTCATAGTAGTTCGACGGGCAGGGCGGTGGTGTGTTTGACCTGATGTAGCACGAATAGGGTTTGCGCATCACGAATTTCGGGAAATGTTTTTAATGTCTTTAGTATAAAGTGCGATAATTCTTTGTTGCTGCGCGCGACCACTTTCATAAGGTGATCATAGGGGCCAGAGAGGGAGTAGCATTCAAGAATATGTGGGGATGCGCGAACCGCCGTTTTAAAACTGTCAAACGCCGCTTCTGTGTTTTGGTTGATGCTGACCTGGACAAAGGCCATGACGTCAAAGCCCGCTTTTTCAGCATCGAGTAGGGCAGCGTATCCTTTTATAACACCAATCTCTTCCAAGCTCTTTGTCCGTCTAAGACAGGTGCTTTCAGACATATTGGTTTTTGCGGCAAGCTCTACCATTGGCATACGGCCATGGTGTTGGAGTGTGCTTAATATTTTTTTGTCTTGTTCGGTGATCATGGAGAATCTCTGCAATAAAATTAATATTATGATGATTATCACCAAAATAATAGATATTACCAATGATTTTGATGCTTTTCATCAGAGAAATTGATGTAATGTCTTTTCATCATGTAACTTAGGAGAAGATAAAAATGTCAGAAGAAAAATTTTTCCACGTCGGAGATCGAAGCGATGAGCCGATAGCACCAACTCAGTTTGAGGTGGGTCCATTTAAAAAAGCGCGGCACCCTGAACCCTATTGTTTTGATGTTAATCTGGTCGCTGAAGCGGGTGACATGCAATCAAAGACCGGGACTGTTTCCGTGAATATTCCAGGCTTTAGTCCGGTGACGCTTTACTGTGACGAACAGCCACCAGTGGGCAAAGATACGGCACCACCACCACTGGCATTTTTTGCCGCCGGGATTGGTTTTTGCCTGATGACACATCTTACTGACATCTTGACGGCACGAAAAATTCAGGTTGATAGCTTAAAGCTTGAGCAACGCATTAAGTTTAGAACCAATCTGGGCCATATGCGTGAACATGGATATATGACGGAAGGCGGCTGCGATATGGTTGAAACCCATGTGATTATCGATAGTCCGGAACCTCAAGAAAAAATCATGGACTTGTTGAGTGAAGCAGAGGGCGGATGCATGGCTCACTACGCGCTTAGAAATCCAATCCCATGGTCAACCAGGCTTGTTTATAACGGCAAAGAGGCGGTTAGCCGATCGGGCAACGATGCATAACTATTTCGTTGAGAAGTCTGTTTTTAATGACGCCGAATAAGATCATCCTTTGATCTGCACCAGATTATAGAGCAGGTCGCCTTGAAACACGACGCGGCGGACGAGAAGTTCATGGACGACCCCGTCTATGGGTGAGTGCAGTTCTTCGAGGACGCTGCCGTCAAGGCCTGTTACGCGCCCTATAAGTTCGCCTCTCTTTAAGATATCGCCTTGATCGGCGATGCCTTGAAATGTGCCGCATGATTTTGCGCGAACCTGATCGAAACCCACGGTAAATTCTTTTGGATTTGAATGCAGTTTCGGTGCACCAACGATCATTTTGAAGTATTTCATATTGTTTGTGACTGCAAGAATATGAGCGTTTATAAAATCTTCTTCGGGTTGAGTTTTATAACCAAGGCCGCATTGGGTTATCATCGACGGTATGCCGGCTTGTGATGCTTCGTAGACGAGGCTCCGGGGATCAACATCGCGTGCCTGATAATATTCAAAGCCGCACATTTTTGCCATATCGCGGGAGATGCGATTGACTTCAACGCTGGCATTATTGGGATGGATCGAATGGATCACATGCGATTCCGCGAGGTCACCACCCCTAAGGTCAATATGGCAGTCAGATTTTAACACAAGTTCATTGAAGACGTAATGGGCGAGTACTTCGGTCGGTGAGCCGTTCTTGTCGCCGGGAAAAACGCTGTTCAGGCTTTTGCCGTCGCGAGGGCTAACGCCGGAAGATAGTTTAAACATTGGCGTACGAAACTGAAACGCATCAAGTGTGATCACCGGAATTATGATCAAACGACCAGAGAGCGTGGCGGGATCAAAATCACGGTACATACGCGAGGCCGCTTCAACGCCGGAATATTCAGTGGCAAACAGACCGCCGGTGACAATAAGCGTCGGGCCATCATTAGCGCCATTGATAACACCCAGTGGCATATCCATGCGTACGGCGTCATTGTTTAAAATATTTTCATAGGTGAATTGCTTGGTGCCTGCTGGTACATCAAACGGCGCATATGTTTCTTGCCGCGCCTCAGCGGTCATTTGTGCTGCTGCCACTTGTGTTGCAGCCATTGCACCGATAGCGGTGCCGCCGCCAAGCGTGACCTGCCGTCTGGTAAGTTTCTGATCCATTTGTTCCTCCCTTTATCGTATGTGATTAGCTTACCAGTGATTGGACGAATTGCAAGGACTTGAAAAATGATTGAACTGTACATTTACATTCACTAAGGTGACAAAGACACAAAATTACTTTTAAGGGAATGATAAATGCCACGCGATGACGAGCTACTAGAAAATTGGTGGGACGAGGCCTATTCAGGGCCAGTGAGCTTTATGCGGTTTAGATTTTCAAAGGATCTTGAAAAAGCCGATATCGCTGTGCTTGGCGTGCCATATGATTTGGGAACCACCAACCGCCCCGGTGCGCGCTTTGGTCCCCGTGCCATGCGCGAGCAATCAACCTTGACGGGTGAATATGAAGATGGCCTGTGGCCGTGGGACTATCATATCGCGGAGCATCATACGGTGATTGATTATGGTGATATCTGCAATTTCGTCGGTTATCCTGAGCGTATGACTGAAGTATTGGAAAAAACAGCGGACGAAATACTCGCCAGCGATACGGCCTGTTTTTCAATGGGCGGCGATCATTTTATTTCGCTTCCTCTGCTTCGCGCCCATGTCAGGAAGCATGGGCCGCTTGCATTGGTTCATTTTGACGCCCATTCGGATACATGGGTTGATGATGATTATAATCACGGCACTATGTTTTACCATGCCATCAAAGAAGGCCTGCTTGATCTTGAACATTCGATCCATGTGGGCTTAAGAACACCGAACCCTGAAACTCATGGTATCGAGATTATTTTTGCCAATGAACTTGATGAAATGAAGGCGTCAGAAGCGGCGCAGCGTATCAGAAAACGGGTCGGTGACAAAAAAGCGTACCTCACTTTTGATATTGATTTTCTTGATCCTGCTTATGCACCGGGGACCGGAACACCGGTATCGGGCGGTCCAAATGTTATCAAGGGGCGTAATATTCTTAAAGGTCTCGCTGGTCTACATATAGTTGGCGGCGATCTCGTGGAGATTGCTCCGGCTTATGATCCAATAGGAAATATCACCGCGGTGGCAGGGGCAACCCTCGGCGGCGATATTTTGTATCTTATTTCTGAAGCGCTCAGACGCTGAACTTGTTTTCCAATAGCATTTGATATCTCCTCTTATTTTGACTAAGCTAAGGTCATAATAAGGGGAGCGTCATGGCCAGAATTTTAACCACACTATCACTAATATTTTTATTTATTCCTGCGGTTTCTGTGGCGCAGGAATTTCAGTATATTCCGGATGCAGAATATGATCCGTCGATACCATCCGTCGAACAGGTTCTTGGGCATAAATCCGGTGATGAGATCACTGCCCACTGGGAAATGCTGCGTTATTTCCAAGCGCTGCAAAATGCTGCACCGGACCGGGTTAAGATTTTTAGTTATGGTATGACCTGGGAAAACAGGCAACTGATGTATGTGGCGATCTCAAATGCGGAAAATATCGCCAATCTACGGAGCCTTAGTGAAAATATGAAAAAACTGGCTGATCCTAGAGTGACCAGTGCATCTGAGGCTGAGACCATCATAGCCGATACCGTCGGGACGACTTGGCTTAGTCATGGGGTTCATGGAAATGAAATATCCCCCATGGAAGCGTCAATGCAGACGGCCTATCATCTACTTGCGGCAACAAACCTGCCGCAGGTGGATAATATTATGACCAATAGCGTCACTTTTATTGATCCGCAGCAAAACCCCGATGGTCGCGACCGGTTTATTTATTCGTTTCGCGGCGCACGTGGTCTTGAAGCGGACAGTAATCCGGTTACAGCCGAACATAGGGAGCCATGGCCTAATGGGCGGGTCAATCATTATTTATTTGATCTGAACCGTGACTGGTTTGCGCTCACTCAGCCGGAAAGTCAGGGCAAAGTCGCTGCGCTACAGGAATATTTCCCGCTCGTTTATATTGATCTTCATGAAATGGGCGGCAATTCAAGTTTCTTCTTTTCACCGCCTGCGCCGCCCAAAAATCCTAACGTTGCGGACAGTCAGTGGAAGACATTGGAAACGATTGGTCGCAGTAACGCCAAATATTTTGATAAATACGGCTTTGACTATTTTACCCGCGAAGTCTTTGACGCGTTTTATCCGGGTTACGGTGCCAGCTGGCCAGCTTATTACGGCGCGGCGTCGGCGACATATGAGCAGGCATCATCGGGTGGATTGCTTTTGGACCGCAATGACGGTGAAACCCTTCATTACCGTGACGCTGTCAGACACCATCTTATCGCCAGTCTTTCGACCGCAGAAGTGGTGGCAAGCAACCGTGAAAAACTACTTAGGGAATTTTACGAATACCGCCGTAGCGGGATTGAAGAAGGGGAAAAAGAGGATGACCGCTATTATGTTATCCCGACTCAAGCCGATCAGGCGGCAGCGGATAAAATCGCGGGGCTTCTGACTAAGCAGGGCGTCGATGTTTACAAGGCGAGTGAAGCCTTTAGAAGCTGTGGCAATAATTATGACGCTGGCACTTATATCATCGATAGTGCACAGCCCGTTAAGCGGTTCTTGCGCACCATTATGGATGAGAACGTAGAAATGGACGCCGCATTTCTTGCGGAGCAGGAACGTAGACGTGATAATAACCTGAATGATCAGATTTATGACGTGACAGCGTGGTCGCTGCCGCATTTGTTCAATGTTGATGTTGATCGTTGCAATTCGGTTGGCGATATTTCCAGCGAAAAAAGCGGTGAAGATTATTTCTCGCCGGGATCAGTTTCAAACCCGGATGCGACGGTGGCGTTTATTGTTCCGTGGGGGCAGTCGACTGCTAGTCGTTTTTTAAGCAATGCGCTTCGTCAGGGAATTGTGGTTAAAAGTGCAGATATGGCATTTACGAATTTAGGTCGTGAATATCCTGCCGGTTCGCTGGTTATAGAGGTAAAGGCCAATGAAGCCGACCTTTCCGCTAAATTACAAAAAATCGCCGAAGTAACTGGTGCAGAAGTGGTTGGCGTTAACGATAGTTGGGTTAGCGACGGGCCAAGCTTTGGTAGTGGCAACACGAAGAGAATGCTTGCGCCAAAGGTTGCCATCCTTTGGGATACGCCAACGGCCAATTACAGTGCCGGTAACACCCGTTTTGTCATCGAACGGCAGTTTGATTATCCTGTTTCAGCGATCCGTGCGGCAGACATTGCCGGCGCAGACTTGAGTAAATTTCAGGTGATTATTATTCCAGAATCCCGTAGCGGATATAAATCTACGTTTGGCGCTACTGGTGCGGAAAATCTGAGCGAATGGGTCAGTGAGGGCGGCACACTTATCGCCCTTGGTACTGGTATGCGCTATGTGACCGATCCGGATGTAAATCTGATGTCGGCCCGCCGTGAATATGCCTACCGCGAGGAACGTAAAGAAAAGAACGAAGACCAAGCCCGTGTCGACGGTACATTGATGAGCGGCGATGATGATTATAACGCGGCTATTGAAGATCATGATGCCGATCCGGATGTGGTGCCGGGTGTTATGTTGAGAGCCAATGTCGATAAAGAACACTGGCTTACAGCGGGGGCAGCGGATACGCTCAATATACTCTACCGCGGAAGCGATATTTATACGCCAGTGACTATAGATAAAGGCCGCAATGTCGTGAATTATGCGCCCGCGGATGAAATTCTTGCCAGTGGATATTTGTGGGAAGAAAACAGGGACCAGCTTGCCCATAAACCATTTGTCATTTCGGAGCCAAAAGGGCGCGGTCAGGTTATTGGTTTTACGAGCGATCCTACGGTTCGCGCTTATCTGGACGGGCTTAATCTAATGTTGATCAACGCGATATTCAGAGGGGCGTCACATTCCACACCAACGCGGTAATGAGTACGTTATAATCCAATGGATTGAGCAAGATATGATGAGCATGGAGGTCTTGACGATGGCCTCCTCTCTTTTGCTGCCCGATTGGTGTTTGGCGGCGGGTTTTGTGAGGAACCTTATTTGGGATCGTCTTCACGGCTATGAAACGCCTACGCCTCTTAATGATATTGATCTGATCTATTTTGATAAAGATCACTGCTCACCTGAGATAGATCAAAAATATGAAGATCGGCTAAAATCGTTTTCTAACCTGCCATGGTCGGTAAAAAATCAGGCTAGAATGCACATCAGAAATGATGATCCGGCTTATCTATCGACCGGGGACGCTATGAGCTATTGGGTTGAGGTGGAGACGGCTGTGGGGGCAAAGCTATCTGGTGGAAAAATTCAATTGGTCGCGCCGTTTGGAGTAGGGGCATTGATGTCAAAAACCATTTCCATAAACAAAAAACGTCCAAAGCAAGACGCGTATCAAGAAAGACTAAACCGCAAAAAATGGATTGAAATCTGGCCTGATTTAAAAATTATTGATTAGACTTCTACTTCAGGCAATTTTGGATATCTTAAAGTTCTCGGAGCCAGATATTGCGGAAGCTCACCTTGTGATCGTGGTCCTGTAGATAAATCGGAAGGTTGCCGTGTTCTTCGTAAGCTGGGGCACCGATATAGACGGTTGGTCCTGTAAGGGCGACATTATTTTGGATAAGGACACCGTTATGGATCACGGTCATTCTCGCCTGAGAAATGACTGTGTCGTTTTTGCCAAAACGCGGTGCCGTGTAGATAATGTCGTAACTTTGCCATTCCATAGCTGGTTTTGTCGCGTTCACCAGCGGTATATGCTGCTTATAGAGGGAGCCTGCCTGACCGTTATTATAGGTTTTATTGGTATAGCTATCAAGCACCTGAACTTCATAGAATTGCTGCAAAAATACGCCGCTATTACCGCGGTCCTGATCGATAAATTTGGCGTCAAGTTCAGGAATGCGCCATTCAATATGAAGTTGGACGTCACCGTAAGAACTTTTGGTGCGAATGTCTTTAGTGCCTGGCTTTACGGTCATCACACCGTCTTCAATATCCCATTTATTTTCGCCGCCGCTCACGCTTTCCCATGCGTTATGGTCCAGAATAATAGCATCCGAGGGCGCGGCGCCATTTTCACCTGGTGTTACCTTCACAGGTTCTTTGTTCCAGACTTCGGTTGCTTTTGGTTCCGGCACCATTTGCGCCCATGAAAAGCTAATTGAAACCATGAGGATTGAGGATGCGATGGCGATGATTTTCGTCACTTTGTTTCTCCGATTTATTTTTTTATAATTAGAAGGGTAAAGTTTCCAAAGAATGCTGTCAATTGGATCAAGATATAGTTATAGTTTTTGAAAAATGATAAGGAGGGAACATGGCAATATTTGATGGTTTTGAGTATGACGTCGTAATAGTTGGTTCAGGGGCCGGCGGTGGTATGTCGGCGCACATATTAACAGAGGCGGGCATTCGTGTTTTGATGCTTGAAGCGGGGCGCGATTATGACCCGGTAGAAGAAACGCCGATGTTTAATGAAAATCATGAGGCGCCGCTGCGTGGGGCGAGCACATCTGATAAGGATTTTGGCTACTATGACGCCACCGTTGATGGTGGCTGGTCAGTTCCGGGTGAACCCTTTACGACTGCGGAAGGGACGGAATTTATGTGGTGGCGGGCACGTATGCTTGGCGGGCGAACCAATCACTTTGGGCGGTATGTACCGCGTTTTAATGACCGCGATTTCAAACCATTTAGCCATGACGGCCTTGGCGTTGATTGGCCACTTGATTATGATGAAGTGCAGCCATGGTATGATAAATGCGAAAAGCTTGTCGGTGTTAGTGGAAATAATCCTGGTGTTTATGATGTTCCGGATAGTGGTGAAGGGGTGCTTCAACCCCATGCTCAACCAAGAGTTTATGAGCTTCTAGTTCAGGAAGCGTGTGATAAATTAGGACTTCCTATAGTGCCGATGCGCCGGGCGGTTCTCACGAGAGCAATTGATGACCGCGAAGCGTGTTATAATGCCACCCACTGCGGGCGTGGATGTTCCATAGGTGCGGCATTTCAGACAACGACATCAGTAATTCCTTGGGCCAAGGATACGGGAAATTTAAAAGTGGTTACCGATGCTATGGTAAAGGAAGTTCATCTGGATGATGACGGTAAGGCGTCAGGCGTCACGTTTGTGAACCGAAAAACCATGGAAGATGTCCGTGTTGACGCGAGTGTTGTTATTTTGGCGGCCAGTGCTTGCGAGACAGCACGACTGATGCTTAATTCAAAAAGCGATAAATTTCCAAATGGCATTGCCAATAGCAGCGGTCAGGTTGGCCGTAACCTTATGGACAGTACAGGTGCCGATATTAGCGGCCATATCCCGGCACTCAAAGGCCGGCCAAGATATAATGAAGACGGTCTTGCTGGTAATCACCTTTATATTCCGTGGTGGGACTATGAAGGGCAGGACAATGGTTCTGTCAACTTCAAACGCGGCTATCATCTTGAGATCGGTGGCGGCTTTGGGGAACCTGGTATGGGTGTTGGCGGAGAGGTTGACGGGTATGGTGCATCGGCGAAGCAAGCGGTAAGGGACAATTACGGCAGCAATATTGGTTTTGCCCTGCGCGGTGAAATGGTTGTCAGTGAGAATTGCTACTGTGAAATTGACCTGGACGTAAAAGATAAATGGGGCATACCCGTGCTTAAATTTCATTGGAAATGGTCCGAAGAAGAACTAAATCAGACTGCACACGGCCTCGAATGGGGTGAGAAGCTGATCAAAGCTATGGGCGGCGTCGTTACCTCACCAACGCGGACGCCTGAAGAGGCGATCCTTGCTGGGGGGCAAATTATTCATGAGGTTGGTACAACACGTATGGGTGATGATCCGGCGACGTCGGTTACCAATAAGTGGGGGCAAACGTGGGATGTGGACAATCTTTATATCATGGACGGTGGTGTGTTTGCTTCAAATCCGCATAAAAACTGCACGATTACGATTCTGACGCTGGCGATGAAAAATTCGACAAAACTGGCGGAAAAAATGAAGGGAGCAGCGTCATGAGTGATAAATATGTTTCGAAAATTAATCGTCGTGACAGTTTGAAATGGCTTGGGTCGATGACGTCCGTTGTGGTTATTGGTGGTGTGGTTGTTGCGTGTGATGCGCCGGAGCCGGATATGCCACAAGTCAGCGCGGATAGCCACTGGCCGGATCTAAAGTTTGATCCGATTATGGGGCCAAAATATGGTCAAGATCCGGATCTGCTGAATCCGAGCACACCATGGCCGCGAACCCTAAACGAAAACCAGCTTAATCTGGTGGCGCATCTTAGCGATATTATTTGTCCCGCCGATGATGCGGGACCTTCGGCGAGTTTTGTCGGTGTGCCGGAAGTCATTGATGAATGGGTCAGCGCCCCTTATGAAGGCCAGCAAAAAGACAGGGTGCTTATTTTAAATGGCCTACAGTGGCTTGATGATGAGGCGCAGCGGCGTTTTGGTGAGGACTTCATGGCGTCAAGTAATACTGATCAACTTGCGATCATTGATGATATTGCCTTTGAAGAAAAGGCAAGCGAGCCTGCGCTTGAGCATGCTGTACTTTTCTTTGCGAAGCTACGAACCTTAGTTTTTGGTGGCTATTTCACCAGTCCTGAAGGGATGGCAGATATCGGTTATATCGGTAATACGCCAATAATCGGTGATTATCCGGGTCCAACAGAGGAGGCGATGGCGCATCTAAATGAGATTATCGCCAACTTGCCCGCTTAGTCATCATCTTCGACAAATGTGGTCACAGATTGACGTGGGGTTTCGTTTACACGCAGCTCAAAGACATCGGGGCGGGCGTAATGTCCGATAACGTCCATGTCGTAACGTGCTCTCGCGATGTCATCTATATTAATGTCTGCGCTGATCAATCCTTCTTTTCCAACAAGCGGACCTGCGAGGATATCACCTAGCGGGCCGATGATGACACTACCGCCACTGATGAGCGCGTCATCCGCTGGCCAATTGTCGATTTCAAGTCCTTGTTCGGCAGGTGACGGCTGATATTGGCAGGCGGAGGCAACAAAGCATCGACCCTCAAGGGCGATATGTTGCATGGTGGACTGCCAAACGGGGCGGGCGTCCACGGTTGGCGCGCACCAAATTTCAGTACCCTTGGCATACATCGCTGTTCGAAGTAGCGGCATATAATTTTCCCAGCAAATAACTGCACTGGTTTTTCCTGCTTTTGTTTCAATCACCGGAAGGGTTGATCCATCGCCCTGTCCCCAGATCAGGCGTTCAGAACCGGTAGGCATCAATTTTCGGTGTTTATGGGTCAGGCCGTGCTCAGGATCAATGAATAGGGCGGTGCAGTAAAGTGTTGAACCCGCACGCTCGATAACGCCGACGATAATTGAAGTCTCGGTACGCGAAGCGAGGTCGCATAGAGTGTCTATTTCCGGTCCCGCGAGATCAACGGCGGCATCAAAATATTTCTGATAAGTGTCTCGACCGCTTTCAAGTCGGAAGCCAAGTTGTGTGCCGAAGCTTTCACCTTTTGGATAGCCACCCAATGTCGCTTCCGGCATGACGAGCAGATCGGTTTTTGCCAATTGATCTTTGTAAGACATTATTTTCTTAAGCGTCTCGCTGGTTCCCTGCGGGCAGGAGCCTATTTGAAGAACGCTTATTGTTTTATGGTCGGGCATGTCAGTTTCTTAAGTTAAAAATATTTTTGACGTCTGCTGCGGTTGCAACAGGGCGATCATGTATCTGGGCCTGTTCGGCGGCGAAGTTTATCATTTGTGTGTTGTTCTCTAAAAGCGAGCCTGTTTCGTCCCAAATATTGTTTTCAAAACCAACGCGGATATGCGCGTTTAGTTTTGCGGCGCGGGTAACACATTCTCTTTCATTGTCAGCAAAACCGCATGCTGCCCAAGGGATCGCCGCAGATCTGGCCGTATCCCACAGTTTTTTTGCTGTTAACTTTGCACCTTGTGAATTATCCTGATAACTGCCAAAAACGAGTAAGACGAACGGATTATCACTTTGAAACAGGCCTGCTTTTTGGTAGCGTTCAAACCTGTTAAAATCATCTTCGTTGTATAGAATGAATTGCGGGAAAATATTTTCGGATTTGACCCACGATAAAAATTCAGAAAATTCAACCATTTCGTTGTCACTAGGACAAAGTTCGCGAAGCGCAAGGGATACCGCCTCTGGTATTAGCGTTCTGACCATATCCATTTGCTGCTCACGGTTATATATGCCAACAGCTTCTGTTGTTGATTGAATGATGATGTTGGCGCCAACGGCATCCTTTATGGCTTTGATAGACGCGCGGTAGCGATCCACATCAAGCGAGTGGGCACCCTGATCATCGCGGACGTGCAAATGGAGAATACTTGCACCGCCGTCAATAATCTGTTCGGCGCAGAGGGCCATTTCTGATGGTGTGATGGGAATGGCGGGGTGGTCAGTTTTTTGGCGCCGCGCACCGTTGGGGGCGGACATGATAATAAATGGGTTGGGCATTGTCTGAAATATACTCAAGTTAATGTTTCTTCGATTATTGCAAGTTAATTGACCCCGGTCAAAGATTTTTAATGCCGTAAGATAGTATTGGTGGCATATCAATAATTGACAGGAGGAAATGAAATGTCAAAAACTATACTCGCAGGTCTCGGCCTCATCGCAGTTTCAATGGTTACATCTGAAATGGCTGCGGCTCAAGAAGCAGGAGATCTTTTTGTACGTGCTCGCGCTATCTATGTAATGCCGGACGAAAGTGCAACAACATCCATTGGTGGCACTGTCGGTATCGATAATAAAATTGTGCCAGAAGTAGATTTTACTTATTTTATTGCTGATAACATCGGTCTTGAACTTATCGCTGCAACAACAAAACATAACATTGATGTGATCGGAACAGCCGTTGGTGATGCGCCACTTGGCAGTGCTTGGTTACTACCGCCAACATTGTCTCTGCAGTATCATATGCCAACGGGTAACGGTCTTAAGCCTTATGTCGGTGCAGGTGTAAACTACACTTTCTTCTATAGTGAAAATGCGGCCGGTGGTATCATTAACGATATTAATCTTTCCGACAGCTTTGGCTTTTCACTTCAGGCAGGTGTTGATTTCGAATTGAGCGAAGATTTGTTTTTTAACGTTGACGTGAAAAAATTATTCCTAAAAACAGATGCCAGCATTAACAGCGGTACAATCACAGCGGATGTTAAAATTAATCCGTGGATTATCGGCGCCGGTATTGGTAAAAAATTCTAGTCGTATATATTGCCGAATATTGAAGGTCCGCTTTTTCAGGCGGACCTTTTTTATGCTACCGCTCTATTATGATCGCTGGAAGATAAGGAGACATTATCAAGGGCGGTCTTTAGATCTTCCATGATGTCGCCGGGTGTTTCAAGGCCAACGGACAGACGCACCAAGCTATCGGAAATGCCATGTTCTGCACGTTCTTCGGGTGTGTATGTGGAATGTGTCATGCTGGCGGGATGCTGAATAAGCGTATCGACATCACCGAGACTAACAGCACGCTTAATAAGCTTAAGATCGTTCATGAAACGCGTTCCCGTTGTGATGCCACCTTCAAGTTCAAAGGCGATCATGCCGCCGGGTTTTTCCATTTGTCTTTTTGCAAGGCCGTGTTGTTCAAAGCTTTTTAATCCAGGATAATACACTTTTGAAACAGCAGGATGAGCTTCAAGCATGTCGGCGACCTTAACTGCGCTTTCGCAGTGGCGGTCCATACGGATTTCCAGTGTTTTTAAGCCGCGCATAATTTGAAAGGCGGTCATGGGGGCCATAACCGCACCGGTCATATCTTTGACCCCTTCAAGGCGAATGCGGGTCATCATTTCTTCGGTGCCGCACACGATACCAGCGACCAAATCGCCGTGACCACCAAGATATTTTGTTGCTGAGTGAACAACAATATCGGCACCCCAGCTTATAGGCCGTGTTAGGTATGGGGTGGCATAAGTGTTGTCGACCACTGTTGTGATGCCATGTTCTTTGGCGATTTCGGTAACGGCACCAATTTCAACCAGACGCATATTGGGATTAGCGGGTGTTTCAAAATAAATCACCTTTGTTTTGTCGCTGATCGCGTTTCTGATATTTTCCGGATCGCGCATATCCACATGCTTGATCGTGACGCCAAATTTGGTCAGACCGTGCTGGAAAAACGTGAATGTACAGCCGTAAAGCGTTTTATCTACGAGAATTTCGTCGCCCTGTTCAAGCAAAGTCCAAAGTGTTGAGGTGATCGCGCCCATGCCGGATGCTGTGGCCATCGCCGCTTCAGCGCCTTCAAGACTTGCCATGCGATGTTCAAGCAATGACAAAGTGGGGTTGGAGATGCGGCTATAAAAATGGCCTTGTTCCTCACCGGCAAAAAGGGCGGCACCCTGTTCAGCGGTTTCGAATGTGAAGGTCGATGTCATATGAAGCGGTGGCACCAGTGCGCCCTCTGCTGTGGAGGGATCATATCCATCATGTATAGCGCGGGTGGCAAAGCCTTTTGTCGTTTTGTTTTCGTTATCTGAATGCATACTCATTCTCCTTCACGAAATTAATCATTGATTTGATATGGTCATTATAGCAAAAATCTAAAGCAATGTACTTGCGTATTTCACCCATAAATGGTTATATAATGGCAGAAAATGCTAAGGAATAAGAAATGGACGCAATTGATAGGAATATAATACGGGCATTGCAGCAGGACGGCAGATTAAGCAATCAGGAGTTAGCGGATAAGGTTGGCCTCTCGCCATCCCCCTGTTTGCGGCGCGTACGCAACCTCGAAAAAGATGGAGTGCTTACCGGATATACAGCGCTTGTGGATCAGGATAAATACGGTCTACCGTTTTCGGTTTTCATCAGTATTCGTCTGGAACGACATTCCGACGATTGTATTAGGGGGTTTGAAGACGGGATTCAAAAACTGGATGAGGTTATGGAATGCTACCTGATGACAGGCAATTACGACTATTCTTTACATGTGGTAAATCAGGATCTGAAAAGCTATGAAACTTTCGTGCGGGAAAAATTATCAACCATTCCCGGCATCGGCGATATTAATTCGAGCTTTGTTTTTGGACGGGTAAAACAAAAATTCACCTTCCCCGCCCTTTAAAATCAAATCATTCCAAGTAGGTTTAGCGCAAGAATAATTTCAGCGAGAAAACCCGCTGCAAAGGTCAGTGTTCTAAGCACCGGAATACCGGCGGTATAGATCACATAATGCGCAAGGCGGGCAACGAAATAAACCATGCACATTGTCGCCGTAAGCGCCGTGCCAACACCAAGAATATGAGTGGCCAGAACCAGCGCAGCGAAAAGAACCAGATTTTCCACAGCATTTTTATGAGCAGCCTGAGCGCGGTTGGCCCAATCAGCTTGCGGCTTATCATCGGCCGACGGATTTGCCATGCCGCCCATCAACCCGCGGACAGCGATGCGGTTTAAAATATAAGGCATCCAGAATAAGGATGTCATCAATGTGGTTAATACTAACCAGTATAATTCTTCTGTCATGGTAATCCCCTTTATGATTATCAAATATAATTTTCAAAAATATTTTGCAGCCTTCACGGCAACAACGGGCACTATTATTATACTCTTACTACCGTCTTTGAACGTCCAACATACTCTACTTTTGAGCAAAAATCAAAAGCATTGAAAGTCATGCAGCAGGAACTTATGATCCGGGTATTATCAAAATTCATGAGCGTGAAACAATGAAAGCCATCAATTTAGCGGATAAATTCGAACTCTTTAACGACCAATGGACCCCCAAAGTCATCGCCATGCTTGATGATAATCACGTTTATCTGACCAAAATTGACGGCGACTTTGTCTGGCACAGCCACGAGGATCAGGACGAACTGTTCATCGTCATAGAGGGCCGCTTTCGCATGGATTTCCGCGATAGATCACAGTGGGTAGAACAAGGCGAACTGCTCGTCGTCCCCAAAGGCGTAGAACACCGCCCCTGCGCAGAACTAGAATGCAAACTCCTAGTGATCGAAAATGCAGGAACCGACCATACCGGCGGCGTAGAAGATGAGCGCCGACAGGAAGCCCATGAGCGGATTTAGACAATTGGATAAAAAGACATTGAACATAGCCGAGATCAGATAACTATATTTATTATAGTAAGAGCCTATTACAGTGATAAATAAGATTAGTAGAGCACTAAACAAGAATGCTCAAAAAGAATTTGTCAGCATTGATAACTTGATACACTTTACAAAAGGGATTAATATGGGTGAGTAAGGTGAAGGGTTTGATTGAAATTGGAAACTAGTCACCAGCAATAAACAGGGGGTTTGATTTAATGTTTTTGAATAATAAAAATACTATTACCCCGGTTTTTTTCGCTCTTATTGCCTTTTATATTTATAGTATTCCAGCTCATTCTCAATTAGTTGCACCTGAACTGGAATACTATAAATATGATAATCTAAGCGAAATTCCAATACTTTTGTTTGCTCAAGAACCCGAGTTTAATGATGTGTCATTATCTCCTGATGGGGAGCATATACTTTATATTTATCCGAAAGGTAAAAATTTTGTTTTTAGGGTGGATCCAGTCGATGACGAAGATGATCAAGAAGATCACTATATAGGCTCAATTTCAAAAAGTTTATTAGGTAAAATCACTTGGGTCAACGATAGAAGGCTCTTATTAGAAGTCAATTCTTTTGGAGGTATGAATTGGGGGTATGAGAATAGGAAATTGACTATAACAATCACTATGCTCAAGACCTTTTTTGCATTCGATGTCGACAGAAAAGGCCTAGAAAAATTATATGAATTTAAGTATGATTTTAATCCATCTATGTTACGACGCCCCCAAAATTTTCAGTCGTTTATCGTAGATACATTGGACAGAGATGAAAATAACATCCTGGTATCGTTGACGGATGAAGAAACTGGTCTTCCAAGTGTTCATTATTTAGATGTCTATACAGGTGAGACAAAACTAAATCAAAAGTCTGTCGCCAATATTTCTCAGTGGTTCGCTGACCATGATGGAAACATAAGATTTGGTGTTGGAGTGAATGATAGCAAGGTTGTTATGATTGCCCGCAAAGCGGGGGAACAAGAATGGATGAATTTACATGATCAAGAATTGTTTCAAGATGATAGATTTAGACCATTAAGTTTCGGAGAAAATGAAAATAACTTTTTTGTTATTTCTCCTGCTGCCAACGGACGTTATGCCATCTATGATTTCAATATTGCAGATGGTGTTCTAGAGCGTAAGATTTTTGAACATCCTAGCGTGGACGTAAAAGAGGTCGAATTCTCAAAAGCTAATAAAAAACTTTTGTCCGTGACATATCAAGAAGATATGCTTGGCAGGCATTACGTGGATGAAGATTATCAAAGGAATATGGAAGCAATAAATGAGGCTTTGCCAAATAGAAATAATTATTTAATCAGCTTAACCAGAGATCAGAATTATATGTTGATTAAATCGGAAAGTGATGTGTTTCCGGGTGCATATTATAGAATGGATGTTGAGAATCGGCAATTAAGATTAGTCGGAGAACTTAACACTCTGCTAAATCCAGAATACCTATCAAGACAAATAAATAAAACATATTTTGCTAGAGATGGATTGGAGATTACATCCTATTTGACGTTGCCACAGGCGGTTAGTGCGCAGGGGAAACCTCCTCTTATAGTGCTACCTCACGCAATACCGGATGGACGAGATTTTAATGCATACAATTACGTCACTCAATTTCTTGCAAGCCGAGGATACGCTGTTTTTCAGCCAAACTATCGAGGTTCATCGGGATATGGATTTCAATTTCAGACTTTAGGTTATGGAGAATGGGGCCGAAATATTCAATATGATATTGAGGATGGTGTAAAGAATTTGATTTCTGAAGGCGTTATTGACGAGAACAGGATTTGTATTATGGGAAAGAATTTTTCTGGATATATCGCGTTAATGGGAGCTATACAAAATAAAGAATTATTTAGTTGTGTAATCGCAAATGCGCCACTAACTGATCTGGATGAATTGGTAAGTAGTGTTAAAAAAAGTGTCGGTAAAGTCATAGCTGAACGATTGGTTGGAAAACGTAAAAAGAAAGAGATTCAAAAAGTATCACCAATTCATAGTCTAAGGAAATTTCGAACTCCAGTGTTACTTTTTCATGGTAATGTAAATCAAAGTATACCTTTCCAAAACAGCGAAGAATTCGTAAAGAAAATGGTGAAAGAAAAAGTTCCTCATAGATTTGTTACATTAGAAGGGGCAGGGAATGATATTTCCACATACGAAAATAGAAAACTGTATTTAGAAGAAATAGAAGCATTTTTAAACGAACATATTCCGGTAATCGAAACGGTTTTCGAACCTGAAGAAAAAGCCAGTTTATGAGGTATTTATTTTTCTTAATAATAAATGGATGCTTTATTTTCAACTGCTCGGCACAGCAAAACAAGATACCAATTGATACAATAATAGCGGCATCCAAATATAAGGGGGCAGCACTATCACCTGATGAAAAGAATTATTATAAAATTGCATTGGAGGGTGATCGGTATTTAATTGAAATACACTCAAACCCTTTTTTAAATGACGAAATTAAACAAGAATATTTACTCCCTACTGAGCGACTTTCTGGAATAGCATGGATTAATAAAGACGAAATTGTATTTTCCAGTACAGTAATTGAGAAGAAATCGAATGGCAAAAAAGTAGGTTTTAAAAGAGAGTGGTTTTTATTAAATATTATTGAGCAGAAAATTCATAATTTTCTGAGTTATCCAATTAATCTGATGGTGGCAAACCAACCGGCCACTTTGGTTCATGTAATACCCGAGGACCCTAGTCATATTCTGATTTCATATCCGAAAAAAAAGGGGATTTATCCAAGTGTATTTAAAGTGAATGTTGATACTGGAAATGCTGTAGAAATAATTAAATCGCAAAACCCAATCACCACATGGATGGTAAATTCGAAAGGTGAGATATTGATGGGCTATGGAAATATTAAGGGGAAAACAAAGCTTCTTGTTAGGAATGCGAATAGTGGGATTTTACAGGATATTAGTGAAAAGCCATTGTTTAAGCAGGGATATTTTACGCCCCTAAAGCAGGGGATTAGTGACGGTAAAATGTTTGTTAGTTCGGCAATTGGTCAGGGGCGAAAAAAAATATATCATTATGATTATGACAAAAATATCATCATCTCAAAAGTTTTTGAGCATCCAAAAGTAGACACTGAAGATATAATATTTTCGTATGACAAAAATAGAATTGTCGCTGCCACGTATATAGAGGATAGCTTTGAGTATGAATTCTTTGATGACGACTTTGAGGCGTTGTATTCAAAAATAGTTGAAAAAATTCCTCATAAGAAAATACGCATTATTCAAGATAATGAAAAAGGTGATTTTACAATCATATTGGCGGAAACCGAAACTAAGCCGCATGATTTTTTTATCTATAGTAAAAATGATCACGCAATTAAACCATTAATCAATAATTCTACCGTCTTAAGTGCTTATGAAATGGCAAGTGTAAAACCAGTTACCTATTTTTCTCGCGATGGCTTAGAAATTCATTCTTATTTAACTATGCCCCATAATTCTAAAGGACCGCTTCCTACTATTATAATGCCGCATGGCGGTCCTTGGGTGAGAGATAGTCTTAGATATCATGACTGGGCTCAATTTCTGGCCAATAGAGGATTTGTTGTTTTACAACCTAATTTCCGTGGCTCGACCGGCTACGGCAATATATTCACAAATATCAGTATTGGGGAGTGGGGTGGCAAAATGCAAGATGACTTAACTGACGGATTGAAATGGCTGGAAAGGCAAGGGATAGCAGATCCAGATAGAGTGTGTATCGTTGGCGGAAGCTATGGCGGATATGCGGCACTTATGGGCGCAATTAAAGATCCGAATTTATATAAATGTGCGGTCTCATTTGCGCCAGTTACTGATTTAAATACTTATATTAATATGTACAAGAACTATCCTGATAGAGAGCGGTTGAAGAATATGGTCGCAGGGAGCAATGGTAAACGTTTTTTTAGTGAAAAATCTCCAAGCAAACAAGCAAAAAGCGTTGAAATTCCTATCTTATTGGTACATGGAAATAGTGATATCCGCGTCGATATAAAACATAGTCAATTAATGATAAGATCATTAAAAAAGGCAAAGAAGAATTTTGAGTTTATTGAACTTGATGGAGCATCCCATTTTTTATTGCAAGACGAACATAAGAAAATATTGTTCGAAAAAATGGAGGCTTTTCTTGAAAAAAATATAAAAAATAATGACTCTATTCACTCAACCCCTTAATAATCTTCCTCATCACCACGCCCGGCTTATCGGCTTTGATGCCGATTTCGCGGTAGGGGTGGGTGTCGTTTTCTATTATTTTTTGTAGGTGGCGGATGGCGAACAGGTCTTCTTCGAAGCCGGATTGGACCATGTCGCCTTGTTTTATGCTGTAATTGCTGTCATCGAGTTCGTAGTTTCGGGCGATGAACCAGAAATAATGGGTGCTGCCCCCAGTTTCGGGTGTCAGATAGTGGCTGACATAATGGCCGACTTCTGGTTGCTCATTGCCGTTTTCATCAATGGGGATCAGCAGGCCGTAGCCTTTATTGGTGGCGGGGGTTACATATTTTCCGCCGGATTTATAGATGACTTTTTGGTTGCCAAAATCCAGGTTTGGATGAAAGAACGGTCTGAGCAGGTTCCAGTCTTGTAATTCACGGTAAAAGGTGACCTGATCACCGTCTTGTTCGACGTTGATTGGGGCTGCTGTGTATTCTTTCGGGAATTTGAAGGTTTCAGCGTGTAAGAAAGGCAAATGGGAAAGATCGCAGAGATTTTCCTGCATAAGGATGTAGCTGCCTTCGAGGTGATTATAAGGGCCAACAACATGGGTCCATTTATCCATGTCATGAACCGGCAGTTCAGGGATCTCGGCTTCATCGGCGTCTTCGTCTTCGCCCATCCAGATCCAGACCATGGGGCCGATTTCTTTGGTGATATATTTTTTAATGCCGGTGCGCGGGCATTTATCCTGGCACGGCACATCGGTGATGTTGCCGTCGTGATCATATTTTATGCCATGGTAGCGGCAGCGGATACCACCTTCTTCGAGAGTGCTTTCGGCGAGGGGGAAGCTTCGGTGGGCGCAGCGATTTTGCAAAATGACCACGGCGCCTGCTTCGTCGCGGTACATAACCAGGGAGCGGCCCAGTATGGTTCGCTCTTTAAGGTCACGGGTAATTTCCGTGGCGAGACCCGCCACATACCAGTAGTCATACAGAAGTGGGGTGTTTATATCGGCGAGATCATCTGCGCAGTAAGAAAGTTTGCTTCCCATAATTAAGTTCGCTTTTATTTTTATTTAGGTATTTTTTCCAAATTGGATTATCACAGAACTATAGTTAAATTTACCAATAATACAAGGTTAGATAAGACGTGTCGGAACAAGTTAAACAGGCCGCAGACCATATTGATATGACCGCATTCGTTGCGCTGCTCATTGGCGGTGTTGCCATTGGTACGTCGCCGATTTTTATGCGTTATGCGCAGGAAATAGTGACGCCGACCTCGGCGGCGTTTTGGCGAATGGCGTTATCGCTCCCGCTGCTTATTGCTTGGCAGATGTATGACATTAAAAAGAATGCCGGGGCGGCTACACCGGGGCTGACCCTACGTGAAATGAAGCCTTTTGTGATCATCGGGTTTTTCTTCGCTCTTGATCTGACTATGTGGCATTGGTCGGTGCAGTTGACCACCGTGGCCAACGCAACACTCTTGGCCAATATGGCGGCGATATTCACTGCACTTGGTGGGTTTTTGTTTTTTGGTGAACGGTTTAGTCGCACTTTTGTCGGCGGTATGATACTGGCGCTGCTCGGGGCTATGGCGTTAATGGGCAGCAGTATAGAACTTAATCCGGATCATTTGATCGGCGATTTTATCGGGCTTGTCACCGCTTTTGCCTACGCAGGATATATGATTGCCAGCGCGCAGGCCCGCAAGAAATATTCGACAGTGTCAATCGTTCTGGGGACAGCCGTATTTGGCATTATATTCTTATTTCCCGTCGCGCTTTATGAAACCGGAAATTTTATGCCGTCTACGCTTGAAGACTGGATGCCGCTTTTGGCGCTGGCGTGGTTTACCCATGTGGTTGGACAAAGCATGATTGTTTACGCGCTTGCCCATCTTCCGGCCGCATTTGGTTCGGTGGGCCTGCTTATCCAGCCAATGGTGGCAGCAATTCTTGCGTGGATATTATTTGCGGAAGCGCTTGGTGTTTATCATCTTGTCGGGGCATCATTGATCATCAGCGGGATATTGGTTTGCAAACGGGGGGTGCGCAGATGAACGACCTTCAGGATCAAATGATAAAATGGCGTCATGATATTCACAAATATCCTGAACTTGGATTTGATGAAAACAGAACCGCGGAAAAAATAGCCGAGCTGTTAAAATCATTTGGCGTTGAAACGCACACCAATATTGGTGGAACCGGGGTGGTTGGGGTGCTTAAAATGGGCACGTCGAAAAAAGCCATCGGCCTTCGTGCGGATATGGATGCGCTTCCGATACAGGAAATGGGTCAGAGTGATCATAAATCCTGCCACGATGGTAAGTTTCATGGCTGCGGCCATGACGGGCACTGCGCGATGCTGCTTGGTGCGGCCAAAAGCATTAGTGAACAAGGTGATTTTGATGGTACGGTTTATTTCATATTTCAACCATCCGAGGAAGATGGCCGCGGTGCGCTTGCGATGATGGAAGACGGGCTGTTTGATCGGTTTCCCATGCAGGCGATTTACGGCATTCATAATATGCCGGGAATTGCCAAGGGTGAGATTGCCCTGCGCACCGGACAAATGATGACATCGGAGGATAATTTCGGTATTGAAATCAAAGGCAAAGGTGGTCATGCGTCTATGCCGCATCTGACCCTTGATCCGATGGTGGTGGGGGCGGAAATTGTAACCGCCCTGCAATCAATCATATCCCGTTCGCTGAGCCCGAAGGAATGGGGCGTGCTTTCCGTTACCGAATTTATCACCGATGGGGCGAGGAACATTATACCGTCCAATGTGGCGATTAAAGGTGATGTCAGAACGCTGGACGCCGCGGTGCAGGAAAAAATCGAAGGTCGCATGCGCGAAATTGTTGACGGTATTGCAAAAAGTCATGGTGTTGAAGGCACCGTTGATTATTCCTACGAATTTATCGCTCTTAAAAATTCCGAACGAGAAGCAGAGGCCGCGGCTGAAGCTGCTATTGCTGCGGTGGGTAAAGAGGCGGTTGAAGCGAATTGTTCGATTTGTCCCGCGTCTGAAGATTTTGCCCAGTTTTTGAAGGTGGTGCCGGGATGTTTCGTGCTGCTTGGCGGCGGGGACGCCGACGATCAGCCACCACTTCATAATCCTTATTATGATTATGAAGATGATTTGCTGAGCATTGGCATGCGCTACTGGTCTTATCTGGTGGAACAGCAGCTTCGGGCGACTTGATTACTCAGGTTCTTTGGTGACAAGTTGTTGCCAGTCAAGGGCGAAACTTTCTGAGGGTAGCCATGTGGTGTCTTCCATACGGACGTCGTCTTTGCGGCCAAGGGTGTGGTCATAGATATTACCGACGGTCCCCATTTCTTCGCTTACAGGCTTTAAGGATTTATAACCCATCGCATTTTTGGGCAGACGCAGTTTCATAACCGCTTCATAATAGGCAACAGCCAGATCCCGGCTGCCGGCCACCTCGTGGGCGACACCTTTCTCTTCTACCAATGTCCAGAGGGCGCCGGCCCGGCGATTGGTCAGGTATAATCCTTTGACCATGGTGCTGCGGCTGGGAAGGTCTTCAAGGCCAGTAACATATAGTCCTGGTGTTGCCCGCGTGGCTTCCGGTGGAACGGAGGAATAATAATAACCGCCCTTGTTTACCACATAGGCGATGACCCGTTCAGGTATCCATGACGCGATTTCGTGATTAATTTCACCACCAGCGGACATTCCCCAAAGCAGGAATGGGGCGTAGGACAGTTCTTCATGGCCGCTTGTTTGTGCGAAATGGTCAATGGCGTCGATGATGGCTTTGCCGCTGCCTTTTGCCACTTGAATATAATCTTCGATCATCATATTCGGATGCATATTGTCGGTCAGGTAGGTTCCCATCAGGGCAAAGTCATGTTTATTTGCAAAATTCTGCCAGTATTGATCATCAATTTGCGCACGACCGTCGCCGTTGGACCCGGGATTGAGCATCACAATGCCACGAATTTTTTCAACTTCGGGATTAAGCCAGATTCTAAACGCGGCCATATTATAAACCGAACCTGGCTTTATGGTGACGTCATAGGTTTCAGCATGTGCAGTTTGAACGAATGACGCAATGGTGATTATAAGAAACAGTTTTAGAAAATTCATTTTTTATCCCCTTTTAGATATAATCAATATAATAGGTTTTAATTTTAAAAGCTCCACAAAATTTGGCATCAAGAAGTCATATGATATGCCATCGGACGTGTTTGGGATGTTGGAATAGGATGTGTAAAACTTTGATCACTGAAAATATGCTTGAATGGGAGAATGGCATTACGCCAAGGTCAACGATTTTCGATGATGTTTATTTCTCGACTGACGGCGGTATTGAAGAAAGTGAGGCTGTTTTTCTATCTGGCATTGATGCGCCGCAGGTGTGGCAGGGTAAACACCAGTTTACCATCTGTGAACTTGGCTTTGGTACCGGGCTCAACTTTTTAAATACCGCTGATTTATGGATAAAAAATAGCAAGCCAGAACAAGTCCTTAACTATTTTGCGACGGAACTTTACCCACTCAATAGGGATGATCTTGACAGAGCGCTAAAATGGCCTGAGATTGAAAAAATCAAACAAGAGTTTTTGTCGTCTTACCCGTCAGAAAATTTATCATTATGCGATGGGCGAATAAAATTAAACTTACTACTAGGGTATAGTGAAGATATTCTCATGCAGATGACAGAAAAAGTAGACGCATGGTATCTGGACGGTTTCGCACCGAGCAAAAATCCGGATATGTGGACGGATGAAATCTTCGCGCAGATGGCGCGATTGTCACAAAGGGGCACAAAGATTGCCACATTCACCGCAGCTGGTTTTGTACGACGAGCGATGTCAAATGCAGGATTTCAAATCTATAAACGTGACGGATACGGTAAAAAGCGTGAAATGCTCGGCGCCACATATTTAGGTGTTTGTCGGGGGTGAGACATAATAGCAACTGCCTTATTGTTGCATAAATAACACGGGAATTCGGCCTGTTGCATTAATGCTACATAATATTTACAACTGTAATAAGCTTTGTACTGGTTCGATATAAGCAAAAAAGAAGCGGCAGATTTTTCAATCAGCCGCTTCTGCGTTTATATGGTTAGGTCTGTGACCTTAGCAAAACCTTAAGGCGAAACAACATGGCTTATGTTGTTAGCTTCTGCCCAGGCATTGATTGGCGCAATGTTTTCAGAGGTGATACTTGCAAGCTCGGCTTTACGCGCGGCCCACTCTGCTTTCACATCTTCAAGACGTTGCAGCGCACCATTGGCGATAGGGGCACCAGCACCGTCCATCACATCGACAACATGTTTAACCTGAACTTCTAGTTTGCTCGGCCACGCATCTTCGTCTTCAAGAACCTGAAAATAAACCTGCGTTATTTCTTTTTCCCATTGATTGATATTCTCAATAGCAGTGGCTGCTTGAGTGGTCAGAGTATCATCGCCGGCATTGTCGGCCATGAGTGTCTTGATTTGGCTGCGTGCAGTACGCGCGTTATCAAGTGTGGCCAGGATTTCGTTAAGCAGGTTTGTACCTTCAACGATTTTGCCTTCAAGGATATCATAGTCTGCGGCTGCTGCATCGTTGCGAGGATCAGGTAGAAGTTGGAAAGAAACCGTTTCTTCGTGATCACCAATTGCGATGCGAGCTTGATATTCACCCGGCATCACTTTTGCGCCGTCCCAACCAGAGAACATGAAGACATCATCAATACAGGTAATGCCCAGTCTGCGCATATCCCAGGTCCAAAGGTTCACACCTTGCTTCTTAGACGGGTAAGAAAGTTTGCGCATTTGACGTGGTGACATATTGCCAATAACACAGCGGTCATAGTCGCTTTCCTCACTTGAATAATGGCGAACCACATTGCCAATGCTATCAAGGATATCAATAGATAGAGGCCCATCAAGCTCTTCTGCGATGTGGTAGGAAAGAACGACACCATTAGGCGGGTTTTTACCCTCAATGTTGCTACCGTTGCGACGACCTGTGATCATCTCGGTTGTGCTTGGATTTAGGACATGAAGTGCTTTTTCAGCCTGATCATTGGAGATTTGACTGAGGATGGCAATATCGTCGAGAACCCAGAAACCACGACCTTGTGTCGCAACCACAAGGTCACCCTGGCGAATGGTAAGGTCAGTGACAGGAACTGGTGGCAGGTTAAGTTTTAGGCTTTGCCAGTTGTCACCATCATCAAAAGAAACAAACAATCCTGTTTCCGTACCTGCATAGAGCAAGCCTTGTTTGTTTTTGTCTTCGCGAACCACCCGAACGAAGTTGTCCTGTGGCAGGTCGCTGTCCAGTCTACTCCAGCTATTACCGTAATTTGTTGTTTTGTAAATATACGGCTTTACATCGTTCATTTTATAGGCTGAGACGACAACATATGCGGTTGCCGGATCATGTGGGCTGACTTCGATCGCGTTGATCATCCCTTCCGGGGCACCGCGCGGAGTGACATTATCCCAAGATCCGCCGTCATCACGGGTAACATAGACAAGACCATCGTCACTTCCGGACCAGATGACGCCACGCTCATGGGGACTTTCAACAATTGTATATACGTTGCCGTAAAATTCTGCGCCAACATTCTCGGCAGTCAGTGGACCACCATTGAGGCGCTGCTTTTCTTTCTCGTTGCGTGTTAGATCCGGGCTGATTTCTTCCCAGTTAACACCACGGTCAGAACTTCTCAGGATCATATGGGAACCATAATAGATTATGCTTGGATCATGAGGTGAGCTTGATACCGGTGCGTTCCAGTTTGCTCTGTATTTAAGATCTTCGGCATTCATTCCGAAAACATATTGTGGATACGGTTTGATCGGACGCATTCTTCTGTTTTCGGTATCCATCTCGGTCAAGGTACCATTAATTGTCGTCGCGTAAACCAGACGAGGATTATTTTCATCAAACGCAACATGGGCACTTTCGCCACCACCAACAGAGTAATAATCATCGACACCAATGCCGCCGGTGAAGGATTCCGACGTTATAGCCACTGTGGAATTATCCTGCTGACCCCCGTAAATACGGTAGGGAGTCATGTTGTCTGTAATGACACGGTAAAACTGTGCTGTTGGTTGATTCATGAGGCTCGACCAAGTTTTGCCGCCATCGAATGTGATTTCCGCTCCGCCATCATCAGCAAGTGCCATATTGAGACTATTGTCTGGATTGATCCATAGATCATGGGTGTCGCCATGGCCAACCTCGACAATATCGTATGATTTGCCCGCATCAACAGATTTGAGGAACGGTACGTTCATGACATAGATGGTATTGTCGTCGTTAGGGTCTGCTTTAATGTGGTTATAATACCAGGCACGTGTATGGGTAAGACGGTTTGAATTGATGTTTGTCCATGTTTTACCAGCATCCTCACTGCGGTAAACACCGCCATCATCTGAATACATGTCGCCTTCTACGACGGCGTAGACACGGCCTGGGTTGGAGGCTGATACGTCAATGCCAACTTTACCAATCTTTGTTGGCAGACCACCTTCCAGTTTATTCCATGTATCACCACCATCAGTGGTTTTCCAGATACCACCTTTTTCGCCACCGGATAGAATATACCACGGTGTGCGGCCATTTTCCCACATGGCAGCATAGAGGATGCGAGGATTGGTTGGATCGATCACGAGATCGCCGCCGCCAACTTGAGGGTCAATTTTAAGAACATGTTCCCATGTGTCACCGCCGTCTGTTGTGCGGTAAATGCCGCGTTCTTCATTCTGGCCCCATATATTTCCTTGTGCAGCGACATAGGCAATATCAGGATTGGTTGGATGAACCCGCAGTTTGGGGATTTGGCCGGCTTTTGGAAGGCCAATATGTTTCCATGTCTTGCCGGCGTCAGTTGATTTGTAGACACCATCGCCGCTGGCAGTGGTCACGCCGCGAATTGGCCCTTCACCCGTACCAACATAGATCACATTGGGGTCTGATTGTGCGACGCCAATTGCGCCAATGGTGCCAACATTAAAGAAGCCATCTGAAATATTTTCCCATGTTGTCCCGGCATTGCTTGTTTTCCATACACCGCCGCCAGCTGCCCCCATATAATAAGTGAGTGGATCGCCATTGATGCCGGATATTGTCACGGCGCGACCGCCGCGCCACGGACCAATCAAGCGGTATTCCTTGCCGGAATAAAGTGACGGATTAACGGTATCGGTTGCAAAACTTCCTGATACAATAGTGAACTGAGAGAGAGTCAGAGTTGCAATAAAAATAAATGGAATTTTTATCAGATTTTTGAAAGACATTATCTTTTCCCCTATGAGTTTTTAATCCATTACCGTGCCCTAATTTGGTGGATTTGTATAGAGTAATTATGGCTTTTCACAAGATATTGGCTATTCGTGAGAGATCATGGGTTGTGGTGAATATACTAAGACGTGCTTGAGTTGTTTGATCAGGTTCAGAAGGTCAATAAAAAAGCCCCGCTGCGGCCAGCGAGGCTTTTAGATTTGAATTTACGAACCGTTACTTTTTGTTGGTCATCATGCTGTAGATCAGGTGAGCGACAATCACGAGCGCAGCAGCGCCTGCGAATGCCGGTAGAAGATCCCAAGAGATCCCCTGTAAAGTTTCCTGACCATACATATCACGTGTATAACGGAGCAGTTCCATTTGAATTATCCTCGAATTGCTCTCTTAACAAGGTTTTCCATCAGTGGAACTTTGAAATGGTTATAGTTGAGCGGCGAGGCCCCACGTGACGCTGCACCAGCACCAAGATTTGCTGTTTCTTCGTCTGGAGCACTACCGCGAACGATATCTTCAACCACAGTGAGGCGTTTTGGAACACATTCCACAGCGCCGCAGGTAAGGCTGATGTCTTCGATCACGCCGCCAGATACTTTCATAGCAGACGCTATGTTTACCAGTGGGAAATCCCAAGTGGCGCGATCAGCAACTTTTTCAAAATAGAATTGAGCTCCAGACCATTTTGCAGGAATGCGGATTGCCGTCAGGACATCACCTGGCTCGAGCACTGTCATACGCTCGATATCGATCGCCGGACCAATGAAATATTCACTGGCTGGAACAACACGCTCACCACCTGGTCCAACAATGACCATACTGGCTTCAAGTGTTGTAATCGCAACCGCTGTATCAGATGGCGTTACAGCCACGCACCTTGACGCGCCGAATAAGCAATGCTCTCGGTTCATACCTTCAGGTGTGTCAGCATAACAAGTGTTGCCACCTGCGCGGTAACAATCGAGACCACTACGGTAGTACCAGCAACGCGTATCCTGGCTGATATTACCACCCAGTGTACCTTTATTTCTGATTTGTGGACTTGCCACGCGACCAGCTGCCATAGAGAGTAGGCCATATTTTTCTTTAATAATGGCGTTATTTTCTATGTCAGTCAGTGTTGTCATTGCTCCTATTTCCACGCCACCGTCTGCGGTTTCGCGGATACCTTTTAAGGATTCAATTCCGCTAAGATCCACAACAGTTTGTGGACGCTTTACGCGGTCTTTGAACCAGTCAAGACTGTCTTGGCCACCGGCCATTGCCCAACCGTTTGCACCAGCATCAGCAAGTATGCTGATTGCACTTTCAACATCGGTGGGTTGTACCAGATTAAAGCTTGGCATCATATCTTTCATATCCGTGCCCTCCTTCTATGTGTTTACTTGTAATGGTTTAATCGATTGCGGACGTCCGCTAAGCGCATTTATAATCATATCCGGGTCAACCGGGGTTCGATTAAAGTATGTACCAGTTGCGTCTGAGATCGCACAAAGAAGTGCTGCCGCAGCGCAACCCATGGCCGGCTCACCAACCCCTTTAACCCCAAACGGGTTTTGTGGGTCTGGTTTATCAACGGCAGACATTTCCATGTTGCTTGGGACATCAAGAATGCTTGGTGGCTTGGTTTGATAGAGACCAACTGTCGCACAAAGTCCATTTTGAGGATCATACGTCATGCGGTCTAAAACCGCTTCACCAAACCCCATCACGGCACCACCGCGAAGCTGTTGCTCAAGCCCTTTTGGATGAAGAACAGTACCGCAATCAGCGACAGAATGATATTCAAGAATTTCAAACTTGCCAGTTTCGGTGTCCAGTTCAATCATGCAGTAGCCAGTGGCCATGCCAGGTACACTACCTTCTTTGAACAGCTCATCTTTCGCTGCCGCAACAAGACCAACTCCAACCACATTTTTCATGGCAGCCTTAGTTACATCATTGAGATTTTCTGGATACTCATGACCGTCCCACTCACCGCCAAGTTCAATCGCTTTCGAGCCAGCTTCGGCAAATGTCATAACCTTTGTGTCGTCAGCTGTGTTGAACACAGTTTCGTTGGCGACATCATAGTCTTCTGGCGCACCACCAAGTTCTGTTGCTGCTAGTCGTTGAAGCATTTCCTTCATTTTAGTGGCGGCAACAAAATTGGTTCTTGTGTTGGTAAATGTTGAGTTACTACCGAACTGGGCAAGTGTCCACGGAAGACCTTGACGGCTGTCACCGCGAAGGACAATGGTATTATCCCAAGAGCAACCAAGAACCTCAGCTGCGGCACGCGACGTACCAGCATATGAGTAGGTACCCAGGTTACCAACACCAGAGTGGACGTATAGTTTGCCATCTGGACGAATTGAGAGCAAACCATCAAAGCCGTTTGAACCGGCAGAGTGATAAGCAGTGCCAACACCAACACCGATTACCTTACTACCATTGCGCTGTCCGCTCATGGCTTTCTTTTCTTCCCAATTGAAAAGTTCAGCACCCATCGTAAAGGCTTCTTTGAGATACATGCTGGTCACTGTGCTGTCACGGTTTGTAAATTTAACATCCGCTTCAGGAGCGTTTAAGTCACGAATGGCAATGCGGTCAATACCAAGTTCTTTTGCTGCTTTATCAAGCAGAGGCTCAATAGCGCAAGCCATTTGGTTTTGGCCTGGGCCACGTTGTGAGACGTGCCAAGGTTTGTTGGTTACAACCGCCGCACCGCGAAAACGCATGTTTGTCGGTGTATAAACGAGCGCAACCGCACCGGCAGCAGATGAATAGTCACCTGAACCACGGTTCGGACCGCCTGATTGCACGATATAAAGATCACAAGCTGTCATCTTACCACGCGCATCAAAGCCCATTTTGAGCTGACCCTGGAAGCCGGGGCGTGTACCGCCAAGGTGATATTCTTCAGCGCGTGTTACGCGAAGCATTACCGGACGGCCAATTTTCTTGGACATATAAGCTGTCATACCCTGAACCTGATACGGTGATGCTTTGCCACCGAAACCACCGCCACAATATTCAGCGATATAAACAATGTCATCTAGTGACACGTTCATCATACGGGCTAGGCCGGGCATCATCCATGATTGTGACTGTGAGGAGCCGTGGATGAAGCATTTACCGTTTTCCCAATATGAAAGAACACTGCGAGGCTCGAGAGCCGCATGGCTTGAACTTGCGGTTACAAACGGTTCATCAATGATAAGAGCTGCTTCAGCAAAAGCGGCGTCAACATCACCAACTGTCCATTCAACGGGTGCGACACCCATTGGCATTTTTTCATCACCAGCTTCAGCAAAGTCACGGGCAGACCACTTGAGTTCATGAATTGGTAAGTTGCCTTCACCGCCGCCTGTTACGTTTCCGCTTTCGAGGGCATTTGGTCCACCAGGGTAGAGGCTCTCTAGCGGATCAAGCACAAATGGTTGCGGCTCGTATGCCACTTTAATTTTTTCAAGCGCGTCCGCTGCAATTGCTTCCGTTTCGGCGGCAATGGCTGCGATTGGCATGCCAAGCTGGCGTGGTTTGTTTGTTAGCATCGGATAGCTTGGTTCTTCAACCGGCGGAACGTCGTCAGCTGTAAGGATGCCAATCACACCTGGCATTGCCAGTGCTTCGGAAGCATCAAAGCTTGTTACATTGGCGCTTGGCATTGGGCACAATAGCATTTTCATGTAAACCATGCCATCGACTTTAAAGTCTTCGGTATATTTACCGGCTCCGGTGACTTTTGGACGCACGTCTTGCGGCGTAAAGTCTTTACCTATTAGTTTGTAAGCCATTTTTATGCACTCCCCGCTGCTTTAACAATTGCAGTGATATAGTTATTGTAAGCGCCGCAGCGACACAGGTTGCCGGCAAGCGCCTGACGGACCTCTTCGCGGGATGGATTTGGATTGCGCTGAAGCAGAGCAACACCGGAAACCACCTGACCTGGCGTACAGAAACCACATTGTGGGGCAAGCTCTTCAATCATGGCGGTTTGTACAGGATGTAGCTCACCGTTAGCACCGCCGACGCCTTCAACGGTAACGATGCTGGCGCTTCGCACAGTGTGGGTTAGGATCGAGCAGCTGTTTTGCGTTACACCGTCAATCATTACTGTACAAGCACCACAAGAACCACGGTCACAACCGATTTTTGTTCCTGTTAGGCCAAGTTTGTTGCGAAGCGTGTGTGCAAGAGTTTCGTTTGGCATTACGTCGACAGGACGGTCTTTACCATTAACGTTGATCGTAACAAGTCTTTCCACTGAACTGGCGGCTCCGCCGCCTGAGCTATCGGAGCTGTCTGAGCAACCGGTCATGAGACCCGCTGCGCCGGCGACAGTCCCGGCGGCAATTACGCCTTTAATGAAATGACGCCTTGAGAACGCGTCTCTTTCCGTGCTCAGAGGATCATATCGATCTGAACTGAATTTCTTTTGCATAAAATTGTGCTCCTCCACTTAAAGTTTTCTATACATTTTGTTGCAACATATTCAAGGGACATAAAAAATGTCTCACCAATCACGCTCATGCTACAATAAGATAGCATTAGTGAATTTTAGATTGCGATATTTTTCTTATCTCTTGAATATTATTGTAATTTTTCTTGAGATATATTTTGCCTCCCGCTATGAGGTAATGTAACTATATAACTTGAAGTCTGGTAAGTCCAGATGCAAAATAATGGGACATTAAAAAAAGGGCGCTAATTTCTGCGAAAAATTACCAATGGAAGACAATAATAATCACGTCACTCGTCACAGCCTTTTAAGTCGAGTGTTTCACTGGTTGATGGCGGGGTGTATTTTAACGTTGCTTGCGACTGGACTATTGCCGGTTTTTGGGGTCAAGTTTGAGTGGGTGGAGCCACATTGGATTGCTGGTCTTGTTCTGACAATTGCTGTGCTAATTCATATTTTTCGATCTTTGTCACCAGCAAAGATCAAGTCTTTATGGATATCATTTTCGGACATTCGTGAATTTATTGCCGCCGGCGGAAAGGTGCGCGGTGGTAAATACTCGCTGGAGCAGAAATTGATGCATCACGGTATTACGCTTTTTAGCCTTGTTTCACTTGGCACTGGCTGGTTGATGCTGCTTAAAATTGATACTCCGTTCTGGGAACGCAATCCGTTTATTTTTGAAGCCGACACTTGGGGGATAATTTATGTGTTGCACGGACTATCGACATTGTTATTTGTAAGTTCAATAATGATGCATATCTATTTCTCGCTTCGTCCCGAAAAATCCCACTATTTAAGATCAATGTTCAAAGGCTGGTTGACGCGCGATGAATATAACGAAAATCACGATCCTGATCGCTGGGACGTATAAAATAAAGAATTAGAAAGAATAGATATGAGTGAAGAAAATAAAAGCAAACTTCGTGCGTCCGTAGATGCTATCGAGACAGGGTACGAGTTTATGCTGGCATATGCGGCGCAGGGCCGTGATTTTGAAGCAACGGGAGGCGGCGCTGGCCCTTCTATACGTGTTTATCTGGGTGATATGAAGGAAGGCCTTATATCAATCGCTGATGATTTCGAAGCAGAAATAAATGATAAAGTAGAAACCGGCACGCAGTTATTCATTGATTACATAAAGGTGTTGCGCACCGATGCCGAAAAATCGCTACAGGCTGTTGAGATGGTATTGGCACTTCCGTCAATTGGGTCGCAGGTCATCGACAACCTAAATGCAACAATCCATATCAGAGCGCTGCTGACGGATATGTTTCTTGTTGATGAGGCGCTGACATCGCTTTCGCGTAAGCCGTAATATTTTTGCCTTAATTTATTGCTTAGATCATTTTAAAACTAAGTAAGAGGATTATTCACTATGAATGCTGCCTTTTTTAAAACGGCTATTTTCTCAACTACTCTTTATTTGGTGTCAGTGGTTGTCGCCCACGCGCAAGCAGAGGATCAGTCGGATCTTTTTCAAAAATATCAGGCGATGGTGATTATCGAGGAAGCCAACCAGCATTGCCCGCTGCTTTCAAGATTGGAGGCGGAAGTACTCAATGGTCAGATCGTGTTTGCCAATTCAACATTTTCTGGAAAGCTTGACGCGGTTGAAAAATTTAAGAAAGAAGCGAGAATATTTGCGAGACGCAGCGCTTGTGACGCGCCGGAGTTGATGGGGCTTATTGGAGTGGCAAGACAGGAAGCCAGCGATTCAATGGTAAACCATCTTTTACTGGCACGGCAAATTCATCTGCTTGATCAGCAGGCCGTAAAAGACGGTGAGATCACAGGAATTTTGCTCCTCAACTATTTGCAGGATGAAGAGTGGGCACTTATAGACAACCTATATGAAGAAGTGAAACGCAATTACCTGTCCCAGGCCACAGAAGAAGATTGGGAAAAATTTCTGGAATCAATTGTGAATGTTGCGGACGAAAAAACTGCGCAAACATATCTTAGTAATGAGAAGCTGATGACAACGAGAGCGGCAGAGAGTTTTGACGCCATTCAAGCGAAGGCCAATAACCGAGAGATTACATCTTACTATTATAATCTGGAAAAATCGGTGCGGGCTTTTGTTGAGGGTGCTGATGCCGTGAAAACTGGGTATCCGTATAGCCGACCTTCCAATGATTTTACCAATTGGACGGCTTACCGGCCCAGAGATGAGAAAGAGATCAATTGGGTGCTCTCGTATCCGGGATGCGGAGGGAAGTTTGATGGTTTCTTCTGCACGTTATTTGCCAGTGCACAAGGGGATATCGGGGTGGTTGTTGATGGTGAAATCGAAAAAATCACACTCGAGTATAGAGATCCCGAGGATAAGCAGCTGGCTATGTCAAACAAGACCGTTGAAGGCCCCATTGGCAGTAATGAGCTTCATGAAAAAAACCTGCATGCTAATCTTACGTCTATGACCAGCTCGGCTGCGAGAAAAATTGTGCAAGCAATGTTGAGTTCAGATCACGATAATTACCTGTCGCAATCAGGATCAGTACGATCAGAAAATTCCAGGGTTTACATTTTTCCAAAAGAAACATTGCCGGCGCTTGAAGTGTTGGGTAAAAATGATCTGCTTAAACTCATAATTACGAAAAATGGTGATGTTGAGCAAGAAGGTGTTATTCCGTTACATAATTATCGTCGGGCCAAGAACTGGGCATATTCAATCCAATAAATAAAGGTGCAAGCATGACGCAGCTGAGATTTTTAATTTTAATTCCATTTTTGGTTTTCGCATGTACCGCAGGTGCATTTGCGCAAGGAAACTACGCAAGTAAACACACGGTGATGTCAGACGGGCATCCGATGGTAGTGTGGGAAAAATCGGTAGATAATCCAAAAGGAATTATCTTGCTTCATCACGGGCGGACATGGAGTTCGCTTCCTGATTTTGATTTGCAAGTAGAAGGCGAAGAGCTATCATTGATGGACGGCTTTAATGACCGCGGTTATAGCGTTTGGGCAATGGATGCTCGGGGATACGGCGAAACACCACGGGATGAGAGCGGTTGGAACACACCGAATAAAGCTGCTAAGGATTTATCGGTGGTGCTGGAATGGTTGTATGAGCGGACCGGTGAAAAAGTGCATGTTTGGGGTTGGTCAATGGGATCAATGCTTAGCCAACTCGCCGCGCAGCAATATCCAGAGCGATTTGCCAGTCTTACCCTCTTTGGCTACCCAATAAGAGAGGGCGCGCAAATTATGGACGATAATAACGTTGTTGAGCCACCACGAGAAGCGACAACAGCAGAGGCGGCTGCGAGTGATTTTATTGTGCCCGGTTCAATTAGCCAAAAGGCCATTGATGAATATGTTCGTCATTCATTGCAAGCAGATCCGGTTAGAGCAGACTGGAACCAACAGCATGAATATAATCAATTTGATGCCACCAAAGTGAGCATGCCTGTGCTTTTGCTGCAAGGGGAATTTGATCCGCTTGCAGATACTGCGACCCATGCTAAGGTTTTTTCAGAATTTCCAAACGCTAATAAGCAATGGGTTGTTCTCAAAGGCGGTGATCATGCAGCATTGCTTGAAAAACCGCGTGGTCAGCTGATAGACGCGTCGATTAATTTTATCGAGTGGCTTGATAAATAAAAACTAGCCGTAAACCATAGCCAGCAAGCCGACGCCAAGTAGTACCCGGTAGATTACAAACGGTGTCATCGATGCGCGTTCAAGCCATTTGAGCAGCCCTGCAATTGCAAGAAGTGCAGCAACAAACGAAAGCACCGCGCCAAGGATTAGATCCGATCCTATTTCAATGTTTCCGGTTTCAAATAGGTCTTTTAGCTGCAGTATGGCGGCGGCCATTATGGTCGGGATGGACATTAGCATTGAAAAACGTGCGGCATCAGTACGGTTAAATCCAAGGCCCCGTGCTGCGGTCATGGTCACCCCAGAACGACTGGTGCCGGGGATTATGGCGAGCACTTGAGCAAAGCCTATGATGGCCGCATTTTTATAAGTGAGCTCTGACAAGTCTCTGTGTGATCCACATTTTGTATCGAGCCAATAAAGCAGTATTCCAAAAATAATCGACGTCCAGCCAATAACCTCTACGGTGCGCCAGACATCGGTCAGGTCGAATTTGGACGCAAGGCCGCCGAATATAACAATGGGAATAGTTGATAAAATCAGTGCAAGCATCAGGTGGCGCTCTTTTTTATCGTGGCTTTTTCTAAAGGTTATCATCTGTAGAAATGCATGAAACAGGCGGGCGACATCTTTGCGAAAATAAAGCATGACTGCTAAGAGTGTACCGACGTGGACACCCACATCCATCATAAGCCCCTGATCGTGCCACTCGGTGAGTTCCGGGACAAGGACCAAGTGTCCTGATGAGCTAATAGGTAGAAATTCGGTAATTCCCTGCACAACGGCGAGGACGATTATTTGCAGTAGGGTCACTATAGGATTCCGTTTCTTTTATATGTGAGCGCTGTTTATTCTTCTTTTGTGACATCATTATGAAGTAGCAATGCTATTCGCGCCATTCGTTTTAATGAATTCACAGAAAGAGTCGAACCGGAGATGCCGTTAATTGGCTTATCAAGCGTGTTTCTTTCGGTAATTGCCGCATCGTAATACTGCGCTCTATGCACGCGGTTCTGAATTTCATGGCCGCGGGTTTCACGGTAGATAAGTACGCTGATATCGACGATTTTATCGTTTTCGACGACCACACCCGCCGTGATCGGCATGGTACGGGCGACGCTATCAAGAACCCAAAGGGTTCTAGCGTCTTTGCGCCAGTAGCGGTAGCGGACGGGAGTGCTGTCAGCGCCATTTATCACTTGATTTATGTCATCACGCAGATCGCCAATAACCCAGACGGTGTATTTTTTCGGGGTATCGCCACCAAAGAAGCTTTTTACATAATCACCGGTCTTGTTGTAGACACGTTCAGCAGGTTTATATGTGCCTTGTGCATTTGCTGAAAGAGTGCAGGCAAACAGGAACGCGGTGATTATGCTCAAAAGTTTCATTTTATTCTTTCTTAGAATTGTACACCGACCCCCAAGTTGATGCGGTTATCGTCTTTTGTCTCATCGGCGTTATTATCTATTTGATAATCGGCCTTGAGCGCGATGTCTTGATGTGGCCAGTAATTTACACCAAATGATGTTTGTTTGTTGGCTGTTTCAAGACTGTTACCGGCATTATTATCAAATGAACTGTAGCGAGTAAAGACACCAATCGCTTGACCATTGCCAAATGAGTATTTGTAAGATGGCTCGATGTACCAGCCACGCTGAACATCGCGGCCAACAAGTTCGGCTTCCATACTATCTAGATTCCATTGTGCATATAGAGCGCGCAGTCCCAACTGGCTGTCTGGTGTGATTTGATGGCGGATATCGGCGTGCCCTTCAATCAGGGTGGCTGAAGTCGGCGCTGCGGTTTGCGTCAGGTCATCCTGGTACTGGATACTGGCACCAAGATTAACGCCCGCAACGGGCATCCAGGAAAGGCGACCGGTAAAGGCGGTGTTTTTCCACATGGCTTTACCGACTTTTTGGCGACCCTTGCGGATCAAAAATGCGTTACCACCTGTTGTTGGTGTTGCCAGTCCCGAATGGACCATAGCGTCATATTGAAGGTTTTCACCAAGCTTTCCGGTAAATTTAACCCCAGCTTCCCACCATGTGGCCGGAATGATGTTTTTTTCCACTGCATTTCGTTCCACACCATAAAATGTTGGCGGTTCGTGGGTTTCGTTGAGGATACCTACCGGTACAAGTTGAAGGCCAACGGAAGAGGTGGTGTTTTCGGTCAGGTCGAATTCGACGAAGGCTTGCTCCAGTTCGATTTCACCAACTTTTCCTTCACCAGCAATTGAATGTTCCACTTCAAGTTCACTGAAGAAACGCATTCTGTCATTAAATTCGTGGCCCATGAATATAACGAAGCGGTGGAAATCAATTTCGTCGGCTTCACCACCATTATAATGTAGCTCGGCATATCCACCGAGCGATGTGCTTGAAGAGGAGCCTGAACCCGTGGCATCAATGTTTTCTTCGATGGCGGCGACGGTTGCCTCAACCATCATTTCTGTTTCTTCTACTTTTTGTTTGTTCTCTGCGGCGACCTGTTCGGTGGACCCGAGCTTTCGCTCGAGAGCGGATATTTGTTCCTGCTGCTTTTTAATGATTTCCCACATTTCTGCGGCTGATGGCATTTCCTGCGCGACGGTGGATGTGGCGCCGAAGGCTAGGGTTAGGGCAAAAATTGAGCTTGCCATCTTTAATGTATTGATTTTCATCTAAGTTCCAATTTTCTCTTTCAAAATAAACTGTTTTATGTAAATAATTACTTCTTTTAAGAACGATTCTTAATATAGTTGTTATTAATAATCATTCTTAATATTAATAACAACATAAAAATGAAGTTATTTTGAATTTTTGATGGAATTTTTTAAATGATCAATAATCGTAGGCGCGTACTCAGGGTGATGGCCGTTGGTGCAGGGGCATTGATGGCGCCGCATTCACTTTGGGCAACAGGAAAATCGGTCGAATTTTTTGAATGGCATGGCAGAGCACTCGGGGCTGATACATCAATACAGCTTTATTCTTTCGACAAACAAAAAGCGCAGCAAGCGCTTGCTGGAGCTCAGGATATTATCAGTAAATATGAAGCGATGTTTAGCCTTTACGATGAAAACTCACAGACATCGAAGCTTAACAAGTTTGGAGTACTTCATAATCCATCCTCTGAATTTGTTGCACTGGTCATGCTTTCAAAAAGGTTTTCGAATATGACCAATGGCGCGTTTGATATTTCTGTGCAACCGCTTTGGGATGTTTATCAGAACCACTTTAATGGTCAAGTCACTGGCGATCTAGATGAAAAGATCACGGCTGTCCTGGAAAATATCGGGTCTGACAAAATCAGGGTGGATAACGAGAGTGTATCATTTGACCGCGATAAAATGGCCATCAGTTTTAACGGCATTGCCCAGGGTTACATCACCGATCAGGTCACTGAATTTTTGAACGAACGGGGGTTTGATAATATCCTTGTCGATATGGGTGAATACCGCGCGGGCGGTCCACAGGGTAACGGCGAGCCATGGCGAATTGGCCTGCTTGATCCGTTTGATACTGTCTCGGTCGCTGAGGTGATTGAGATGAGCAGCGGTGCGGTAGCGACTTCGGGCGGATACGGAAATCAATTTGACCCCTCGGGACGGTATCATCATCTGTTTAACCCGCAAACCGGCCTTAGCAGCAATCTTTATGCCTCTGTCACAGTGCAGGCGGATGACGCAACCACAGCCGACGCATTGTCGACGGCATTTTCAAATATGACAATGAGCAGTATCAAAAAAGTTTTGGGTAAGCAGAGCAATGTGCAGATGAGGGTAACAGATCCTGCTGGAACTATTCACGCGTTGCGGTCTTGACCTGCATAGCCTCAAGTCTGGATCAAGCGAGCTTGTACAATATATCATATCCTATTCACTAGAATACAGTCATATCACGAATGACTGCTTGCGACCCAAAGCAGACGCTCAACTAACTTTGAATTTATATCACATAGACTGGTTCAATCTTTATATACAAAATCTGTAATATGGGGAATATTCTATGATCAACCATCGACGATAATATTGATTAATATCAAGGTAATGGTTTGGTTATCTTTATTATTATAAAACCGTTCAAGAAAAACTTTATATTAATACGAACTAAAGGGATGCCTAATGTCTGAAATCTTCGGATTTGATGCGTATTCACCAGATAAAATTGCCGAACGTGTTGAGACGATTGGTGTCGCGAAGGCGCGCCTTTCATTTCTATCCACCGTGATGCTCGGTGTGCTCGCAGGGGCTTTTATAGGGCTCGGCTCTCTCTACTTTGTCCTGATCAAATCAGATGCAACGTTGGGTTTTGCTGTCGGCCAGGTGCTCGGTGGTGTTGCTTTTTCACTGGGCTTGATCCTGGTCGTTGTTGCAGGCGCAGAACTGTTCACGGGAAATAACCTGCTTACAATGGCATGGGCTGATAATAAAATATCAACTTTTGAATTATTAAGAAATTGGTCAATTGTTTGTGTTTCTAATTTTGTTGGTGCAGCCGGGCTCGCATTGTTGGTTTTCTATTCTGGGCATCATGAGATGAACAACGGTGCCATTGCAGATCTATATCTCAAGATCGCGATCACCAAAACTGACTTGCCGTTCTGGGCTGCTTTTTTTAGAGGTATGCTGTGTAACATTCTTGTTTGCATGGCCATATGGATGGCGCTTGCCGCCCGAAGCGTCGTTGGTAAAATAATGGCTATTATTTTTCCGATCTCTGCGTTCGTTGCTGCTGGTTTCGAGCACAGTATAGCCAATTTTTATTTTATACCTATGGGAATGCTAATTCAGTCTGGCGGAGACATTGGAATAGATAGTGCCATCATCACTTGGACTGGATTTTTTAACAATGTTATTCCTGTAGTAATAGGCAATCTAATTGGCGGTAGCGTATTGGTGGGCCTTGTCTATTATGTCATCTACCTACGTTCGAAGTCTGAATGAAAGTTACTTTGATTCATAATGTGTAATGGTATTTTTAAAGAATTTTAATGTTACTCTCTGGTTAAAAAACAAGCTGCAACAAATTTTGTGTCTCGCAAATATTGATCATAATCAATGTCAGATTTAGCAGCAGCGTTAGAATAACGCATGGGCAGTAAAAATATTCAAATTTTCCCGACAAAATTGGGCGAATAATTCAATTATCGTCTTAATAAAATATAGGAAGGGACGGGTCCGTTATTAGCTTTTATGTCAACGAGAAAGTGAAATCGATATGAAATACAACACTATTGTTATTGGAGGCGGGTTAGCTGGATTGGTGGCTGGGGCCACGCTTTCAAAATTTGGAAAAAAGGTGCTTTTGCTCGAACAGCATCATAAACCCGGCGGTTGCGCGACGACATTTAAACGGGATGACTTCATCATGGAGGTTGGCCTACACGAAATGGACGGTCTTGATGATTTGGATTCAAAAGTAACTTTGTTCAAATTACTGGAAGTTGACAAGAACGTTCAGTTTACGCAGGTCCCGGAACTATATCATCTCGTTTCCAAAAATCATGAACTTGTATTCCCCTATGGTACCGAACAGGTAAAAAAAGTTCTGACGAATAAATACCCTGAAGAAGAAAAAGGGATAACCCGGTATTTGAAACTTATTTCAGGGGTTAGGTTGGAGATGAGCAAATTACCTAAAAAGAAATGGAAAAAAATTCTAATTACACCATTTATGCCGCTTTTTTACCCAAACATTGTCGAAGCTTCGGGGCACAGCGTGGGTGAATGGTTTGATAAACATATTTCGAACGAACAACTGAAATTGGATCTGGCCGCACATCTCGGTTACTGGGGGGACAACCCATATACCATGTCGATGTTTTATTTCAGTATGGCCCAATCCGGCTTTATTGGCGGTGGTGGCCATTTTATCAAAGGCGGTTCACAAAAACTGTCCGACCATTTAGCATCATTTATCGAAAAAAATGGTGGCACCGTTTTACTGGGAAAAAAAGCCTCAAAAATCAATACAGAAAACAATCTTGTTACCGGTGTTACATTTGTCGATAGCTTCAACCATGATTTGGACCCTGTAACCGTGAACTGTGATAATGTTGTTGCCAACTGCGCCATTCCATTGGTTTGCGACATGCTGGAAGAACCGCATGCCAGCACATTAGAACAAAAAATAGCTCCACTTGAAAACGCTTGCTCACTTTATTGCATTTACCTTGGATTTAAGTCTGATTTGACATCTGTCGGCGTCAATCATTACTCCACTTGCATGATGGGTGACGATGTAAAATCACTCAAGGATATGCACCCAAATAATCAGGGTGATTGGTCCAATCGCAGTTTTATTTTTGTTGATTACGATAAAGTAGATGCAGGATTAGCCCCCGCCGGAAAGACTGTTGGTGCGGTTTGCACGGTCGATTATCTTAAGGATTGGAAAGATTTAAGTCCTGATGAGTATAAAGCCAAGAAAAAAATGACCGCTGAAACATTATTGCAACGCCTCGAAGACAGGTTCCCGGGCATAAAAGAAAAAATTGAGTATTACGAAGTCGCCACCCCTAAAACGATTGAGCGGTTTACCCTCAATCCGGATGGCGCCGTTTATGGCTACGCTCAGACAGCGCAACAGTCCGCTTCAGGCAGATTAAGAGACAATTTTCTTATCCGAAATTTATATTTTTCCTCCGCATGGGCATTTCCTGGCGGTGGGTTTACTGGTGCTATGCTCGGTGGATTTTTATCGGCCCTTAACATGAAAGAGGACGAAAAATGGACCAGTTGCCCAGATAACAAAATAGAGGATGAAAGAATAGTCAGTTTGCTTGGAAGAAAAGAAATTGACGCGAACACAATTGAACTCAGTTTTGAAAAACCGGCCTCATTTAACCACCAAAGCGGCAAACATTCTATTCTCGAATTAATTGACCCGAAGGTAACAGAGTTGGACTTACCCTATCGGTGGCTAAAAATCGCTTCGCCCCCGGATGAGCCGATTTTAAGATTTAGCATCCCAGCAGACAACAGTAGTTTTGATAAAAGCTGTAATCTTATGAATGTCGGTGACAAGGCAATCATATTTGGCCCTATGGGATAGTTTTGTTACGTCATTGATTTGAAAAAAAATGAAAATTACACATTATCTCTACAATGCCTTCATCGTTGAAACGGATGAAAAGAAAATCGCCATAGATCCTGGCGCTTTGTTTTTTCACTTTTTTAGGTTCACGACATTGATTCCAGAAATTGAATGGAAAAATATTACCCATATTTTTGTGACCCACGGTGATCCAGATCATTATTGGCATTTAGATAGAGTGGCTAAGGCCTCTGGTGCTCCGGTAATTTGCAATAAAACTATGGTAAGAAATGCCAAAGGTAAAAACCTTATGCTTGGCCCCCGGGAAAAAGGGCTGGTATTTACCACACCAATAGAAAAACTTCACACAATTTCAGTTGATGAAACCATCGAACTTGACGGTATGTTGGTTACAGGAATAAAAACGACGCACGGCGAGCTTATCCTTAAGTTAGGCCCTTTTTCTAAAACAGTAAAACCTGGCCCACAAGAGAGAATTGGATGGGGTGCTATTGGTTTCAAAATTCATCTTGAAGGAAAGATGGTCGTTAACCTTGGTGATACACTCCTTCACGAAAAAGAATGGGAAAAAATAAAGTATCCGGATGTGTTAATGATACCCATTGGCGGTAGGGATGCTCACAACACTATGGATGAAGATGAGGCGCTGAAAGCCGTGAGTATTATGCGCCCGAAAATGGTGATCCCTTGCCACTATAATTGTCCGGCTTTTTTTACCAATAAATATAGTCCAGCCGATGAGCAGATGTTCAAGACAGAAGTAGAAAAAATGGGGATAAAATGTGTTATCTTGCATAAAGGAGAATCAGTGTTTTTGTAAATATTTCAATTCTTCTTCTGGCGTTACTGTTTGCTGGAAAACATAATATCAAAAATAATGAAATATAGAGGCATCTAAATGAAGGCAGTTTTCTTTAACGAGTATGGTTCGCCAGATAATCTGCATCTCAAAGAAGTGGCAAAACCCATACCTGATGATGATGAGGTTCTGATTAAAGTGCAGGCGTCCTCTATCAATTCCTGGGATTGGGAATTTCTCAGCGGCACGCCTTTTATAAATCGCCTTATGTTTGGATTATTCAAACCAAAGGCCGGGAAACAAATACTCGGCGCGGATGTGGCGGGGACAGTTGAAGTTGTTGGCGCAAGAGTTAAGAAATTCCACGTGGGGGATAGGGTATTTGGTGATCTCTGGGATCAGTGGGGTGGGTTTGCAGAATTTGCTTGCGCCAAGGAAACAGCCTTGGAATTGATGCCAAAGAATTCATCCTTTGAAGAAGCTGCCGCTGTACCTCAGGCAGGCGTATTGGCTTTGCAAGGCTTTCTCAAAGCGGAAAAACTGGAGCCGGGAGCGAAGGTATTGATCAATGGTGCCGGTGGCGGTGTTGGTACTTTTGCCATACAGCTTGTGAAACTTTCGGGTGCAGAAGTAACGGGCGTTGATGCACGGCATAAACTGGATATCGTTCGTTCGGTCGGCGCAGATCATGTGGTAGATTACCAGCAAGTTGATTATACAAACACCGGTGAACAATATGATTTGATCATTGATTGCCAGAGTGACCGTTCTATCTCTGACTATAAGCGTGCATTAAGACCTCATGGAACCTACGCAATGATCGGTGGATCAAGTGTCCTGCCTAAAATGCTTCAAAGCGTTTGTTCCAGATTTACTGGCGAAACTAGGAAGTTTTTTGTTGTAATGGACGGACCGAACAAGGGATTGGATTATTTAAGGGAGCTTATTGAAAATCGCAGGATCGTACCTGTTATCGATAAGACCTTTCAATTGTGTGATGTACCCAAAGCAATGCGTTATTTTGAACAGGGCCTTCATAAAGGGAAAATAGTAATTTCTATGGAAAATAAAAGGACCCAAGAATGAAAGCAATCAGTTTCACTCAATACGGATCACCAGATGTCCTTAAGTTGAAAGAAATTCGAAAACCAGTCCCCAATAACGACGAAGTGTTGATAAAAGTGTACGCAACAACCGTGAACAGGACAGATTGTGCCACCGTTCGGGCGATACCGTTTTTTATGAGATTAGCGACCGGATTGTTCAAGCCGAAAAAGCAAATTACAGGCACTGAATATGCTGGCGTGGTGGAAGCGGTTGGTCACGTGTAAGCGGCGGTGACAAACTAGTCCACTGAAGCGGCGATAT
>TARA_R110002096_G_scaffold165768_2_pt1 | contig 64388 bp, 60 predicted proteins | sample TARA_R110002096 | Tara Oceans TARA_R110002096 (sample SAMEA4397295) | marine metagenome | biome: Polar Biome; feature: [DCM] deep chlorophyll maximum layer (ENVO:01000326); material: water (ENVO:00002006), including particulate matter (ENVO:01000060) such as... | depth 35 m
AAGTTGTGCAAAAAATGAAGGACATCCGCAGCCTGGGCTGCTCCTTCTCGCTGGACGATTTTGGAACGGGCTACTCCTCACTGTCGCGGCTGCAGCGCCTGCCCATATCTGAGGTCAAGATCGACCGGAGCTTTGTGCTGTCAGCGCCAGATGAGCCTATGGCTGCCAACATTGTTGAGATGGTCGTACGGATCGGCGAAACCATGGGAGTTCGGGTTGTTGCGGAGGGCGTGGAAACCCATGTCCATGCAGACTTTCTGGCTTCCCGCCACCCTCATGTATACCTGCAAGGCTATTTTTTCGGAGTTCCACAGCCAATTGACGTTTTTCTGGAGGCCCCGGACGTAAACGTCTTTCCGGAATGAAGAAAGCCCGTCAGAGGGGCTTGCTGGCAACCCTGCTGCCGTTTTCGTTCGGCACAGGGTCCATGGGAGCGGGCGACTACCGGTCCTTCAGATCATGCCCATCAATCTGCAGCTTCGGCCGATCAGCATCCACCTCGGCCAGCGGCGCGCACTCCCGCATGTTTTCCAGGCACCGGCGCGTCAGTGTCTGATATTCCTGGGTGCCACGCTGCTTCCAACTAACTTCTTTGTCGCTCAGCTCGCGCAGCACTTTTGCTGGCGAACCGACAATCAGTGACGCCTGCTCGCAGCTGAAGCCGCTTTTTACGAAGGCCGCGGCACCCACGATAGAACGAGCAGCAATAACAGCCTCATCCATCACCACGGCATTCATTCCCACCATGGCGTCCTCCTCTATTACGCAACCGTGTAACACAGCGCCGTGCCCTATGTGGCCGTTGCGCCGGATAATCGCGTCCCGGCCAGGGAAGGCATGCACCACGCAGGTGTCCTGCAGGTTTGCACCCTGTTCCATCACAATACGGCCAAAATCACCGCGTAAAGACGCGCAAGGCCCGATATAACAATCCGGCCCAACATGCACATCGCCAATAAGCACGGCGGTGGGGTGCACGTAAGCCGATGGGTGTACAACTGGCGTTACACCATCAATCCGGTAACAGGGCATAAAGTGCTCCTCATAACATGTTTGTTTTTTTGTATTTTAGGCTACTTTTTCTGTATCAGAACAGATAGTACACGGCTTACAAAGTGACGGGGCCCGTTATAGCGTCTTTCACCTCCATCTAAGACTAAAGGCTAAGGAAAAAAATAACCATGAAAATCATAAGTCTACAGATGTACCAATTGCCCTCATCATAACGTGATACAAAAACCTGGCTTGAGATTCTTGACCGGTATCAATTCGAACCTATACTCTTTCCAGAAATCAATAAGGTGGAACACCACCCTGTGGAAGTCGCCTTGATAACCATCAGGCCTTACCGCCAAACCCTTAGAACAACGCAATGCCGGAACCGCCATGCCACAAATACTGCTCCCGGAAGGGTCGGATCAGGGCGGTTGTCTGTCTGATTAAAACACCCACCCGATGCGACCAGACCGGGTTTCACTGCGATAACAAGGATTTTTCCATGACCGAGCAGAGTGTGCTTCTCGATATCGACCAGGGAATTGCCAAAGTCACCCTGAACCGCCCCAAGAGCCTCAACAGCTTTAACGTTGAGATGCATGAGCAGATGCGCGCCGCACTGAAGACCATCCGCAACGATCACACCGTACGGGTCATGCTGCTTACCGGTAATGGCCGCGGTTTCTGTGCGGGCCAGGATCTCTCGGATCGCAACGTAAATCCGGGCGCCGAGGCTCCGGATCTTGGGTACTCTATTGAGACATACTACAACCCGATGCTGCAGGCGATTCGGGATCTTCCCATGCCGGTTATCTGCGCCGTTAATGGCGTTGCCGCCGGCGCCGGCGCGAACATTGCGCTCGCCTGCGACATCACGTTGGCAGCTCGCTCAGCAAACTTTGTACAGGCTTTTTGTAAAATCGGCCTTATCCCGGACTCGGGTGGCACCTGGACCCTGCCGCGCTCAGTCGGAATGGCCCGGGCCAAAGGCCTGGCTATGCTGGGTGACAAGCTCAGTGCTGAAAAAGCGGAACAGTGGGGCATGATCTGGCAGTGCGTAGAGGACGACGCACTGGAGGATGAAGCGATGAAACTGGCCCGCCATTTCGCTACCCAGCCCACCAAAGGCCTGGCGATGATCAAGCGGGCTCTGCACGCCAGCGCCGACAACAGTTTTGAAGAGCAGGTGTTGGTAGAGCGGGATCTTCAGCGGCAGGCTGGCCGCACTGACGACTACCGTGAAGGCGTTGCCGCTTTCATGGAGAAGCGCGCACCCGAATTCAAGGGGAACTGAGCATGCAAGCACTTGCCACCGATACACCCGTTGCCGTCATCGGTGCTGGCGCCATGGGTTCCGGCATTGCTCAGGTCGCGGCACAAGCAGGCCACCGGGTATTTCTGCACGACCAGCGCGAGGGTGCTGCCGAGGCAGGCCGCGAAGGTATCGCAAAACAGCTGCAACGCCGGGTTGATAAAGGAAAGATGGAGCAGTCTGCGCTGGACGCCCTTCTGGATCGCATCAAGCCGATCAAAGAGCTCAGTGAGCTTGCGGAAGCCGGCCTGGTGATCGAAGCCATCGTTGAAGACCTCGACATCAAGCGTAGCTTACTGACCAACCTTGAAGACATGTGTGGTGAAAAAGCCATTCTGGCCACAAACACTTCGTCCATATCCGTGACGGCATTGGGCGCAAACATGAAGCACCCGGCGCGCCTGGTCGGCATGCACTTCTTTAACCCGGCGCCACTGATGGCTCTGGTTGAGGTGATCAAGGGTTTAGCCACCAGCGATGAGGTTGCTCAATGCGTCTATGCCACTGCCGCGCAATGGGGCAAAAAACCCGTAACGGCAACCTCTACACCGGGGTTCATCGTTAACCGGGTAGCCCGACCTTTTTATGCCGAAAGCCTGCGCCTGCTACAGGAACAAGCAGCAGATAGCGCAACACTGGACGCCATCGTGCGCGAAGCCGGGGGCTTTCGTATGGGGCCTTTCGAACTGACGGACCTTATCGGCCACGACGTGAACTACGCGGTTACTTCCTCGGTTTTCAATTCCTACTATCAGGACACTCGTTTTCTGCCCTCCCTGGTGCAGAAAGAGCTGGTTGAAGCTGGCCGTTTGGGTCGCAAGAGCGGACAGGGCTTTTACAGCTACGCTGAAGGTGCGCAAAAACCGGAACCTGCAACAGCCGTATCGGCCAGCAGCGATGCAGACACTCTCATTGTCGAAGGTAACCCCGGCCCACTAGCCGCACTGGTCGCGCGCCTGAGCGAAAGCGGTCTCAAGATCATCGAGCGGGACGGCCCGGGCCGCCTGCAATTTGGTGAAGCTGCACTGGCGCTGACCGATGGCCGCATGGCGACTGAACGCGCCGCTGCAGAAGCCTGCAACAATCTGGTTCTGCTGGATCTGGCGTTCGATTATGCCAAAGCCAGCCGCCTCGCAATCGCCGCAGCCGATCAGGCGTCATCACAGGCTATTAATGACGCCTGCGCCCTGTTGCAGAAAGCCGGCATTGCTGTAAGTCAAGTCGCAGACCGCCCGGGGCTGGTGATCATGCGCACTGTGGCTACGCTTGTTAATGAGGCCGCAGACGCATTTTTGCACGGCGTAGCGTCTGTCAGCGATATCGACCTCGCCATGAAAGCCGGCCTCAATTATCCCGAAGGCCCGCTGCGCTGGAGCGATAACCTCGGTTGCAGCCTGGTGCACAGGGTACTGACACACATTCAGCAAAGTTACGGCGAAGACCGCTACCGGCCAGCCTTGCTGCTGCGAAAAAACCGATTCGCTGAAAAGGGATTCTACTCATGAGCAACGAACACCACGCACCCGATGCGCAAAAACTGGCACAGGACTGCGCCGAATCCATGTACGACCGGGACCTGGCCAGTCGCGACCTTGGCATGAAGATTACCCACGTAGCCCCGGGCAAAGCCACGGTTACAATGCCGGTCACCAGCACCATGATTCAGGGCCACGGCTCCTGCCATGGTGGCTATCTGTTTACCCTGGCTGATTCGGCCTTTGCCTTTGCCTGCAACAGTTACAATAAAGCGACGGTGGCATCCGGTTGCTCCATTGAGTACATGCTTGGAGCCCGTGAAGGCGATCTACTCACAGCCAACGCGGTTGAGCAGTCCCGTGGCAACCGCACCGGTGTATACGACATTACTGTCACCAACCAGAACGGCCATGTAATAGCCCTGTTTCGCGGCAAATCCTACCAGGTACGCGGCGAAGTCATCCAGTCGGAGAATGATCAATGAGTAACGAAAAACGCCTACAAGATGCCTACATAGTAGATGCTGTACGTACACCGGTTGGCCGTTACGGCGGCGCCCTTGCAACCGTGCGCGCTGACGACCTGGGTGCCATTCCCATGAAGGCACTGAAAGAACGCCACAGCGAACTGGACTGGTCTGCTATCGACGACGTGCTGTACGGCTGCGCCAACCAGGCCGGCGAAGACAACCGCGACGTAGCTCGTATGTCATTGCTGCTGGCAGGTTTGCCGATTGATGTACCGGGCGCCACCATCAACCGCCTGTGCGGTTCCGGTATGGACGCCATCGGCAGCGCTGCCCGCGCATTGCGTACGGGTGAAGCCGGACTGATGCTGGCGGGTGGAGTGGAATCCATGTCACGCGCACCTTTCGTGATGGGCAAGGCCGATTCCGCTTTCAGTCGTAAAGCCGAAATGTTCGACACCACCATCGGCTGGCGCTTCGTTAATCCGTTGCTGAAAAAGCAGTACGGCATTGATTCAATGCCCGAGACAGCCGAGAACGTCGCCGCTGACTTCGGTATTTCCCGTGAAGATCAGGATGCTTTCGCCTTGCGCAGCCAGCAGCGCACCGCTGCAGCCCAGAAAGCAGGCCGCTTTGATAATGAAATCGTGCCGGTAAGCGTGCCCCGCCGCAAGCAGGATCCGCTCGTTATTGATACCGATGAACACCCCCGGGAAACCAGCCTGGAAAAGCTTGCGAGCTTGGGAACACCCTTCCGTGAAAACGGCAGCGTGACCGCAGGCAACGCGTCCGGCGTAAACGACGGCGCCTGCGCTCTGTTGCTGGCCAGCGGCGATGCCCTGAAGCAACACAACCTCAAACCCCGCGCCCGGGTTGTCGCCATGGCCACAACCGGTGTTGAACCACGCATTATGGGCATGGGCCCCGCGCCAGCTACCCGCAAGGTACTCAAGACCGCGGGTCTTGAGCTGGCCGATATGGACGTGATCGAGCTTAACGAAGCCTTCGCCGCTCAGGCATTGGCCGTGCTGCGTGATCTGGGCCTGCCGGATGATGCCGAACACGTAAACCCTAACGGTGGCGCTATTGCTTTGGGCCACCCCTTGGGCATGAGCGGAGCACGCCTTGTGACCACGGCTTTGAATGAACTGGAGCGCCGTCATCAGCAGGGCCAAAGTGCCCGTTATGCCCTGTGCACCATGTGCATCGGCGTAGGCCAGGGCATTGCGCTGATTATCGAGCGCGTCGACAGCGCCGAGTGATTGGAGAGTGATTAGAGAGTGATTGAACCGGCCCGGGCAATCCCGGGCCGGTAACACGAACAAAAACTTGCCTGGCTGCAAACCGGAGCAACAAGAACAAGACAGGAAGCGATCATGAATCTACCCATGCATAAACTCGGAAAACTGGACCGGATGGAAACGGCCAGCGTGGACGAACTGCGCCATGAGCAGCTGCAACGCCTGCGCTGGAGCGTTTGGCATGCCTATACCAATGTGCCGCATTACCGCAAAGCGTTTGACGCCATTGGCCTGAAGCCGATGGACATCAACAGCCTGGAAGACATCGCCAGGATTCCGTTTACCGGAAAAGACGACCTGCGGGAAAACTACCCGTTTAACATGTTCGCAGTCCCCATGAAAAAAGTCGTCCGGGTACACGCCTCCAGCGGCACCACCGGCAAACCCACCGTCGTGGGCTACACCCAAAGTGACATTGAAACCTGGGCTGACATAGTCGCCCGCTCCATCCGTGCCGGCGGTGGTAGCGCCGGGGACAAGATTCATATTGCCTATGGTTATGGCCTGTTCACCGGCGGCCTTGGTGCCCACTACGGTGCCGAGCGCCTCGGCTGTACTGTTATTCCCATGTCGGGCGGCCAGACCGAGAAACAGGTTCAGCTGATCAAGGATTTTGAGCCCGACATCATCATGGTCACGCCCTCCTATATGCTGAACATTGCGGATGAAATAGACCGCCAGGGCATTGACCCCAAGAAGCTGCCGCTGCGTCTGGGCATTTTCGGAGCCGAGCCCTGGACCAACGAAATGCGCACAGAACTGGAAGATCGTCTCGACATCCAGGCGCTGGACATCTACGGCCTCTCCGAGGTGATGGGTCCGGGCGTTGGCATGGAGTGCCTGGAAACCAAAGATGGCCCGACCATCTGGGAAGACCACTTTTATCCGGAAATCATCAACCCGGAAACCGGTGAAGTGCTTCCCGACGGCGAATACGGCGAACTGGTGTTCACCTCACTCACAAAAGTCGCCATGCCGGTACTGCGTTACCGCACACGCGACCTTACCCGCCTGCTGCCAGGCACGGCCCGCCCGATGCGCCGTATCGATAAAATCACCGGTCGCAGCGACGACATGCTCATTATCCGTGGGGTAAACGTATTCCCTACACAGATTGAAGAACAGGTGCTCAAGTGTCGCGCCCTCGCACCTCACTACGAAATCGAGGTGTACAAGAAAGGCAACCTGGATTGCGTGGATGTCCGGGTTGAGCTGAAAGCGGACGCAAAAGGAGCGGACATCAAAGAAAACACTGCCAAAGAGCTGGCACACCACATCAAGTCCTACATCGGCATCAGCACCAAAATACAGGTGCAGGATGCGGGAACCATGAGCCGGTCTGAGGGCAAGGCCAAGCGGGTATTTGACCGTCGCAAGGATTGATTCCTGTAGCCCGGGCAAACAACCACAACGCCCGGTCATTTATTTTTTCTTCACGTTTATGAAAATCAAAAGCAATCATTAATAGAAAATTTTTAGTTGTTTATTTTCAATCAGTTAAAGATGATACAAAAGTCTTACAAGACAAACATGATACAGAATACTTCTCCTTGATATTTATTCAGTATCATATAGTATGAAGTCATAGCTCGTGATTCGTCACGGTGCACTGCCGTTCACGGAACGCAGACAACAACAAGTCAGATTCGGAGAGAGTTATGTACGCACAGATGGTTGATACCGGTACAAAGCGCCTCAAGACCCTGGAAGAGATGTCTCCCGAGGAAAGGGACTTCCAGGAAAAGGTAGACGCTGAAACCAAGATTGAAGCCAAGAACTGGATGCCCGACGGCTATCGTAAAACGTTGATCCGCCAGATCTCCCAGCACGCCCACTCGGAAATCGTCGGCATGCTGCCGGAAGGCAACTGGGTAACCCGCGCACCTACGCTCAAGCGCAAGCTGCAGCTGATGGCCAAGATTCAGGACGAAGCCGGCCACGGCCTGTACCTGTACAGCGCCATGGAAACTCTGGGCGCTGATCGCGATGAAGAAATCCAGAAGCTGCATGATGGCAAAGCCAAGTACTCAAGCATCTTTAACTACCCGACTTTGAACTGGTCCGACATGGGCGCAGTGGGCTGGCTGGTTGATGGCGCGGCCATCGTAAACCAGGTGGTGTTGCAGCGTACGTCTTATGGCCCCTATTCCCGTGCCATGGTGCGCATCTGTAAGGAAGAGAGCTTCCACCAACGTCAGGGTTACCAGATTCTGCTGGATATGATGCGTGAAGGCACGCAAGAGCAGAAGGACATGGTGCAGGACTCCATCAACCGTCTGTGGTGGCCGGCACTGATGATGTTTGGCCCGCACGACGACGAATCCCCCAACTCCCAGCAATCGATGGTCTGGAAGATCAAGCGCAAGAGTAACGACGAACTGCGCCAGATGTTTATTGACCAAACCATTCCACAGCTCGAATTCCTCGGCTGCACGGTGCCTGACCCGGATTTGAAATGGAACGAAGAGCGGGGTCACTACGATTTCGGCGACATCGACTGGAAAGAGTTCTACGACGTGCTCAAGGGCGATGGTCCCTGCAACCATGAACGGATTTCCACTCGCCGCAAAGCAATTGATGAGGGTGCTTGGGTACGGGAAGCCGCCGTTGCCTACGCCGCAAAACAAAAACAGCGCGCAGCCAAAGCCGCGTAAACAGGAGAAATGACAATGTCTGAATGGCGCCTTTACGAAGTTTTCGTACGCAGCAAGCACGGCCTTAACCACAAGCACGTGGGTAGCGTACACGCTGCCGACAATGAGATGGCCATGGAAAACGCCCGCGAGCTGTACACCCGTCGTAACGAAGGGGTAAGCATCTGGGTGGTTCCGTCTGAAACCATCACAGCTTCCGCATCGGACGAGAAAGAAATTTTGTTCGATCCATCTGAAGACAAGGTTTACCGGCACGCTTCCTTCTACAAGCTGCCTGACGAAGTCGGGCACATGTAAGGAGCGACCCATGACACAGCAACAAGTTTTACAGGAATACCTGCTCCGCCTGGCGGACTCCGACATGATTCTGGGCCAGCGTCTCAGCGAATTGACGGGCAAGGCCCCGGCGGTTGAAGAAGAACTGGCAGTGATGAATGTGGCGCTCGACCTGGTGGGCCAGGCCCGCAACTGGTACGAGTACGCCGCTGAACTGATCGACGACGGCCGCGACGCCGACAAACTGGTCTTTCTGCGGGATGCCCACGACTATCGCAACCTGCTGATGGTGGAGCAGCCGAATGACGACTACGCCGTCACCATAGCTCGCCAGTTTTTCTTCGATGTGTGGCATTACTTCACAATGAAAAGCCTGGTGAACGCCAGCGATGAGCGTGTTGCCAACATTGCAGCCAAGGCCGTCAAAGAAGCTACCTATCACCTGCGCCGCTCGTCTGAGTGGGTAAAGCGCATGGGCGACGGCACCGAAGAAAGCCACCGCCGCATTCAGGATGCCTTCAACCTGCTATGGCGCTTCACCGGTGAGCTGGTAACTCCGGATGAAATCGACCAGGCCATGTTCGAGGCGGGCATTGGCCCTGATCCTGAGCAACTGAAGCAGGACTGGTTCGGCATGGTGCGCGAAGTCGCAGCACAAGCCACCCTGACAACCGGCGAGGAAGACGCCTGGATGTACATGGGCGGCAAGCGCGGCGAGCACACCGAGCACCTGGGGCACATCCTGGCCGTGATGCAGTTCCTGCCTCGCGCCTACCCGGATGCGACGACCTGGTAAGCCGGTCTGATTGATAAAGGGAGTACTTCCGGTGAATGAACGCGAGCCATCGTCTGTAGACGTACTGATTGCCAGCGACAGAGTGCCGGCCAACGCCCACCCGGAACTGCTGACAGAAGACGCCATCTGGGCCTTGCTGGATAATGTCAAAGATCCGGAAGTACCTGCGGTCAGCGTAGTGGAGCTAGGTATCGTTCGCAGCCTGAGCTGGGATGGCAAACACCTGAGCGTGGATGTAACACCCACCTACTCCGGCTGCCCCGCAACCGAGCTGATTGAAGAGCTGATCGAGGAAGCCCTGCGCGCAGCCGGCATTCGCGACCCGCAGATCAATCGCGTGTTAACGCCGGCCTGGACCACAGACTGGATAACCGAGGAAGGCCAGGAAAAACTCCGGGCTTTTGGCATAGCACCGCCCCAGGGCAGTGCCAGCAAAATGAGCCTTCTGGGCGCCGATGAAGTGATTGCTTGCCCACTGTGCGGCAGCAAGAACAGCGAGCGCATCAGCGAGTTTGGCTCTACTGCCTGCAAGGCGCTTTATCGCTGCCTTGATTGCCGTGAACCCTTCGACTACTTCAAATGCATATAGAGCCGATACGATCATGAATAAATTCTACTCACTGGCCCTCAAAGAGGTCAGACCGGAAACAAGAAACGCCGTATCCCTGTGCTTTGATCTGCCCGATGACATGGCGGATAAGTTCAAGTACAAGCAGGGTCAGCACCTTGTGGTGCGGACCAAAGTGGGCGGCGAAGAAGTACGCCGCACCTACTCCATTTGCTCAAGCGTAAATGATCAAGAGCTGCGCATTGCCATCAAGCGTGTACCCGGTGGCGTATTCTCCAGCTTTGCCAACGAGCAACTGAAGCCAGGTTCCACGCTGGACGTCATGCCGCCACAAGGCCACTTCTCCATTGATCTGGACCCGGAGCGTGAAGGCAACTACCTGGCAGTCGCTGCGGGCAGTGGCATCACGCCGATCCTGTCCATCATAAAGACGACACTGGAAACCGAGCCCAAGAGCCATTTCACTTTGTTCTATGGCAACAAGGGCACCAGCAGCACCATGTTCCGGGATCAGCTGCAGGATCTTAAAAACGAATACATGACCCGCTTCAACCTGGTGTACATCTTCACCCGGGAAGAACAGGACATAGACCTGTACAACGGTCGCATCGATGGCAATAAGTGTGATCAGTTGTTTGATCACTGGATTGACGCCAAAAACCTGACCGGTGCGTTCCTTTGTGGCCCCCAGATGCTGACCGAAACCGTGCAGGACTCGCTTGAACGTCACGGCCTCGACAAGTCAAAAGTTCACTACGAACTCTTTACCCCTGCCGGCGGCGTGCCTCAGGCTCGCAAAGACCGGTCTGAAACCAGAATCGATCCGAAAGCGGTCAGCGTTGTAACGGTTAAAGCAGATGGCCGCTCACTGACCTTCGACCTTGTACGCGACACCAAGAGCATCCTCGATGCCGGTAACGCCGAAGGTGCCGATCTGCCTTATTCCTGCAAAGCCGGCGTGTGCTCCACCTGTCGTGCCAAGGTAGTGGAAGGCGAAGTGGAGATGGATCAAAACTTTGCCCTGGAAGACTACGAAGTGGAAGCAGGCTACGTGTTGTCGTGCCAATGCTACCCCGTCAGTGACAAGGTCACTCTCGACTACGACGAATAGTAATTCTGGAGTTTTTGTAAATGTCAGTTCTTAAAAGCTTTATTGCCGGTGAATGGGTGGGTGAGCAACAAGCCAAAGCCCTGCCCAGCGCTATCAACGGCGAGATTGTCGCGCACACGCATGACGATACCCTGGACTTTAAAAAGGCCGTTGAATACGGCCGCAAGGTCGGCGGGAAAAACCTGTTGGCCATGGATTTTCAGGAGCGCGCCCTGGCCCTCAAAACCATGGCGATGTACCTGCAGGAGCACAAAAAAGAGCTCTATGCCCTCTCAATGCATACCGGTTCCAGCAAAGCGGATAACGGTATTGATATCGATGGTGGCTTCGGCACGCTGTTTTCCTACGCCAGCATGGGCCGCCGTGAGCTGCCGTCAGGCAACGTGGTACACGAAGGCCCGGTAACGCCACTGGGCAAAAACAATCACTTTGCCGGCACCCACATTATGGTGCCCCGTGGCGGTGTAGCTGTACATATCGACGCCTACAACTTCCCGGTGTGGGGCATGCTGGAAAAGTTTGCGCCCACATTCCTGGCGGGCATGCCCTCCATTGTGAAGCCTGCGACGTCCACCTGCTACGTAACCGAACTGGCCGTGCGCCTGATGCACGAATCCGGCGCTCTGCCGGAAGGCAGCCTGCAGTTGATCATTGGCAGCACCGGCGATCTGTTCGAGCACCTGGAAGAGCAGGACGTCGTGACCTTCACAGGTTCTGCCAAAACCGCTCGCATGTTGCGTGTTCACCCCAACATCATCAATCGCTCCATTCCGTTCAACGCCGAAGCTGACTCACTGAACAGTGCACTCCTGGCTCCGGATGTAACACCGGAACACGAAGAGTTTGATCTGTTCGTGCGGGAAGTCGGCCGCGAAATGGTGGCAAAAGCCGGTCAAAAGTGTACCGCGATCCGCAGGATCATGGTGCCTCAGGAACAGGTGCAGGCGGTTTGTGACAAACTCAAAGAGCGGTTGTCGAAAATCACCACAGGCGATCCCTCAGTCGAAGGCGTGCGCATGGGCGCCCTGGCTTCTATCGATCAACTGGAAGATGTCAAAGCCAACATCCAGGAACTGCTGAAGACCAGCGAACTGGTTTTGGGCGGCGACGGCAGCTTCAAGCCAACGGGTGAAGGCACCGAAAAAGGCGCGTTCATAGAACCGCACCTGCTGCTGTGCCGTAACCCGGAGAACGGCTGTGGCGCTCACGACATTGAAGCCTTCGGTCCCGTGGCCACGATTATCCCCTACGACACCCTGGATGAAGCGGTTGAGCTGGTCGCCAAGGGCCGCGGCTCGCTGGTTACAACGGTAACCACCCGCGACCCGATCACCATTGCCAAACTGGCTCCGGCGCTGGCTGCCTATCATGGCCGTTTGCACCTACTGGATGCAGAAGCTGCAAAAGAATCCACAGGCCACGGATCTCCCCTACCGATGCTCAAACACGGTGGCCCGGGGCGCGCTGGAGGTGGTGAAGAGCTCGGTGGCATCCGCGCCGTGTATCACTACCTGCAACGCACAGCTATTCAGGGCTCGCCCACCATGCTGGCCGCGGTCACCGGCGAATACATTCGTGGTGCCAAGGTTATCGAGAACGAGATACACCCGTTCCGTTATCACTTTGAAGACCTGCAGATTAACCAGTCACTGCTGACACACCGGCGCACGGTTACTGAAGCAGATCTGGTGAACTTCGGCTGCCTGTCTGGCGATCATTTCTACATGCATTTTGATGAGATTGCCGCCCGCAACAGCCAGTTCGGTAAGCGCATCGCACACGGCTACTTCGTGCTGTCTGCGGCCGCCGGCATGTTCGTTGATCCCGGCGAAGGCCCGGTACTGGCGAACTACGGTCTGGACACGCTGCGCTTCATTGAGCCGGTCGCGCCGGGCGATACCATTCGCGCCCGCCTGACCTGCAAGCGCAAGATAGATCAGGGACGCACATCACCGGATGGCCATCCGCAAGGCGTGGTTGTGTGGGATGTTCAGGTGACCAATCAGAACGACGAGCTGGTTGCCAGCTACGATATTCTGACGTTGGTCGCCAAAAAAGAAGGCGCTAAAGAGCCGGAGTAATTCTTCCGGCCATAAAAAACCGCCAGCAGCCTCAGGCTCTGGCGTTTTTTTTGTACCGGGCTCGTACAGAGAAAAAAATGTGTTGGACTACTCTTTGCTCCAGCCCGCCATAATGACGATAGATCTCAGGCAATACCCAACGGCACGATCAGCACCGGACGCTTAGAGTGAGTCAATGTCTTGGTCGCGGTAGAGCCCATCAGTGCCTGCCCTAGCGCACTGTGCTTGCGGGTTCCCATAACAATCACATCCGCGTTCATCTCGTCGCCGACTTCGAGGATTTTACGCCAAGGCGTGCCTTCTTCGATGCGCGCTTCAATGTTCTTCAGGCTTAACACTTCGTGCTCTTCCAGCTCTTCCGCGCAGAAGCGCTCTATCCGCCCGCGAATCTTGACGCTCAAGGCCGCAATACCCTTGTGCAGCATGTCGTCGAGTTCGTCTTTTTCCATCATGTTACTCAGCAAGCTGCGTGTGGTACCCGTCAAAGACTCAATCACATGCAGATAGGTAATCTGGGCCTCAGAGTAATGACCACACAGGCTGACCGCTGCACGGAATGCCGGACGTGAACCTTTATCAAGATCGGAGACGTATAAAATCTTTTTGACATCATGATACATAGTTCTTTTCCTCTACCCACACGCCAGCAAGGCTGCACCGCCTAGTGGTACAGCAGCTCCGGCAGAAACAGCGCAATCTGAGCAAAAAACACAATCAGCGCCAAACGCACAATATCGGCGCACCAAAACGGAGTGACGCCCTTGAAGATAGTACCCGTTTTAACATCCCTCAATACGGCACTTAGCACAAAGACATTCATACCTACCGGCGGTGTAATCAGACTGATCTCAGTCACAACAACTACAACTATGCCGAACCACACCAGATCAAAGCCCATGCTCGCCACCAGCGGGTAAAATACCGGCACTGTCAACAGCATCATCGAAAGGCTTTCAAATACCATTCCAAGCACAATGTAGATACCCAAAATTGCCAGAATCACGACAATCGGAGCCACATCCAGCGCCGTCACAAACTCCAGCAGCATGCCCGGCAGCCCGGCGCGATTAATGAAGTCCGAGAAAATCAACGCCCCGATCACCACGGCAAACAGCATCGCAGAAGTACGCGCTGTATCCGCCAGTACTTCGAAGAGCGTTGGCAAGGAGAGGCTGCGCCGGGCAAGGGCAATCAGAAAAGCGCCACCTGCACCGATGCCCGCCGCTTCCGTCGGCGTGAAGATACCCAAGTAAATACCACCCATCACAACGGTGAACAACAGCAATACGCCCCAAACTCCTTTCAGCGCGCGCAAACGTTCCGGCCATTCAGCTTTCTCGCCCGCAGGGCCGGCGCTGGGATCACGCCAGACCACATAACGTACCGCCATCATATACATCAGAATGCCGAGGATGCCCGGAATGAAACCGGCGGCGAACAGTTCACGAATCGAGGATTCGGTTAGCAGACCGTAAATTATCAGAATCACGCTCGGCGGAATCAAGATACCCAAGGTGCCGCCAGCAGCGATGGAGGCGGTGGCCAACGAGTCGGCATAGCCGTATTTGCGCATCGGTGGCATGGCCACCTTGCCCATGGTCGCAGAGGTAGCAAGACTCGAACCACAGATTGCGGAAAACCCACCACAGGCGACTACCGTTGCCATGGACAATCCGCCTTTTCGATGGCCGAGAAAGGCATTGGACACATGGTAAAGCTCCTGGGCCAGGCCCGAGCGTGTCACCAGGTTACCCATCAGCACGAACAACGGAATCACCGACAGGCTATAGTTCTGGACCGTATCAATCACTCGGTTGGACGCCATCGACAGGGCACCCCGCCAGCGGAACTCCATGACATTGGTCAGATCCAGCCCCATCAGATAGGCGAAACCAAAGAAGCCGACCAGGCCCATGGCAAAGGCAATTGGCACCCTCAGAACCAGGATGAGAAAAAGGAGAACGGCAAAGCCGATCAGTACAACTGACATAGTGAGTTACCTGTATCCGGCGAGTTAGTGTTTATCCTGGAACAGGATGCGGTAGACGCCGAGTGTGATCATGCCGAAGGCTGTCAGCCAACTCATAATAGCGATGTACTCCGTGATGTAACCACTCGGCAGGCCGAGAAATTCCGTCACAACACCTCGCCGGATCGACCTCTCCCCAAGCTCAAAGATCCGTAACGCAAGGAAGTACATTGAAGAGGAGATAATCAGGGCCGAAACCAGTCCGAAAACCTTCAACACCTTTAGCCCCAGCACATTATCAAGCAAATCCACCACGATATGGCCACCACGCCAGGTAATCAACGGCATCGCCGCGAATACCATCAGGGCAAGGCCGAGTCGGGTGAGCTCAGTAGCCCCGGGAACGGGACTGTTGAAGAGATACCGGCCGGCAACGTCCAGGCAAGTAGTTAACATAAGCAGGAAGAGAACTGTCGCTGCTACAAGCTCCAGAAGGAAAGCCAGCCACTTGGCTGGCCCCTCTTCTCTATAATGCTTGTTAACCCATGTAGCGAGAGACATGCGATTACTCCCCCCGGTGCTCACGCTCATACTCTCGAGCAACGGTCCGCAGTTCTTTGAGCGCCTGTTTGGCATCCGGTGCACGATCAGACACGCTCTGGATCCACTCTTCGTCCATGCCCTGAATCAGCTTCTGGAAGTCCTGCGCCATCTGATCCCCTTCCGTGACCCGGATGATGTTAACGCCGGCTTCCTGAGCGGCTTTCAGGCCCTCGTCATCAATAGCATCCCAAGCGCGTCCGGCAAGGGCGGAGAGTTTTTCACCCGACACGCTCATGATCGCCTCGCGATCCTTGGGGTCCAACTTCTCCAGGAAGTATGGATCGATGAACATGGAAAAACTGCCGAGGTACATGCCGCCGGGGAGCACGGTGACGTTGGGCGCCACTTCCTTGAGGCGCAGGGTCTTCTGCTCACCCATGGGGAGGAAGGCACCATCGATCACTCCCTGTTGCATCATTTGATAAACTTCCGGGGCTGGCGCTGAAACCGGAGTCACGCCCATTCGCTGACCAAGCTCGGACTGGACGCCACCACCGATACGAATCTTCTTGCCCTTTATCTGATCGAAAGAGGTGATTGGATCAACAGAATGGATATAGCCCGGGCCATGGGTAAACATTCCAATCAGGGTCAAACCTTCAAACTCGCCGGAGTCCATGAAGTACTTGTTGTACACCTGCCAAAGTGCGACGGATGCCGCCTCGGCGCCTACACCCAGGCCCGGCAATTCCACAATCTGGGGCAACTGAAAACGGCCCGGAACATAACCGTGATAACTGAACCCGGCGTTGACGACACCGTCCTCAACGAGCTGGAACATGGTTTTCGGGTGGCCCAGATCGTGTTCGACTTCAACGTTGACCCGTCCCTCCGTTGCCTCTTCGACCCACTTGGCCCACGTCGGCCAGACAATGGCGTTCTGTGGGTTAGTGGGCGGTAGCCAGGTCCCCACGTGCAACGTTGTGGCGGCGAAAGCGCCGCTGGATATCGTCAGCCCCAATGAAAGGATGGCGGCTTTGGTAAAGAGCTTTGTTTTTATCATAACGGCCTAACTCCTGATTGCTTTGTAGTTATTACTTGCGTTACCGCGGCCCGGGAACGGGAAGACCCGCGTACCTTTCTGACGCTGCCACTACAGATCTTGCAGCGCCCACCCGTGCCTCCTTCCGTCAGGTATTTGAGAACAGGGGATGAATGTTGTTTTTGTTGAACTTCAACACCGGATCCAGCTCCGTCATCTCGAAAGAGATCTGTACATAGCTTTCATCTGTGATCGGCTGCATCCAGTTACACAGGATTTTGAAAACCTGCTCAGCAACGGCCTGTTTGAGTGCCATATCACGACCATGCCCGATCTTCAGATTCAGATTCAGGAAAGCAAAACCATCACGACCATCGGCTACCCGGAAGTCATTGCAGCAGATCGCGCGGCTGCGCACCCCCCCCAGCGGAAAGGCACCCGTTGATACCAAGTACTCGTGCAAGCTTTTGAATAAGGACTGAAAATCCAGACGATCATGAATGTTGCCCGAGTATTCAACGATGAAATGAGGCATCGCAGCACTCCCACCAGTGGTTGTCTTGAGCCCTTATCCCCGTTTAATCCAACGATCCCGGATAAAGGATTAGTAACCAAAATATAGTTAACATGTTAAGTGTTGTCAATGCGGATAACCATGTCAATACTTTTATGGTAGTTGCCCACACACAGCCATAACTGTAGTTCAGACATCGACTCTTGACTTACTTAATATGTTAACTAAAATGAATCTCATATATTCTGAACCGTCGCTAGCCGCCATTTGATTTGGCCGCACACGATTCCACGCACGGCCAGTAAACCGCAACGGACTATCAAAGGTGCCATCAAGCATGTTGACAAAAGAGCAGATCAAGATCGCCGCCGATCGTCTGTACGCAGCCGAAGTTCATCGTAAGCAGATCCCGGCGCTGACTCTGGAGTACCCTGAAATGGACATGGCAGATGCCTACGCCGTCCAGAAAGCCTGGGTTGACCGCAAGATCGAAGATGGCCGCAAGGTGATCGGCTACAAGATCGGCCTGACTTCTCGCGCCATGCAGATGTCGTCCAATATCGATGAGCCCGATTATGGCGTTCTGCTTGATGACATGCTGTTTGAAGATGGTGCTACGCTCAAAGCATCCGATTTTCTTGACCCACGCATTGAAGTCGAACTGGCGTTCGTACTGAAAAAACCGCTGTCCGGTAAAAATGTCACCATTTTCGACGTCATTGATGCGACCGACTATGTAATTCCGTCGCTGGAACTGATCGCCGCGCGCTGCCTGCGTACCGATCCGGAAACCGGCTACACTCGCAAGGTGTACGACACCATTTCCGACAACGCCGCCAATGCCGGTATCGTCATGGGTGGACGCCCAATCAAACCGATGGATATCGACCTGCGTTGGGCAGGTTGTATGTTGTACCTGAACGGCAAGATCGAAGAAACCGGCCTGGCCGGTGGTGTACTGGGCAACCCACTAAAAGGTATCACTTGGGTATGCAAACGTTTCGCCCCGCACAATATCGGTCTGGAGGCAGGCCAGGTGATTCTTTCCGGCTCTTTCACCCGTCCGGTACCGGTCAAGGCGGGCGATACGATCCACGCCGATTTCGGTTCACTGGGTGGCGTGGCCCTGAACTTCGAATAAGCACCCACCAAACAGGAGACGAGCATGGAGTTGCCAAAGAACCGCTTCAAACAAGGACTGGCTACCGGCGACACCCAGTACGGCCTTTGGCTTGGTCTGCCAGACAATAGTGCCGCTGAAATTGCCGCTGTGGCCGGCTTCGACTGGCTATTGATCGATGGTGAACACGCTCCGTTCGGCCTTCGTACCATTATGGCGCATCTGCAGGCGATCGCCCCTTACGACACCGCACCAATCGTGCGCTGCGTCGAAGGTAATACTGCCCTGCTGAAACAGCTGTTGGACATCGGCGTGCAAACTCTGCTCGTTCCGATGGTCGAGACCGCCGAACAGGCAGCTCAACTGGTTCAGGCCGTACGCTATCCGCCACAGGGCATCCGTGGCCTGGGCACCTCACTGGCCCGTGCCGCCCGTTGGGGCCAGATATCAGGTTACCTTAAAAATGCCAACGATGAGATCTGCCTGATTGTTCAGGTTGAAACCGCAAACGCAATGAAAAACCTGGACGCCATTCTGCAAGTGGACGGTGTTGACGGCGTATTTATCGGCCCGTCTGACCTGTCTGCGTCCATGGGTTACATTGGTGATGCTGGCAACCCCGTGGTGGTCGAGACTATCAATACCGGTCTGAACAAAATTCGCGACGCTGACAAGTATGCGGGCCTACTCTGCCTGGACCCGTCGTTGGTCGAGAAATATGTTCAGCAAGGTGCCAACTTTGTCGGTGTTGGTGTGGACACCATGATTCTGGCCAACGAAACCCGCAAGCTGGCGCAGCGCTTCAAACAGGGCGCCCCGGTTGAAGAAGAAAAACCTCAGGCCGGCTACTGATTACCGACTTTCAACACGAGAAGGTTAACAATGACTGCAAAAACTCTGGTTAACAGCAAACTGATCTGCGTCGCACTGAACGACAAAGCACAGTTGGCTGCCCTTGAGGGGACATTCAACGAAGCTCCTTATAACAAGCCACCGACTCAGCCGGTGCTTTACTACAAACCGCGCAACACATGGAGCACCGGGGGTGCCGTTGTTGAGTGGGCAAAAGATTTTGACGGCAACGACGTTGCAGAAATGGCTGTAGGCGCCAGCCTGGGCGTAGTGATCGGCAAGGAAACTTGCCGTGTCTCTGCCGAGGAAGCACTGAATTACGTGGGCGGTTACACCGTCGTCGCTGACTATTCGCTGCCGGAGCAGAACTATTACCGCCCGGATATCAAAGGCAAGTGCCTTGACACCTCTGCGCCGGTCGGTCCGGAAGTGGTCGCCACGGACAAAGTGACCAACCCGGATGCCCTGATCGTGAACATCAGCGTTAACGGCGAGCACAGGAGCACCTTTGCGCTGGCCAATATGGAACGCAGCGTTGCTGAGTTGATCAGCATCATCTCGCGCATCATGACCCTGCAGGCAGGCGAGATCATTGCCGTTGGGTTCGCTGGCGACCGAGTTGCGATCAACAAGGGCGACAAGGTAGAAGCAAGCATCGAGGGTGTCGGCACCCTGAACAATACGCTGGGAGGTGCCTGAACCATGAGACACGCACGCATTCTATTGAACGGCCACGATTTGAACATCAACATCGACGCCAACGACCGCATCACCACCACTGAAGGTGAAGCACTGGCCGTGGCGCTCGACTCCGATCAGATCACCTGGCTGCCACCGGTAAAGGAACCGGGCACCATTTTCGCACTGGGCCTGAACTATGCGGACCACGCCACGGAGCTGTCGTTCGAGCCACCGAAAGAGCCACTGGTGTTCATTAAGCACGCCAACACATTGACCGGCCACAAGCAGACCAGCTACCGCCCGGACAACATTGAGTTTCAGCACTACGAGTGTGAACTGGTCGCCGTGATCGGCAAGACCGGCAAGAACATCAAGCGTGAAGATGCGATGGACTACGTAGCGGGCTATACCGTCTGCAATGACTTCGCCATTCGCGACTATCTGGAGAACTACTACCGCCCCAACCTGCGCGTAAAGAGCCGCGACTCCTTGCTGCCGATGGGCCCGTGGATCGTGGATGCCGCCGACGTGCCCAACGCCAACAACCTGCGCCTGACCACCGAAGTGAACGGCAAGATCACTCAGGACGGTTCCACCAAAGACATGATCTTTGATGTGCCCTTTCTGATCGAGTACCTGAGCAAGATCATGACGCTGAACCCGGGCGACATGATTGCGACCGGAACACCTCACGGCTTGGCCGACATGCAGCCGGGCGATACCGTGGTCTGCACCATCGAGAACATCTGCTCACTTGAAACAAAGATCGTTTCCGAGCAGGAATACTACGGCGATAAATACTAAGAGCTTCAGGAGAAAATCATGAGCGACACACTGGCAACCAACCTGGAACGCGCGCAGCAATACCTGGGGCGCTTCAAGAGCAACACCACCGGTCACTACATTAACGGTGAATTCACCCTGGGTAACGGTGGTCGTGAATACGACAACCTGACGCCGACTGACAACAGCTCCATCGGCAAAGTGATGGCCGGTTCCGTGGCTGACATGGATGCAGCCTGTGAAGCCGCTGAAAGCGCCTTCGAAGCCTGGGCCAACACGCCCGGTGCCGAACGTAAAACGATGCTGCACAAATTCGCGGACCGGCTGGTTGAGCGTGCTGACGAAATCGCCCTGGTCGAATCCATGGACTGCGGTCAGGCGATCCGTTTCATGAAGCAGGCTGCACTGCGAGGTGCCGCCAACTTCCGCTTCTTCGCCGACAAGGCACCGGAAGCGCAGAATGGCCTGGCCTTGCATCAGGACGAGCACACCAACTACACCATCCGCAAGGCGATTGGCCCAGTCGGTATTATCACCCCATGGAACACACCGTTCATGCTGGCCACTTGGAAAATCGCTCCGGCACTGGCCGCAGGCTGCACCATCGTACACAAGCCGGCTGAGCTGACCCCGCTGAGCGCCTACATTTTGGCCGAGATCGCGGATGAAGTATTGCCCAAAGGCGTGTGGAACATGGTGAACGGCTTCGGCGAAGACGCTGGCAAGCGTCTGACCGAACACCCCGCGATCAAGGCGGTGTCATTGGTTGGCGAGTCTGCCACCGGTTCTCACATTATGCGTCAGGGTGCTGACACCCTGAAACGCATGCACTTCGAGCTGGGCGGCAAGAACCCGGTTATCGTGTTTGACGATGCCGACTTCGGTCGCGCCCTGGATGCAGTCGTGTTCATGATTTACAGCCTGAATGGTCAGCGCTGCACCTCTTCCAGCCGGCTGCTGATTCAGAGTGGTATCCGCGACAAGTTTATCGCCGCGCTGGAGCAGCGTGTGCGCAACCTGCGCGTGGGTCACTCACTGGATCCGGAAACCGAAGTGGGCCCGCTGGTCGCCACTGAGCATTTCAACAAGGTTCTGAGCTACTTCGACATTGCGGAACAAGAGGGCGCCAATATCGCTGTGGGTGGCAAGCGAGTCACCAAAGCCAAGGCCGAGCTGAACCCAGCAGGAAACTACGTTGAGCCAACTCTGTTTACCGGTGCTAACAACCAGATGCGCATCGCGCAAGAAGAGATCTTCGGCCCGGTATTGACTGCAATCACCTTCGAGACCGAAGAAGAAGCCGTGCAGATTGCAAACGATACCCAGTATGGTCTCTCCGGCTATATCTGGACTGAAAACACGAGCCGCGCCATGCGCATGGCCAAGCACGTCGAAGCCGGCATGCTGTGGGTGAACTCCGAGAACAACCGCAACCTGCCGTCTCCATTCGGCGGTATTAAAATGTCCGGCATCGGCCGTGACGGCGGTGATTGGAGTTTTGACTTCTATATGGAAACCAAAAACGTCTGCATCGCACACGGTACTCACCGTGTGCCGACACTCGGCAAGCACTAAACGTTGCCGAGACACTCATGCCGGCATCTTCGGTTGCCGGCATGAGTTTCAGTCCCTCCTGAAAGTCGACTGCACCAGGTTTGTCAACGTTTTTCAAGCGCTCACGGGGCTCACTGCACAGCACTACCGCAGCCAGCAGCAACAGTCTGCAAACTGTTAATTAATACATTAATAAAATGTTACCATGCAAAGAATTTGGCGACTGGACAGTGAATCACTGATGCGTAAATTCGACGACTCCATCCCTCTAAAACTCCTCAAGGCGCGCGAAGCGACCATGGGCTTCTTCCGCCCTGAATTGCAGTCAATTCCGCTCACCGAGCAGCAGTGGCGGGTCATTCGCGCACTGGTCGAGCACGATGAGCTGGAGTCAAAGCAACTGGCTGATCTGTGCTGCATCCTTAGCCCTAGCTTAACCGGCATTATCAGCCGACTGGAACAGCAGGACTACATTCGGCGGCGGCGCTCGCCGGAGGATCAACGCCGCGTGCTGATCAGCCTGACCGATAAAGCCAAGCAGATGTTTGAGAGCGTCAGTCCTGCACTTGAAGCCCGTTATCAGGAAATCACCAATCAGTTCTCCAAGAAGAACATGCAGCAACTGGCAGAGCTGCTTGACCAACTCTGTCAGATAAAATCCTGACACCCGCCAACAACCCATTCTATTGTTAATCCGCACTTGATTTGAGGGCGTTGACTTTACTTAACATGTTAACTAGGATTAGTTAACATGTTAATGAAATCAGCCCGGCTTCTGGTCTGAACGCAAACAAAACGCGAAACGACAACCCAAAATTTAAGTGACCGGAGACCCATCCCATGTTGCAAGCATCTTATCCTTATTATCTGGCTAACGAAGCTCATACACCGAACCAGGATCTGGTGGTGTATGACAAGTTCACGGGTGAAGTTGCGACCCGTGTCGCTATGGCGGATGCCGCTGCAATCGACCGGGCAATCGCAGCCGCTGATGCAGCAACTGAGCCAATGCGCAAGCTCCCGGCTTACAAACGTCAGGCAATCCTTAATCACTGCATCAAGCGCTTCGAAGAGCGCGCAGAAGAGCTGGCTGTCGCCCTTTGTATTGAAGCTGGCAAGCCAATCAAGGATTCCCGTGGTGAGGTGACGCGCCTGATCGACACGTTCCGTATTGCGGCCGAAGAGGCTGTTCGCATCGGCGGTGAAGTCGTTCCCATGGACATCAGCCCTCGCGCCGAAGGCTACACCGGTATGTGGAAGCGCGTGCCGATCGGTGCCTGCTCCTTTATTTCACCGTTCAACTTTCCGCTGAACCTGGCAGCACACAAGGTGGCACCGGCTATTGCAGCTGGCTGCCCGTTCATTCTAAAGCCGGCAAGTCTAACCCCGATCGGTGCAATCATCATCGGTGAAGTCCTGGCTGAAACCGATCTGCCCCAGGGCGCTTTTTCCATCTTGCCTTGTCACCGCACCGGTGCCGACCTGTTTACAACTGACGACCGCCTGAAACTTTTGAGTTTCACCGGCTCCCCCGATGTCGGCTGGCAGTTGAAGGCAAAAGCCGGCAAAAAGCCTGTTGTTCTGGAATTGGGCGGTAACGCAGCCTGTATCGTGGACGAAGGCACGGATATCAACGACGCGGTTGCACGCATTGTGTTCGGCGCCTACTACCAGTCCGGCCAGAGCTGTATCAGCGTGCAGCGCATTATGGTGCACGAGAAGCACTATGACGAAGTGCGCGAGAAACTCTCCACTGCCGTCAATGCCCTGGTACACGGCGATCCAAAAAACGAAAACACCTTTATCGGTCCGATGATCTCCGAGAAGGAAGCCACCCGGTTGCACGACTGGGTACTGGAAGCGAAAGAGTCCGGTGCCACCGTTCTGGCAAGTGGCGAGCGCGATGGCGCGATGCTGCAGGCGACCCTGCTGGAGAGCGTTGACCCGGCTCAAAACGTAAACACTCAAGAAGCCTTCGGCCCGGTGGCCATTCTGTCCAAGTTCACCGACTTTGATGCGGCACTGATGGAAGTAAATAATTCTGACTTCGGTCTGCAGGCCGGCATCTTTACCCGCGACATTTACAAGATTCAGAAAGCCTGGGATGAACTGGAAGTGGGCGGCGTGGTGATTGGTGATGTTCCGTCATGGCGTGTGGACCACATGCCATACGGCGGCGTTAAGGACAGTGGTTTGGGTCGTGAGGGGATTCGCTATGCGATCGAAGATATGACCGAACTGCGTCTGTTGGTTATACGCGACCCTAAGTAAGTGTTGTCTGCAGTAGCCCATTGCGGCTGCGCTGACGACCCGACTGGCTGAGATACGTTGAAAACAACACCACCTGTTGCCCTTCTGACACTGATCGCCATGGCCAGCCCGCTGGCCCTGAATGCCTTCGTGCCGGCAATGCCGGATGTTGCGGTCGCTCTGGATGTGGATATCGCCACCATCCAGCTGACCTTTACGTTCTATCTGCTGACACTGGCAATTGGCCAACTGATCACTGGGCCGCTGGCAGACTATTTTGGCCGTCGGCCAGTACTGCTGGCCGGCTTGGGTCTGCACACGGTTGGCAGCCTGCTTGCTGCCTCGGCTGACGGCGTTGATATGCTGATTGCTGGGCGCGTATTGCAGGCTCTGGGCGGCAGCACCTGCATGGCACTGGTTCGGGCCATCATTCTTGACGTGCATGGCCGCCAGGGCGCCGCTGGCCGCATGGGTTATGTGGTCATGGCCATTGCCATCGCTCAGGCAATCGCCCCAACCATTGGCGGTTATCTGAACCTTTGGAGCGGGTGGAACTCTATATTTTATCTATCGGTTTTCATGGGAGCTCTGGTCTGGCTGCTGACTCTGTGGATGCTGCCCGAAACCAGCAACGTGCGCAGTGACAGCCTGCACCTTGGTGGCATTCTTCGGCGCTATCGTGAGGTGCTACGCTCAACACAATACTTGAGCTATGTGTTGTCGAACACGGCAGTGGCAGCAGCGTTCTACCTGTTTGTTGGCAGTAGCCCTTACATAGTGACAGGGCAGCTGGGAGGCAATTCGGCCCAATTCGGCAGCTGGTTTCTGATCGTGTCCCTGGCTTTCATGGCCGGCAGTTTTCTATCAACGCGCCTAGCTCATAGGTTCAGTGTGGACAAGATGATACTCGGAGGCAATCTGCTTTCACTACTAGGGGCCGCTTTTCTGGTTGGCCTGTCAGCGCTCAACCAGATCAGCTTTGTCGGCGTGTTTCTGCCGATGGCGTTGCTTACATTCGGGCGCGGCTTAAGCCAGCCCAGCGCACAGTCAGCAGCCATCAACAGCAGTGACCGCTCAGCCGGAACCGCATCAGGATTGATGGGTTTTATTCAACTATTAACCGGGGCTGTCATCGCCCAACTGGTGCCCTTCTTGCTGGAATATGGCACGACGTTGGTCTTCGGATGCATACTGATAGCCCTCTTAATCGCTTTGATGGCACACGCCAGCACGTGGCGCTGGCAACACGAAAACGACCTGGCAATAGGTGTAACAACCAACAACGATAAAAGAGGAAAACCTTATGGGTAAGCTCGCATTAGTTGCAAAAATCACGCATGTACCATCCATGTATCTATCCGAGCTGGAGGGTCCGCAGAAAGGCTTTCGCCAAGCGGCCATCGACGGTCATATCGAGATCGGCCGTCGCTGTCGTGAGCTGGGCGTAGATACCATTGTCGTATTCGATACCCACTGGCTGGTGAACGCCAGCTACCACATCAACTGCGGCAAACACTTCAAAGGCAACTACACCAGTGGTGAGTTGCCTCACTTCATCTCCAATATGAAATTCGAATATGACGGCAACCCTGAGCTGGGCAAGCTTTTAGCCGCCGAATGCAATGCTCAGGGCGTGGAAACACTGGCACATGACAAAACCACCCTCGATCCTGAGTACGGCACTCTGGTACCTATGCGCTATATGAATGAAGACCGCCATTTCAAAGTTATTTCGGTCTCTGCAATGTGTACGGTGCACTATCTCAATGACAGTGCCCGTCTAGGTTGGGCAATGCGTAAGGCGATTGAGGAGCACTACGATGGCACCGTAGCCATTTTTGCCAGTGGCTCACTGTCCCATCGTTTTGCCCAGAACGGTCAGGCCCCGAAGTTTGCTACCAAGACCTGGTCTCCATTCCTGGAGCGCCTGGATCACGACGTGGTTCGGATGTGGGAAAATGGCGAATGGGAAGACTTCTGCGAAATGCTGCCAGAGTACGCCGTAAAAGGTCACGGTGAAGGCTTTATGCACGACACCGCGATGATGCTGGGTGCGTTAGGCTGGTCTGAGTACGACCAGAAAGCAGAGGTGCTGACCCCTTACTTCGGCAGCTCAGGAACTGGCCAGATCAACGCCGTATTCCCGGTATCTCAGGTAACCGGCGACAAGGTTCCGGCCCCGCAAGCCTCAGTCACCGAGTCCTTTGTTCCCGGTTCAAGCCGTATCTGAGGGCAAATTCCGATTGTGATGTAACTGAATCAATTAACAAAAAAGCAAGGCAAACCGGTCTTAATATCATCCGGCCGAAGCCAGAAAAAAGGAGAAATAACAATGCAATTTCACCATCACGGATACGTATCCAGCGACCCAAGAATCGAAGAGGCGTCAGGTACCGGCATTAATCGCCCCGAGACACTACCGGATGTTGTGGATGTACTTATCATTGGCAGCGGACCTGCCGGCGTAATTGCCGCCGCCCAGCTGGCGAAGTTCCCGAACATCACTACCCGAATTGTCGAACGCCGCCCCGGACGACTGGAAATTGGCCAGGCCGATGGCATTCAGGCACGCAGTGTCGAGACGTTCCAGGCATTCGGTTTTGCTGAAAGAATCATTGCTGAAGCCTTCCATCTCACCGAGATGGCCTTTTGGGGTCCAGACTCCGATAACCCGTCGAATATTGCCCGGTCCTCGGTGGCCCCGGACGATCCCGGTGGGAAAATCAGCGAATTCCCTCATCTGATCGTCAACCAGGCCAGGGTTCTCGACTACTTCGCCGAGTGCGCCAGGAACGCTCCTACCCGGCTAACCCCCGATTACGGACTGGAATTCCAGACCCTGACTGTTGATGAAGGTGCTGAATATCCCGTAACAGTGACCTTGCGCCATGTCGGCGGCGACAAAGATGGCCAGGAACGCACGGTGAAAGCCAAATACGTGATCGGCTGCGATGGCGCACACAGCCGTGTGCGCAAATCGATTGGCCGCCAGCACATCGGGGCGGTGTCGTATCATGCCTGGGGTGTGATGGACGTGCTCGCCAACACTGACTTTCCAGACATTCGCACGAAATGTGCCATCCAGTCATCAAGCGGCGGCAGTATTCTGCATATCCCCCGCGAAGGCGGTTACCTGTTTCGTATGTACGTCGACCTCGGCGAGGTTGCCAAGGATGACAATGGCCAAATACGTCAAACCACTCTGGAAACCATTATTGAAAAAGCCAATCGAATCCTGCACCCCTATACTCTGGAGGTGAAAGATTGCCCTTGGCACACTGTTTACGAAGTGGGTCACCGAGTGACCGACAAGTTCGATGATGTGCCCCCTGGCGAAGAAGGCTCCCGAACTCCGCGGGTCTTTATCACCGGTGACGCCTGCCACACCCATAGTGCAAAAGCCGGTCAGGGTATGAACGTATCCATGCAAGACGGCTGGAACATAGCTTGGAAGTTGGGCCATGTGCTTTCCGGCATCGCAACCGAATCTCTGCTCGACACCTACTCGAGCGAACGCCAGGTTGTTGCTCAGAACCTGATCGATTTTGACAGGGAATGGTCGTCCCTGATGGCCAAACCCGCTGAGGAGTTCGACGACCCGAAGGAATTGGCGGATTTTTATGTCAAAACTGCAGAATTTCCTGCGGGCTTCATGACCGAGTACCAGGCGTCGATGATCACCGGCACGACAGAAAAACAGGGCTTGGCCACGGGTTTCCCGGTTGGTAAGCGCTTCAAGTCAGCCAAGGTAATGCGGGTTTGCGACGGAAACAAGGTGCACTTGGGCCACCATGCGACCGCCGATGGACGCTGGCGAATCTACGCATTTGCCGACAGCGCGCTCCCCGACGCGGATTCCCGCTTGACCGCTTGGGCTGAGTGGATGCTCAACTCAGCCGACTCGCCAGTGGTGAAATACACTCCCGAGGGCTCGGATCTGGACAGCCTCTTCGACATCAAGGTGGTCTACCAGCAGCCCCATGGTGAGGTTGAATTCGGCCCACACGTACCGGCGATTTTTGCCCCGAAAGTCGGCCCTTTCCAAGTGACCGATTATGAAAAAGTGTATGCTGTCGACCCGGAGGCGGATTTCTTCGAGGAGCGGGGCATTGACAGGAGTGGGGCCGTTGTTGTGGTGCGACCCGACCATTACGTTTCGCAGGTGCTCTCCTTTGAAGACGTTGATGAGCTTGCCACTTTCTTTGACGGGAACATGCGCCGCAGCGCCCGGTGACGTCCTCGCCCATAGGCATATCGGATATCGAACCAAAGTCCAGTGACGTAGACAGGACCTCTCGATAGCCAGAATGTTTTATGGGGAGGGTAAAAAAACCGCCAGCAGCTTCAGGCTCTGGCGGTTTTTTTGTACCTGTTACATCACATACCCAGATACGCCTCACGTACTTTCTCGTTACTCAGAAGCTCACGACCCGAGCCTTCTATGACCACTCGGCCAGTCTCCAGCACGTAACCACGGTCGGCAAGCGCAAGCGCCTGGGAGGCGTTCTGCTCCACCAGAAAGATGGTCATACCTTCGTTTTTAAGCTGTTTGACGATGTTGAAGATCTCTTCAATAATCAGCGGTGCCAGCCCCATGCTGGGCTCGTCCAGCAGCAACAGTCTGGGTTTGGCCATCAGCGCACGGCCCATTGCCAGCATCTGTTGCTGACCGCCGGACAGTTCACCCGCCAGGTTGCGGCGCTTCTGGCGCAGTATGGGAAATTTCTCATACATGCGTTCTATGTCGTCTTCCACTTCCTGGCTACGCCCACGGGTGTAGGCGCCCAACAGCAAGTTGTCTTCAACGCTCAGATCCTTGAACACCTGCCGACCCTCGGGTACCTGGACAATGCCACTGGCGACCCGCTGGTCCGTACTCATTTTCAGCAGGTCCTTACCCTCAAAGTTAATGCTGCCGCTGTCTGTCGGCTGCAGGCCCGAAATCGTCATCAGCAGTGTCGATTTGCCCGCACCGTTCGCACCAACCAACGAAACAATTTCACCGCTGTTGATACGGATATCAACACCGTGGAGCGCTTCGATCTGGCCATAGGAGGTCTTCAGGCCCTTGATAGAGAGCATTTCCTCTTTAGCGTGCTGTGCGGTTCTGCGCGGCGTATGGTGTAGCCCCAGGCCGCCCAGGCGTTCTGGCGTGTAACTCACAATTCGATGGCGCAACTCACGGAATTCGTCCCGCACCCGCTCGCCAAATAGCGGGTCGTTGGACTGATCCCGGGATTCGGTAATCAGGCGCCAATCGTCTTCACTCAGGAGCTTGCGCGCCCGGGGAATGATCACGCCTTCTTCTTTCTTGATGTGTTTGCGCAACGCCTCGGTAAACCGTGCCAGTGCGTGGCTGAAGTCTTCCCGGCCATCCGGCCATTGCCCCATGCACACCATTAAAAGATGGCGCAACTCATTGATCTTCTGATCACCAATCACATAGCCGTGCGCAAGCTTGTCGAGCAAGGGCTTGGTTTCCGGTGACTTCTCTCCCAGCAGGCGGTACAGCACAATTTCCTCGGGCGAACTGTGCACTCGCCGTGCAAAGTGCTGAATGTAGTCGAAGATAGTGCTGAACAGCGTTTCATCCGGCTTCTGTTCATTGATGTTCATATCGTGCTGGAGCTGATCCAGCAGATCCAGTATGCGCCACAGGGCCTGATGTTCCTGAACAATGGTGCTGATGGCTTGCAGGCTGTAGCTGTCTTCAGGCGCGACGTTGGTCGGTGTCTGTGTCATTATGGTTATTCCTCGCTCCGTTTAACCGCCCAGGTAGGCTGCAATCACGTCCGGGTTTGCACGAATCTGTTCCGGCGTACCTTCCGCCAGTACGCGCCCGTAGTTAAGCACCAGCAAACGGTCGGAAATACCCATCACCAGCTTCATGTCATGCTCTACCAGCATTACCGTAATGCCCTGCTCGGCAATCTTGCGGATCAGTTCTTCCAGCGCCGCGGTCTCCACAGCGTTCAGACCAGCCGCCGGCTCATCCAGCAAGACGACTTTCGGCTCTGCGGCCAGTGCACGGGCAATTTCCAGCCGTTTAAGCGCGCCATAGGACATGGCCGAGGCTTCGGTATCGAGGTACTCGCCACAACCCACAAACTCCATCAGTTCAGCGGATTTCTGACGCGCGGCTTTTTCACCACGGGTAAGAGCAGGCAAACGAAACAGGGTAGTCAGCAAGTTGCTTTTCAGAGTCAGATGCCGGCCCAGCATCACGTTTTCAATAGCCGTCATGTTCATACAGATCTGCATCTGCTGAAACGTTCGGCACATGCCCCGCTCTGCCAACTGGTTGGGCTGTAGTTTCGCGATACTTTCGCCGTTCAGCTTCACTTCACCGCTGGTGGGCGTGTACAGGCCTGTGATCAGGTTGAACAGCGTGGTTTTACCGGCACCGTTTGGGCCGATAACCGAATACACCTGGCCGGCATCCACCGCAAAACTCACGCCTTCGACAGCGTGTACGCCGCCAAACGCTTTGGACAGATTATTGACTTCCACCAGAGCGGTCATGCGTCACCTCCGGCAGACTTCGAGCGTCGTTTTGCAAGCAGGTTCGTAGCGGTTGGCAGCAGACCTTTGGGCATGAAAATCATGGTCAGCATCAGGATCAGACCAAATAACACCATTTCCATCTCCTGAAAATCGGCAAGCAGTTGCGGCAACAGTTCCAGCACCACAGCGCCGATGATCACACCGATGGTCGAGCCCATGCCGCCAAGAACCACCATGGTGATCAACAGAATGGAAAAGTCGAAACTGGCGACAGAGGGCGTAATAAAGCCCTGAAAGTGTCCGTAAAGCGCACCCATTACACTGGCGTATACGGCGGAGATTACGAATACCAGGCTCTTGTATTTTGCGGTGTTTACACCCACCACACTGGCCGCGACTTCCGAGCCGTGAACGGAACGCAAGGCTCGGCCAATAGGCGAATCAATCAGGTTCTGGGCCAGCCAGACGGCAGCCAGAAGCACTACACCCGCAAACAGATACCAGGCGAGATCGCCGCTGATGTCCATGCCAAACAGGGAATACTGGCCAAAGGCACTGAGCTCCCAGCCGAACACATCAAACGGGGGCACCGGCATGCCGTCCGGCCCGCCTGTTATTTCCCGCTCGTTGTTCAGGATAATCGCGATAATGAAGCCCACCGCGAGGGTGGCCATGGAAAGATAATGGCCTTTCAGGCGCAGAATCGGGCGACCGACAACCCAGGCAATAATAGCCACGACAATGGCGCCGACTATCAACGCAGGAATGGCAGACCAACCGTAAGTGCTGGTCATGATGGCGCTGAAATAAGCACCGAGCCCGAAAAAGCCCGCATGGCCCAGGCTGATCTGGCCGGCGAAACCCACCAGCAGGTTAAGGCCCACAACGGCACCGGCAATCAACGCGATTTGCGTAGCCAGGCCATAATGAAACGGGTTGGAGATGAACAGCGGTACGGCAAACACCGCGATGGCCAGAAACAACAGGCCCTTGAGACGAAATTGCGACAGTCGGGCCATCATCACACCCGCTCCACAATTTTGGCGCCAAACAGGCCCCGGGGCATGAAGAACAGCACCACCAAAATCATCGAGAAGGCCACCGCATCCTTGTAGTCAGACGACAGATAACCCGCAGCCATGGCTTCAACCACACCAAGAGCCAGGCCGCCGACTACGGCACCCACACCGCTGCCGAGGCCACCAATGGCCGCCGCCACAAAGCCTTTCAGCCCGAGGATGATGCCAATGTCATAGGAGGTGAAGGTAATCGGCGCCACCACAATACCGGCTATGGAGCCCAGCAACGCAGACACCATGAACGCCAGCATCAGCACAACCTGGGTACGAATACCCACCAGGCGAGCGGCATCTTTATTCATCGAGGTAGCAAGGATCGCCTTCCCGGTCAGTGTGCGGGTAAAGAAGTACACCAGCACCGCTACGAGTACCGCACCAACACCCAGTACCCAAAGGCTCTGTGTATTCAGTACGGCACCAAAAATCTGAATCGGCTCATCGCTGCTGAAATTAGGCATTACGTGGTATTCCTTGCCCCACACCAGCTGGGCCAGGCCACGAATGAAGATGGACGCACCAATGGTGATAATGATCAGCGTAACCACATCCGCATTCCTGGCGGGTGCAATGGCCAAGCGCTGAAGGGCAATACCAAGTACCCCCGCCAGGACCACAGCAAGTACAATCGCGAGCAGCATGGGCACACCCATAGCAGTCAAAGATACTGTCGCCATACCGCCAATCATCAGGAACTCGCCTTGGGCGAAGTTGATCACATGGCTGGCGTTATAAATCAACGTAAAGCCCAAAGCGATCAGGGCGTAGGTGGCACCAATAGTGATACCGGTAAACAGGTACTGCAGGAATTCAGAGAACATAATCGGGTCCGCTCGCGCAGCGGTTGACGGCAACCCCTAAGGGTCGCCTCCAACCTGTGGTACGGATGGGGATGGCTTAGTTGATCAGGTTCCAACCGCCATCCTGAACTTCCAGGATGCGGAAAGAATCGGCTTGCAGACCGTTGTGATCATCGGCCGACATATTGAAGGTACCGGTAACGCCCACATGACCCTGGATGGTTTCAAGAGCATCACGTACAGCGGCTTTGTCTGTGGTACCGGCTTTCTCGATGGCTTCAACCGCCAGCATCAGGCCGTCATAGGCATAAGCACCAAAGGTTGACACTTTGGCGTTCCAGCGGGCTTCGTACTCGCTCTTGTAGGCTTCAACCACCGGCTTTTGTGGATCGGACTCTGGCAGTGAATCCGGCACCAGCAATGGCGACGCAGGCAATCTCAGGCCGTCAGCACTGCTACCTGCCAGTTCCAGGAAGCCATCAGAGGCAACACCGTGGGACTGATAGAACGGAAGCTCAATACCCAGCTGAGCGTAGTTACGGGTAACGATGGCCGGGCCCTGGCCAAAACCGAAGTTAAGAATGGTCTGCACACCCTCGGCGCCGCGGATGTTGGTGAGCTGCGCCGTCATGTCGGTGTCGGAGCCGCCGTAGGTCTCGTCAGCAACAATCTCGATTCCGCCCATTTCCTTGGCCGCTGCGAGCGTTTGCTCACGTCCGGAGCTGCCAAAGCCACCGGTGCCCGAGATCAGACCCACCTTGGTCAGACCACGCGCTTTCATATCATTCAGCACGCGCTCTGCTGCCATACGGTCGGTTTGCGGGGTCTTGAAAACCCACTTCTTGACCGGATTGGTAATAACAACAGCGCCCGCCAGGGAAATGAAGGGAACCCCCGCCTGCTCGACCATTGGTACAGCCGCCATGGTCGCGCCAGTGGTGCTGCCGCCGACAATGATATCGACGCGGTCTGAACGAATCAGCCGGCTTGCGAAGTTGCGGGCTTTGGAGGCGTTGCCTGCATCATCGTAATGAATGAGCTCAAGTTGACGGCCCAGTACGCCACCGTCGGCGTTGATTTTTTCAACGTACATTTCAAGAGTTTTCAGCTCCGGATCGCCCAGAAACGAGGCAGGGCCAGTAACCGAAAGAAAGGAACCAATACGGATAGGCTCGGCTGCCTGAACGTTTATTGCCAGCAAGCCGGCCGCTGCAATGGCCGCGAACGTGCTTGCGCGACGCGTGATATTTTTGAACATTTTTGTTGTTCTCCCAAGTGTGGTCAGGGCATTTTGGTTTTATAGGCCCCCAAATTTCCGAAAACAGAACGTTTTTCCTGCAAAAATGACGCTTTCCGTATCACGTACACCTTCGCAACACCCTGTCTTCAGTTTGGCGTGACAGACATTCGCTTGCCACAACCATTATTGGCTATCCGCCACTTCAATAATACGATACCGTTGACGGATATCAATGGAAAATATTGTATCATTAAACCAGTGTCAACTGAGGGCAGCATTCAGGCACACAACTTTCTCAGCAATCCATACCAATGTATTAGTACAGTAAGTGCCTTTTTGACATTTTCTTGGGAACACCCAACCCATTCCGGCAGCCGCAGGCTTGTGCATAAACGCTGTAATTGCCCGCGCTGATTGCATGCAGCTTTACCCGAAACCTGTATCGAGGATAATGAGCGCCGGAACGCCTTGAAGGGAAAAGAGAATCATGTCTGCCAAACAACAACTCGATAGTCTGATCCGGGACTTCCAGCAAAAACGCCCTTTACGGGCTGGGTCGCTGATCATTACGACCTACGGCGATATCCTCCACCCGCGCGGCGGAAACGTCTGGCTGGGCAGCCTGATGAAACTTCTGACCCCCATGGGCGTGAGCGAGCGGCTTGTCCGTACATCTGTCTACCGGCTGGTTCAGGAAGGCTGGCTGCAAACCGAAAAGGTCGGCCGGTGCAGCTATTACAGCGTTACCGGTGCCGGCCTGAGGCGCTTTCAGCAAGCATTTGAGCACGTATACACGCTCGGCACCGATGATTGGAACGGCAGTTGGTGCCTGGTATTTCTCAACCAGCTGGAACCGGAAATCCGGGCCAAAGTGCGTGAAGAGCTGAAATGGCTGAGTTTTGGCAGCATGGCAGCAGGCGTAATGGAACATCCGCGCTTCACTCGTAACGAGCTGGTGCCTCTGCTTCAGGAATGGGGCGCGCTGGAAGACACCATCGTGATGCAGACCCAGCCACTGGAGCAGCGCAGCCCGAGGGCTCTGCGCAGGCAGGTCAAGGAAAGCTGGAACCTGGACGAACTGGGCTTTCGTTATAAACGCTTTCTGGAGAAGTTCCGGCCACTGTGGCGAGAACTCAGCGCCAACGACAATCTCTCCCCGGAAGACTGTGTTACCGCGCGCATTCTGCTGATTCACGAATATCGCAAAATACTGCTGCGAGATCCTTTGCTGCCGGACGAACTGTTACCAGGCGACTGGGAAGGACGCAGCGCCAAACAGCTGTGTCGAAATCTCTACCGGGCGATATACAGCCGCTCTGACAAGCACCTGGCAAGCCTGCTGGAAAATGCTTCAGGCCCACTGCCCGACCCTACACCGGGCTTTTATCGTCGCTTTGGCGGCCTGGCTGAAGAAAATGTAACAAGTAGCGTTGCAGTAACAGCGAAAGAGTCAGCCTGACTCTTTCGCTGAAAGCCCAACGCTCAACCAGCAGGACGCCCCTGATCCGGCTGGCTGCAATCGCAAACACCGTCAGGGAAGATCTCGTTCAGCCGGGTAACCTCCGCCTCGCTGAATGAAACCGTTCCATAAGTGCTGTCTGTCAGTGCGGTTGCAACCGGCTTCAGGCTGCACTTGAACACACTGCCTTCAATCGGCCCACCGGCTTCTATTCTCGACGTGCTGTAGGTCTCGAACCTTGCGGTGCAAGCGCCTTGGCATTCCGCCCGAGCATGTGCTTTTCGGCTACTCCCCCGAGCAGAAACACAGCTTTATCGAGAACCTCGAAAAACAAACCAACGCCGTGTTCGTGGGCGACGGCCTCAACGATGGGCTGGCACTGCTGGGCACCAAGCCAGGCAGTGTGGTCAAGCTCGGGTCAGGTAACGAAGAAGGCCATGCGGTAGTGCTGAAAATATTGAACTGATGAAGTAACCGCCGGCGACGGCTGCTATGCGCAGAACAACACGCTGACCCGGTTGTCTTCAGACAATTCGGAATACGGAGCCCTGAGCGGGCTCCGTGCAAAGAGTGTCAGAACAGGCTGGCGTTCAGCCACATGTGCGTTGCGATGGAGGCTGCATAACCAAGTATGATCACCGGTGTCCAGCGCAGGTGCGACATGATGGTGTAGTAGCCACGGGCCTGACCCATCAGCGCAACGCCGGCAGCTGAGCCTATTGATAGCATCGAGCCACCGACACCCGCAGTGAGCGTGACCAGCAGCCACTGACCGTGGGACATGTCCGGTTCCATCGAGAGCACAGCGAACATCACCGGAATGTTATCAACAATCGCTGATATAGCACCGACTGTAATATTGGCGCCCGTCGCGTTCCAGTCGTTGTACAAAAACTGGGATGCCTCAGACAGGTAGCCGAGGTAGCCAAGCCCGCCCACACTCAGTACAACACCGTAAAAAAATAGCAGCGTATCCCACTCTGTGCGGGCCATTGGGTTAAACACATCGAAAGGCACGGCTTTATCGAGTCGCTCGATCAGATAGGTATGCTGGTTGTTTTCAGCCCAGACTCGCTCACGGGCGACACCGCGCTTGAAGCTGATACGCAGGTAATAACCCAGAAGTTGCAGGTAGGCGAGCCCCATCATCATGCCAACCACAGCTGGCAGGTGCAGAAAGTTGTGGCCCAGCACTGCTGTTGTGATGGTGAGCAGGAATAGTACCACCGTGCGACGTGCACCGCGCTTCATGATCACCGGATCCGTCGCATCCTTCGGCGGTTCGCTCGGAACGGCAAAACTCATGATCACGGCGGGGACCAGGAAGTTGACTGCGGCTGGAATAAACAGTCTGAAGAACTCTGTGAACTCAACCACGCCCTTTTGCCAGACCATCAGAGTTGTAATGTCGCCAAATGGGGAAAAGGCACCGCCGGCGTTTGCCGCGATCACAATGTTTATACAACCAAGACCGATAAAGCGCGGACTGTTTTCACCAACTTTTATCAACACGGCACTCATCAGCAGGGCCGTGGTCAGGTTGTCGGCGATGGGTGAGATGAAGAATGCCAGCAGACCGGTAATCCAGAACAGGCTGAGATAACTGAAGCCCTTGCTCACCAGCCAGCCACGGAGCGCATCGAAAAGCTGGCGTTCCTCCATGGCGTTTATGTACGTCATTGCCACCAGCAAAAACAGTAAGAGTTCGGAGTATTCCAAGAGGTTGTGTTTCAGTGCTTCATTAGCGCTCTCGGTATCACCGCTTATGGCCGCCGCACCAGCAACCAGGAACCAGATCAGGCCTGCCGCCAGCAATACCGGCTTGGACTTGCGCAGGTGCAGTTTTTCCTCAAGCATCACGAACGCATAAGCGATAACAAAGATCGCAACCGCAAGGTAACCCACCGGGTGGCGGGTCAGATTCCCAACGCCGGATTCAGCCGCGCTGGCAAACGCGCTGAACCCCAAAGAAAAAATCACAGACAAGATAAGGGCCACTTTCATACCGATACCCTGATGGGTAACAGAACGCCGGTGGCCACGCCGGGCGGGTAGTTTTTCGGAACGGCTGATTTCAGTCATGATACCTGGCTCGAAAGTTTTGGGGGCCCATTATCAATGAAAATAAGCATCGCAAACCATAGCTTCCGTCAAGTAGACTTGATCCAGATCGTTCGCAAGCTATTTTGTCTGATCTTTCCCCGTGCTCTCACTTTCAAACCTTGTCAGCTATACAACGACTCGATCACCTCCGCGTACTTCTCATAAATTTTGCTCCGACGCACCTTCATGGTGGCGGTCACTTCATCGTCGTCGTGATCCAGCTCTTTGCTCAACAGGTGGAAGCGTCTGATCTGCGCCACCTGAGGCAGCCTTTCATTGCCCTTGTTCACCTCGTGCTGAATCAGTTCCTGCACCTTCTCGTGCTCCGTCAGACTGCGGAACGTCGTATAGGCAATCCGCTCCTGCTCTGCCCATTTTGCGGCGGTTTCAAAATCAACCTGGATCAGCGCCGAGACGTACTTGCGAGCCTCTCCAATGACAATGCACTCCTTGATGTAAGGGCTCGCCTTGATGGTGTTTTCAATTTCCGTGGGTGACAGGTTCTTACCCCCGGCGGTAATCATGATGTCCTTGAGCCGGTCAACGATTCTCAACTGCCCCTCCTGCCACTCGCCTACATCTCCGGTATGCAGCCAGCCGTCCTTGAGGGTAGCTTCTGTTGCCTCATCGTTCTTGTAGTAACCTTTGAATACCGTGCCGCCCCGCATAAGGATTTCGTTCTGCTCACCCAAAACCACCTCAAGCCCGGCAACCGCTGTACCGACCGTGCCAAGGCAAACGTTGTCGACGCGCTGTGCTGTCGCAATACCCGTGCTCTCGGTCTGACCGAAAACCTCAACCAGAGGAACACCCAAAGTGCGGAAGAACTGCAGGATGCCCGTTGAAATCGGGGCCGCTCCGGTCAGCGCAATGGTGCAACGGCGCAGCCCGATAAAGTTCTGCAAAGACCGGAATACCAGCCAGTAATAAAGGCCGTAAGTAAGCCGTTCGCCAAGACTCCACTTTGCTTTTGGCTTGGTCGCCATTGGCTCACAGGCTCTCATGGCACGATCAAAAAGCATCTGCCGAAGGCGCCCTGTCTCCTGCATCTTTATATAGATGGCAGAATGGAGTTTTTCCCAGATCCGCGGAACACCCAGGAAAAACGTCGGTGCGATCTCTCGCAGATCTTCCTGAACCGTGCGCAGGCTTTCGCCAAAGCTCACTGCACTCCCCACATAAACCGGCGCGATATTGGTCAAAGCCTGTTCTGCCACATGGCACAGCGGCAGGTACGACAAACTGGTACTGTGCTGATCCACGCCCAGCAATTCAATCAGCCCGGGTGCACCTGCCTGCAGGTTGCCCCAACTGATCATTGCACCCTTGGGCCGGCCGGTAGAACCGGACGTATAGATCATCAGGGCGAGATCATCCATTTGCTGAGTGTCGAGCAGTCGGTCAATCAAACCAGGATGGCTGTTCTCGAATTCCCGCCCCAGGGTTTCGATTTCGTCGAATGAGGACGGCGGCTGCGGATAGGATCGCAGCCCTTTCGGGTCTATAACGATGTTGTGCTTGAGCTGCGGCAGCTCGGGCCAGGCCTCCAGAACCTTGTCGGTCTGCTCCTGATCCTCACACACCACCATTTCGGCATCGCTGTGCTCAAGTACGTAAGCCACCTCATTCCAGGGGCTGGTGGGATAGACCCCCACGCAGATACCTTTTACCAGGCCAATCCCCATCTGGGCGATAACCCACTCCACGCGGTTTTCTGACAGTATGGCGACATGGCCACCCTCGGAAAGGCCGAGCGCGCGCAGGCCCAGGCCAAAGTGCCGCGCACGCTGGTAATAGTCCTGCCAGGAATAGGCCTGCCAGATACCAAAGTCTTTCTGGCGAAGTGCCAACAGACCGGGCCGCTCTTGCGCGTGCGCCCGAAGCATTTGTGTAAGCGTAAGATCAGGAATTTGCGATGCTGTCATGACAGCCACCGCTTGCGGCGCTTGTAATGTTTGATGTCCCGGTAACTGCGGGCTTCGCCTTCTTTACCACCAACGCCCAGATAGAATTCCTGCACATCTTCGTTGGTTGCGAGCTTGTCCGCCGGGCCATCAATTACGATTTTGCCGTTTTCCATGATGTAACCATAAGACGCAATCGCCAGAGACACGGCCGCATTCTGCTCCACCAAAAGTATTGCCGTACCCTGCTCCCGGTTTATACGGGCAATAATGGTAAATATTTCCTCCACCAGCTGCGGGGCCAGGCCCAGAGACGGCTCATCCAGCATGATCAGTTCAGGCTGTGCAATCAGCGCTCGGCCAAGCGCCAGCATTTGTTGCTCTCCGCCGGACAGATAACCCGCAAGTTGCTTGCGGCGCTCTCGGAGCCGGGGGAAATAATCGTAAACCAACTCGTAAGAATCGTTCAGTGACGTCTTGCGCCCGCTGAGCGCGTAGGTTGCCGCAACGAGGTTTTCCTCAACGGTCAGGTCTTCGAATACGCGGCGCCCCTCCATTACATGAAAGAGGCCATCGCGAACCAGTTTTTCCGGTGCCATCCCTTTTAAAGGGCGGCCCCTGAAGCGGATTTCACCGGCAGTCACATCGCCGTCCTCCAGGGCCAGAAGCCCGGACACACTTTTCAGTGTGGTGGACTTGCCAGCGCCGTTGGAACCCAGCAGCGCCACAATGGCGCCACGGGGAACACGCAGTGACAGGCCCCGGAGAACCTGCACCGCCTTGTTGTAAACCACTTCTATGTTATCGATTTCCAGCAAGGCTTCCATACAGCGTCTCAGTCGAGGTGAATCCAGTCAGATACCGGCTCATAGCGAGCTTCTTTAGCGTTCACACGCCAGATTCGACCAACCGGGAACGACATGTCCTGCACCGTAACCGGAATACCGATAATGCCGCCGGTATCCCAGTCCTTGATAGAAGCCAGAGACTCGGCCATGTTTTCGGCAGTCAGCTCCTTGCCTGCATCCATGGTGCGCTTGATCACTTCGGTCCATACCATCGCGTTAAACCAGCCCTGCATGTAACCGGTCGGACGGTAGCCGGCATCCGGATCGCTCTTTTCAGCCTCGGCGCGCAGTGTGTCGAGCATGGGTCCGCCTTCGGCACTGTCATAGTAGTTGTAAGGCATAACACCCATATAACCATCAGCGTCTGCGCCCATCTTGTTGATGATGAGCTTGTCGCTGGACCAGAAGGTACCCATAAACTGGGTGTCCAGACCCATCTGCCGCATCTGCACCATGAACTCGTTTATGGGCGACAACACATAACCGTGGAACACTACGAAGTCAGGGCGCACCCGGCGCAGCTTCAGTATCTCTGCAGACACATCCACACTGCCGGGCTTGGTGACAATTTCCTCAACAACTTTGATTCCCATCTCGGCGGCCTTGGCCTTGCCGTTTTCAACAGGGTCTTTGCCAAACTCGGTATCGCTGTAGACAAAGGCAACGGTAGGCATATCGCCATCTTTGCCCTGGGTCGCAATGTACTCAAGAATAATCCCGAACATCTGGCTGTAGCTGGGGCCGGGAATGAACTGGTACGGGTACTGTTCATTGTCCGTCAGCGCAGTCGCGAAAGACGCGCCGCTCATCAGTGTGGTGCCTCTGCTGTTCAGTTCCGAGGCAATGGTTTTCATGAACCCGGTGCTGTCACCGTAATAAACCGGAACCGTGTTACTGCCGGTGATTTTCTTGAACGCTGCCACCGAACGGTCGACTTCGTAGCCGGTGTCTTCCATGACATACTTCACCGGATGGCCGTTGATGCCGCCCTCGCTGTTGATCCAGTTGGTGTAGTCGGTCAGGCCAGCGTGGATGTGCACGCCGGCAAAGGCGAACACGCCGGAAAGAGGTATGGAGCCACCAAATACGATGGGGTCTTTATCCTGTGCCATTGCGGGCGCTGCTGCTACCAGGGAAGCGGCAATCGTGCCGATGCCTGCAAACCTGCGACCTTTACTTAAGATGCGTTTGAACATGTGTCTTCTCCTTACGGCTTCTTGTTGTTAAATCCACTAGTTCTTGAAGGGCCATAAACTGAAAAAGCGCCGTATACGGTGCCAGATCTCCGCCAGCCCATGCGGTTCAAAAATAAGGAAACCGACAATCAGCGCGCCGAAAATGATTTCGAGCATCGGCGACATGAATATCGGTGCGTTCGGATAAAACGGTGTGAGAGCGGCAGTGAGCAGTTTGAGCGCTTCCGGGATCAGCGTCATGAAAGCCGCACCGAGGATACCGCCCAGCAGGTTACCCATGCCGCCAACAATAACGGCTGCCAGATAGAAAATGGACATGGAGAGCGGGAAACTTTCCGGCGTGACGACCCGGAAGAAATAAGCAAACAGGCCACCGGCAACGCCGGCATAAAATGAGCTGAGCGCGAAAGACATCAATTTGTAATGCAGTAAATTGATGCCAAGAATTTCAGCCGAAATATCCCTGTCCCGGATCGCGATAAACGCCCGGCCGATGCGGGTGCGGAACACATTTCTGGCGGCAAGCACCATCAGTACCGCCAGCGGCACAATGATGAAGTACATCCCGAAATCGCTCTGGAACGTCAGCCCGAACAAGTGCGCCGGCTCAAGGCTCAAGCCACCCATACCACCGGTGACAGACTCCCACTCAGCGAAGATAAAGTGCAGAAATACACTTGCGGCCAGGGTAGCAATCGCCAGATACAGCCCTTTTACTCTGAGGGATGGAAGCCCCACCAGAATGCCAACCGCAGCAGCCAGCAACCCGGCAAACAGAAGCGTCACAGGGAAAGGCAGTGCTGTGTTTGCAGATAACCAGGCAACGGTAAAGCCGCCCACCCCCATAAAGCCCGCCTGCCCGAGGGAAATCAGGCCGGTAAAACCGGTGAGAATGTTAAGCCCCGTGGTGCTGATAACCGCAATGCCGACCAAACAGCCCAGGTACAACAGGTAGGCGTCGGCCAAAAATGGAAACAACAGAAGCGCAAACAGGAACAGCGCGAACCAGATTTTCTGTGTGGAACTGGTCAGGATGGCCTCGTCGGCCTCGTAGCTCTGTTTTGCGTCACCAATGCGCATCTTATACTCGCTCTATGTCGTGGGTGCCGAAAAGGCCGTAAGGGCGGAAAATCAGAATGACTGCAAGCACCGCGAACGTAGCTGGCATACGGTACTCTCCACCCAGATATGCGCCTGCAACGGTTTCCAGCCAGCCAATAAATACCCCGGCAATCAGAGCGCCAACGATGCTGTCGAGCCCCCCGACAATCACCACCACCAGAACACTCAGGCCGATAGCACCAAACTGCGGGCTAAGCCCACCGGTTGCCGCCACCAGAACACCCGCCAACGAGGCGGCAAGCGAACCAAACACCCAGGCCAGATTGAATACCCGGCGCACGTTAATGCCCATCGAATAGGCGGCCGCCTGATCCGAGGCGGTAGCCCGCAGCGCAACGCCACCACGGGAAAAGCGAAAATACAGCAGGTAAATGATGAGCAGTGCAGCACCGATCAGGAAGCCATAGGCAATCTTGGGCGCCAGGTACATCTCGCCAATAAACACCGGCTTGCGGGGCAGGAAGCTCGGCAAAAGCTGCGGATCAGCGCCCCATATCATCTCTACCACTCCCACCAGAATGCTGGCGATGCCGATAGTGACCATGACCACGGAAATGGATGACTCCCCCAGCATCGGGCGAATCATGACCTTTTCAATCACGCCGCCGAGCAGGCTTCCACCAAGCACCGCCAGCGGTAGAGCTACCCAAGGCGACATTTCCATGCCCCCGGCGAAAGCCAGAAACAGGTAAGCCGCGAACATCATGATCTCGCCGATGGCGAAGTTGATGACCCGGGTGGCTTTGTAAATGATCACAAAGCCCAACCCGATCAGGGCATAAAGACCACCCATGGCCAGGCCTGCCAGGCTGATTTCTCCAAAAAATAACCAGTCCACTCAGGCCACCTCGCGTTCTGGGTTGAGCTTCTTGCGCAGGCTGTCCATGTCACTGGTGCCAAGATACGCTTCGATAACCTGTGGGTTGTTCTGCACCTCTGCAGGCAGCCCCTCCGCTATCACCTGGCCGAAGTTGAGCACGGCAATATGGTCGGAAATATCCATGACCATGCCCATATCATGCTCCACCATCAGCACCGTTATGCCCCACTCTTCCCGGATATCCAGAATAAACCGGGCCATATCTTCCTTTTCTTCACGGTTCATCCCGGCAACAGGCTCATCCAGCATCAGCACCTTTGGCCGCATGGCCAGAGCACGGGCCAGCTCCACCCGTTTCTGCAGTCCGTAAGACAAGCTGGCTACCGGCTGGCGTCGTATATGGTCAATCTCCAGAAAATCGATGATGTGGCGCTCTACTTCCTGGCGCACCGCCATTTCCTCGCGGCGCGCCGCACCAAAATACGCGAGGGAACCCAGCAGACCGCTTTTCATGTGCACATGAGCGCCCAGTTTGATGTTGTCGAGCACCGTCATGCCACGGAACAGGGCTATATTCTGAAAGGTTCGCGCAAGGCCCAAGGCCGCGCGGGTGGGCGGTTTTATTCCCGTGAGCGCCTTACCCTGATAGCTGATGGTGCCTTGCTGAGGTTTGTAAAAACCGGAGATGCAGTTAAAAAGTGATGTCTTGCCGGCGCCGTTCGGGCCAATCACTGTTGTGACGGTATTTTCCGGCACACGGAAGCTCACATCCTGGAGCGCCTTCACGCCACCGAACGAGAGCGAAAGATTATTAATTTCGAGGATACTGGACATTATTCCCCGCATATCCGCAGATTATGGTTATTGTTGTTTACGTATACGTCAGGTTAGCTTCCTGAGCACGATTTAAAGTAGCCTATTCCCATCGTAAAAACCAAGACACTCTGTTCTATAGTTAGCTAAACAGGTACCCGAATACTCTCAGCGACGGAATTCACAACCATGATGGAAAGCCCTCTAATCTCGACGTTTGATGAACAAGCCGGCGTAGCCACCCTGACATTCAACCGCCCCGACGTCCTCAATGCCATCGACACAGCCATGGCCGAAGCGTTTCTGGAAGCGGTCAAGGATTTGAAAGAGCAACCAGGATTGCGCTGTATCGTAATGACCGGCGCCGGCAGGGCCTTCATGGCAGGTGGCGATGTCGCCAGCATGGCTGGCACTCAGGAACACACTCAGGCAGTTATTAACAGCTTGCTCGTGCCACTCAATGAAGCGATCCTCCTTTTGAGAAGCATGGACGCTCCGATCATTGCCGGCGTAAAGGGTGCGGCGGCCGGCGCCGGACTGAGCCTGGCTCTGATGGCAGACATAATCATAGCCGAGGAAAACGCGCGATTTCTTATAGGCTATAACGGAATAGGCACGGTGCCAGACTGCGGCGGAACCTGGTTTCTGCCGCACAAGATAGGCACGGCACGCGCAACGGAAATGATGCTGCTTGGCCGCCAACTCACAGCAACTGAAGCAGAACAATTAGGTTTGGTGACCGAGGTATCACCGGAAGAAACATTTGATGAGGTTCTGGCAGCCACCGTCAATCAGGTCTCCAACGGACCGACTCGGGCTTTTGGCGCATTCCGCCGACTGGTGGATGATGCCAGTGGGCGATCCCTCGAGATCCACCTGGAAGCGGAGCGACAGGCGTTTCTGACGGCCAGCGAAACCGCCGATTTCGCAGAAGGCGTATCAGCGTTTCTCGCCAAGCGACCAGCCGCCTTTTCCGGCCAGTAACGCCGGGGAACGACGTCTCGGCACGATTTCTGACTTTGCAGCTTGCCCGCAAACACCCTATCCTCCATTTTTTACAACGTTCGCATGCTATCTGCGCGCTCACCGATTACGAGGAACCATGAATCCAACCATCGAACTACTGAACTCCCACCGCTCAATCCGGAAATTCACAGAGCAGAAGATTCCCCGCGAGCTATTCAGGGAACTCATCCGTGCCGGCCAGAGTGCGGCCACGTCCAGTCACGTTCAGGCCTATTCCGTGATTCACGTGGTTAATTCGGAAAACAGAAAGAAAATCGCAGAGTTGGCCGGCGGACAGAACTACATTGCCGAATGCTCGGATTTCCTGGTGTTCTGTGCCGATATGAAGCGGCCCACGGAAGCGGCACAAAGGGCTGGTGCAGAGGTGGTTCACGGTATGACCGAGCAATTAGTGATTGCCAGTGTCGACACCGCGCTGATGGCTCAAAATGTTGCCATTGCCGCTGAATCCGAAGGCCTGGGGCTTTGCTACATCGGTGGCATACGGAATAATCCTGCTGAAATCAGCGAGATTCTCCGTCTACCTGAGCACGTGTACCCGGTTTTCGGCATGTGCCTTGGATACGCTGACCAGGACCCGGAGGTAAAACCCCGGCTGCCAGCAGAGGCCATTCTCAAGGAAGACTATTACCAAGACGAACAGGATGAGGCTCAGGTAGCGGGCTTCGACGAGACTATGAAAAAGTACTACCTGGAGCGCACTGGCGGCAACAAGGACACAAACTGGTCAGAGCAACTGAAGCCCCTGTTCACCAGCAAACTGCGTCCGCACATGAAAGACTTTCTGGGGGAGAAAGGCTTCAAAATGCGGTGAACAGCTCAGATCAAGAGCTGATTTTCTGCCACACTGTCAGCTCGGAAAAACTGTACTGAAACTTGTTACGTGTTTCCCGGATCACAAAAGGCAGGCTTCTGGATCCCAGTAGCAACGTGAAGTGAGGTGCCAGCATATCGTGCAGCCCGTCGAGGGTGGTGTAGTCTTCTCCATCTTTCTGAAAGCCGCCCACCCATTTGTCCCTCGGCGTGTAGTCTTCCAGCCAGGTGTAAGGGGAAGCAATCAACAAAAGCCCGTCGTCATTTAATCGGTCATGAATACGGGTCAGGAAGAGTGCAGGGTCGTAAAGCCGGTCGATGAGGTTGCCAGCAAGCACCAGATCATAGCCGGTGAATTCAGGCTTGAGGTCGCAGGCGTCCCCTTGATGAAATGCCACCCGCTCAGCGGTAGCTTCCAGATCCAGAGACGCCAGAGAACGTTCCTGATAGCTTACCAGTGCCCCCTCTTCAGGGCGGGCGTAGCGAACCAACTTATCCCGGGCCATCACCTGGCATTGCTCTACGAACTTGCTGGAAAAATCGATGCCGTCCACGTGTGCAAAAACCCGTGCCAGTTCAAAGCTGGTGCGCCCACAGGCACAGCCAATATCCAGAGCGCGCCCTGGTGTTCGGCCGTCCATCGCATCAATCGCCACCCTGGCCAGGCCACGGGGAAAGTTCGCTTCGCCGTGCCACTGTTCACCAAAGTGAAACTCCAGATACTGGGCCAGCGTGGTGTCATCTTCATAATAGGCGCTTTGCTGCACAATGGTTTCCTTCGTGGTAATTGGCGTTACATTGTTGTCAAGACGCCCCGCGCATTCTGAAACAGCTTGAGGTAGCGCGGGCTTCAGATGTTATCCTAGCACCATGAGCAACTATCCTGACTACTCACTGCTGGAACTCGCTTCGGTTCGCGAAGGTGATTCCGTAGGTACCACCCTTAAAAACAGCGTGGCTTATGCCCAGCATGCCGAAAAGCTCGGTTTCAAGCGATTCTGGCTGGCAGAGCACCACAACATGGAGGGCATCAGCAGCTCCGCCACTTCAGTGTTGATCGGCCATATTGCCGGTAAGACCCAAACCATCCGGGTTGGTTCCGGAGGCGTGATGCTGCCCAACCACCCGCCGCTGGTCATCGCCGAGCAATTCGGCACTCTGGAAAGCCTTTACCCGGGCCGCATTGATCTGGGCCTTGGCCGTGCGCCGGGCACAGACCCGATAACCGCTCGCGCCTTGCGTCGGGATGGCTTGGGCGCAGAGCAGTTCCCGGAAGACGTGGCACGGCTGCAGTCCATGCTTGGGCCTCTGAAGCCTGGCCAGGCGGTGAAGGCCATTCCGGGCGCCGGCACCAATGTGCCCGTCTGGCTCCTCGGCTCCAGCCTCTACAGCGCCCAGCTCGCCGCCATGCGGGGCTTACCCTATGCCTTTGCCGGGCACTTCGCCCCGCGCCTGTATCGGGAAGCGCTGAAAGTGTATCGGGACAACTTCCAGCCTTCAGAACAGCTGCAGCAGCCTTACACTATTCTTGCGGTTCCCGCCGTGCCCGCAGATACCACGGAAGAAGCAAAATACCTGGCAACCACCAGTTACCAGCGCATCCTCGCACTTTTCAGGGGGCAACCTCTTTGGATGAAGGCGCCCGTCGAGTCCATGGATGGTTTATGGAATGCTGGTGAGCGGGCCGGAGTACAGGATTTTCTGGCGCTTCAGCTAATTGGCGATGCCAAAGCCATCCGGAAACGACTTGATGAATTGCTGGCCAGCGTAACGGTGGACGAGGTGATGTTTACTGTGGATATCCATGACCCGGAAAAGCGCCGTCATGCATTAGATATCCTTTGGGAGACACGGGGCAGAGCAGCTTAATGGCTCAAGCCCGAAACTGGATCGATGGAAAACGCCTGCCCATCAGGCTGAAAAACAGGATTTTGGAAAAACTGACCCATGGTAAAACAGACCATCACTCATATTTTTCTCTCACATGGACTGGAAAGCGGTCCTGGCAGTACCAAAATCCAGGCCCTGAAAATGCTGGCGGAGACCTTCGATAACGTTCAGGCGCATGCCATTGACCACCGGAGCAGTAAAGACCCGGCGGTCCGCCTTGCCCAGATGCAGGATGCTATTGCCGCCAGCGGCGCAGACGCGGACAACATCATTCTCGCCGGCTCCAGCATGGGTGGCTGGGTATGCGCACAAACCAGCGCCCAGACGCCCGTTCTCGGCTGTTTCCTGCTGGCGCCAGCACTGGCGATGCCGGCCTACCCGCAATCCAGCCCGCATATCCGGGCCCAACATGTGCAAATTATCCACGGCTGGGATGATGACGTTGTGCCGCCACTGCCGGTTATGGAGCTGGCCCGGCAGCAAGCGCTACCAGCACTGATGCTGCCCGACGGTCACCGCCTCGGGAACAGCCTTGACCGGGTTACAGAGGAGTTCGGGATGTTTCTCTCGAGGGCAGGCATCCAAAAAACAGGCGCTGATCAGAAGCAAAGCAAATAGGCCAATTTCTTGCGTAAGTCGCGAAGTTTTGCCAGTCTTTAGCAATGTAACAATAAATATCTATACATAAACGAACGGAGAAAACCCGATGAGTAGCATGAGTAAATTCAAGAAACTGGCCGGAATTTCAGCGTTCGCTTTCGCGGCAATGACAGCAGCAAACTCCGTGAATGCCGCCAACTGGCGTTATGCACACGAAGAGTACGAAGGCGACGTACAGGATGTATACGCATACAAATTCAAGGAATATATCGAGGATAATTCCGATCACACCCTTCAGGTGTATCGTTTTGGTGAGCTCGGTGAATCCGACGACATCATGGAACAGACCCAGGCAGGCATTCTGAACTTTGTGAACCAGTCTCCCGGTTTCACTGGTTCCCTGATTCCCGAAGCCCAGATTTTCTTCATCCCTTATCTGATGCCCACTGACATGGACACGGTCATCGAGTTTTTCCGTGAGAGTAAGGCCATCAACGAAGACTTCCCGAAGCTCTACGCAGAGAAAGGTCTGGAACTTCTGCAAATGTATCCGGAAGGCGAATTTGTTATCACTCTGGATGAGCCAATAACGACTCCCGAAGAACTGCAGAACAAAAAAATCCGGGTTATGACCAATCCCCTGCTGTCGGAAACTTACTCTGCGTTTGGCGCGACTCCAACACCACTGCCCTGGGGCGAAGTATACGGCGCTCTGCAGACCAACATGATTAACGGGCAGGAAAACCCGATTTTCTGGATCGAGTCTGGCGGACTGTATGAAGTATCGCCCAACCTGATCTTCACGGGTCACGGCTGGTTTACTACTGCAGCAATGGCTAACAAGAACTTCTACGACGGTCTGCCAGATAAGGACAAGAAGCTGATCCAGGATGCGGCTGATTATGCCTTCGAAGAAATCATCAATCACATCGACGGCCTGGCGGACGAGGCGCTCGCAAAAATCCAAAAGAGCAGCGACAAGGTTACCGTCACTCGCCTGAATGAAGAGCAAATCAAAGCCTTCAAGGAGAGAGCGCCGCAGGTTGAGAAAAAATTCATTGAAATGGCTGGCCAAGGTGGCAAGGATCTGCTGAACCAGTTCAAGAAAGACCTGGAAGAAGTGCAGAACGACTGACTCTGTACTTCTTCCTGTCCGCCGGCGCCCGCCGGCGGACATTTTGATGAACCAACCCGCCCCGCCAAACATTAATGTCCGGTCGGGAGCGATATGATCTGGAGCCGACCACATGTCCGAGAATTCCCCGGAGATAGACGACGATACCGGTACTTTCGAGTCTGGCTTACCCGGGTTTCTGGGGGTCATAGACGGCTGGATAGCCAATGCTGAGGCAGTCATTCTGGCCGCAGGTATCATCCTCATGGCCATCAACACCTGCGTTAACGTTGTTGCGCGATTTGTATTTGGAGAGGGCTTCTTTTTCTCCGGCGAAATAAACCGCATCCTGATTATTCTCGTAACCTTTGCCGGCATCGGCTACGCGGCGCGCTACGGCCGACACATCCGGATGTCTGCTATTTACGACGCGCTCCCGCCCAAAGGTCGTAAGATACTGATGATCATCATCGCTCTGTTCACCTCCGCGGTAATGTTCTTCCTGTGCTATCACTCCTACGGCTACATCGAGACTTTGTATAGCCGTGGTCGCATTTTGCCTGCGCTGGGCTTTGAAATCTGGTGGATTTATATCTGGGCGCCTGTGGGCTTTGCCGTTACCGGCATTCAGTATCTCCTCACCGCCATCAAGAATTTCACCAGTGAAGACGTTTACCTCTCCACCGGGGTGATTGACGGATACGCTGATTCTGAATCGGAAGTCTGATCCGGTTTCATACCGGGCACGATAAAAAGGGGCACACCTATGGCAACAATTCTAATGATCATCATGATCGGGCTGCTGCTCCTCGGCTTCCCCATGATGATTCCACTGACGACCGCCGCCGTCGTTGGCTTTGTGATGATGTTCGACGGCTTCAGCCAGATGGGCACATTCATTCAGCAGATGATGGGGGGCATCCGACCAGCTTCGCTCATTGCCGTGCCCATGTTTATTCTCGCTGCGGACATCATGACACGCGGTCAGTCTGCAGACAGACTGATCAATATGGTTATGGCCTTTATTGGCCACATCAAAGGCGGACTGGCGATCAGTACCGCGACCTCTTGCACGCTCTTTGGCGCAGTTTCCGGCTCCACCCAGGCAACCGTTGTCGCCGTTGGTTCCCCTCTGCGCCCGAAAATGCTCAAGGCCGGCTACTCCGATTCGTTTACTTTGGCACTGATCATCAATGCCAGTGACATTGCCTTCCTGATCCCCCCCAGTATCGGCATGATCATTTACGGGGTTATCTCCCAGACATCCATCGCGGAGCTGTTCATCGCAGGCATTGGCCCGGGCCTCCTGATCCTGTTCATTTTCTCGCTTTACTGCCTGTTCTACGCCTACAAAAACAACGTGCCTACCGAACCCAAAGCGACCTGGCGCCAGCGTGCTTTCTCCGTCCGCGACGCCAGCTGGCCATTGTTTTTTCCGGTTATTATCGTTGGTGGTATCTACGGCGGCATCTTCAGCCCAACCGAAGCGGCAGCCGTGTGCGTACTCTATGCGTTCTTCCTGGAATTCATTGTTTTTCGCTCTCTGAAACTCCGCGAGATTTACAAGATCGCCAAATCCACTGGCCTGATCACCGCAGTCGTGTTCATTCTGGTGGCGGTGGGGAACGGGTTCTCCTGGATAATTTCCTTTGCCCAGATTCCGCAGGCAATACTGGAGTCAGTAGGCGTTAATGAAGCCGGCCCGGTAGGCGTGCTTATCGCCATCTGCGTGTCGTTCTTTATCGCCTGTATGTTTGTCGACCCCATCGTCGTCATTCTGGTACTGACGCCTATCTTTGCGCCTGCCATTCAGGCAACAGGCCTGGACCCGGTTCTGGTGGGCGTGCTCATTACCTTACAGGTTGCAATCGGCTCGGCAACACCGCCGTTTGGCTGCGATATTTTTACGGCGATTGCCATATTCAAGCGGCCTTATCTGGAAGTTATCCGCGGCACACCGCCGTTTATCATCATGTTGGTCGGAGCTGCCGCTCTGATTATTGCTTTTCCGCAGATTGCCCTGTTCCTGCGTGATCTTGCCTTTGCAGAATAACGAGCGCCCGGTTCTGGATTTTAAGGAGAAAACAATGTTCAAACGGATACTCGTGGCCGTGGACGGTTCCAAAACCTCTCTCGGGGCGCTGGATAAAGCCATCGGGCTGCAAAAACTCCTACCGGGGGCGGAGATCTTCATTCTCTGTGTGTATAAGCATCACAGTCTGTTTGAGGCGTCTCTTTCCATAGGAAGGCCCTCCGACATGGACATTCCGGACAAGGTGCTTTCTGAATACGCCAAAGAGGTGGTTAACCACGCCAAGATTATGGCAAAGGAGCATGGAGCGACCAAGGTTCGCGGCTTTGTAAAAGCCGGACGCCCCTCAAAGGTTATTATAAAATTTGCTCAGGACAAGGAAGCGGATCTGATCGTGGTGGGAACCCGAGGTACTCACAGCGACAAGGACGGGATGTTTCTCGGCAGTGTTTCACACCGTGTGGCCGCGCACGCCAAGTGCCCGGTTCTGGTGGTCTAGCTGGCAGTCCCGGGTTTTAAATAAACCTCAACGTTATCGCGGCCTCTGGTTTTAGCCCGATACAGCGTTTCATCTGCAAGCTTCAACAACTGGTCAGGCTTGTCTGTACTGTCCGGCCAGTTGGCCACACTAATAGACACCGTCAGACAACCCAGGTTGTTGCCCTCAAACATTATCAGCTCTCTCCGTGTCGCCTCGCGCATCTCCTCTGCGCGCTCTCTGGCGCCTGAGATATCGGAGCCAGGCAGAATAACAACAAACTCCTCTCCCCCATACCGACACACGATATCGCTGCCACGGAACCGGGGCTTCAATATCGAAGCAAACGTCTGCAAAGCCGTATCACCCGCCTCATGCCCGTGAGTGTCGTTAAAGCGCTTGAAATGATCGATATCCAGTAGCAAAAGTGAGAGTGGCGTACCTTTGCGTAAAGCCACGGCTGTTTCATGCGCAAAGAGCTGGTCAAAATACCGGCGGTTTTTCAGGCCGGTAAGCGCGTCTTCATATGAGAATCGCTGCAGATCCTCCCTTAACGAGATACCTGAAAACGTAACCCCAATGCGCTCAGCGACCAGATTGATGGATGACATAAGCCTCGCTGCGCCGTAGGCGGTATACCCGGAGTTGCTGATGCTGTCACCATCAAGCAGTAACAGGCCTTCAAGGGCCGCGTCATGGCGTGCAAATTCAATGTTGATGGGAAAACAAACCAGCCCCTGCTGCCAGCCTTTGCCTGCAGCCTCAGCATCCTCCATAGACCCCGCAATCAGACGAATTGGAGCAGGCAGACTATTGAGATCCGTAACAACCGGCGCCAACTCCGGATGCGCATCGCCGTAGCCCCAATGCACAAGGCGACCGTAGGCACCACTGGCCGTTTGCCGGTATATCATGCCCTTGAGGGGACTACAGAGCCTTGGCATGGCCTCAACGAGCAACTGAAACGCCTGGCCCAGACTTACACACGCCTGCAGTTCGGCAATCACATCTGCAAATATCTGGCTTTTCTCGTTTTCAAACGCCAACAAACCTGCCCTGGCCTGCTCACGCTGCAAAAGGGTTTCCGCTTTTTCCGTGCGATCGGCCACCTGTTGCTCAAGGGTCACCGTCAAGTCCTGCAGGGCTTTCTGGGTTAACGCATAGTGTCTCAATGAAATAATGACGACTGCGAGAACAAAGAAAAGCAACCCCATACTGACTGGAACCTGGCTCCAGGGCAGAATACCGTGAGCCACCGCCATATCGGCGATGAGCAGAGCGCTGAAAATACCGCATGCCAGCACAAGAACCTGCTGTTCACCAGTGAGTGAACGCAATCGGGGTAACGTCAACACGCCCATTACAGACAGAGAAAGCAGGAGCAGAGCATCAAAAGGAGGAAAGGTAGACGAGAGGTCCACAACACCCAGCAAAGCCAGGCCCAAGGCACCAATCACATAGCACAGGTGCAGTTTCCAGATCAGGCTATAGGCCCTGGATGGACGGTCTTCCAGCCATTGATCCAGCATAAGCCCCAGCGCGACAGGTAGTAGGAAGTAGCTTCCGGCCGCCAGGTAATCCCACAACAAGGCGTAGGGAGCAATCAGCAGGCTGGCCTGGCTCTCAGCCACCAGCATGACGGATGAGGCCAATGCAAACAGGCCAATACTGGAAAAGGTCTTTCTGCCACCTTGAAGCAGCGAGAATATGAGCGCAAGCACCGCCACCAGAAGCGAAAAAGCGGCAACGAGCAGAGCCTTGAGAGAGTTTTCGAGAATATAGAGAACGAGCTCTGAGTGATCCATGATACTCACCTCACCCCAGAGGCCTATATCCGTGTAGTCAGAAAACACACGGAAGTAGAGTAGCTTGTTCTGATAGACATGAGGGAGTGCAATCTCATGCCAGGGCCAGCCTTCAAATCTGCCACGCCCTTCTTTATCGAAGGTGCCGTACTGATAGATGTTTTCGCCATCCAGCCAGACCTGGACAATCAGGTCGGCGCTAAAAATATAAAGCACAGGGTTCTGCCAGTCCCCGGCCGGCAGTGTTACCCGGTACCACACCTGGTCCCGACCATTGCGTCCAGGGGGATTAGATGGGAAATCAATGGCATGCCACTGCTCAGGCTGCTGGGCAACAGACCAGTCAGGCACACCTTCGGCAGTAAACGGTAAGTCACCCCACCGATATTCCCAGCCTTCGGCCACGGGCTGCGGTGCCGCAACAGAAACGACAGGTCCAAACCCACACAAAATGCCAAGCACAATAATCAGACTTTTCAGAAAGAGTGCGGGCATTGGTGCTGCAATCCTGCCAGTAAGGGCTTTTTGGGCAAGTATAGAACACCCAAGTCCGACACGTGAACAAATCCGGAACGCAGTGGGTGCTAACGATGCGTGACTGCAGGGCCGGAGGCTGGCCCTGCAGTTCTATAGCCTCGGTTCAGGTCTCACAGACCGGATTTCAATTTTTCCCAGTACTTGGCATATACCTGCAATACTTCGTCACCAATATCGGTCTGAAATTCGGCATTAACCATATCTTCCGGTGCTGGATAGCTGGCACGGTCTCCGGCAACCTCGTCTCCCAGCAGGTCCCTGGCTGACAGCACCGGCGTGGCATAGCCAATGTCTTCGCTAATCAGTGCCGCAATTTCCGGCTGCAGCACAAAGCTTATGAACTTGTGGGCGGCTTCCGGGTTTTTGGCGTTCTTCGGAATCACGAAGCTGTCCAGCCAGGCGATAACGCCCTCCTCCGGATATACATACTCCAGTGTCTCCATGCTGTCCTTGCCCATAACGGCCTCACCGTTCCAGATCATGCCCACATCAGCCTCACCTTCCAGGAAGGGCATACGCGGTGCGTCTGAGTTAAACGTGCGCACAGAAGGCATGAGCTCTGTAAGCTTTTCATAGGCTGCTTCAATTTGCTGCGGATCGGTGCTGTTACCGGAGTAACCCAGCACCCGCAGACTCATGTGGAAGACTTCGCGCATATCGTTGGTCAGATTCACCCGACCTTTGAAGCGCTCATCCCAGAGATCTTCCCAGGCGGTCACCGGCTCGCCTTCAATATCGGCGGTATCGACACCAATACCCGTTGTGCCCCAAAGGTAAGGCACGCTGTACTGATTGTCCGGATCGATATCCAGACCGGTGAGTTCAGAATCAAGCTGTTCAAAGCCGCTGATTTTGCTTCGATCTATGGGCAGCAACAGCCCCTCGTTACGCATTTTACTCACGTAGTAGGTCGACGGCACCGCAAGATCATAAGCGGCGCTCTCGTCCAGCAGTTTGAGCCGGGCGTACATGGCTTCGTTGCTGTCGTAGGTGGTGTAGACAACTTTGATGCCGGTTTCATCCTCGAAGCGGGTCAACACCTCCTGTGGCATGTACTCAGACCAGTTATACAGGTTCAGTACCTGCGGATCGTCAGAACTGCAGCCCGTCAGGCCCAGTACCAGCAAGCCGGCCAGTGCGAGTTTCTTCATTGCTTGCTCCTTGAAAGAATCCATTGCGACACCATAAGCATCACCAGTGAGAACACCAGCAACAAAGTGCCCAGCGCATTTACTTCGGGTTTAAGTCCTACACGCACCATGGAATAGATGCGCAGAGGGAGAATTTCGTAACTCGGGCCGCTCACGAAGGTGCTCACCACAACATCGTCCATGGAGAGCGTGAAGCCGAGCAGCCAACCGGCCATCAACGCCGGCATGATAACCGGGATCAGCACCGTACGGGTCATAGTGAAATCGCTGGCGCCCAGATCCCGCGCCGCTTCCGGCAGGCGCTCATCAAACCCGGCGAGCCTGGCCAAAACGGTAATTACCACGAACGGCAAACAGAAAGTCACATGCGCCAGCAACAGCGATACGTACCCGAGCTTCAGGCCCAGTAACAGGAACAGCCCGAGCAATGAAATCGCCAGCACGATTTCCGGCGACATCATAACCACAAACAACATACCGTTCAGCACTCTCTTCCCACGAAAGCGATAGCGGTGCAGCGCCACTGCGGTCAGCGCCCCTATCATCGTAGACACAGTCGCAGCCGTAAGCGCTAGCCACAAAGAATTCCACATGGCCTGCACCATGGCGTGGTTATTGAACAGCGACTCGTACCAGCGCAGGCTGAGGCCTCCCCAGTTGTAGCCGGTGCGGGAGTCATTAAAGGAGAACACCACCAGCACCACAATTGGCACATACAGCAGCAAGTACACCAGAGCGAGATAGCTACGGGAAAGCCAACGCATCACGCACCCTCCTCGCCCAGACGGCGTTTACTCAACCGGTGCGCAAACATCAACAGCGCCATGGTGAGGGTCAGCACAATGCTGGCGGCAGCGCCAAATGGCCAGTTACGGGCATCCAGAAACTGGTTTTTGATCACGTTGCCCACCAGCAGATTGCGCGAGCCACCCAGAATGTCCGGCACAAAGAACAGCCCCATGGCTGGCAGCAATACCAACATGACACCGGCCAGTGCGCCCGGCAGAGTCAGCGGCACGACAACATTTTTAAAGGTGGCAAACCGGCCCGCGCCCAGGTCGTGAGACGCCAGCAGAACATCCTGTCGCAGATCCTCAAACACCGAGTACAAGGGCAGTATCATGAACGGCAGCAGCAGATACACCAGACCAACAATCACGGCACCTTCTGTATACAAAAGCTGCGCCGGCTCGTCGATCACGCCCAAAGACATGAGCGCGCTGTTCAACAACCCGTTCGTCGCCAGGATTAGCTTCAAGGCGTATGTGCGCACCAGTGAGTTTGTCCAGAAAGGCACGATCAAGAGAAAAATCAGCAACATCTGCCGACGCTTCTCCACCCGCGACAGTGCCCAGGCAAACGGATAGCCGATCAGCAGGCAGATCAACGTGGTCATAGCTGCCATATAAAGTGAGTGAAGAAACACCTCCAGATACAGCGGATTGAACAGTTGCCGATAGGCATCCAGGTTTAATGGCAGTGAAATAAAGGTAGACGGATCACGCGTCATCACGCTGGCACCCACCACCAGCATATTGGGTGCAAGCACGAGGAACAGCAGCCAACCCCACACCAGCACCAGAACCACCGCTCTGAACGGCTGCTGCTTAATGCTCCGCATCATCAGCAGCCAGCTCCTCTTCATCCGTCAACGGCTCGTCGCCCTCTTCTGCCAGCAACCATTCCCAACCGTCTACCCAGCTCACGCGCACCCGCTCGCCAATGCTGTAATCAAATGTCGGGTCGTCCTCATCGAAGAACTCGCTGGCCATAACATGGCTGCCGTCCTCCAATTCGATAACCGAGTCCAGCGTACTGCCTTTGTAGTTGCGCTCTACGATCTTACCTGCGACACCTTCGGTATCATCCGGCGCAAGTACCCGGATATCTTCCGGGCGCAGCAGAACATGCAGTGTCTGATTCATCACAACACGGAACGACGGCTTGCTCAGCTCTCGATTCAGGCCGAGTACGTCCACACTGATACGACCGTCCTCAACCCTGGTAACGCGACCGGGAAAGAAATTGGTCTGGCCTACAAATCGCGCAGTAAACACATTTGCCGGACGCTCATAGACTTCCCGCGGGGTGCCGAGTTGCTGAATATGCCCGTCCTTGAGCACCACGATGCGATCAGACATCGACAGCGCTTCCTCCTGGTCGTGAGTGACGAACACGAAGGTAATACCCAGCTCACGCTGCAGCCGCTTGAGTTCTACCTGCATGGTGCGGCGCAGCTTGTAGTCCAGTGCAGACAACGGCTCATCCAGTAATAGCATCTTGGGCCGCTTGACCACCGCCCGGGCAATCGCAACCCGTTGCTGCTGGCCACCGGAAAGCTGGTGCGGTTTGCGCCTCGCAAAATCCTCCAGCTGAACCATGGCAAGTGCTTCTTCAACACGTTCACGTATTTCAGCTTTCGGCCGTTTCTCCATTTTCAGGCCATAAGCCACATTGTCGAAAACCGACATGTGAGAAAACAGCGCATAATTCTGGAAAACCGTATTAAGCGGGCGGTGCTCTGGCAGGGTTTGTGTGATATCAGCGCCGGACAGCGTAACAGTGCCGCGGTCCGGGAGCTCAAACCCCGCCATCATGCGCAAAAGGGTCGTTTTACCACAGCCTGAGGGTCCAAGAAGGGTAATGAACTCGCCATCATCAATCGTGAGACTCAGTTCATCCAGTACGGTCTTGCCGTCAAACTGCTTGCTGATACCGCTCAGCGATAGGAGTGTTCTATTCATCAGCCCTGTCCAAATAATAAGCGGCGTATTTTTTCAGAAAGAGCGCAGCATAAAAAGGTTAGCGCCGTTTTTTTGCACGACAATTTTTATCTGGTGGTTTATCCGAAGCGCCCGGCGGGGGGGGAAGTGGTGCCTCTGCCGGGGCGTTCTTTCATAAAAACGCCCCGGCTGCTGGGGCGGCCGGGGCTTGTTGGAAGATTTTATTGGCCAGCGACGCTGTCCAAGTAGGCCTTATCAGAAATGTTGGTCCACTGGCGAACCTGCTTCAGGTAATCACGCTGGGAGTTGATAATCTCTTTGGCCAGATCATCCTTCTCAGCGGCCTCGGCCAGCAACTTGTTGGTTGCCTCACGCATCGCATTGATAACTTCCGGCGGGAACGTCTTGTGCGTTACGTTCGGATAGTCTTCTTTCATACGAGCCCAGGCCACACCGCTTTCGTGGGTGGTCTGGATGTACATGTCATAAGCCGCTGTGCGCATGGCGATCCGCAGAATTGCTTGCAGATCTTTAGGCAGTTTTTTCCAGGTTTTATCGTTAATCAGGAACTGAACTTCTGCACCTGGCTCCTGCCAGCCTGAATAGTAGTACTTGGCGATCTGATGGAAGCCCATGGGGAAATCGAGAGCCGGCCCTACCCATTCAACCGCATCAACCGTTCCGCGCTCAAGCGCTGTGTATAGCTCACCGGGAGGCAGGTTGGTTACTGCAACGCCAAGCTCGGCCATAACTTCACCCGCAAACCCCGGGGTACGCATTTTCAAGCCTTTGAGATCCGCTACCGAGTTGATCTCCTTATTGAACCAGCCGCCCATCTGGTTGCCGGTATTGCCACCCGGGAAGGACATCAGACCGAACGGCTCGTAAACCTTCTGCATCAGCTCCATGCCCCTGTCGTAGTAAAACCAGGCGTACATTTCAGGAGCAATCAGACCAAAGGGCACTGTGGTGAAGTACATCGCGTTGGGGATCGTGCCCTTATAGTAATAAGAGGCGGTGTGTCCCATGTCGTACTGACCGTTGCGGACCAGATCAAAAATACCAAACGGCGCTTTGTGCTTGTTGGAACTGTCGATACGGATTTTCAAGCGGCCGCCGGACATCTCTTCGGCCATCTGCGCCATGTGTTCGGTGGTTTCACCGAGAATAGGAGAGTTGGGCCCCCAGGTTTGTGCAAGACGAAGGGTAAAGCTTTCCTGAGCCATGCCGAGCGAACTGACGGAGAACAACAGCACCACCGCTGCCATCCTGAACAGGCGAGTCATCATTGTTAGCACCACTTGTCGTGTTGTTATGTTATTTCTTTATCGCGAAAGCGCCCATAATCTTAGCCTGTGATGGCGCCCGGCGCCAAGAGTTGTTCCAGCAGGCACGGGCGCACCGATATCCACAATGCCTCAATCAGACCTTGAACTGACTCACAAGATCTCGCAATCTTTCGCCCAGCCGGGCCAGTTCATGGCTGGCTTCATTGGTCTGAGTTACCCCTGTGTCGCTACGTTGCGCCGCATCGACAATACGCACTACGTTCTGATTGACTTCTTCCGCCACCTGGCTTTGCTGCTCGGCCGCCGTGGCAATCTGGGCAACCTGGTCGTGAATCTGTCCGATGGACGTCTCGATGGTGGCCAGAGCGCCTGTCGCGTGGTTAATACGTTCCACCGTTTCGGACGAACGATCCCGGGATCGGTTCATGCGCTCGACAGCGGAGCGTGACTCGCTCACGAAGCCATCAATCATTTCCCGGATCTGATCTGCAGACTCCGCACTGCGCCTCGCAAGCTGGCGCACTTCATCTGCGACCACTGAGAAACCGCGACCGTGGTCGCCGGCGCGGGCAGCCTCTATTGCCGCGTTCAATGCGAGCAGATTGGTCTGTTCTGTGACCGCGTGTATAACACCCAGAACCTGCTGAATATCGTCGGATTTTTCAGCCAGCGCATTGATACTGAGAGCGCTTTCCTGGATTTCCTCAGACAGCTTGTTTACCGCGCCCTGAGCACTTGCAATGGTTTCGCCGCCCTCTCGGGCCATGCGATCAGCATCCGATGCAGCGCCTTCCACTTCGCTGGCGTTACCGGAAATTTGCTGGATGGTCGCGGCCATTTCATTAATCGCTGAGGCAATCTGGTCCGTTTCCGAACCCTGCTCTTGCACGGACGCCCGCGTTTCATTGGCAACACGACTTAGCTCTTCCGCAGCGGAAGCAACCTGATCTGTCGTGGCACCTACTTCCCGAATGGTCGCCTGGATTTTGATAACGAAGGCATTAAAGCGACGTCCCAGCTCAGAAAGCTCATCTCTGCCATCGTCCGGCAAGCGTTGACGCAGATCGCCTTCGCCATCAGCGATTTCCTGCATCATATCGCTGACGATCTTCAGTGGCCTTGTTACCGTCCGGCCAACAAAAGCACCGATTACCAATGAAATAACCACAACAATGACGGTGACCAGCAGGATAAAGCCGAGGGTTGAGACAATGTTATTCTCGATTTCGACACGCGCCGCGGCGACCTTCTTGTCGATATCAGTAACGTAGACACCGGCTCCGATCATCCAGTCCCAACCCGGGATGACCGTGGAATAGGAAACCTTGGGCTCTTCATTGCCGGAGGCCGGGTTCATCCAGTCATAGCCGTAGTAGCCTCCAGATTCCCCGGCATCGAAAAGGTCTCCAACCAGCCGTTTGAGCGTGGGATTATTGCTCGGGCCTTCTTTGGAAGGATCCGGGGCGTATGCCAGGTTGTATACATCACGCCGGTAAGCAAACACGTAGTTTGTTTTCTCAAACCGGATGGAGCGTAAACGCGATGCCGCGGCTGCCTTGGCTTCGTCTTCGGAAAGTGCAGGATTGTTTTTAGCCTCCAGCACTACTGCTTTTGCAGCGTCAATCAGATTTTTCAGCCCTGTCTTTCGGGCCTCCAGCAAGCTTGACTCAAGGCGCTTTAATTCTGCCTCTCCATTGGCCTGTATCTGACTCACAGAAATCCAGGCGACGGTGGCAGCTGTAATCAGCACCGGTATCAGCACAGCCAAAAGCAAGCGGGTTCGTATGCGCAGGTTGTTCATGAAATTCATTTCGGCAGATCCTCGGAAAGGCGTTATCTCAAGATATTAACGACGAAATCGAAAATATCTTGAATAAAAACTATGTCTTATCCTGCACAAAATCGAGCGCAGCACCCTCGTCGCACTTTCGGCAAGCAAGCTCAAAACCAAGCATGGAGCGCCGCCCCTCTTCGGTCGTCACCCAGGGCCTGTTAACCCACGGCGGGGTATGACGTACATGCTGGTTATGACCACAGGCCAGTCGAGCGACCCAGTGGTCTTCTTCATCTTTGTGATATCCGATTATAGGCTGTTTCATGGTAATGGCCTGGCTCGCCCGGTCCAGGCCGACCAGGAATAGATCCCCAATGCCGTCCATATCATGATAAAGCTTGTCAGCTTTTCCGTACTGAGCGGTTCACTGAACACCAATAATGCAATCAGGAACTGGATGGTGGGGTTGATGTACATCAGGAATCCGACCGTCGACAAACGCAACCTGCGAGCTGCACCGGCAAAGGCCAGCAGAGGAATCGCTGTCGCTGCGCCGCTGGAAAGCAGCAAAAGCATGGTCGCTGTATCTTCCGAAAAGTGCGATGCTCCGGCATAGCTAACGGCCGAGAGGGCCAAGATAGCCACTGGCAACAAAAGCAGCGTTTCCACAAACAGGCCTGAGAGCCCGTCCAGCGCAACCTGTTTGCGGAGTAATCCGTAAGTTCCGAAACTGAACGCCAGCGCCAGCGTTATCCAGGGCACCACACCCAGCAGGAGCAGCTGATAGAGAATCGCGATGGCCGCCAAGGCTACAGCGACAATCTGCAACCGGGAAATGCTCTCCTTGAGTACCAGCATGCCCAGCCCAACGTTTACCAGTGGCGTCAAGAAGTAGCCAAGACTGGCTTGCAGCACCTGCCGGCTTTCAACAGCATAAATGTACACACCCCAGTTCACGGCAATAAGCACGGCACAACCGAGAACAAACCCGAGCTTTTTCGGCTGGGCCAGTGCTGCTCTCACGGGCTGCCAGCGCTTCAGGCACGTGACAATAACGGCGAGTAAAACGCAGGACCAGACAACCCGATGGGCGACTACCTCCCAGGCGGGCACCCCCTCAAACAATGCGAAGTACAGCGGGAAGCAGCCCCAAATGGTGTAGGCGAACAGGCCGTAAAAGACACCTTTTCGGGTTTCCTGCGCACCCATAACAATAGCTTCCTCATGACGTTGTGGCACTGAATTTAACACGCCTGGCGGGTGACGCGCTCGGGCATTATGGCTTAATCTGACAGCACATTGATCGTAAGGAGCGCTTGCCATGAAAACAGCCCAGGATTTTGTCGCCGAAGCCAGACAGCATATTCAGGAAATCTCCCTGAACGACGCCGACGAGGCGATCCAGGCCGCAGATCTGCTGGTAGACGTCCGTGACGGAGACGAATACCGGCAGAGCCACGTGCCCCAGGCCACCAACATTTCCCGAGGCCTGCTGGAATTCAAGTTCAGCAATGATCCGGCGCTGGCCAATCGGGACATGAAGATTGTGATTTACTGCAAAAACTCGGGCCGTGCAGCGCTGAGTGCCAAAGCTTTGCAGGAGATGGGTTACCTTTACGTACAGTCGATTGAGGGCGGGTTTGACGCCTGGCAGGAAGCCGGCAAACCTACTGCCAAACCGGAGCTGCCGTCGTTCGATTGACGACGACAGGCTGGAGAGGGTCTACGGTCGTTTTGTAACCGCCATCGTCAGGCGAGAGATACAGGTCGTTTTACCCTCTTCATTTTCCATGCGAACTTCCCATACCTGAGTCGCATTGCCAATATGGATGGGTCTGGCCGTTCCATAAACCCAGCCTTTAGTGGCTGGCCGAATATGGTTGGCATTGATTTCAAGCCCGACGGCAACGGTATTCGGATCTTTCAGGCAGCCGTTGGCAGCCATGCTGCCTAAGGTCTCTGCCAGCACCACCGATGCCCCTCCATGGAGAATGCCAAAAGGCTGAACCGTGCGCTCGTCGACCGGCATGCGGCCTGTCACGTAATCATCGCCGACTTCAGTGTACTCAATGCCCATATGGCTGACTGCCGTGTTAGCACTGGCTTTGGCCAACTGCTCAAGGTTCGGTTTACGGGTCCAGATTGCCATGCTGATAGAAATTCTCTGACAGGTTGAAAATAAGCCGCCGGCAGCTACTGAGGCTGCGGGAACATGTAACGGGCCGTGTGCTCACTGACAATCTCGTCCAAGCGGCCCGAAAGAGTCAGTTTATACAGGAGATCCGCGATGCGTTCACGGAATTCAAATGTATTGCATGGCGAGTTCTTGGAAAACGTGAAGAAAAGACCTTCGTTGCTGATGGGCACATCGAGAGGTACAAATTTTTCCGCCAGCCCCATACGCTGGAGTTTTACCTGCCCCTGCAATCGCTCATACAAAACGTAATCCACACGCCCGGCCAAGGCCATCTCAAAAGATTGCTCAATAGTCCGGACTCCAACAATTTCCAGATGCTTTGCTGCGTAGCGGTCAAAACCTTGCCCAAAACTGTTATTAATCAGCGTGCCTCCCCGTTTCCCGACCAGATCCGGCCAATGGCGATACTCAAACACCTGATCTTTGGGCACCCAAACGGCGGCAGGAAGGCGGATAAAAGGCGGCAGCAGATAATCCATGTACCGGATACGCTCTGATGTGATGAAAGCTCCGGCAATCATATCGAGCTCACCTACTCTTGCAAGGCGCTGAACGCGAGCCCAGGAGCCGAGATTCTGAACTTCCAGCTCCACACCCATAGTTTCAAGAATTTCCTGCAGCAACGCGGGCGCAGCACCCGTAAGCTGCTGAGGATATCGAGGATCCTCCCACAGCAGTGGCGGATACTCCGGATTGCCGCTCACCGTCAGTGTTTTGCAGAGAGGCTCC
>TARA_R110002096_G_scaffold147671_16_pt1 | contig 64335 bp, 52 predicted proteins | sample TARA_R110002096 | Tara Oceans TARA_R110002096 (sample SAMEA4397295) | marine metagenome | biome: Polar Biome; feature: [DCM] deep chlorophyll maximum layer (ENVO:01000326); material: water (ENVO:00002006), including particulate matter (ENVO:01000060) such as... | depth 35 m
CGTTGAAAATCCCGAGAATGTCTTCGACCCGGCGACCAACGAATTGATTGGTGGTGATATTGAGATTGGCGATGTTCTTCCAGAACTCAAAGGCGGAGGTTCCCGCGGTCGCAAACGGGCGATTCTGGGCTTTGGCGGCATTGGCCTTGAAGCTGGCTTCGTCCTTGCCCTGATATTCTTTGACCCATTGGCGCAGGAGTTGGCCGTCCTTGGTGTAGTAAAAGCGATATTCCTTGAAGAAATCGATCGTCTGGTCGGGATTGTTTGGATCGAACCGCCAGTAGCTGTCCTGCCAGAACACGAATGCGGGCATGTTGGAGTTTTCGTAATAGTAGATGCTGGCGGAGAAGCCTCCGTGATCCCCCGTCGCGACATCGAGGACGATGCGCCGGACGGAGCCGCTCGAATCGGAGGCGCGTTTGACGAGCATCTGCAAGCCCTCATCGGGGGATTCCAGCTCGCTGTTGGTGACGGTCAGCCTGGCTGCTTCGACTTCCGCGTAGAGGGTCCGCACGATCTGAATCGCGGCGGCATCTTCGGTCGGCTTGAGTTCCTGCGCCTGGGTTGATGCGAGGAGGGCGATGGTTGGAAGGATGAAAAGGAAGGCAGGGAGTGAAGGTTGGGTCATGGCAATGAATTGGTGAAAACTTGGGCGCAAATTGGCGGTCGAGGGTTCAATGAAAACTGGCGTGTTGGCCAAAAAATGCGAATCCAAAGCCAGAGGATTTTGCCCGCAATCACGATTCGCTCGTGGATGCGGTTTGCGGGGCGGGTTCTCATGATTGGTGATCCGGCCTGGCCACACAGTGTGACCGGCGGATTGATAATCGCAACAAGCTGTGGCAGGGAACCGTTGCGAATGACCGAGGACCGAAAACCGCTGAACCCGAACGATCCCCTGCACGGCGTCAAGCTGGAGCAAATCGTGACGCAGTTGTTCGAGCACTACGGTTGGGAAGCACTTGCCGCCGAGGTGAACGTCAACTGCTTCAAGAATGATCCATCGGTCAAATCGAGCCTCAAATTCCTGCGCAAGACGCCATGGGCGCGGGCGAAGGTGGAGCGTTTGTATCTGGATACGTTTCTGTAGCCGCGCAATGTTTGCATTGTCTGTGGAACGCGTCGTAAGGTCAGCTCATGGAAACTCAGAGTCATGCGCGTCCAACTTGGAAAGTCATCGCCGACAAAGCGATCACCGTCTTCATCTTTGTGCTTCTGGCCTACTGCATCGTTTCCTGGATTCCGAGCCTTCGCAATGGCGCGGTTGGCGCGACTCTCGAAACGGTGATGGGACCGATTCTCGCGCCGGTGCGAATGATCATTCCCCCGGTTGGCGGCCTCGACCTGAGCGTGCTCGTCTACTTCTTCGGGCTGCAGTTCGTCCAACAGCGTTTTCTCAGAAATTGATCGATCCGCAGCATTGGTGCGGAAAGAGCCTCCCCTGAATGGGCGCCAGTTATGGGGAATGTCGCCAGGTTAAGCGGGTTCATCGGAAAATTTGCCGAGGTCTCCACAGGGATTTATTCCCGTGGAACGGAGACCAACCACCAGACCAATTCCATCCATACGCTCGGCCCGGTTGGCCTTGTGCCAGTCGAGCGCTGACACCGCTTGGAACCGTCAAAAAACAGATCTTGCACTTGGAAGGAGTCAGCGCTCAACCGGCATGAAACCGGTGGTGGCGATTGGTATTTGGAGATGAATCTGGTGGTTGATCGCGCACCCACCGGGACGAGCCCGAAGGAGAGTTGAGTTGGTTAACCTTACGCCATTCCACCTATGGTGTGCTGATTTGCGTGCGAAAGCCGCGATGACCGAGGACGATGAGCCCGTCGCCTTCCTGAATCTCCGAATCGGCTTCAACGGGCGAAATGACGGTTGTGGCGCGGTGCAGCGCCATGACGAGGAAAGCGTGGCGGCGTTCCGCCGTGCCGATGTCGCTGCCGATCATTTCGGAGCCGGGTTCGATGGTGATTTCGTCGAGATCGAGGCCGATTTCCTGGAGTTCGGCGACGAGGGCTTCGCGGCCTTTCTTGCCGGTGGTGAATTGAGCGGCCGCCGGGCGCAGGATCATTTGAGCGATGCGCTCGGCCCCACTTTGCGCGGGGAGAACAATCTCGTTGGCGCCGGCTTGTTTCAATTTGAGGGCGGTGCTGGAGCGGGCGCCCCGGGCAATGATTTCGATCTCAGGATTGAGGTTGCGGGCGCTGAGGGTGATGAAAACGTTGAGAGCGTCCTGAGGAAGGACGACGGCGATGGTGGTGGCACGCTCAATGCCGGCTTCCTGGAGCGTCTCCTCGTCACTGGCGTCACCGATGATGACGGGAACGTTTTTGAGCTCGCGTTGGTCCATGAGTTCCTGGTTCGTGTCGATGATGACGACATCGCGTTTGGCTGCGTGGAGCTCGCGGACGAGGAGTTGCCCAACGCGCCCGAAGCCGACGACGATGACGTGGTTCTTCATCCTTTGGATTTCCTTAGTCATTTTTTTGCGATCAAGAATGTTGAGAAGCTGCGCTTCGATCAGGAGCTGAACGAAGCCGCCGGTGATGAGAATAAGCGAGGTGCAACCGGTGATGATAATGGCGATCGTCCAGGCTTTGAGCTCGGGCGTATCGACGGGGTGAACTTCGCCATAGCCCACCCCAAAGGCGGTGATGATAACCATGTAGACGACGTCAAGCCACCCCCAATGCGCGATTCCCGCGTAGGCGATCTCGGCGAGGACAAAACTCACCAGGAACGATACGGCACCGACAATGAGGAGTCTGACTGCACTGGACATCGTACTACCGGAGTGGGAATCAATTCTGCTTCAGACCAACGAAGGTTTCGTTGCGAACGTCGCACCGCGTGGATCAATGAAGATCACGTGGCCCGGCCAAGTCAGGACAAGAAACGTTCTTGAGATGCTGAGCATGGACTGGGTTCGCGTCGAATTGCGAGGGAATCAAGGATTAAGGTGAGGCCGGAGGACGCGCGGCGGAAATCCGCGATTTGCTGCGGAAGCCTGATTAACCAAAGAAGCTAAAGAACCGGCTGCTTTTCTCGGCGGCGCCTCGAACGTCCCGCGGCGAGTAGTTGGCGGCGATGAGGAGTGTTTCGGTCTCTTCGAGGTTCGTCTCAAAAACGGGAGGGAGGGCGACAATGGCTTCCTTGGATTTGATGCCTGCCTGGCGCAGTGCACGGGCGACATCGAGGGCCTGAGCGCGAAAGTTGTCGCGGAGGGCAAGGGCGATGTCTCCCGCATCGAACGACGCCGCTTTGAGCGCGCTGGCAACTTCTCCGGGCTTGAATCCCGCGCCAAGGCGAAGCGCTTCAGCAATGGGTTGATAGCCGAAGCCGATTGCCCGCAACGATTGGGCGATGATTTCCGGCTTGGCGTCGTAGGCGGCTTTGAGTGCGGAGCCGATCTGGTTCGAGGAACATTGCGCGGCATGAAGCTGCTTGGCGGCGACTTCCGGCGAAACCCGGGCGACGGTTTTCAACACCTTGGCGATGTCGTGAGAGGAGTAGCTGAGATCGCGAAAGCTGTAGGCGAGTTGCTCAACATCGGCGTTGAAAACCTGACGCATACCCTGAGCCAGAGCGATGGCGTCGAGGTTGAGGGATTGCCCGGTAACGAGTTGACCGTCTTTGACGGCGGCGTGAAAGGCGCCGGATTCCGCGAACGCGGGTTTGAAAAAGGAAAACGCGTGCGGGCGAATGGCTTCGGCGACGGACTGGCGAAATTCGTCGAAACTGACGGGCGTTTCGGACAACACCAGTTTGGGCGCCGGAAGCTTCAGATTGTTCCAAAGCAAATGGCCGTTGAGGCGCGCCTCAAACCCGGCGGCCCCGATGGAGAGATGGAGCTTGGCGTGAAATGGGGCGTCGACATGGACGCGGCCCAGGTCCGCCCCGGTTTTCTCGTCGTGCAAATGAAATTCGGTCTTGAGCTGAAGGCCGAGATCTCCTTCGGCAGTGAATTCGCTTTCGGTAACGATGCAGGCGAGATCAAAGCCGATTTCCGGAGAATCAAAATCGAAGCTGAACTCTGCGCCGCGTTTCGTCATCCGCGCAAAAACCACGTGACTGAATTCCGCGAACAAGGTGCAGACGGCTTCGAACTCGACGTGGGCGGCTCCGCTTTCTCCGGGAGACATGCGAACCAGCGGTCCCTGATACTGGGGGCCGGAATTGAGGGGCGAATTCTGCGGTTTGGCTGTCAGCTCCAGAATGTGGCGACCTCCGGTCACGCGCTGTCGGCGGATCGCGTCGATCGCGCCAGCGGCGGTGATCCCTTTTTCCTGATCGAACGTCCCGGTCAACAAACCGGCCTGTCCGAGAAATCGGAAACCGGTTTGCAGTTCGTTTCCGTTCGAGGCGAGACGCACGGAAACATCGTGAAATCCGGCGCTGAGTGCGGTTTGAGTCTCGACCGGAATCTTGTTTGCGAGTTTGGGGATGATCGCGGCGAAAAGGTCAGTCGTGGGAACTCGATCGAATCCGAGGTTCACATCGTATTCCGGCGAATGCATTTGGTAAACGCGGACGGACCCCGATTGGCCGCGAAGTGCCGCGCGACCGTTTGCGACGAGCGAAGGGCGTGCGGTTTCATCCATTCGCGCGGTCAAACTGAGATGGTGAATCACGATTCCCTGGGTCGAAAAAGGGTTCTTCCACGGATCGTTCAACGTGGCGCTGAGATTGCCTTCCTTGCCGCGAATCTTGAGTTCGCCATTCATCGAAAGCGTCTCCCGGCCAACCTGCAGGTGGATCAGGCCGTCGAGATCGACGGTTTGCGAACCGTTTGCCGACAGGGTCAGTGTGGCGTTCGGTTCGAGGAACGTCACGCCGCTGGCGATCATCAAATGGGGGAGGGTTCCCTGCACCGAAAGCCGCTCGGGATTCACGTTCCCGACAAAGGTGATGGGGGTATCGTGGCTGCCGTAAAGGCGGGAAAGAAGCTCAAATTCCGGAAGCCCGACCAAGCGTGTCGGGATGACCAGATTCGTCCCGCGCCGCAGGCGATTCGTCATTTCGTGAGTCAGTCCCGGCACGTCCCAGGGCACGCGTTCAAACGAGGTAACCACCAACATCAGGCGCGTGATGTCGATCCGGTCTAGCGGATGCAAATAAGCGGCCAAATCCGAAATCCTCCAACTCCGCAGCATCTCGGGCGTTGCAACGAAGCCCCACTTTCCTTCATGCCGGTAAATGGAAACGCGGATGGTCCCGGAATCGGGTGGAGAACCAAGGATCGAAAAAGACTGGTCGGCCAGGTTCGCCTGCACGGCGGCTTCCGTGAGAGGCTTGATGGATGAGGCGACAATGGGGGCGTCATCGCAAAGTTGGGCCAGCACGGTGGGGAGATCGAAGGGACGCCGGCTCCCGAGAAGGACGGACGGCTTGTCGACCGGTGCGCTGAGGTTGAGTTCCCGGCCTCCGATCATCGTGGTTCCCTCGATTTTCCCGAGAACGGGAGAGGCGGCGTCCTGGCGCAGCAACTCCAGCTGCAGCTGATTGAGGGTGACGCCGTCGCGGCCAACCGGGATGGTCCAGGTGTCGTCGCTTTTGGCCGAGAGGCTAAAGTGGCCGGTTTGCGGCGAGAAAATGAATTTGGCATCCCGAAGAAACAAGGCGGGAAGCCACTGAAACAGTCCCGCATCGATCGCAACCGGATTGATGAGGTGCTCCATGGCGACCCTTTCCAGCTCGATCGTGAATTGGAAGGGCCCTGGAAAGTGGTAGGTCACGGGAAAGAGGTGGTTCCCCATGAGGAGCTTGCCGGTCAGTGTCCCGGTCGAAAGCTCATGCGGCGCGTATTTGTGGATTTCCGCCTTCAGCGAGACCTCACTGAGGAAGCGGTTTCCGGTCATCTCCCAGGTTCCGGGGGCGCTGGCTTCGACCCGGATGCGCTCACGCAGGTCTTCCTCGGTAACCCAATCGAACCGGATGTCAGGGAAGCCATCCGGCATGTCGAAAATGCCCAACATGCGTTGGGAAATGATCGCGGTTAGTTGTTGGGCGGAAGACTCCGGCAAAGTGAAAAGGGGAGCAAGTTAGGGAGATGGAATTGTCTCGCGTGGAACATGTGTCAGTCCAGCGAAAAGTCGAACTAGTAGCGCCGCCAGAGAGCTTTGGAGAAAAGCGCGACAATGACGTAGACCTCGAGCCGGCCTAATAACATTAACAGACTCAAAAAGAGAAGCGTGCCTTCATTCAGATGGGCGAAATTTTTCCAGGGGCCAACCGCCCCAAAACCGGGACCGATATTGAAGAAGGTGGCCAGCACGGCGCCGGCGGCACTTTCAAACTCGACGATCTGGGGTTCGAGAATGCAGACGATCAAGGTGGACGCAATGGTAATGGCGCCAACGAAAACCAGATACGCCATGACCTGTGCCTGGGCTTGGCGATCGACGGGCTGACCGTCGAGCGATAACGAGAACACCTGGTTGGGGCGAAAGAAGTGCTGAATCTCATGCATGACCTGGCGCAGGGCGAGGAGAACCCGGCTGACTTTGATTCCGCCCGCGGTCGAGCCACCGCATCCGCCAATGACCATTAATACCATCAACACGCATTGGGAACACATGGGCCATGCATTGTAGTTAGACGTGGCGAACCCGGTTGTGGTGCTGACCGCGACGACGGGAAACAACGCCTCACGCAGTCCGGAAAACCCCTTGGCGTATCCGGTGACCCAGAAATTGGTCATGATGATGATCATTGCGATCAGAACGATCACGCCAAAGGTTTTCGCCTCCGTTTTGCCGACGGGAGACTTGAAATTCAGGCTGACCATGTTGATCACCATGACCATGTTCAAGCTGCTGATGATCATGAAGACGATCAGAAAGACTTCGATGACGGGGCTGTCAAAGAAGCCCACGCTTTGGTTGTGGGGGGCAAAGCCTGCGGTGGAGACGACGGTCAGGCTGTAGAGGAGCGCGTCAAAAAAGCTGAGATTCACGTCTCGCAGCACCAGGCCGAGAACGAACAGGCCAACACAGCTGAGAATGGTCAATCCCAGGTAAACGCCCCAAAGGCGGAGCGTCAGGTCCTTGACCCGCGAGGTCGAAGTGGCGCCGAGATTGAGCGATGATTCCGTTCCGAGTAGCGATTTGCCGCTAATGCCCATCATGGAAAGGAGGGCGACGAACAACGCGAGAATACCCAATCCGCCGATCCATTGGGTAAGGCTGCGCCAGAGCAGGATGCTGTTCGGGTAGGGATCAAGGTCACGAATCACGGTGGATCCGGTCGTGGTGATTCCCGACATCGATTCGAAAAAGGCTTCGATGAAGTTGAGCCCGCCTTCCAGATAAAAGAGAAAGGGAAGGCTGCCGAACAATGCCGCAAACAGCCAGCCCAGCCCAACAATTCCCACGGCCTCCTTGCGGAGCAGTTTGCTGGAGTCAGCGGATCTTCCCAGAAAAAGGAACAAGCCACCCACTGCGCCAGTGATGAGGCAGGAATACCCGGTTGCCGACATGGCATGGTTTACGATCCCCTGAGTTGCCTCCGCGGCAGCTACGAGAAAGGTCACCAACATGGCTGCGGAAAGCAGGAGAAGGATGAGGCCGAGAAATCGAGCGAGAATCGTAAGATGCATACCTGAGGCTGCGACCTAAAGTCGGAGCATATCGTAAGGGGACTAAGCACGAAGGAGCAGTTGCGTCCAACGAGAACCCTCGTTCAGTATTTCTCATTGTGGCTTCTCCCCAAAAACCTGATCTCAAAGCCAAGCTTCGCGATGTTCCGCACAAGCCGGGGGTCTACTTGATGAAAGACCGGCTGAATTCCATTATTTACGTGGGAAAGGCGAAAAGTCTGAGGAAACGGCTCAGCAGCTACTTTACGCCCGCCAAGAGCCGCATGGCCGATCTGAAAACGCGTGCATTGATCAAAAGCATCTGGGATTTTGAGATCCACGTGGTGAGGAATGAGCCGGAATCGCTGCTTTTGGAAGGCAAGCTGATTAAGGAATACCGGCCGAAGTACAACGTCAGTTTTCGCGACGACAAGCGTTTCCTGCTGCTCAAGGTCCATATGGACGACCCGTTTCCGAGATTTCAACTGTCGCGACTTCGCAAAGAGGATGGGGCGCGTTACTTCGGCCCCTTTGCCCATTCGGGAGCGCTCCGCACCACGATCCAGTGGATGAACCGGGAGTTTGGGCTTCGCAGCTGCCGACCGCTTTTTCCCGGCGAGAATGATTACAAACATTGCAACGACGATGTGATCCGGAACTGCTCTGCGCCCTGTATCGGAAAAATTTCGAAGGAGGAATACCGGGAACGGGTCGAGAAGGTCTGCGATTTCCTGGCCGGGAAGTCGAAAGTAATGATTGAGCAGTTGGAGGCGGAAATGCGGCACGCGGCGGAGAAACTCGATTTCGAGCGCGCCGCGAATTTGCGGGACATGCTGGAGCAGATGAAGAAAACGGTGAGCCCCACGCGTCAGTTTCGACGGGGAAGGGGAGTGCCGAAAACCGGCGGCGAGATTGATCCGATAGCCGATGTGAATGAGCTGGGCGAGGTGTTGATGCTGGGACGTCCGCCGCTGGTCATGGAGTGTTTCGACATTTCCAACATTTCCGACACGCATTCGGTGGCATCCATGGTTCGCTTCAAGAATGGAGCTCCCGACAATCGGAGCTATCGGCGGTATCGGATCAAAACCGTTCAGGGCCAGGACGATTTTGCGAGCATGGCAGAGGTCGTTCGCCGGCGCTATTCCCGGATCTTGCTCGAAGCGCGGGAACACGCGGGCGAAGATGCAGATTTTTGCCAGGATAGCCCGTTGGAGGCCTTGCGGCGTCTCGAACAGGAGGTCGAGGCGCGCGAAGAAGCCGGAGTCGAAACCACCAGGAAAAAGCGAAAGGCGTTCGTTCGGCTTCCTGATTTGGTGATCGTCGATGGCGGAAAAGGTCAGCTCAGTTCCGCCTGCAAAGAGCTTCAGCGCCTGGGCCTGCATGAGTTGCCGATCATCGGCCTGGCGAAACAGCGGGAAGAGATTTTTCGGCCCGGCGAGCCTGATCCCATTGTGCTCGACCACGGCCGGGGCGCGCTCAAGCTGCTGCAGCGGATCCGCGACGAGGCGCACCGGTGGGCAAATCGCTACAACGAGCTTCTCATGAAACGGCGGGTCAGCGAGAGCATTCTCGACGACTGCCCCGGGATCAGTTCACGGCGCAAAAAGGCGCTTCTGGAGTGCTTTGGATCGGTCGCCCGCCTGCGAAAGGCTTCGGAAGAGGAGATTGCCGAGGTTGAAGGAATCAGCGCGACATTGGCTGAAGGAATCGTGAGATTTCTGGAGAGCCATCGGAATTGAAGGTGACGTGGTTTTCACAGATCGCAGGGCAGTCATTGATTGCGGGGAGAGTGAATTGTGCTTCTGTCAGGCCCAATGGTCTCCCAATCTGCGAACCCCACGAGTGAACCTCACCGTCTTCAACTCGACGCCGCGGTGATTGGTGGCGGGTTTGCGGGGGTGTTTTGTGGAAAAGCCCTGTGCGAAAAGCTGGGAAGCGATGCCGAAAAATCGGCCCTGATCTCCGATCGCAACTACATGGTTTTCCAGCCCATGCTGGCGGAAGTTGCCGGCGGCTCCCTGTCTCCCCGGCACGTGGTGAACCCGATTCGGATGCTTTGCCGCGGGATGCGGGTCTTTAAAGGCGAAGTGACGGGCGTGGATCTGGAGGCGAAGGAGCTTCACGTCAATACCGGTCACTTTTCCTCCGGAGTGACCATCAATTTCGAGCATTTGGTGATCGCGATGGGGGCTCAGATTGACTTGAGCCGCGTTCCGGGCATGCCGGAACATGCCTTGCTGATGCAGAACGTGGGTGATGCGATGATTTTGCGGGCGACGATCATTTCGCGGATCGAAGAGGCCAATGTCGAAGCTCGGCCCGAGGTTCGAGAGCGTTTGCTCACCTTTGTCGTGGTTGGCGGAGGGTTTTCGGGAGTCGAAACCGCAGGAGAGGTGCTCGATATGCTTCACGAAGTCGCGAAGTACTATCACGGCGTCCCCAAGGAAGAGCTTCGGGTCGTCCTCATCCACAGCCGCGGCCAGATTTTGTCAACGTTGAGCAACGAGCTTGGTGGCTACGCCGAGCGCAAGCTCCGCAAGCGCGGCCTCGAAATTCGCTTGAACGAGCGGGTCAAGGCGGTCACGGCGACCAAGGTGTATCTCCAATCCGGAGACGTCATCGAGACCACGACCGTGGTTTCAACGGTAGGAAATGCGCCCCATCCATTGGTGCGGACGCTCTGCGACCGTTATGACCTGCCAAATCTGAAAGGGCGAATCCAAACGACACCGAATCTTCAGGTTCCGGGATACGATTTTCTTTGGGCGGCGGGAGACTGTGCCGCAGTTCCACTGGCCAATGGCGAAGAAGGCCAGCTGTGTCCACAAACGGCGCAGTTCGCCATGCGCCAGGGACAAACTTTGGCCGAGAACCTGGAAAGGGCCATGAAGGGAAAGCCGTTGAAGCCGTTTACCTTCAGGGGATTGGGTGAGCTGGCGTCAATAGGTCACCAAACCGCCGTGGCGAACGTTTTTGGGCTTCGTTTTTCGGGCTTTTTGGCGTGGTGGATGTGGCGAACCGTTTACTTGTCCAAGTTGCCGGGCCTCGATCGAAAGGTGCGGGTCGCGATCGAGTGGACCCTCGACGTTTTCTTTTCCCGGGACATCAATTTGCTCAACCCGCGGTATTCCCGGGTTTTCCGAGAGGTTCATCTCGAGCCGGGAGACCGCCTCTTCACCCATGGGGAACCCGCCTTTTCCCTGTACGTGGTCAAAGAGGGGCAGATTGAATTGCGCGATGGAGATACCGTGGTCCGAACGATTCAACCGGGGGACTTTTTCGGCGAACGTGCCTTGGTCCACGGCGGCGGCTACCACTACGATGCGGTCTCGCCGGGGTGCACGGAACTGCTCTCGGTCAGTGGCGACGTGATTTTGCCATTCTTCCGGGCGAGCCGCCGATTGGGGCGTGTTTTGGCGAAGACCACGGCTCAGTATTCCGCCACCGACGAATTGCACAGTGTGGAAGAGAAGCTGGATCCCGCGATTCTGGGCCAGGTCGTTTCCGAAGTGATGCGGACCGACATTGCCAGCCTGAGCCCCGAGCAGACCGTTCGCGACGGGCTGGACTATTTCAGGGAACGGCGCTTCAGCGCCTACCCCCTGGTGGGGGCCGACAACAAGCTGGTTGGCGTGATCAGTCGGGAAACGTTCTTCGATTTCCTCAAGCGCGGCGATGTTTCCAACGACACGAAGCTTGAGCGAATCGAGCGGATGCATCTCCCGATTTGCCGGGACCGGGAAACCGTCAGCAACGCCCTGGAGCAGATGATTCGCGCAGGGCGCTACAAGTGCCTCGTCACGGACGACGACAATCAGCTGTTGGGGATATTGACGGTGATGGATTTGTTGGGGGAATCCGCATCACATTCGTTGCGAAAAACGTGACATTACCGCGGCTTTGCCTTACGAACTAGGCGGTGATCCTGCGGTGTATCCAGATTCTCATTGTCCTCGGCTGGATTGGTTCGACGGCGCTTCTAATTCGAAAGACCTATTTCCCGGACGAAAAGCGCTATCCCATTGCCCCGGTGGATGACGTTTTGGGCCTGTTTATTGAGCAAGGCGGTTCGACGGATCTCGCAATTCTCAAAGATGGAAAGCTGTTTGGTCGGATGAATGTCAATCCTCGATCGCGACTCTCGAACCCGCCCAAGCCGCTCCAAAATGCGAGAGACATTCGGGAGGTGTTTTTCTCCGGATTTTTGACGGAAGCGGCGAAGGACTTGCAGTTTGGCCAGCTGTCCTGGAATGGTTCCTTTTATCTGGATGACGCGTTGGACTTGGTCGCGTTCAAGCTGGGAGGGAGAGTGCCAGAGCTGGCCAACGGCTATTTTCTGGTGATGCTGGATCCCCCGGAATTGGTCTACGAGGTGCGTCAGGGAAGAGAAGTGGTGCTGTCTTCCAATGAGCCTGAAAAGACCCATGAGATCTTGTCGCAGGCTTCGAAGATGCTGGGGAGTTCCGAGTTTGATTTCAGGACGCTTGAGAACGCGGATGAGCAGATTGGTCCGATGGTCGCGCTGCTCAAGCCGCAGATCGAATGCCGCCACGGGCAGTTCAGAATGTTTGGCGATCGTTACAATGGGTTCATCGTCAGTGTCCAGGTCCTGGGAGAGTGGAAAACGAGGCTCTACTTCAGTGAGCTTGGCGAATTGTTGAAAGTTGATGGAATTTCCGATTTGCTCATTCTCGGGGAAGCCTTCGTTCCCCAGGATTTGACCGACCCGGAATGACCAATTCACGATGATTGAGATTGAAAATTTATCGATGTCTTATGGGACACTGCGAGCCCTTGATGACCTCAACCTGAAGGTTGAGCCGGGAGAATTGTTTGCCTTTCTGGGACCCAACGGAGCCGGGAAAACCACGACGATCAAGCTCCTGACCGGGCTGCTCCGGCCAACCCATGGTCGCTCCCGAATCTGTGGGTTTGATATTCAGAAAGAACCACTTGCCGCAAAACGTCAGTTGGGATTCGTGCCCGATGTCGCGGTGTTTTATGACAAACTCACCGCGTTGGAATTCATGCAGTTCATCGCGGAGTTGTTCGAGGTCGATCCCAGGAAAGCCTTGGATGCAACCGAGGCCTTGTTCGAGAAATTCGCGCTTCACGAATTTGCGCATCAACTCGTTGAGAACCTGAGCCACGGTACCCGGCAGCGGTTGGCCATCGCTTCCGCAATACTTCACGAGCCCAAAGTCTTGATCATCGATGAGCCAATGGTCGGGCTCGATCCTCACAATGCGAGAGTGGTGAAGGATGAACTGAAGGCGCAAAGCCTGGCCGGCACCACGGTTTTTCTTTCGACCCATCTCCTCAATGTCGCGCAGGAACTGGCGGACCGGATCGGAATTATCAATCACGGCCGGCTGATCGAGACCGGCACAGTCGAGGAGTTAAAGCAAAAAAGACAGTCTGCAGACTGGGATTTGGAAAGCTTTTTTCTGGAACTTACGCGAGAATGTGACCAGGATTAATTTGCCAATGTTCTAAGATCTGGAAGAGATTCTCGTCCAAAGCAAAAATTCCCTGACAATTTGGACAATTTCGCTTTACACACCCCATCCTTTTAGGCCAGAACTAGCCTTTCATTAAAACCTCGGAAAACTTAACGATATCGCGACACCCATGCTACTGAAAAAACCGACCCGAACCAGATGGTGGCTGATTGCAGGCATCATTGCCGTCACCGCCATTTTCATGACCGCACCTGAGTTGATGGCTCAAGAAGCAGCGGAGGGCGGAGAGGAAGCAATTCCAGAGCGTTCACTGCTTGATAAGATCATTGCTGGTGGTGGCTTCATGATTCCGATTGGGTTGCTCTCTGTCGCGACCATTACGCTTTACGTTTTCAATGCGCTTCAAACCACGAAAGGGAAGTTTGTTCCCAAAGTGCTTCAGGCACAGATTTTGCAGCTCATGGGTGAAGTTCGAGTTCGCAGCGCGATCGAGACGGCTGCCGCCAACCCTTCCTTCTTCGGTCGGATGATGGCGACGGCACTGCCCAACGTGGATGCGACCGATCCCGAAACCCTGGGGCGTGAAGCTGTGGAGGACGCGATTGCTGATTTCACGGTCCGCGAAACCAGCGGTTACATGACTTGGATCACGTATCTGTCGGTGATTGCCCAAATGGCTCCGATGATGGGGCTGATGGGAACCGTTTGGGGGATGGTTGGGGCGTTTGAGGTCTTGGGTGTGGGAAAGGCGGATCCGTCTGACCTCGCTGGAAAGATCTCCGTCGCCCTGATGACGACCCTTGGTGGACTGGTTGTCGCCCTTCCTTCGATTTTTGGCTACTATCTCTACAAGAACCGTCTCAACGCGATGGTCAAAGAGGCGCACAAGAGCGCTGGAGATGCGATTGATGCCGCAATTGCGACCGTCAACGCCGATCAGCAGTTGGCCAAAGTCCCCGAGGGATTGGCTGAGTAAATTCCGAGGTGTCCCAACTTATTTGCAGGCTTTCCCAATGAGCCTGTTTCCTGAAATCCCCCAATGCCTTCCGCGAAACTAAGAGCAGCTTCCTCCGAAGAACTCGGCGATATGGAGATGGACATGTCGTCCATGATCGATTTGGTCTTTCTCCTGCTGATCTTCTTCATGGTAAGCTCTCACCTGATCATCATTCAGATTGATCCTGAGGTGAAACCGCCTGTCGCCGCTGCTGCGGAGAAGCCTGAGAATGCTCTCGGCAGGATCGTTATCAATATTCGGGCCGATGGCGGCGTTTGGGATTCCGCAGGGAATATGCTCTCTGCGGGACCGGATGGCGGGATGGAAGAAGTCGAGGCCTTTATTGGCGAACTTCGTGACAGTATCGTCGAGGGACAACAACGGCCCAAGCTTCACGTTAGGGCTGACAAATCTTGTGAGGTAAAGCGAATCAAGGAAGTCGTGCGAGCGGGAGCCGAATCCCAGGTGATTGACGTCATCTTTGGCGCGTTCCGGAAAGCCCCTCCTCGCGAAGCAAATTACTAAATAATGGCAAGACGAAAAAAACTTCAGGCCGCAGTCGAGCCCGATCCGGGGTTGGACATGTCATCATTGATTGACGTCAGTTTCCTGCTCCTGATCTACTTCATCGCGACTTCAACACTGAAGCCCGAGGAGGCTGATTTGGGGATGACGCTGCCCACGACCGACTCAAGCAGCAGTTCGAAAGTGGAGATTGACCAGATGTCGATCAACCTCACTGGGGAGGGGGCGGTCTCCGTGAATGACGAGGTTCTCGATAATGATGTGAACAGCAGGTCGCTGCCGCAGCTGAAAGAAAGGCTGGTTCAGTACAAATCTGCGGCTGATTTGTCCGAATCGACTCCGGTTGTCATTCTGTCTGCGCAAGATTCTGCTAAGAGCCAGCGGTTTATCGACGTCTTGAATACGCTAGCCGATGTCGGCATTAATAGCGTCACCTTGGCGGGATTTGATCAGGGTGGCTAGACTTAGCTCTTCCCTGTAACATGAGAAAATCTTCGCGACGGTCCGGTTCCTCTGACATCAAGCCCGGTCTCGATCTTTCCTCCCTTGTCGATGTCTCCTTCCTGCTCCTGATCTATTTTGTGGCTACCTCGTCGCTCCGGCCCGAGGAATCTGACTTGGGGCTAAGCCTTCCGGTCGACCCCGTAAGTGAACGTGGCAGGGTTGATCTTCCTGCATTCGAAATCTTTCTCCAGGGCGATGGTTCGATTGTTGGAAATGATGAGATTCTGGACTCGGATACGACAAATCGCGACCTGCCGGAGCTTCGCGAGCAATTGAGTATTTACAAAGCGGCTTCCGATTTGTTGCAATTGGATCCAGAGATTTCTGTTTCGGCGGACGATGCTTCTCAAGGACAACGTTTTTTGGATGTGCTTAACTGTCTCGCCAGCCTTGAAATTAATCAGGTTAACCTTACAATGGCGTCCACTCGATGATTGAAGCAATCGCCAACCCCTTTCGTCAAAACCCCGCTAATTTTTTCGTTGAATTGTCGCTATGAAATCCAGGCTTACTAAAAACCTCTGCCTCACCGTTTTCAGTCTCGTTCTCGTCACGGGAAATCTTCGGGCACAGGATATTCAGGAACTTTATTACAAAGCCTCTCAGTTTTCCCAGGGAGGGAACTTTGAGGAGGCACTAAAGACCTATCAACTGATGGTCGAACAGTTTTCTGAGTTCGCTTGGGATGACTACGGCCCGATGTTTGGCGGCGTCTATTACGAGAAAGGGCTCTGTCATCTCCAGCTCAAGCAATTCGAAGAGGCGGAAGAGGCGTTTCGGATTTCCCACGAGGATTACCCGAATGCTGACAAGATTCCCTATGGCAGCCGGAAGGAAGCCCCCAAGGTTGCCAACCCGAACCGGGTTTGGGAGTTGGCGGTGTTTCAATGGGGATATGCAAAGCAGGCGCAGGATCAATTTCAGGAAGCTCTCGATCTCTATGAAAAATTTGTGAGCCTCAAACCGGATCCATCCATTTTGAAGTCAATCCATGCGGCTTACGTTTTGAGAAAGGGAGTCTGCCTCATCGGTGTGGGCAATCTGGATGAAGGGGCTGCCGAGATTGAGCGGTTGTTTGCTGAGCGCGAAACGTTTCAGGCGTCAGGGCGTTTGTTGTTCCAGGCGATGTTGGATTTGTCCCTTGGCTGGGTGGATAGTGCGCAGAAGGGCGGAGACAAAGCTGCGATCAATAAGTCTGCGAACAAGTTTCTCGACACCTACGGCAGTCTGTTTTCCATCAGCCCTTACGAGAAACAGCAGTTGGGATTTGTCGACCGACTGCGTTTGATTGGTTATCGGGCCCAGCAGGCTGGATTGAATGTCGTGGCGCTTCGCTTTTTCTCGATGGTGCCGACCACTCAGGACATTTTGGATGATCTTCGAACCCGAGCGGCACAAACCGGTGGTGCGGCACGAGCACGGTATGACGAAGTTATTGCAGAGTATGAAGGGAAACTGCAGGCGCCCGATCCGCCGGAATTGGAGACGCTGCGACTGGTCGCCGCTGCCTGGGAAGGCTTGGGGAACCGCCGGGCCGGGTTGGTCATCAGCCAGCATTTGATCGATACCTATCCAAGTTCGAAAAGCTTGCCGCAGATTCTTCACGAGGCATCCCGGTATGCGTTTGCTCTGGGGGATGCGAATGCTGCTCAGTATTACGGGGAGGTGTTCATGAACAAATTCCCGAATCACGAGCTGCGGGACAATGTCGCGACCTTCATGCTTCAGTCTCTCTTCCGGAATCGGAAATACGAGATCTGTCTGGATATCGCCGACAAGGTCCGGCTTAATTTTCCTTTGGGAGATGCGAAACGGGAATTGGCCGATTTCATCTATGGATCCTCTCTCTATTACCTGAATCGCCAGGAAGAAGCCGAAGGGGCTTTGGCTGATCACGTGAAAGAATATCCTGACAGTTCCAATCTGGAATCGAGTCGTTTCTTTCAGGCGAGCAACAAGATCATTCTCGGGAAGTATGGCGCAGCAGGTCCGTTGCTCGATGCCTATTTGAAGGATTACCCCTCGAGTCCGTTCAAGGACCAGGTGCTCTTTGATCGTGCGACCTGCTATTACATCCATGACAGCGATTACGTCAGCACGCTTCAAAAGCTGGATCAGATCAAGCAGGAGCATTCGACTTCCTCGATTCTGGATCGCGCCCATATCCTGACTGGAGACACTCAACGGGCGATGTCCGCTTCTCCAGAGGAGGGCAAGGAAACGGCTGACTACCAGAAACTGGCTGTTGCGGCCTATCTTGAGGCCAAGGACGTGGCTGAGCGATTGGAACATGGTGATGTCAGAGCAGAAGCGCTTTTCAAGTTGGTGGATGTGGAAACCGAACTGGAAATGTGGGCGGATGCAGTGGCGCATTACGATGCGTTTTTCCCCAAACACGTTGGAAACTACTGGGAGCCGCAGATCTCCGTTTTTGGAATGGATGCGCTGCAGGAGGAGGGGCGTGCCGAAGATGGGCTGACTCAGCTGGAGAAGATGATCAAGCAGTTGTCCGATGATGACACCAAGGTCGAGTTGCTGGCTCAGTCGATTGGTTCCTACCAGACTGCGTCGATCGACAATCGTGGCTTCCAGCCCACGATTCAGAAATACGACGAGATGATTTCGAGCGGAAACACGACCTTGCAGACTCAACTGCTGATTCACAAGATCATGGTCTACCAGGAGGAGAAGAAGCAGGCTGACAAAGAAGACAAGGCTGCCCTTGCCAAAATCGATGCCAGCATCGGTGGCGTTTTCCAGAAGTTGAAGGATTACGAGATGGAAGTCCTCTCTGATCTGGCGCTGAAAGCAATTGGCGAACACTTGGAGAAGGACAACCCCTTCCAGGCCAAGCCATTCTTCGAGGAATTGTTGCTTCGCGAGAACCTTCTCTACAAAGCTCCAGCCGAGATGGCTCTTGGTCGGATCGAGATGGTGAGTCAGAACCCAGCCGAAGTGGACAACTCGATTCAGCGGTTTAAGCGCATCATCAACGATTACAAAGATCCGAAGTTTGAGGCGGAAGCTCTCATTCCTGAAGCTCACCTGAACATTGCCCGGATTTCAGTGAACAAGAAGCGATGGGATACCGCGATGGAATATCTCGAGCCTTATATCAACAACAAGCGCTGGGACTCCGGGAAAAAGGAGCGCAGGGCGGAGGCAATGTATCTCTACGGGTTCTCGCTTGAAAATGACGATCAAGTCGATGAGGCGATCAAGATCTACAATGCCAACTTTGGTGTTTATCCCGGCTATCCCGAGTGGGTTGCCCGAGGCGTTGAACGCGGGTTTGAGTTGGGATTCAAGCGTGAGTATGACACCCCGGAAATTGCAGCCGAAAAGAAACTGCAGGCTTACAAGTATCTGCGCCGAATCCTCTATTCCTGGCAAAAGATGCCAGAGGGAGAATACGATGCCTTGGACCGGCTGAGGCGAAAGCAGGAAAGCGTCGAAGTCGATCTTGGATTAACGGCCGCCCAAATCGAGGAAATCGAATTCGAACTCGGCCTGCGCCAGCGCTAAGCCCCCACGAAATTTATTCTTAAACGAATCAACTTATGAAACTCCTGAATTTGACGGTCATCTCCGCATTCGTGGTCACCGCGATTGCCATTCCCCAGACGTCGTTTGCGAAGCCGGCGGCCTGCCAGATCGCTCTTGCTGATGGTGGACGAAAGACCGGGTTTATCGCTCGGACCAACGACAAGGGTATCCTTTTCACCTACAGCGAAAACGAGAAAGGGCCGGGAGAGCAGTATACTCACCAACAAGTGCTTGCGGTGGTTTTCACTGATGAAGGTGACATCATGGGGCCAGCCCGTCATGCATATAGCCGTTCCAACTACGAGGAAGCGGAAACCTTGTTCAAGAGTGTTGCCGAGGAATATGATAACCTTTGGGGGATCAGCCGGGCACAACGTGGGAATTTTGCTTCCGAAGCCCGGTATTTCCAGGTCGATTGTCTTCGGCGCCTTGGCCGCTATGCTGAGATTGCCCCGGCACTGCAGACCAACACAGGCAAGAGCCTCGAGAATTCCCTGGCTGAAGTCTACCTCCCCAAACTGAAGCTCTTTCACATGTGGGAAAAGCTTGCTGGTGGAGACTGGGATGCCTTGGCTGCCGATCTCAAAACGTATGAGCAGGAAGCAACTGGGGACAAAGCGAAGCTGGTTCCTGTTCCGGTTTTCGAAGCCGATTCCCCGGCGTTGTTGGTTCAGCTCTCCTACATGAGAGGGAAGGTTTTTGCTGCAAAAGATGATAAGGAGAACGCGCTTCGCGATTTTTATCGTGCGGTTACACTCGATTACGGAAGTGATCCGGTCCTCAGCCAAAAGGCCATGGACGAGGCTCTTGCCATTCAGTCGACGGATCCCAAACTGAAGGAAAGCTATCCTCAGCAGACCGAAATCCACGCGTTGGCGCGAGTTTACCAAGAAGGCTACGCCAAAGGAGATATCGACATTCAGTACCGGGAATTCACCCGCGAACCTGAAATGCCGGAGGCCATCAAGAAGCAACTTGAGGCTGAGAAGGCAACGGAAAAGGCTGGGGAGGCGAAAGCTCCGGAAGCCGCACCAGTCGAAGAGAAGAAGCCAGAATAAGGGCGCGCTATCGGATTTTTCCGACGTTTGCCACCCTTGTTTGTTTCGGTCCTTCTAGGTCTCAATCCAGAATGATTTGAGATAGTCTTCCGGTTGGAATTCCGGAGGCATTTCCAAGGATTCGATGTCGGTCGTTTTGTGGCCAATGGATTCAACGATCACATTCTCAAATCCGGTCGGGCTAAAGCCCCTGTAGTTGGTGCAAGCCAGCATCCACCCATTGGGATTGAGGATTGCCAGCGCAAGTTGAAGCAGTTCGCCGTAATGTTTCTCAACGCGGAAGACGTTTCCCTTTTCGTTTCGAGAGAAGGTTGGGGGATCAAGAATGACACCGTCAAAACGCACCCCACTTTTCTTCCAACGGCGAAGCCAGTCGAAGGTGTCCCCGCGAGTAAAGTACTGAGAGGTTGGCTCAAGGTCGTTGTGTCCAAAGTTTCGCTTCCCCCATTCCAGGTAGTTTTTGCTGAGATCAACGCTGGTCGAGACCGCGCCGCCAAGGGCTGCGGCAACTGAAAACGCACAAGTGTAAGCAAACGTGTTGAGAACCCGGTCGCCCGGCTGAACACGATTGCGGACTTTTTGACGATTGAGCCGTTGATCGAGGAAGATGCCCTGCGAATAACCGGCTTGGAAGTCGACCTCGTATTTTGCTCCGTGTTCACGAACGACCAGCGGAGAATTGAAAGGTTGTCCGGAGACTTGGCTTGGCGCCTCCCGGTCCTCCTGCTCCAACTGCTTCCACCACACGGATTGGGGCTCGTCTTGTTCGTGAATCCATTCTGGAAAATCAAGGTCACGAGTTTGGACCAGCCAATGGCCGACGTAGCTCTCGATGGCATACCTTTCCCCGGTGTAGACGCGGAAGGCGTCGGTATCTGAGGATGGTGAAGAAGCGAGTTTGGGGAGCATTTAGCTGTCGATCCGAATTTTACTGACGTCTGGTGGCTCCCATGAAACTACGATTAATTGGTCGCCGCCACGAATCGTTCCCAACGATTTTCCGCGACTGCCGTCGGTGCAAGGATTGAGAAAGATATCTCCGCCGCGTTTCACGCCGATCAGAATGGCGGGATTCTGTTGATCCCGGTTCTGCGCAAAAATCAGGCTCAATTCCTGGAAACTCATTCCATGAAATCGCATCGGGGCTTTTTCGATCATGTAGATCTCATTGGTTTCATCGGAGTAGGTCAGGAGGCGATTGTAGACTTCGGAGAGTCCCTCGTGGATTGCCGTTTGCGCGAGAATGCCGAGTCCGAAATCCTGGGCGCAGACGACTTCGTTGACTCCGGCGTCGCGTAAATGCTGAATCCGGCGATGATCGACCGCTTCAGCCACGATATGCGGTGTATTCGTGCCCTCAGTTTGGCAAATCCGGTGAATGGCGAGTGCAATTAGTGCCGAGTTTCCATCCGGATCATCGGTGTGATGGGCTTCGTCAGAGAGCAGAATGACGCTTCTGGAGCGGTGGGCTCGACAGACACGAAGGACGTCGTGAAATGAGGGGTCACTATTGATAAAGGTCACATTCTGGAACCAGGGCTTCTTATCGTGATCAGCGGTATTGATCTCATGGGGAGCAATGACGACAATTTCCACGCCGGGCAACCCGTCGCAGGAATGAAGCTCTGATACGACGCGATCACCGCGTTCGTTCCAGTTGCAGATGATGATGTGTTCTCGGATGTCCTTGGGCATGTTGATCTCCTGATCTTTTCTGACGAAATAGGACGCAATGCGTCCGGTGATTGTGGCGACCAATCCGATCCCCACAATGAAAACCAATACGGCGACAAACTTGCCGCCGGGAGATTGCGGTTCGTAGTCGCCAAAGCCGGTGCAAAAATAGACGAGAATCTTCCAAACTGCGTCCCATCCAGTGCTGTCCTCCTCCCCGACAGCACCCCGTTCGCACAGGTAGAAGATCCCGGTCATCAGGGCAATGAAGCCAAAAAACAAAACCAGAACTCGAACCGTCTGCACCATTTTTGCCTGCGTGCGGTATTTCTGAATCCTGGAGGAGTTTTGCGACCCGCGTCGTTTATTGGGGGGAGCCATCAGTCGAATGGTGAACCTATACTGTTGGTACACGTTGGCAACTGCTGACTGTTTTTGGTTAGGTTAGAATTCGGCGGGATCCGCTGTGATTCTGGCTGGGGTTCGGTTTCTCAAGAGCGGAGTCACGGTTCGCCCCTCACAATAAAGGCGAATTGTCTCTGAAAACCTGATATTCGCGAAACCAACAGGAAGTTGAAAACCGGAGGTGCATTTGAGGGGAAACCGAATAAAAAGCTGCGCTGAGCCGTATTTATTGTGAGTATTTCTAATTTTTGAGAAATTGTGGTTGCGCTAGGAAGTAAATGGTTTACGGAGTTTAAATACTCAACCTTTCAAATTAACCCAAAAACATAATGATCGATAAAAACGAAGAACTTCCTGATTTGCTTTCGGTGAAAGAGACTGCGGCATATATCCGCTCGCCGCAGCCCTCCGTCTATTACCTGATCAAGGAAGGTAAGATTCCAGCGATTCGCATTGGTGGAAGATGGAAGATCAAGCGGAAGGCTTTGGACGATATGTATGGGTTGGGAGAAACGGAAATGCCCCGTGCATTGATCGTTGAAGATGATCCTGGCATTCAGAAGTTTTTTGCTGATTACTTGAGCAGAACCGGCGTCATGCAAACCATTGCAAGCACTGGTGCAGAAGCGATTAGTGCGGTGAAGTCGCGTGAATTCGATTTCGTCTTTCTGGACCTGAAGCTGCCGGACGTTGGTGGTGACGAGGTTTTTGAGCAGATCAAAGCCATTTACCCCGATTTGTCGGTCGTCATCACGACCAGTTACCCTGATAGCGAGATGTTGAGCCGGATTCTCAACACAGCGCCTGTGACCGTTTTGAAAAAGCCGGTCGATCTCAAGCAGCTTGAGGGAATCGTCCGCTTTCTGACTCATCGCCCCAACGCCGAGGCTGGTCTTGCCAGCTGAGTTGGGCGATAGCTCCAATTTTGCGAAGCCCGCTTTTCCTTGGAGGGAAAGCGGGTTTTTTGGGCCCTGTTCAGACCATCAACTCCGAAACCATCCCTTCTTCTTGGACTCGGCGATCACTTTGCCCATCGCTTCCTGGTCCCGGGAGTTTGCCAAAGCTTCCTCGGGCGAAATCTGATGTTGGCGAACCAGGTTTTCCAAACTGACGTCGATGGTGTGCATCCCTTCGTTCTGACCGATCTCCATCAAACCAAGAATCTGTTCCACCTTTCGTCCCCGAAGACAGTTGCGAATCGCGTAGTTCATGATCATGACCTCGGTTGCCAGGACTCGCTGTTTTCCATCGACATGGGGCAGCAGTCGCTGTGAAACGACGGCGCGGAGACTGTTGGAGAGTTGCGCAATCATCTGACCTTGCTGATCAGCAGGGAAAGCGTCGATCATCCGATCGATCGCCTTGGGGGCGTCCTGAGTGTGCAGAGTGCTGAGAACCAGATGACCGGTTTCGGCGGCGGTAACGGCAGCCTGCATCGTCTCCAGGTCCCGCATCTCGCTCACCAGAATGACGTCCGGATCCTGCCGAACGACGTGGCGAAGTGCATTGGCAAAACTGAGGGTGTCGTGCCCAATCTCACGTTGCTTAACGAGGGATTTCCCGTGACGGAAGATGAATTCGATCGGGTCCTCGACGGAGACGATGACACCGCTCCGATTCTCGCTCATTCTTTTGACCATCGCGGCCAGGGTTGTGCTTTTGCCCGAGCCGGTGATTCCGGTCACGAGAATCAGCCCCTGGCGAAGATCGCAGAGCTGCTCCACGATGGGTTGATGACCCAGTTCCGCGATTTCGGGCACATGGTCCGGAATATGGCGAAACGCAGCTTCGAGGGCACCGCGATTGTAGTGGGCGTTGCCGCGAAATCGTCCCAGTTGATCGATGTGGAGCGCAAAATCCAGTTCCAGATGCTCTTCCAGATTTGCGCGCTGGCGATCGTTGAGAATGGCCATCACCAATTGATGGCAGGTTTCCCGGTCCAGAATCGATTCATCAATCCGCTGCATAACGCCGTGAAGTCGAATCATGGGTGGGGCATCCACACTGAGGTGGAGGTCTGAGCCGCGTTGCTCGACCATGGTTTGGAGATAGCTGAGTATGTCGGACATGAAAATTTGAGGACGACGATCGCTGACAGTATGAGCCTTCTTCAGCTGGGAGTTCAATGCCGAAGCTTGCCCCAGCTGTAGAATCCGTCCTTTCCCGATAAAAGGTCTCGCCGACAGCCGTGATACCCCCTAGAAATAAAGTCCTAACCAAACACAAGCCCCATGAAGTACCGGTTACTCATCTTCTCGTTCTCCTTCCTAGCAACCTTCTGGATTCAGGCAGAAGACAATTGGCCTCGATTCAGGGGACCGCATGGGACCGGGCATTCCGAGGCGAAAGAGGTACCCGTGACTTGGAATGCGGATTCGGTGGCTTGGAAAGTTGAATTAAAAGGTGAAGGACAGTCTTCTCCGGTAATTTGGGACGACAAAATTTTCCTCACGAGTGCAACTGTAGATGGCAGGGAACGGCTGATTCTTTGCCTTGATCGACGAAATGGAGAATTGATTTGGGAAGCCAAAGTCGCGGTTGAGCAATTGGAGACTCCGCATCGGATGAACTCGTGGGCCACCCCAACTTGTGTGACGGATGGTGAGTTTGTCGTCGCTTTCTTTGGGCCGGGCGGGATCCATTGCTATGACCTGGATGGCAAGAAGCAGTGGTCCAAAGCGGTTGGCGATTTTCCAGGGCCATGGGGAATCGCTGCGTCTCCGATCATTTACGGTGATACGGTGATTCAGAACTGTGATGCCGAGGGAGCTTCCTTCCTGATCGCTTTCAACAAGAAGACCGGTGAAGAGGTTTGGAAGACCAGACGTCAGGACATGCCGAGGGGAGGGTGGTCGACACCCATTGTGATTGAGTTTGGTGGGCGCGAGGAGTTGGTGCTCAACGGAGAATTCGGAGTGAACAGCTATGATCCCAGGACCGGCGAGGATCTCTGGTTTTGCGCGGGGTTCAACGGAAGGGGAACTCCGGTTCCCGACTATGCCGACGGCAAACTTTTCGTGGTGAACGGAAAGCCGGGGAATACCTACTCGGTCCGGCCCGGGGGAAATGGAGATGTCACGGCTACCCACAGAGTCTGGAATTCGAGGCGCCAAGGGGGGCGTGATTTACCGTCGCCCGCTGTGATTGGGGATTACGTGCTCATCAGCAGCATGTCCGGAATTCTCACCTGTTATGACGCGAAGACGGGAGATGCCCACTATTCCGAGCGCTTGGGAGGTGAATTTGCGGCTTCTCCATTGGTTGCCAACGGAATGGCATACTTTACCAGCACGATGGGAGAGACGATTGTGATCCGACCGGGCAAGAGTCTTGACGTCGTTGCGCGGAATTCGTTGGGGTCATCCAGCAGCGAAATTTTCCGGGCGACATTGGCTCCCGTTCGGGGGCAATTGTTCTGTCGATCACAGAGCGTCCTCTATTGCATTGGTGACTAGCACTATGGTAAATGGTGGTGTTTTGCAAAATTCTGGAAACGAATTTCCTCGTAAAGGAGTCAAAAGTGACAAAATCTGTAACGAGCGACTTTGATACCTGCTGAAGTTATGGTAAATTTTGTAAACCTTTGTAATCAACATTGGTTAATTACTCATCATGAAGCCCCCTTCTTTACCGCCGGAACCCCGGCCAGGTCGTCGTAGTTTTTTACGAAGTGCTGGAAAAGGTTTAGGAGGCATCGCTCTTTCGGCGATGCTGGGTCAAGACGCAGCGGCTTCTGAGCGCGTCATCCAACGAATCAAGCCCCGGGCCAAGCGGGTCGTCTGGTTGTTCATGCATGGGGGACCGAGTCACCTCGATTTATGGGATCCCAAGTTTTCCCTCTATCGCTACGAAGGCCAGCCGCTTCCCGATAGTTATGGCCCGGTTGAGACGCGCCGCCGGGTCGCGAAAAATCCGCTAATGGCGCCGGTGAGACCGTTTCAGCCTCGTGGCGAGTCGGGACTCATGATGAGCGAAATGTTGCCTTCCATGGCTGAAGTTGCGGATGAGCTGTGTGTCATCAAAAGTTGCCATGGAGACAGCGTTAATCATCCTCAAGCCGTTTATCAGACCAATACCGGTTCGATGCTCATGGGGAAACCCAGCCTGGGAAGCTGGCTGAGCTACGGGTTGGGATCTGAAAATGAGAATATGCCGGCTTTCGTGGTGATGCCGGATCCGGGGGCTGGCCCCAAGGGAGGTCCACCAGCCTGGGGCAACGGATTTCTTCCGGCGACGCATCAAGGCGTCACCATGCGTCCCGGCAATGCCCCGATTCTCAACCTGAATCCTCCGAAAAACGTGAGTGAAGATCGGCAGGACGCAACCCTGAGCCTGATTCAGCAGCTCAATCTGGCTCATCTGGAGGAACGGCATTTTGACGACGCGTTGGTCGCGAGAGTCCGGGCGTATGAAATGGCTCACGGCATGCAAAGCGCCGCTCCGGAGTTGACGGATCTTTCGGACGAAAGCGAGGGGACCAAGCAGGCTTACGGAATCGATATCCCATGGTCCAAAGAGTTCGGAACACGATGCCTGCTTGCCCGGCGGATGTTGGAACGTGGCGTTCGTTTTGTTCAGCTTTATTCCGGTGACACGGTAGGGTGGGATGCGCATTCGGATTTGAAGAAAAACCACAGCCGAATGTGCAAGGCAACTGATCAACCCGTTTCCGCCCTTATTCAGGATTTGCGGCAGCGTGGACTGTTGGAAGACACGCTCGTCATTTGGGGGGGCGAGTTCGGGCGGATGCCAATGAGTGAAAAACAGACCGGGCGCGATCACAATCCGTGGGGCTACTCGACAGTTTTGGCCGGCGCTGGCGTCAAAGGTGGATTCTCCTACGGCTCGACCGATGAATTCGGGCTTCGAGCGCAAGAGAATCCGGTTCATGTTCACGATCTTCATGCGACGATCCTCCACTTGTTGGGAATCGATCACAAAGAGCTCACGTTTCGTCACAACGGGAAGGACGAACGATTAACAGATATTGCGGGGAATGTCGTAACCGGTATTCTAAGCTAACAAACGAAGATGACGTTTCGCTTCCTTCCGACAACAATCGTATTTCTGATCGCCATTGGGTTGGGTCAGGTCGGTTGGGCTGGATCTCCTCCGGAGTCCCAGGTTTCGGAGGCGGATCGGGAGCATTGGTCCTTTAAGGAACTCAAGAGCCCGACGGTTCCGGAGGTTGAAGATGGCAAGAGTGTTCGGAATCCGATCGATCGATTCATCCTCGCAAAGTTGGAGGCGTCGGGGCTGAAATTGTCACCTCAAGCCGACAATGCGACGCTCGCCAGACGCTTGGCTTTCGATCTCACCGGCATGCCGCCAAAGCCTGAGGATCTGGCGGAATTTCTCGCGAATCCCACCGACGAATACTACGAGAGTTATGTCGAGACCTTGCTGAGCTCGCCGGCTTATGGTGAGCGCTGGGCACAACATTGGTTGGATTTGGTGCGTTTTGCCGAAACCGACGGATTTGAGCATGACGCGACACGGGAGAAGGCGTGGTTGTACCGGGACTGGGTGATCGAAGCTCTCAACCGGGATCTGCCGGTCAATGAGTTTGTGACGTTGCAAATCGCCGGTGATGAAGTTTGTGACGGGGATGACTGGCAGCGCTTGGGAACGGGGTTTCTGGTTGCTGGTCCTGATATGCCGGACCTCAATTCCCAGGACGAACGTCGGCATTTGGTCCTCAACGAGATCACCTCAACCGTGGGAACGGCATTCCTCGGGTTGACGATGAAGTGTGCGGAATGCCACGATCATCCCTACGATCCGATCAACCAGGCCGCGTTTTACCGCTTGCGTTCGTTTTTTGATAATGCCGTCCACCCGGAGGGGGGGGCGTCCTTGGGCCACGTGGTTGCCGAAGCCGGCAATCGGCCGCCAAGAAGCTTCATTTACGACCGCGGAAATTACCGTGAGCCTACGGAGGAAGTCGCACCCTGGTTCCCCAAAGTTGCCAATCCCAAATGGCATCGACCTCCGCCTCTGCTTGAGACGATGACGCCAACCAGTACCGGCCGACGGACAGCTCTTGCGGCTTGGCTAACTGCTGATGATAACCCCCTCTTTCTACGGTCGATGGTGAATCGCATTTGGCAGCATCACTTTCAGCAACCCCTGGCCGGGACTCCCAACGATCTCGGCAGGAATGGAATGGCGCCTTCCCATCCCGAACTCCTTGATTGGCTGGCCATGGAATTGCCAAAACGGCATTGGAGTTTCAAAGAGATGCACCGGCTCATTGTGACCTCCAGCACTTATCGGCAATCGAGCCTTTCCAATGCGGGAGAATGGGAGAAGTCGATGGAAATAGATCCTGGGAATGAGCTTTTTTGGAGGTATCCGCGATGGCAGTTGAGCGGCGAAGCCATTCGGGATTCCGTTTTGGCCATCAGTGGTGATCTCACGGATAAGATTGGAGGAGAAAGTGTTCATCTTCCTCTCCCAATGGAAGTTGAAGTCACACTCCTGAAGAAGCACCGAAGCGAGCCTTCGAGTGACGAAGATCGGCGTCGCAGGAGCATTTATGTCTTCAATCGTCGCAACTTGGGCCACCCAATGTTTGATGTGTATGGACGCCCTGATCGCCAAACGAGTTGTGGGATGCGAACGAACGCGACAACTCCCACGCAAGCTTTGACGCAGCTGAATTCGGATTTGATGCGGCAAGCTTCGAGTCGAATTGCGGAGCAGATTGCAAACGAATTTCAGAACGGAAGTGAAGCGTGGGTGGAGCAAGCATTCCTCCGAATTTTGTCGCGCCCCCCTACCGAGCGAGAAATGCTGACATGCCTTGGTTTCTTCACCACGTATGAGCAGCGGACCGGGTCGAATCAGAACCTGTTGACCGATTTCTGCCTGGCGCTTCTCAATTCGAATGCGTTTTTGTACGTGGAGTAGCTTCGGCGAGTTTGAGCGAATGATTGAGGCGAATTTGTATAGCGTTTGATCTTCGTTTTCGCTAGGCTCACCCCAATGAGAAAGATCATTTTCGCGTTATTCCTGATAGTTTCTGAATCGTCATTTGCAGAGGAAGAAATGCCGGTTGTTTTCGAGGACAACTTTCAGAGTGGGATGCAATCCTGGTTTCCGAGTGACAATGATCGTTGGATAATCACCAAGACGGAAGATCGAGGCAATGTTCTGCATCTGTTGGGCAAAAGTCGCTACCAACCTCCGCATCGAAGCCCCCACAGCATTGTCCTGCTGAAGGAACAGGTGCTTGGCGATTTTGTGCTGACCGCGAAAGTCAAGACCCTGCAAACGACACGGGGGCATCGCGACATGTGTGTGTTCTTCGGCTATCAGGATCCTGCTCATTTTTACTATGTGCACTTGGGCGAAAAACCGGATCCCCACTCAAGCCAGATTTTCATCGTCAATAACGCTCCGCGAACCAAGATCACGGAAACGCCGGATGTCGGAGTGGCCTGGAGTGATGGTGACTGGCATGATGTCAAGGTCGTCCGGAGAGCTGCCGAGGGACTGATTGAAGTTTACTTTGATGATATGGAAACGCCTCAGAAAGTCGCGCATGATAAAACGTTTCAGTGGGGGATGATCGGATTGGGCTCGTTCGATGACTTGGGACAATGGGATGATGTTGTGATTCGCGGCGTCAAGGTGAACGAGGGCGCAACGTTGTTCGAAGCGGTGACCAATGAGAAGGACAAGGTCAAATCGTGATGCGCGGATGTTTCGTCGCCCGTGTCGTCTCGGAGAGTTGAGCTGACCGGGAAGTCATCGGTTAATGTCGTATCAACTTGAAAATTCACCCCAATATGAAACTTCAATCCCTGTTGTTCATTTCTCTGATTCTTCTGAATCCTGCGTTTGCGCAGAATGAGGTTCGGACGTGGACCTCTGCGGATGGTCGATCGTTTGACGGAACCCTGCGAGAAGTTACCGAGAGAGGCGCCACAATTCGAAGAGTCGATGGACGGCAGTTCACGGTTCCTGCCGCGAGTCTTTCCGCCCAAGACCAAACGTTTCTGCGAGAGTTTCTTGAAAACAAAGCCAGGGCGGTGGGCTTTCAAGAAGGGCCGTATGCCGACGCAATTCAGGGAGAGTGGCAGAAGTTCCCGAAAGAACACCTGGGAATGGTGTTCCAGATTTATGGAACTGAGAAACTGAGGCGGCAGGAGGGAGAGGTCCCGCTCTTTGTTCATCTGCATGGTGCGGGGGCGCGAGCGGATGATGTTGAGGCCGGGAAGGTCGAAATTGCCGCTCAACGGTTGGTCGCATCAGACTTATATCAGAAGGATCCTTGTCTGCTTCTGGTTCCCTTGTGTCCGCCCGACGTTTCCTGGGGTCAACAACTGAAGCCGTTGGAGGCCGTCATTGATGATTTGGTCAGGAAACTGCCCATTGATCGAGACCGGATTTATCTTTCCGGATATTCGATGGGCGCGCGAGGGATCGGCTCCCTGCTAGAGTCGCGTCCGGCATACTATGCGGCAGCCATGTTTGCGGACGGACAAGCCAAACCAGAGTGGGCTGAGACCGTGGAAGCTGCGATATGGCTGTGGTTTTCTGGAGAACGCGATATGGCTGGTGCAGAAGCAACGGCGAATGCGTTTCTAAAGGCGGAAAAAATGGCTCACTACGAAGGATTTCCGGAGCTAACTCACAACCAAATTCATTGGAAGTTGGCCCACGATGAAGAAGTCTTCGATTGGATGTTTGAGCGTCGACGTGGAGAAAATAAAAAAGCGGACTAGCCCGCTTTTCCCACGAACCGCGTCGCGAGGTGCAGGCAAATGGCATTCCTGGAAGGCGCGCGAAGGATTTTGGGATGAGCGCTATGCTGACATACCGTGAATCCCGAAATTCGAGCGGAACGCAGCAAGAATGCCATTGGGCAAGCCGCAGCAGCGGGCTCGGCAGAAATGCGGGCTAGGAATACGCAGCCAGAAATCCGCATTCCAGGGCGAGCCCTTCGCTCACATTGGTGTTGAGATCGGAGCGCAGGTTTTCGAGGACCGTCAGACGGTTTAACAATTCCGCCTCCGTGGTTTGCTGAGCTGCATTCTCAACCGCATTGCGGAACTCCGGGAGATCCAAGTGATCGGAATTGCGCTGCAGTCGCAGGGCGTCTCCATACCAGTCGATCAGAATTTGAATAAAGGTATTGCGACGTTGGAGGTAATCGCTTTCGACCAGTGACTTGTAGTGTTCTTCGCGGCGTTTGAGCCAATCCCCCTCCGTCGTCTTGGAATACGCTGAGGTTTCGCTTCTCAAATCGGCTTCGTATCGCTTCTTCAGTTCCTCTTTCTCGTTTTTTAAGATTGAAGTGAAGGCCTGCATGAAACCGAGGGCGCCGGCGAGGCCTTTTGAGCGATCTGCCTGAAAGTGTTGGGACAGCGCTTCCAACAACATGGTTTCCCCCTTGCTCCGGATCGGCAATTCATTGGAGTGGAGGGGGATCTTGATGCAACGAGACAGGATCGTCTCGAGCAATTGTTCCGGCTGAGAGGAAACCAGCAAGAGGAGGGATTGTGGCGGTGGTTCCTCCAGGGTTTTCAGAAAGGCGTTGGCCGCTTCGGGCATCAGCCGTTCCGCATCCAGAATGATACCGACCTTGGTTTCCGCGCGGGGCGCAGCCAAATGCATCCGTTTTTCCAGAGCGCGCATCGCATCGACCTTAATTCGTCGGGACTTTGACTCCGGCCGAACGATTTGGACGAAATCACCAGCTGCATCGTCAAGGGTCGTTGCCTCGTGGCCCACCATCCGGAGAAGGCGCAGTGTCATCTCGGTCTTCCCACTGCCTTTGCCGCCTGTGATGAGATAGGCGTGAGCCAGCCGACCCTCTTGATGGGATCGCTCGAGGAGTGAAGTGGCGTCGTTAAGAAGAAAAGCCATCGAATCGGGAGTTGATGTGTTGCCAGATTTCCGAGTTGATTGAATCCACGGAGTTGGAGGCGTCGATGACAACAAAGCGCTCCTTTTGTTCGTTGGCTAGTTTGAGGTATCCGTTCCGAACTCTTTCGTAAAAACTCAGCTGTTCTTTCTCCATGCGGTCAACCTGATCCTGGAAGAGGTCTGCCTGTGTTTGTTGGCGAGCCCGATCCAACGCTGTTTTTGCATCCATATCCAACAAAATGGTGAGATCCGGCATGCACTCACCAACCGCCAGTGAATTGATGGAACGAATCAGATCCATGTCGAGGCCGCGCCCAATGCCCTGATAGACAACCGTAGAGTCGAGGAACCTGTCCGCCAGAATGTGCGTTCCGCTCTCCAACCATGGAATCAATACCTCGCGGACCAATTGCGCCCGGCTTGCGGCAAAGAGCAGTAACTCCGCCTCGGGAACCATGTTCTCGCCTTCCGGCGCAAACTTCAGCAAGTGACGGATGGATTCACTTAGAGGCGTTCCGCCAGGTTCTCTGGTGAGAGAGCAAGGGAAACCGTTATCCACGATCTGATTGTGAAGGAGTTGGATTTGAGTGGATTTACCACAACCTTCAGAACCTTCAAAGCTAATAAAAAGTCCACGCGACATGCCAAAAATGATTGGATCGATCAAAACCGCAGTTCGTCAAAAACTTAAACCAAAGGATTTTCTTGAATTGTGCGGATTGATCGCTGGTCTATGCTCCAAATTCTAGCTCAGAGCTAGGCATTTACTGGAAAGTCCTATCTATCTGCCAAAAGAGCTTGAATTAATAAGCGAACTTTAAATAATGGGCCACATTCGTTGGATCCCGACCTAAATGTGATGAACACTCCCCACAAACTCCTCACGCTACTCACCGCTGCCACATTCCTGGCGACGGCAAATTCCTACGCCATCCTTGGCATCCTCAAAGATGACAAAATGCAGGAAGTGCCCGATTCGGCTGAGTTGGCCAAACAAGAAGCTGCTGCATTAAAAGCCTACGAAAGTGCCCAAAAAGCGCAGAGCGACGGCAAGCTGGGGAGGGCGAAGGACATTTATGAAGATGTCGTCGAAGACTATCCGCTGACTTCGTTTGCTCCCAAAGCTCAGTTTGAAATTGGAGCGATTTACGAGAAGGAAGGCCGCGAAGATCGGGCGTTCGATTCCTATCAGGATTTGATCAATCGATACACTGGCAGTGATCTCTTTGGGGAAGCGGTCAGACGCCAGTTCGAAATCACCAACCGCTCGATGAACACGAAAACGAGTCGTGTGATAGGTCTGATTCCTTCGAAAGCGCAACCTTCACGGGTTATTGAAATGTTTCGTCAGATTGCAGACAATGCTCCCTACAGCAAATATGCGCCTCTCGCGATTTACCAAATTGGCGTGATCAATCGAAAAATTGGGAAAGAGCCGGAATCCATTTTGGCGTTTGAAGAAGTCGTGGAGAGCTATCCGGATGATCCAAAGGCGAAGGAAGCGAGCCTGCAAATCATTGAAGTTCGAGGAGACCGTGACACGCGGGATGGACGGCAGTTGGAGCGCTATCAGGATGAAGTCGCTGTCTTCATTGAGAACAACGAAGAGGATCCCAGAAGCGAGGAATTGCGGGCAGAGCTTGGCAAACTGCAAGACCGGGAGGCTGAGAAAAAGTTCAATATCGGGCGATACTACGAGAAAAAAGGAAATATGAGGGCGGCTGCGATCTACTATCAGGACGTTCTGTCCGGGACACCGGTTTACGGTGCCGCTCAGGATCGGCTTAAGGTGTTGAGCGCGCAGGATCCCAACGTGGTGTTGCCACCTCGGGCAACCAAGCAAAAAGTTGTGGCGCCGAGCAATGTGAAAGATCGCCCGGATTACTATGGCCCTCCGCCACCAAAACCGCCAAAGTTGGAAGCGGCTCCCAAGCCTCAGATGCGGGTTCCGGAAGACGATGTCCTTCCGATTCCGTCAGCATCCTGACATTGACGCCAGCATTTTTTGACAAAGTGTTGGAAGCTGCCGCGTTCTCAGCCTAAACAGAGCGACGTCTTTTAGATTCGACTTACCATGAAATCGCGCACGATTCTTCCTTCGTTTCTCAGCTTGGCTGCACTATCACTGATTTTGAGTGGTTGTGCAGGCTACCAATTGGGCCCCCAGAAGCCTGTTGAATACGCTGATATCAGCAAGCTTTACGTTCCCACGTTTTCGAACGAGACCTTGGAACCACGCCTTGCGACGATCGTAACCAACTCGGTGATCAGCTTGTTGCAGCAGGACGGTACCTACGAGATTACGACCAAAGAAAAGGCAGACGCGGAATTGACCGGAAGGATTCGGCGCATCGAGAAGCAGCAGCAACGGTCTGCCAACAACCAACTTCTCCGGACTCGGGAACTTCTTCTCCAATTGGAAGTTGCTTTCGATTTGCAAGACCTTCGGACGGGAGAAAAGATCAAGCGCGCCAACCCTTTTGGGGTTGATGCAGACGATCGGGACATTGTCACCGGGCGACGCCGGGCCAGCAACCGGGTTGTCGGAAGCACATCACTGTTCTTGGATCCCAACTTTCAACTTTCGGAACGCGAAGCGCTTCCTCTGGCGGCAGAGGATGCGGCGGAGCAACTAGTCAGTGCGATTACGGAGGGCTGGTAACGTTTTCTGGTCACTCCATTATCGGTTGGAGCCTCGTGCTTGGGAGCGTTTGAAAATGAGGTCGAGACGCGCTGCTGCGAGTGATTTTGTCGACTGCGAATTGGCCGGGGCGGCGATGAGCCTTCTCACAAAGCCCCGCACAGCATTGCCAGTCGGAAAAAGCGCAGCATCTCAAGATCATGCGAAGCCAATCTTCAAAAACGAGGAACAACTTGCGCGGCCGTCGTCATTTTAAAACGCTGCTTGGTCTTTTTGGATGAGTGAGGCCCAAGCTGAAGGAGCGGTTCAAGATCTCCCACCTGGCGTCTACATCGTCGCTGGGCCGATTGGTAATTTGGGTGATATCACGATTCGCGCCTTGGATTGCCTTCGAATGGTTGATCGAATCGCCTGCGAAGATACCCGCCATACTTCGCGCCTCCTGGCGAGATACGACATCAAGAAGCCCTTGTTGAGCCTCCATGCGCACAATGAGGCGCAGCGGACAGCAGAATTGATCACGAGAGTTCGTGAGGAAGGGGAGAGGATCGCCTATGTCAGTGACGCGGGAACGCCCGGAGTATCTGATCCGGGGGAACGGTTGGTTCATCGGTGTATTGAGGCTGGTGTTCCCTACGACGTGTTGCCCGGGCCTTCTGCCGTGGTCACGGCCGTGGTTGGTGCCGGGCTTGGGGCGACCCCGTTTTTCTTTGGTGGCTTTTTACCGACGAAAAAGGGGCAAAGGAGAACACAGCTGCTCGCCGCGTTGGAACGCGATTGTACGACAGTCTTCTATGAATCGCCCCACCGGCTGGTCTCCACTCTGGAAATATTGTGCGAGTTGTCACCCGAACGACTGATCACGGTGGCGAGAGAATTGACCAAGCGTTTCCAAGAGTATCGGCGCACAACTTCCCAAGAAGCCTTGGCCCACTATCAGGAACGCCCTCCCAAGGGGGAGATTTGTCTGGTGGTTTCTCCTGAAAAACTGCCGAAATGGCTCAAGCTTGGCGATGTTGAGAGTTGACCGGGGCTGCTTCCAATCTCAAAGGTGGAACGTCTCCAGTCCCGCACCTCTCGAATTTTCTCCTCCCTGTAAGAAATGCTTTCCTTTTCGACCGTTTGGAATAGTCACCGTCACACTGATGGAGAACGCATGTTGGGAGAGATTCGGACAATGGGCTTTGAGTCGATCGAGCTGGGGTCGAATCTGAAAATCAGTCAGCTTCCGGGCATTCGGCGCCTCCATCAGCGCAAGCGCATTCGCATCACGGCCCTTCGGAATTTCTGTCCGAGCCCGATTGAGGCCATCGCGCAACAATATGGGCGTTGTGAGTTCAGTTCGGCGGAAACCAAGGATCGGGAACGAGCCAAACAGCTTACCCTGCAAACGATTGACTATGCCAAGGAACTGGATGCGGAATTCGTGATTGTTGATTTGGGGCAAACGGCCATGGATGAATACACCAATCGGCTGGTGAAGTATGTTCAGCGAAACGAAATCCATTCTCGAGACTATGTCAGGCACAAGCTCGCAGGTGTGAAGCTACGAGAAAAGGTCGGCCGCAAGGATCTTCAGCGGGCAAAGGAAAGCCTGGATTGGGTCGTTAATTATGCCGCGAAGAAGCAGGTGAAGATCGGGGTGACGATGCGGCGGGCCTATGAATCGCTCCCCAACGAAAGGGAAATGGTGGAACTGATGAAGGACTACGAAAAGAATCCCTTTGTCGGTTATTGGCACGATTTTGGGAGCGCCCAAGTGAAGGCCAATTTGGGACTCATCAATCATCGCCAATGGTTGGAGAAAATGGAGCCCTTTATCATCGGTTGTCATTTGCATGATGTTCAGTGGCCAGACAAAACGCATTGCGTTCCGCTTTCCGGAATGATCGAGTTTGATGAGTTGATGGACATCATTCCGAGCCGAATCCCGATCGTTTGGGAATTGGATTCATCGCGGCGAAAGGCCGACATCAAACAGGCCTTGCCGGTTTGGGAGCAAAAATTTGGCATTAAGTAATTAGAGGAATTTCGCAGATACCTTATTTTTACGGCAGATGATTTCGATGATTCAGGACGGGGTTCAGTTCGTCAAAAAGAACGACCTACCAACCATTTGGGCAGCCTTTGTGAGTCACGACGCCCATCCATTGCTCCAATTCGTCAAGTATGGCGTATGTGGTGTGATGGCGGTGGTGGTGCACAATGCGATTTTTTACGCTCTCGCCTACACTCGGTTTCCAGCCATTGAGGGAATGACGATTGGTGACCAACCATTATCCGATGGGTTGAGAGCAAGGAATGTTGTGATCTGCAATTCGGTAGGCTTTGCCTTTGCCAACGTCGTTGCCTATTTGACCAACGTACTTTGGGTCTTTCGGTCAGGCCGCCATCATCGGGTGCTTGAGTTTGTGCTTTTCACCCTGGTTGCGCTCATTGGATTTGTTGCCGGGCTTGCAGGTGGACCTTTGCTGATCAAGCTGTTTGGAATATCGACCCACATTGCGCAGTTTCTTTTCGTGTTTACGTCAGTTGTGGTGAATTACCTCAGTCGTAAGTTTCTCATTTTCAAACGGTAACAATGTTTCCATAAATTGGGTTGATTGTTAGGGTTTCCTGAATATCTAGTGAGTGTACTAGTATGATGGACTCCAAGGAAATCCGAAAACGCATTCGCCATTTAATCGCGGAGCAAGGCCCCGTTGCGAGGCGGGACGTTGTCGCAGCGTTTCGGAAGGACGGTGTTCCCAATGAGGAGATCGATAAAACGATCAACAAACTCATTAGTCTCCAAGTTCTTTATCCCTGTTCGCGCCAACGGGTTTGGGACCAGGATGAGAAGGCCCTGTTGATCGCGGAGGCCAAGCGGTTGATCGCTAAAGCGCCGCAAACCCGGGTCACGTTGTCAAGGGAGCTGGAGAAACTGGACACGGGTGCCAGCATCAATTTTCTGCGACAGGTTCTCTTTGAACAGCTTCAGGAAGATCCCGAGGTGTTCCTTCATTTTGGCCGCAACGGGCAGTTTTTGCTGAGCACGGAAAAGCCCGACGTGGAGGAGACCTTGAAGCCGGTGATTCCGCGAGTGCTGTCGCTTCAAAAAGCCGGTTACGATCGTGGAGAGTTGGAGTCAGCCCTTTTTGGAGGACAAGGCTCCTCTGGAACGTTTCAGGGAAGACTTCGGTCGCCCTCTCAGGAATCCGGGCTCGACTTTCAACGCGATGCTTGTGAATTGCTGGTTTTTGCCTGGCAAGACGCGGAGAGCGAGGAAACGCGCCAGAGTTTGGAAGGCGTCATGGTTACCTTGGGACTGGATCCGGTCGAAACGGCAGACAGCACGGCTGAGTTCAGCGGAGTGCTCCATCAATGCCGCGAAAAAGTCAGCAAAGGCGAGAAGGTGCGGGTGCAGTTGCCGGGATGGCGTCTCAAAAACAGCCGCGGCGATTATCTGATCGCGAAAGCCCACGTAGAGAAAATTTAAACAACCGAGTTCACGAACCATTATGTCATTCAACGAACAAACCATCTCGATCGACTTCGGAAACAGTTACTGCAAGGTCGGTTTGAGAATCGAAGGAAACGGAGACTCGCAGTTGTTGCGGGATGGAAGTTTCAGCTTCGATGAAGGGAATTTCTGCATCCCGACGATTGTGGGGCAGCGCAAAAGCGATGGAATTTTTCGCTATGGAACGGAGGTGCTGGAGGAAGGAAGCGAGGACATCAAGGTCTACCGGAACTGGAAACCGCTCTTTTTCGAAGACAGCGATCAGGCGAGCCAGGATTCCCTGCGTAATGCTCTGATGGAAGATGGTCACGATGTCGAGGATCTCGCCCTGGGATATTTTACGTGGCTGCGTCGTCAGGTTGAGCCGATTTGCCGTCAAAATCATGAGCTCGAGGACCTCGAGAAACTTCCGGTCCGTATTACGCTGCCCGCGTTTGGAAATGTGGCTCGCGCGACGGAGCGTTTGGAAGAACTCCTTTCGGAGAGCGGTTGGGAGCTTTGCCATACCGAGCAAGCCATTCCCGAACCCGTTGCCAATGCGATCGGCGCATTTGCCCAGGGGCGTAACGCCGTTTGGTCGCCTCCCCAGATGCAGGGTGGCCGGCCGATGCCGATGCAAAGCGACAGTCTGATGCCTCATTATGGAACCATGTTTGAGGATTCACCTTTTCTTGAAGCGTTCCGGATGAACGCGATGCAGGATCTGGACGATCCCATGCATTGGGTGCTTGTTGTTGATTTGGGCGGATATACTCTCGATTTCGCGATGCTGGGGTTTGACCTGGAAGATCTGAGCCAAACCTTCGATAGTTCGGCGCTGCAAAGCGATCCTCCTCGGTTCGCGAGGATTTCCTATCCTCTCGGTGTGATGGATCTCGATCAGATGGTTCACGATGCGTTGCCGCCTGATCAGCAGGAAGCCATGCAAATCATGAATTCGGATGTTGATCAGCGGCGTCTCGAGACGTTCCACCGGCTTTGCTACAGCAATTTCCGCCCTTTCCGCGTTGGCCGGACGGAAATTGGCAGTGGTTCGAATGGCGAACTCGTGCGAGGCGCGGTGGACGCTTTTGCGGTCAAGATCCAGCAGCTTGCCGAGAAATTTATGGATTCTCATCAGTTCCCCCGCGTTGACCAACTGGTCCTCACCGGAGGTGGATCCAACATTCCGGCAGTTCGCAAAGTTCTCATCGATCAACTCCGGCCGGGGCACACCCACGGTGCGGTGAATCGAGAGGCGGAGCTCGGTGTGGAGGAAGATGTTTATACCGAGTTGGGCCACGATCTGGTGCGTGGTGCAACGGCGACCGGTGGAACGAGCGTCTACTTCGAGTTTTTGGCCAGTTAGAGCATTTGAAGTGGAGTTGGCGCAAATTGCGGTTCCTCTTCCTTCGGCGAAGCCTCACTTCTTTCCAGATCCTGGTCATCTTCATTGGCTAAAGGTTTACTTGAACTGCTCTCCAGCGACGATTCGCGGAATGGGTGCGTTGTGCTAAGGGTGTGGTGAAACAAACCCTGTGCAGATCATCAAAGCCCTTCTTCTCAGCCTCGTGGTATTGGCCCACGTCCCGATTGTGTCGGGCGGCCAGCCCAACATTCTCTTCATCGTCTCAGACGATTTATCGGCCACGGCTCTGGGGGCCTACGGCAATGAAGTTTGTAAAACGCCGAATCTGGATCGGTTGGCGAGCGAGGGAATCCAATTCAATCGAGCCTATTGTCAGTATCCCGTTTGCGGAGCTTCCCGGGCATCGTTCATGAGTGGATTGTATCCCGAAACGACCGGCTTCTTGGGAAACATCAAGACCTTGGGGAGTTACCGAAAGGTGAATCCAACTTACGCGGACCATCCCAGCATTGGCGGGTTCCTGAGGCGAAATGGTTATGTTTCCGCGCGCGTTTCCAAGATCTATCATATGGGCGTTCCCGGAGGAATTGAAGCGGGCGAACCGGGGGGCGATGAGCCGGATTCCTGGGATCGCGCCTTCGATGTTTGGGCGCCGGAAACGGGGAGTCCGGGAGTTTTTACCAATCTTTCTCCGGCCCATAAGCATTGGGGAGGAGCTTTCGTGCGGGTTGTCGTTCCCGACGATCAATCCGCGACGCAAGCAGATGAAATGGCGACGACGCAGGCAATTGGGATCCTCGAGAATCGCGCCTTGCACCGAAATAATACCAATTTTCTGAAGCCGGGAGCCCCGCTCTTTCTCGCCGTGGGATTGGTTCGTCCACATGTGCCTCTCGTTGCTCCCGAACGCCATTTCCGGCACTACAACGCAGAAAATGTAACGCTTCCTGAGGTTGTCGATGGTGATTTGGATGATGTGCCCGCTCCCAATCGTAAGAAAGCGAATGCGACTTCCTACAAGATGTCTCCGGATCAGGCTCAGGAGGCGCTCGCGGCATATTACGCCAGCGTGACCTACATGGATGAACAGGTTGGCCGACTCCTTGATGCCCTCGATCGCCTGGAAATGGCAAACGACACCATCGTCGTCTTCATTTCGGACCATGGCTGGCTTTTGGGCGAGCATGGATCCTGGCAGAAGTCGAATCTGTTTGATCCCGCCTGCCGGGTTCCGCTGATCATTCGGGCGCCGGGACGACAAGTTGGTGCCGGTAGAGCTGACGCCCATTTGGTGGAGTTGGTCGACCTCTATCCGACGTTGGCCGAATTGGCCGGTTTGAAGGAAAAGGCACCCGAAAGTCTGGAGGGTCTCTCGCTCGTTCCGTTGCTCGAGAATCCCGACTTTTCGGGGTGGCCGCGAGAGGCAAGTTTGACGGTGATGGGAACTAAAAAGGCGACTCACCGATCGTTGCGATCCGAGGACTACCGCTACAGCCGGTATGCCGAGGGAGAAGAAGAACTCTACGATCACGTCAACGATGCCCGCGAGATCACCAATCAAGCCAGCAATCCCGAGTTCGCACCGGTTCTGGATCGGCTTCGAAGCGCCATGGACGAAATCATCGCCAAACCCAAATAACTGCATTTTCCCAACTCTGATGAATCACATCTCTGAGCGACTCCTGAAGAGCGCCTATCACGTCGGCGAACTGCCATCCGGTGCCTTGTTGATCAAAGACAACGCCATTTATCCGTGGTTTATGATCGTCCCCGCGGGCGAATTTACCGAATTGCTGGACTTGCCGAAGCCCTTACAGCTTCACCTGCTCGAGGACATCAACCAGCTTTCCCAATTCATCCTCAAACACTTGCCGGAATTTCAGAAGCTCAATGTGGGAGCGATTGGAAATGTCGTTCCGCAATTCCATTTCCATGTGGTCGGGCGCCATCAAGGTGATCCGGCGTGGCCCGGTCCCGTTTGGGGGCACCGCGAAAGCCGAAAATACGAGGATGGAGAGCTGACCCAACTCGTCGAAATGCTGGAAAATCACCTCGCGGAATTCACGAAACGCGAGGGGTAACCTGCTATTCGTCCTTATCCAGATATTCGAGTTCCTTCCGCATCACCCGGCCAACCCGGTGTTTGGCGAGGTAAACCTGGGCGCTGGTGACACCCAATTCCTTGCGGACCTCATCCACTTCCCAGCCCTTCACGACGTAACAGTAAAAAATCTGATACTGCTGGGGTGAAACCTTGGCCTTGGTCCGCTTGAGCGCCATGTCGGTCAGGTTTCCCTTCCATTCCCGCTCCCAGAGGTGCTCAAACCCGAAATTGGAGTTGTCGGGAATCATGTCCATCGTCGCGGTATTGCGATCATCGTAGGCGTCTTTGGGCCTTCCCTGATAGATCTCCTGCTGCTTGCGCGTCCGAAACTGATCCGCGATCCGCCATCGCGTCTGATTCATGAGCCACGCCTTGAACGAGCCTCCATCGCGGGTGAAGTTCTTCTTCTTCATGTTCTTCGCCACCCGAATGAAGGTTTCCTGAACCACTTCATTGGACTCGGTTTCGCTTAGACCCGCTTTGCAGGCGACCTTGAAGACAAAACTCGAGTAGGTCCGGAAAAACTCGTCCCAGCTAGCTTGATCGTCCCAATCCTTGAGCTTTTGAATCAGAGTTTTGCGTGTTGCCGGGTAGTTGAAGCCCTTCGATGCCTTTTTCTTGCCCTTGGTTACTTCGGCAGCGTCCTCTTCAACGACTTCGGCTTCTGATTCTTTCTCTGGTTCGCTCAAAATTTGGATTGCTGGGGTTTGCTTAGAAGAGCTTGATGGATTGGCGCTCAAAAATCACCGAAATCTTCCTCATGAGTGTAGCGGAGTTCGTTTCGAAACGCAGGGATTTTTTTGAGTTTGGAAAAGGCAGAATTCTGGAGAGACTTCAACAATGAGCAAAATTGTTGTCCTGATGGGAGTTTCCGGTTCAGGAAAAAGCACCATTGGCGAAATTCTGGCGGATTGGACTGAGGGAAAATACTATGACGGAGATGATTTCCACCCTGCCGAAAATGTGGCGAAAATGAGGGCGGGGATTCCCCTCACTGATGAGGATCGCAAAGGATGGTTTGAGGCTCTTGGCAAATTGGTGACCGAGCGAATGGCGCAGGATGAGTGGACGTTCATTGCCTGTTCCGCACTTCGCCGGCGCTATCGGGACCGGCTTCGGGAGGATGATCCCAATCTCAAGTTTGTCTGGCTGGAAGGTTCGTTCGAACTGATTGAGAGCCGAATGCAGGCCCGGGAAGGGCATTACATGCCAGCAAGCCTGCTAAAGAGCCAGTTTGAGGCGCTTGAAGCGCCCGAGCTAGACGAAGAGATTCCGGAAATTTCGATCGAGCCCGATCCTCCGGAAATCGCCAAACGCGTTGCGGAAGCCCTCAGTTTTTCGGTGCCAGAGCAGAAGTGCTGACGTAAGCCTCGATTCCGGTGCTGGATTCGACGAGCACGTAGCTGCCGGCATCCTGGAGAATTATTTTCACCTCGGTTCCGGGGGCGAACGTGCCATCCGGCGGGCGAGCTTGTTGCGGGCCGCCTACGTAATACGCGCTTGGTGTGTTTACCACGTGGGTAAAGTCGGTTTCGGGAGCGGGCGCCTCGGGGCCCGCATCATTGCAGCTGAGCAAGATCGCCGAACTGAACAGAAGGCTGATGAGAAGAGAGAGTTGTTTCATGATTCTTCCTGCCGATTTTTTGTCCTGTTAGACGGACCTTCACATTGCTTTTGCGTGACGATTGTTTTCGGGATACAGAGCGCAACCAATGAGCGACCAAACCAAAGCCCGCAAGAAGAACTATCGCATCGGCAAAGTGGCGGCGGTTTTCATGTATCTTGTCACCATGACGATGCGGGTCAAATTGCACGATCATTGCGGCTTTCTTTCCAAGCGGCCGGATCATCCCATCATTCACGCAATTTGGCACAACAGCATTTTTTCCTGGCCCTACTCTTACCTGAAGTATTGGCCGGAACGATCGGGAGCAGCCCTGACAAGCGCCAGCAAGGACGGCGAGATTGTCGCGGGAGCCTTGGAATACTTCGGCATCTCTGCCGTCCGCGGTTCGAACTCACGCCGCGGTGTCGCCGCCCTCATCGAGCTCAAAAAATGGATTAACAACGGCTACGACATCGCCATTACCCCGGATGGTCCGCGGGGGCCCTGTCATTATCTGCAACCTGGAATCGTGATGTTGGCAAAAAAGAGCGAGGCCGTCATCATGCCGTATCGCATCGAATATCAAAATTCGTGGCGATTGAAAACCTGGGATCGCTTCCACATTCCCAAACCCTTTTCCCGGGCCGATGTCCACCTTGGTCCCTACATCCCGGTTCCCAGTGACCTTTCCGACGAGGCATTTGAGGCGGAGCGGTTGAAAATTCAGGAAGCACTTGGCGGAGAACCTAATTCAGCAGCCAAGGACCCAGATCCTTCTTAGCATCGTCGGTTGCCTCGATCCAATACCGGCGATGGGCCAGAATCACGGTTTCTGATCCATCCTCACCGTGAAGACGAAGGCGAAGAGGGGAGTGTCCGCGATGGCGCTCGGCGATGGCTTTGATGCGCTGCAGGTCCTGGACGCGATCCGTGTTCGCGTCGATCACGAGTTCAATGGGCTCAATGGGAACCTGCACCGTTTCCTTCTCAAATTCGGCCGGATCAAAAGGTATCGCTTCCAGCGGAGAAATCTCCTGTGCGTTGAGGCGGCGCACCTCATTCCGTCGATCGAATTCGATATTTCCCTTGATCACGACGACGTTTCCTTTCACCAGATCCTGGCTGCAGACGTTATAAACGTCGTTCCAGACCGGAATCTCGACGGTGCCGGAGAAGTCCTCCACCATGAGAATCGCGAAAGGCTTCCCGTCTCTCTTGGCGTATTTGACGGCAGCTTCCGTGATCAGGCCCGCGAAACGCACCGGACTCTTGCTTTCGGGAAGCGCGGGAATTTGGGTGAATTTCTTGTATTTGCCGACTTTGAAAGACTTGCGATACAAATCGAGCGGATGGCCGGTCACGTAAAAACCGAGAAGGTCCTTTTCCGCAACCAGCATTTCATCTTGAGGCCATTCGTCCACCTCGATCTCAGTTTGAGCCGCTGGAACCGATGTCTCGGCAATCTCATCCATTCCGAAGAGCGAACCTTGTCCAGACCGGAGGTCCTTCTGGGTTGTGGCGGCCGAGGCGACTACTTGATCAAGGCGGTTGAACATCGCGGCCCGTTTTTCCTCGGTGAAATCGAACGCGCCGCATCGGATCAGACTTTCCAGGATCTTCTTGTTCACCGTCTTTGAGTCGAGCCGGTTGCTGAAGTCTTCCAGACTCTTGAATGCGCCGTTCTTCTCTCGCTCTGCCACCGCCAATGCCATGGCCGCTTCACCGACGTTCTTGATGGCGGCGACTCCGAAGCGAATGGCCCGTTTGGGTTGTCCCCATTCGTCGATTCCCGGTTCGGGAGCAAATTTGAGGCGGCTCAGGTTCACGTTCGGGGGCAGAATATCGATCCCCATTTTCTGGCATTCGGCGACGAAGATGGAGATTTTTTCCGTGTTGTTGATCTCGTTGGAGAGCAGGCCCGACATGAATTCCACCGGATAATTCGCTTTGAGATAGGCGGTCTGATAACTCACCAATCCGTAGGCGGCGGAGTGCGACTTGTTGAAACCGTACTTCGCGAATTCCTGCAGAATATCGAAAATCTGGTTCGCGAGCTTGGCTTCGATGTCATTGACCTCCTTCGCGCCTTTCACGAACTTCACGCGTTCCTGCTCCATGATCTCGACCTTCTTTTTACCCATCGCGCGTCGCAACAAGTCAGCTTGGCCGAGACTGTATCCCGCGAGGACGTTTGCGCATCGCTGCACCTGCTCCTGATAAATCAGAATTCCGTAGGTCTCCTTTGCGATCTCCTCAAACAAGGGGTGGGGATAGTCGACCTGTTCCTTGCCCTTCTTCCGCGCGATGTAGCTCGGAATGAAGTCCATCGGACCGGGCCGATAAAGTGCGATCAGGGCGATGATGTCGTCGATGGAGTTGACGTCAAACTGCTTACAGAGATTGACCATGCCGCCAGATTCCAACTGGAACACGCCGCAGGTTTCTCCGCGATTCAGAAGGTCAAAAGTGGCCTGGTCATCGAGCGGAATCTTTGCGATATCAAAATCGGGCGTGTGAACATGGATCAAATCCACCGCGTCCTTGATCACGGTCAAGTTCTTGAGACCGAGGAAGTCCATCTTGAGCATCCCGAGATCGGTGAGCGGGCTCATCGCGTACTGGGAGACGATTTCCCCCTCCTTTGCCCGGGTCAGCGCCATCAACTCGGTCAAATCCCGATCCCCAATCACGACTCCAGCCGCGTGAACCCCCGTTCCCCGCGTCAATCCTTCCAGTGCGGTCGCGTAATCCCAGACCTGCTTCGTCGCGGCTTCGTTTTCCAGCGCTTCTTTCAGCTCCGGATTCTTCTGCCGTGCTTCGGCCAAATTGATGTTCAATTCGTTCGGAATCATCTTCGCGAGACGATCGGAGTCGGTGAAACTCCAGCCCATCACACGCCCGACATCGCGGACCACACTCTTGGCGCCGAGCGTTCCAAAAGTGATGATGTGCGATACGCAGCGTTCGCCGTATTTTTTCCGAACGTAGTCGATCACTTCCATCCGGCGAGTCGGGCAAAAGTCGACGTCGACGTCCGGAGGAGAAACCCGCTCCGGATTCAGGAATCGTTCGAAAATCAGGCCAAATCGGATTGGGCAGATGTCGGTGATTTCCAATGCGTAGGCCACGAGGCTTCCCGCAGCCGAACCGCGGCCTGGACCCACTGGAATTCCGTTGTCTTTCGCCCATTTAATGAAGTCCCACACAATCAGGAAGTAGGAGATGAAACCCATTTTCTCCATGATCCCGATCTCGTAGTCGAGTCGTTCCTGGAGCTCGTCACTAATGTCTTCGCCGTAGCGATTCACGAGACCTTCCTGACAAATGCGTCGGAAAAACTCCTCGGGAGGGCTTCCGTCGGGTGCCGCGAACCGGGGATACTTCTCAATGCTGGTCGCATCCAGCTTGATCTCCAAATCACACATGTCCGCAATGAGCCGCGAATTTGTCACCGCTTCGGGATACTCCGCGAAGACCTCGCGCATCTCCTCTTCGCTCTTGAAATACACCTCCTCGGAATAGGTCATCCGGTTTTGGTCCATCTCCAACCGGTTGGTCCCGATACAGATCAGGACGTCGTGCGCCTTGTGATCGGCGCGATTCAAGAAGTGGCAGTCATTCGCGGCAACGAGCTTGAGATCAAACTCCTTCGCGAATTCGACCAGCTGGGCGGTGCACTTGCGTTGCGCCTCCATCCCGTGATCGTGGATTTCGAGGAAAAAGTGCTCTTTCCCGAAAATATCGATGAACGACTGCACGCTCTCCCGTGCTTCCGCGATCATGTCGTCCTGAATGAACTGGTTGATCTCCCCCGTAATACATCCGCTCAAAACGATCAAACCTTCGGAATACTTCGCCAGCGTCTCCTTATCGACCCTGGGTTTGTAATAAAAACCCTCCAGGTGCGCCATCGACACCAGCTTCGACAAATTCTCGAACCCCTTCTCATTTTTCGCCAAAACCGTGAGGTGGGAGTTCTTCCTTTGTCCCACCTTTTTGGTCTTCTGCTCCATCGGGACCCCGGGAGGTGTCAGGTAGATTTCGCAGCCAATAATCGGCTTGATTCCGTTCTTTTTCGCGGCCTGATAGAACTCGATCGCCCCGTAGAGATTGCCGTGATCAGTCATCGCGACTGCCGGCATGCGAAATTCCTTGGCCCGGGCCATCAGATCCTTGATTCGAATCGCCCCGTCCAGCGTGGAATACTCGGTGTGCAGATGGAGGTGCACAAATTGTGCGTCCAGCTTTGGTTCCTCGCTTTCGGGATTTGCAGCATCATCAGCCATAACAAACCCATAAAATCACTCCCACATTCCCGCCAGCAAAACCTTTAATCTTTCCGAAAAACTCCCGAGGCCAGGAGATCGGCTGGCGTGCGGGGAAAGCTCTGCTAGGCTGCCGGAATGAACTGTTGGATGTCGTTGCTCATTCTCCTTTCCGTTGGGTCTCATGGCTTGGCACAGGATTGGAAGTCGGGTGAGGATCGCCCGGTGTCTGTGCCGAGCTTGGCCAGTCCGGTTGCCGTTCATACGCCGGTCAACTATTCGCCGGATCAACATTGGCCGATCCTCTTTCATTACCATACCAATGGCATGGGGCCGAATGTGCAGCTTCCGGCCTATTACTCCAACGAGAGCGATTTCATCCTCGTGGCAATGATTCGGGAGGAAAGCGACATCTTTTTGCAGGAGGAGCCATTTTGGCGCAACGAGTTCGCAAAATTGGTCGAAGTGAGGTCGGAACTGGTCAAACAGGGACTGCAGGTGGACGTGAATCGGACGTATCTCGGAGGGCTCGGCTTGGGAGGATGGTATGCGAGCTATCTGGCAGATTTCGCAATGGCGGAACTGGCTGGCGTTTACGTGATGGCGGCGGGAACCTACACGGCTTCCAAACTGACGCCGAAGCCGGTGCGAAAACGGATGCCAATTTACGTTGGTGTCGCGCAGTTGGAGACCAATTATGCCTTTGCCCTGAACGCAACGGAGCATTTTCGTCGCTTGGGAGCGCAGGTAACGTTCGACGAGTATTTGGGGCTGAATCACGTGATTCCGATGCCGCCCGGCGGGCCCGTAGCAGAGCGTTTCCGGCAATGGCTGCAGATCGAGGCAAATTTGAAGACGCCGGAAGAGGGGAGGAGACTGGTGGCGGCCTGGAGTGAAAAGATTGATGCCAGGTTGGCGACGTTGGAAGCTCCAATGGATCAGTTTCTCCTGATTGAGCACGTGGCCACCTTTCCGTTTTACGCGGCCTTGCCAGCCGCAACTCGGGCGAAATTGAAAACGAGGCGGGAGGAATTGATGGTGAATCCGAAGTTGCGGGATGAGATGCTGGCCCGGCGCGAGTTTGCCAAGCTCAATCATGAAGAAACGCTCGACTTTGCGATTCGGAACCGGCGGCGAATCGCCTCGAATTATGCATCGCTCTATCAGAAATTCCCGGAGACGCATTATGGAGCCCGCGCCGGTTTGGCGATGATTCGGTTGCGGGATCCGGTGGAGAATCCAGACCGTTGGATGTTTCAGAGTGAGGAGCAGAAGGAGCGATTTTTGGAGGAAGTGAAACGACGGCCGCTGCCAAGTCTTCCTCAAGGCAAACTGATGCTGGAAATGGAGCGAGTCACGGAGGTTTTGAGCCTGTAAACATGTCACTTCACTGGAAATTGCTCTTTGGGCTGTGGCCGTGCGTCGCCGTGGGAATTGGACTTTGGAGGTGGGATTCTGCCTTTGCCGCAATCTTGCTCTATCACGCTGGAATTGCCGTTGGCGTCGGTTGCGACACCAAGGTTTTGGGACTGATCAAACGGGGATTCAGGTGGTTCCCGGCGATCGGGGGAATCGTGATCGGAATTCTCACGATTCCGGTCGTTTTGTTGTGCTTGCCGATTCTGGTTGGGATGGAATCTCCTGAACTGGGCGAGGTTCTGAGCTCGAAATTGGCGGAAACAGGGCTGAGTGGATCCTGGTTTTGGTTGTTCCTCGCGTATTTCGTCACCATTCATCCCATTCTGGAAGAGCTGGGCTGGCGAGCGATTCTGCAGAGTGACTCCGCCAAACCGCATGGCTTGGACCTGGAATTTGCGATCTATCACCTGTTGGTCCTGGGCTATTTTTTTCCGAAAGCCTGGCCGTTGCTCGTCGTCACCTTTCTCGTGCTTTCCGGATCCGCCTGGCTGTGGCGGCAGATGAGGAGATCCATGGGCGGGCTCGCTTCGGTCATCCTTTTCCACGCGGCCGCCGATGCCGGAATTTTGATCGCGGTTTGGATGCTGGTGCGCTGAGCGGTTAGGCTATTCGAGAAACCGGAATTGGCCACTCGCCAAAAGCAGATGTATCAAGTCCGCCCACGCATCTTCTTCGTTCGTTTCCGCGCCTCGCAAATCCAAGTAAGCGGAGGCAATTTGTTTGGAGGCAGAATCGGGTTTGGCGCCCGAAGTGAGACGAAAGGCGAGCTCCAGGCGGGAGGCGGCTGGAACTGAGAGAATCCGTTGGGCGGCCGCCTTCGCCTGGGTTTCAAGAAAAGTTCCGTTCATGAGAAACAGGGATTGCGAGGGGATCGTTCGCGAATGTCGGGCGCCGATCGAGACATTGGGATCGGCGAAGTCGAACAACTGGAGAAACTCGGGCATCTCGTTGCGAACAATCGGTAAATAGATCGTGCGATGACGATCGGACGCGATTTCTTCTCGAAACTCGACCCGGTTCCCGCCATTTCCGTAATCCTTGCCGGCATATACGTGACGCATGATTGATCCGTCCGGAGGACTGAGGTCAAGTTGGCCGCTGACGGACAGCACGGCGTCTCGGAATTGCTCGATGTCGAGACGACGAAAGTTGGCCCGCCACCAAAAGCGGTTCTCGGGATCGATCTCTTGATTCTTGGCATTGGATTCGCTCGAAAGCTGCCACGTTTCAGTGAGCACGATCCGGCGGATCAGCCGTTTGATGGACCATCCGTCCGCGATGAATCCCGCGCTGAGATGGTCGAGCAATTCGGGGTGACTAGGCTCGTCTCCCATCACGCCAAAATTATCAACTGTTCGAACCAGGCCCTGACCAAACAGGTGATGCCAAACGCGATTCACGATCACTCGTGCGGTTAACGGATTCTCCGGAGCGGCGAGCCACTCGGCCAACTCCAGGCGACCGCTCTTTTCAATGCTGATCTCACTCCAGGTCGGCATGCCGGGAATGGAGAGGCCGCCGCGATTCACGATGGGGCCGTGGTCCTTCGGCATCCCGCCAATGCGAATCCGACAGTTCTCCGGCGGAGCACTCGCGCGCTGCATGGCCATGGTGTAGCCAGGTTGATCTGGTGGGGGATTCTCGATCAACGCGATTCGCTCCTGATTCTTCGCCTCTGCGTCGGCATACATCTGTTCGCTCTTTTCATGAAGCGCCAGTAAGTCAGGCGCCTCTTCCGGCTTTTGGAGCCCGCGATCGCGCAGAGTGCCGGTGACCTCACGGCGGATGCGGTAAGCGGCCGATCGCGTTCCGGTAACGAACTCCGTCAGCCGGACTACTTCCGCCCGCCACGCGGCAACCGCTGGATGGAGCTCGTTCGCCCGCGTTCCGATTGGAACCAATTTCGTGTCCTTCTCGTGCTTGTTGAGGTAAAGCGGGCCTGGTCCGTAGCGCGTTTCGCTGCTCAGGAAGATGCCGGCCAACGCATAGTAATCCGCAGTCGGGATGGGATCGAACTTGTGATCATGACAACGGGCGCACGCGATGGTCAGCCCGAGAATAGAACGCGACATCACATCGATTTGCTCATCGACAAGATCCATTTTGAATTTCTCGATGTCGGGCTCCTGAAACGCCTTCGGGCCGAGAGCGAGGAACGCCGTGGCAATTTTTTGCTCGTCGCTGGAATCCTCCAGCAGGTCTCCCGCGATCTGCTCCCTCACAAACTGATCGTAGGGCTTGTCCTGATTGAAGCTGGAGATGACATAGTCCCGGTAGCGCCAGGCATGTGGAAACACCACGTCACGATCCTTGCCGTTGGATTCCGCATAACGTGCCAAGTCAAGCCAGTGACGGCCCCATTTCTCGCCGAACCGTGGACTTGCCAACAACCGATCGACCAGTTGTTCCGTGGAAATCTGCTGCGCATCCTCAAATTCTTCAGGCGAAGGAGGTAAGCCAATCAGGTTGAAGTAGAGCCTGCGAATGAGGGTTTCAGTCTTTGCGGCGACGGCGGGTTTCAGGCCCTGTTCCGCTCTTTTGGTGGCGATGAACTGGTCGATCGCCGTTTCTTCCTCATGGCCGGTCAGACTGTGTTTCTGAATCGGTGAGAGCGACCAGAGCCCAGGTTCGCTGGCGAAAAGAATCGCCGGAAACAAAAGGGCAATGGTGGAAATGAGGCGGAACATGATCGAAGCCTTTGGAATAACACGCCTGAAACAACGTCCTTGTTTCAAGGCGCATCCTAACATGATCACTATTGTCTTCCAGATTATTTTGCGATGACGCGCTATCTCCGCGAACGAACCTTGTTTGGACCGTTGCTTGAGGAGCCTCCCTCAAATCGATTGGGAATGGTGGTGGTCATTCCGGCGAAAGATGAACCCAATCTGCTTCGGTCGCTCGAAAGCCTGGCTGATTGTGAGGTTCCAACTTCGGATGGGGAAGTGATTGTAGTGATCAACTCCGGGGAAAACGATGCGGCTGAAGTCGTTGAGAGGAATGCCCGTTTGGAGACGGAGGCGCGGGAATGGGCGAAGTCCAATTCACGGGCGAAATTGAAGTTTGAGGTGTTGAATTTTCCCAACCTTCCGCACAAGCATGCCGGAGTTGGCCTGGCACGAAAGATCGGGATGGATGAGGGGTGCCGCCGCCTCGAAGCGGTGGGCAATCCGACCGGAGCGCTTCTCTGCTTTGATGCGGATAGTCGCTGTGATCCCAACTATCTTCGCGAGGTGGAAGCTCTCTTCCGGCGGGATGAGTCTTGCCAGGCTTGCTCCATCTACTTTGAGCATCCGATGGAGGGACGCGAGTTTGTTCCGGAGATCTACGATGCAATCATCGACTACGAACTTCATCTCCGCTACTTCGTGCGAGCGCAACGCCATGCCGGTTTGCCGCATGCTTTTCAAACGATTGGTTCGTCAATGGCAGTTCGGTGCGACGCGTATCAGGCCCAGAACGGAATGAATCGGCGCAAAGCTGGTGAGGACTTCTACTTCCTCCACAAGTTCACGCCGTTGGGAACGTTGGTTGATCTGAACAGCACCCGGGTAATTCCATCTCCCCGCCCGTCAGATCGCGTTCCTTTTGGGACCGGGAAAGCGGTTGGCGAATTGATCGAGACGGATGCGAAGTGCCTGACCTATCATCCGTCGAGCTTTCAGGATCTACGCAGTTTCGTCGGGACGGTGGATTCGTTGTTTGAGCTTGCTGAGGGGAAAGAGGAGGCGTTTGTCAAAAATCAGCCGGAGAGTGTCCGCGCCTTTCTCGAAACGCAGCCGTTCTGGGAGCGCGTTGCTGAAATCCGTTCCAACGTCACCACCCGTGACGCCTTTCGCAGCCGGTTCTTTCGCTGGTTCAGCGCCTTTCTCGTCATGAAGTTTGTCCATCACGCTCGCGACCACTTTTACCCGGATTGCGAAGTCGGAGAAGCGGCCAAATGGCTGCTGGAAGCGACCTGTCCGGCAAAAAACGCGGAGACGAATGCCGAACTGTTGAAAATCTATCGGGAACTGGACCGCGCCTAGTTCGAGCGCGTTTCCATCACGACTTTTTCAATGCGCTCAAGCGCAGAATCGATCTCGGCCTTGGTCGTGAAAATGGAGAGCGAAAGCCGCAAACTGCTGAACGCGCGTTCGTCGCTGAAACCCATCGCCTTTTGCACGTGACTGGGTTGGGCCTTGCCCGTCATGCAGGCGCTTCCCGCAGAGCATTGGACGCCGGCCTGATCCAGCTTGGGGAGCAGCTCGGATGCGGTGCAGCCATCGAAGGAAACATGAGCGACATTGCCGGTCCGGTGCTCACGCGATCCATTGAGGTGAACGCCATCCAGCCGCTTCACCAATTCGTTTTCCAGGAAATCGCGAAGTTCAGTCATTTCGGCATGGCCATCTTCATCAATCCGCAGCCTCATGATTTCAGCGGCTTTTCCCAATCCGACGATAAAAGGCACATTCTCGGTTCCACTGCGCATTCCCGATTCCTGGCCACCACCCCGGATCATCGGCTCAAAGTTTGCGTTTTCCCGGATGAACAAAGCTCCCACGCCCTTCGGCGCATGAAATTTGTGGCCGCTGATCGAAAGGAAATCGACCGGGACGTCCGCAACGTTGATCGGCACCTTTCCAACCGCCTGAATCGCGTCGGTATGGAAGCTCCACTTGGCCGCTGAAGCGATCTCGCAAGCTTCGGCAATCGGCTGGACTACGCCGGATTCATTGTTGGCCCACATGATTGAGCAGAAGCCCGGTTTGGTGGAATCAACGACGGTTTCGAGGTCCGGAATCCGGAGTCTGCCATCCTCATTGACCCCAACGCGTTCAACGTCGAACCCGACCGCCTGCATCGCTTCGAGAGGTCGGAGAACCGCGCTGTGTTCGATTTCGCTCGTGACAACTTTGGAGTTTTTTCGACCGATCAGTCGCGCGAGGGATTTGATCGCCATGTTGTTCGACTCTGTGCCGCACCCCGTGAAGACGATCTCCGTCGGCCTTGCCCCAATCAACGCGGCCACTTGCTCTCGAGCGTTCTGAATTGCGGCTTTCACTTCCTTGCCGGCGGCATAGCCACTGGACGGATTGTACCAGGTTTCCGTCAGAAATGGCATCATTGCTTCTACCACCTCGGGATGAACCTGAGTGGTTGCGTTGGAGTCCAGGTAGATGGCAGCCATAAGATCAAGAAGCGGCAATTCGAAGTGTCGGACAACAAAAAAGCCCCGCTGCCGAAGCAACGGAGCTTAACAAAAGTATCAATTAAGAAACTTAACTGTCTGCGTCTGCTTTTGCCCATGTACGGACAACATAGCGAGATGCCTTTGGTCCCAGGCTTTCAACAGCTTGTTCCTTGGTGAGTTCTTTGGAACCATCGGTGACAACGGTCACTTTCTGGGTTCCTGCCTCTTCACCTTTTTCAATGAGGACTGATTTTACGCCTGCTAGAGATGTGAACGCCGAACTGACGTCCTTTTTACAGCCTGCTCAAGTTACGCCGGTCATACCGGCCGTGTAGGTTGCTTCACCTGCCAAAGCCGAACCGGCGAAGGCAAATGCGAGCAATCCGAGGGTTGCCATTAGTTTTTTCATCGATGGTATTTTAACTTTACGATTTGTTTGCCGTCAACTGATGATGACAGCGCAAGTCTAGACGTCCACCTCACGGATCTATTACAAGAAAGTTCACACTTTGATCGATTTTTGGAGGTTGGATCGAAAATTCAACCCATTTCGCGATTGCGACCGCCGCAGATTCGCGAATGATCCCCTCGAAATGCCGAATCTGCTCCCCGGACAACGTTGGATAAGCCAGACCGAACCCGAAATGGGGTTGGGGACGGTGGTGGAACTCGAAGGTCGTCGCGTCACGCTTGAGTTCCCCGTCGTCGAAGAACGTCGAACTTACGTCGCCGCTTCCGCTCCCTTGCAACGCGCACTTTTTCAGGTCGGGGAACAGATTGAAACGGAAGAGGGGCAACGAATCACCGTGGAGAAGGTCGAGGAGAAGAACGGGCTTTTGACCTATTTCGAGGGCGATGTGGCGATTCCTGAGGGACTGATTTCGGCCCGCTCAAGCGGGGGAGGGCTTCTGGGGCGCCTTTATTCGACCATCATGTTTGATGATCCCGCAGATTTCGATTTGCGATTTCAGACGCTCAAGCTGGATGCCGAGTATCGCAAACTCCCGGTGCGAGGCTTGATTGGAGGGCGCGTGGAACTCATTCCCCACCAACAGTTTATCGCTCGCGAGGTCGTTTCGCGAAGGGTGCCTCGCGTTTTGTTGGCCGATGAGGCGGGACTGGGCAAAACGATTGAGGCGGGATTGATTTTGCATCGCCTGCTGTTGAGTGGCCGTGCGAATCGCGTCCTGGTCGTGGTCCCGGAATCCTTGGCGCATCAGTGGTTTGTCGAGTTGCTCAGGAGATTCAATCTTGCCTTCACCCTGGTCGACCAGAGCTATTGTGAAGCGGTTGAAATGCATGATGCGGAAGGGAATCCCTTCACCGGTGTGCAACTTGCCCTGACGACGATTGAATTCCTGACCGGAGCGCCAAACCGGCTCGAGCAGGCCAGCCAGGCGAGTTGGGATGTGTTGGTCGTCGATGAGGCTCATCATTTGGCATGGGAGCCCGGAAATCCAAGCCCTGAATATTCCGCGATTGAACTTCTCGCGCTCAAAACTCCCGGGTTGCTGCTACTGACCGCGACTCCCCGCCAGGTTGGCGAAACCGGTCACTTTGCCCGCCTGCGCCTGTTGGATCCGGTCCGGCACAGCGATTTTGAGCGCCACCTCGAAGAGAACAAGCATCTCCCGGAAGTGGCCAAGGCTGCCGCAAAACTGGCCGGAGGCAAAAATCTTACGGATGCTGAGTGGAAGGCATTTGGAGGGAAGGTGAAGCGGGTTGATCTCGAGGATCCAAAGGCGAAAGCCCGGCTGATCCAGGAACTGATCGATCGCCACGGAATCGGACGCGTCATGTTCCGGAATGTCCGCGCGGCGCTGGAAGGGAACTTTCCCGAGCGGATTCTCAAGCCGGCTCCTCTGGAGTTGTATTACGAAGAGGCGAGGGAGGCGATGCACGAGGAGTTTTTGTCCGATGTCGCGTTCGGCAAGGCTCCGGAATATGATTTCTTCGACGATCCGCGAGGGGGATGGTTGCTCCGGCTCCTTGAGGATTTGGAGGGCGAAAAGGTTTTGCTCATCAGTTCAAGCCGGGAAAAAGCGGAAGCAATTGCCGCGGCACTCTCCGCCAACGAGGTCGCGGTGGGAGTCTTTCACGAGGGGCTGGAAATGATCCAACGCGATCGGGAAGCCGCCCGATTTGCGGAAGAGAAAGGCTGTCAGATACTGGTTTGTTCAGAAATCGGGAGTGAAGGGCGAAATTTCCAGTTTGCCCAGCATCTCGCCCTCTGGGATCTGCCGTTGAATCCGGCGGTGTTGGAGCAACGGATCGGGCGACTCGATCGGATTGGGCAACCTGGAAACGTCAACATTCACGTTCCGTTCGCGGCAGGGACGGGGCAGGAAGTGCTTTTCCGGTGGCTGCACGAAGGAATCGACGCGTTTGAGGCTCCGAGCGAAGGGGGCGATCTCTTCGTCGAGAAATTCGCCGCGCGGGTTCGTGATCTCGGCAAGCAGGTGGGTTCGGGCGACGCCAAGAAATGGGAAAAGGACGTCAAAACTTTGATCAAGGAAACGCGGAAATACTGCGACGAGGTGAACGCGATGCTGGACGAGGGGCGCGATTATCTTCTCGAACTGGCGTCCTGCCGCCCCAGAATGGCGAAGCAGATTTGCGATGGCATAGCCGCAGTTGATGCCGATACCCGGTTGGAGGAATACATGCTGGACCTGGTGGAGGCTCTTGGCTGGGATGTTGAGCGAATTGAAGATGGCGCCTACGTCCTCGATCCCGAAGGCCAGGAAACAGCCGCGTTGCCCGGGCTCAGTTTCGATGGCTGCTCAATTACGTTTCGGCGGTCAAGGGCTCAGGAGCGGGAAGATTGGCAATTCATCACCTGGGATCACCCCGCGGTTCGCGAGGCCATGGAACACATTGTGCGTGGCGAGCGGGGAACCATTTCCATCGGGAATACCAAAGCGCTCAACACCGGAACCAAGTGGGTCGTCGAGTGCATCTATGTCTTGGAGTCTCAGGCGCCGCCTTCGTTGAATGCGGATCGTTTTCTCCCGCCGACTCCGATCCGCGTTGTGATCGGTGATGACGGCAAAAATCGCACCAAGGAGTATCCGACGAACGCCTTGGCGGGTGACGTTTGGCCCCGGAAACGGCGCCCGGAATTACCCGAAGGACTGCCCGATTCGATCAAAACCTCCGGGGATCTCGCGGATGCTCATTGTCAGAAACTGATCGAGGCCGCGCTCAAACGCGTTGAAAAGCTCTACTCCGCGGAGATTAGCCGGCTGAAGCAGTTGATCGAGCGCAATCCATTGGTCGACAAGAGCGAACTGGAGGTGGTGATGACGGAGGGCCGCCAAGTCATCTCTGCCATTCGAGTTGCGCAGCCCCGATTGGATTCCGTGCGAGTGGTATTGTCCCTCGTTTAGCGGGACGGCTCGACCCGTTCAGCTGAGTTTTTCCTCCAGGAGTTGCCGGACCATTTTCGGGTCGGCATTTCCCTGGCTTTTCTTCATCACCTGACCCAACAGCGCGTTGATCGCTTTCGGATTTCCACTTTTTACCTGCTCAACCGGCCCCGGATTCGCGGCGATCACTTCATCCACGAACACTGCGATTTCACCCGCATCGGCGGCCTCAAATCCCATTTCTTTCGCGATATCGGCGGGCTTTTTATCCGGTTCGGTGAACAATTGCGCAAAAACTTCCTTCGCCTGATTGTTGTTGATCTGGCCATCTTCGATCAAGCCAACCAAATCCCGAAGCTGCTCCGGTTTGACCGGGCTTTCCGCGATCGAAAGATCCGATTCCTTGAGCACGCTGAGTAGATTATTGATGACCCAGTTCGCGATTTTCTTCCCAAACTGGGTCTTCTTCGCGGCAGACTCAAAGTAGTTCGCGAGTTCGAGATCCGCCGAAAGGACGCCCCCATCATAGGCAGTCACTCCAAATTCGGACATGAAACGTTCCTGCTTTTCATGGGGCAGTTCGGGAACATGAGGCTTCACCGCCTTCAGGATATTTTGGGTGCGAATGGGCAACAAATCGGGATCCGGAAAGTAGCGGTAATCGTGGGCATTTTCCTTCGTTCGCATGATCTCCGTCTGCCCGGTTTCGTCGTTCCACCGCCACGTGGCTTGAACGATGGAATTCCCGTCCTCAATCTCGTCAATCTGGCGATCGATTTCGTAATGAAGCGCACGACGCACCGCACTGACCGAGTTCATGTTCTTGAGCTCAATTTTCGTTCCAAACTCCTTCTGATCTTTGGGCCGAACACTGACATTCACGTCGCATCGCATCTGGCCCTTCTCCATGTCGGCATCGCTCACGCCACCGTAACCAAGAATCTGGCGCAGGGAATTCAGATACGCGGCCGCCTCTTCCGGACTGTCGATTTCCGGTTCCGAGACGATTTCCATCAGCGGAGTTCCCGCCCGGTTGAAATCGATCGTCGTCATTTTGGCGTGATGGGTGCTTTTTGCGACGTCTTCCTCGAGATGAATCCGGGTTAATCCCACTTTCTTGCCCGGATTCACGATCTTTTTCTGCGCATCTTTCGGGTAGGCCAACTCATAGAGCGGAACGCCTCCGCCCTCGCACAATGGCAGATCAAACTGGCTGATCTGGTAGTTTTTCGGCATGTCCGGGTAGTAGTAATTCTTTCGGTCCCATTTGCTGATTTCCGGTGTCGTGCAGCCGAGCATTTGACCCGTCAAAATGGTCATTTCGATGGCGCGCTCGTTCAGAACCGGAAGCGCTCCGGGAAGTCCCAGGCAGACCGGGCAAATCAGGGTATTGGGGTCTGAGCCAAACCGTACAGGACAGCCGCAGAACATTTTGCTCTGGGTTTTGAGCTGAACGTGAACCTCAAGACCGATGGTGACGATGAAATCCTTCGATGCCATGCAGGTGTAAACCGTGCGAACGGCCAAAGTGCAAAGGCAAAAACGCGGAATCTAGGTGAAAATCCGCTCAATCCACGGAAGGCGCTTCTTGCTGCGGGTTCCCGTGATAATGGCGCGAATTTCATCGGCCATATCAATTTGGGAGAGCTCCCGGCGCAGGTCGGGATAGTCCTTGAGGGTGCGACGGACGCGGCGATGCCGCAAAATGTCGAAATACTTGTTGTACTGCATTCCCCCGGCGATCAGCGTATTGATCTCCGGATCTTCGTAAAGTTCCATCACCGCCGGATGTTTCGCGATTTCCCGTGTGTCTTTGTGGCTGCGAAGCTGTTGGGCGAGGCTGGGATGGTAGCTTGCGATCAACAAATGAGCGAGATTTCGCCGGGCGACCGGTGTGATGGGATCGACCGTGTTAAGGATTTGCTGGCTTTTCGGGAGATTTTCCACAGCATTCCGCCAACGAACCGCTGCGATCGTTTTTGGATAGTTTTCTCTCGACCACTGGCCGGCTCTTGCGGAGATCTTGTCGACTTCATTCAACTCCCACATCGTGCCGTTGACGCGCACCAGCAGAGCCAGCAACAGAAGTACCGCGGCCGTGGGCAACAGGCTGAGAACCGCTCCGCTTCCGCCATACATCCAGTTTCCCAGAAACGAGTCTTTTCCAAACACCTTCAGAAAACAGGCCTTCGTGACAAGTCTCACCAAACTGAAGGTGATGATTGCCAAGCCAATGCTGACCACGACGGTCATGTTACCGTTCAGGTTCACATCCCCGTAGCGCCGAAGGAGGTCAAGTCCGTTATTACAAGCCCACCAACCTGCGAGACCTCCCGCAAGCCAGCTCGATAAGGCCCAGAGCAGGGACATCGCGCCCTTGGTCCAGGACCGAATCGCCATGTAGATGGCGAACATGGTGCCGATCAGCACAAAGATCGAATCTTCGGCCATGAACTCGCCCGCATCCATCAATCGTCTCCGTGCCAGCAGTCCATTCCGGTAATCGATTGTTGTAAGGCGTGATCGCAAAGAACCAGTGCGGTCATTGCTTCGACCATCGGGACCGCCCGAGGCAACACACAGGGGTCGTGCCGGCCACGAGCCGCCAATTCGGTGTCTTTGCCGCCTTCTTCGACCGTTTTCTGATTCTGGAGAATCGTCGCAGTCGGTTTAAACGCGATTCGGAAAAAAATTGGCTCGCCATTCGAAATACCACCCTGAATTCCGCCACTCCGATTGGACCGAGTTCGCACGCGATCGCCTTCCATGTAGAATTCGTCGTTGTGCTCCCGTCCGGTCAACTTGGTGCCTTCAAAGCCCGAGCCAATTTCGAATCCCTTGGTCGCGGGCAGGCTCATCATCGCCTTGGCCAAATCCGCCTCCAGTTTGTCGAAAACGGGTTCTCCCCAGCCGGGAGGACAGCCACGAGCGACGCATTCGACGATACCTCCGATGGAGTTGCCTTCGCTTCTGACGTCTTCGATGAGTTTGATCATTTCGTCGACCATTTCCGGATCCCCGGTTCTGACGATGTTGGATTCGATCGTCTCAAATTGGACGCTTTCCGGATCCACGTTTGCGACCAGGTTTTGAATCGTTTTGACGTAAGCGAGGATTTCCAAATCGGGAGCAAGCTTGGCGAGCACCTTCTTCGCGACGACCGCAGCGGCCACACGCCCAATCGTTTCCCGGGCACTGGCTCGACCGCCGCCCTGCCAATTTCGAATCCCATATTTGACCTGGTAGGTGAAATCCGCGTGGCTCGGGCGATACTTGGTCTGCATCTCGCTGTAGGCACCGGGCCGCTGATCCTTGTTCCGCACCAGAACCGCGATCGGGGTCCCAATCGTCTTTCCTTCGAATGTGCCTGACAAAATCTCACAGGAATCCGCTTCCTTGCGAGGAGTAACGATCTTGCTTTGGCCGGGTTTCCGGCGGTCGAGATCAACTTGAATATCTGCTTCCGTAAGTTCGATCCCGGGAGGGCAACCGTCGATCACCACGCCGACGCCACCACCGTGCGATTCACCCCACGTTGAAATTCGGAAATTTTGGCCAAAAGAGCTTCCCATAATTGTGGACTAACAAAGAGGCGGGTTCGACAGAACGCAAGCTCAGTTGGAGGCCGGAGCAAACCGGGTTCCGATTCCTCGCCCCTCGACCAATTCGCTCAATTGTTCCGGATTCGTGCCCGAGGCGATGATCGTTTCGATTCCCGCATTGACCGTAAATCGGACCGCCTGAAGTTTGCTGGCCATCCCGCCAACGGAGAGGCGCCCTTTGCTGTCGTCCGCAAAATCCATCACCTCATCCAGGTTTTCGACATACTCCACGATATCGTTTTCGTCGATCGAGTCCGGACCTCGCAACCCGGGAACGCTCGTCAGAAGAATCAGCAGGTCGACTCCCATGAGTTCAGCGACTTTCGACGACAGATTGTCATTATCGCCGAACCGAAGTTCATAAACCGCGACCGAGTCGTTTTCATTGATGATTGGAACCACCTCGCTCTGCTCGGTCAGGCACTGAAGGGTGTGGAGCACGTTTTCGCGGCGTTTCTCGACCTCGAAATCTTCGTTGGTGAGGAGGAGTTGAGCCACTTTCAGATTAAAATTGCGAAAGCCGCTGTCGTAAATCTGCATCAAACGCGCCTGGCCAACCGCAGCGCAGGCCTGGAGCATTCCGGTTTCGGTTGGGCGTTCATCGAGTTGCAAGGCACTCATTCCCGCCCCAACCGCACCGGAGGAAACCACCAATACTTGATGGCCGGCTTCGACCAAATCCGAGACGGACTGAATTAGCCGCCCCAGCATGGCATGATTCAGCGCACCGTCATGGGGGCGGGTTAAAACGCCGGTGCCGATTTTGATGATGACTCGTTTTCCGGAAGGATCACTCATGGAAGGTCGGGAAAATCCCTTGCCTAGGGCCCAGTGTAAAGTAATGGTTTCGGCCCGCTTCACAGCGGCGACTAGGCACCCGTAGTAAAATGGATATTACGTCGGTTTCCGGAGCCGAAAGTGCAGGTTCGATTCCTGCCGGGTGTACTCCGTCTCTCGGGGGAGGAGGAGGGGTTAGAATTCGGACCGGCGATAGGCCGCTGGTGAAGTTCCGCGATGCTGTTTCATCATTCGACTGAAGTAGTAGCGGTTGGGGAAGCCGCAGTCCTCCGCGATTTGCTCGATCGATGAATCGCCGTGACGCAACATTCGGCAGGCCCGGTCGAGGCGAAAGTCCAACAGCACGCGCATGGGCGACATCCTGACATGCTGTTGGAAGAGATGGTTCAGATTGCGGACGCTCAAACCGGCGGCGCTGGCGACATGCTCGGAGGTGAGTTTTCGAGCGAGATTGCTGTGCATGAAATCCATGGCCGATTCGACCCGGACATCGACTTTGCGCTTGGTCCAGATTTCTGCGGAAAGTTGATGGAGAGCCTCCGCAACGAGAATTGCGGATTGCCACGGGAACGGAGTTTCCTGGGCCGAGGAAAGCTGATTCAACGCGGAGGTCATTGATGAAGTCAGCTCAACGGGAAATACCCCGGTGGTGGCCCGGTCTCCGCTCGGGCCCAGGATGAAATGGGAATACCACTTGGAAAAAGGGCCGACGTTGGTGGAGCGGATCGTGGTTCGAGGTGGAATGAGATAGCCTTTTCCCGGCGCGAGCTCCGTTTCGATTTCCGTGCCTTCGCTTTCCGTCCAAATGGTTGCCTTGCCTGAAACCGGGACATACAGCCGCCAAAATGGGTCATTGAGTCCCTGGAGTTTCCAAGTCGTCAGTTCGATTAACCGGGTGGAGAGGATCTGAAGGTTAACATTGCGTAAAATGACGAGGCGTTCCCCCGAGACGCGATGCGGCGATCCCTCAGGCACGAGGCTGATGAATTTTTGTTCGCCATTCATTACGGGGTTCGTTTCAGTAAATACACGCGGACAAGAAAGGGCGTCCGGGAACGCATTGGTGGAATTCTGCCGGATCGGACACAAAGTCGGCGAGACAAGGCATGGTGATTCCAAAAGATGACCATATTATCGTGACGTCATCAAGCAGTCATCCGAGTTAAGGGGTTTTCTCGGATTGCTTAGTGGGGCCGCTTGCGACCATTTTTGGTTGCAAGCGGCTCATTTCATTTCTGCCACAGGCAGTTTCGGGGCGTCTTCCGAATTTGACACAAACCTCTCAGGTGCGGGCATGGTGCTTTGGGAAATATGGCACGATCCTGGTTTCGTAAGTCAAAACCGAACCAAATTCCTCCAATGCCTGTTGCCAATTCCTACCAATACCGATCCATGCTTGATGCCGCCCTTGAACAGGGACATGCGCTGCCGGCGATCAACGTTTCAACGGTGACCGCAATCAATGGAGCCTTGAAAGCGCTTTCCGAAGCGAGGTCCGACGGCATCCTTCAAGTGCTTCCCTGCGCCGCGGAGTTCGCGTCGGGCGACTCGGCAACCCCGGCCGAGGGAGCGATTGTTCTGGCGGAAGCGGCCCACCGGTTGGCGAAGCAGTATGACATTTTGATTGGGCTTCACACCGATCATTGCCTTCCTGAAGACGTGGATCGATTTCTGCTTCCCTTGATTGAGGAATCGGAGCGCCGGCGCGGTCTCGGATTGCCCAACCTGTTCAATTCCCACATGTTTGACGGTTCACGGCTTCCCTTGCCGGAGAATCTCCAGCAAGCCAAGCAACTGCTTCGCCGGTGCAGTCAGATCGACATCGTGCTCGAGATTGAAGCGGGGGTCGTTGGGGGAAATGAAATTGAAGGAGATCCGGAGTCATCGAGCGGGGTAACGACGCCCGAAGAGATGGTGGAAGTCTATGAGCAGTTGGAAGGGCAGGGACGCTATCTGTTCGCTGCGGCATTTGGGAACCTGCATGGGAGCTACAAATCCGGCGCTCTGGATATCCAGCCGGAAGTGCTTCGAAGGGGACAAAAGGCGGTTCGCAAGAAATTTGGGAAAGACGCGGGATTCGAATTTGTGTTTCACGGGGGCTCCAGTTCTCCGGTGGGGCAGATTCGCGAAGCGATTCGCCATGGAGTGGTGAAGATGAATCTCGACAGTGACACGCTCTATGCCTTCACGCGTCCCTTGGCGAAGCACTTGTTCATGCATTTTGACGAGGCGTTGAGGCTGGATGGCGAAATGGGGATCAAGAAAGCCTACGATCCCCAGGTCTATCTTCGGAAGGCGGCAGAGGGCTTTGGCGCTCGCGTGAAAGAAGCCTGTCACGATCTCATGAGTGCGGGGCGCACGTTGGCCGTCACGGCCGGTTGAATGGAGGATTGCTGGATTCGACACAAACTCAGCGCTTCCGGCCATCGCGTCATGGCCATGAAATTCTACAATCGTCGAAATGGACTCAACGTTAACAAACCTCTCCCCAACGGAAGTTCGAGAAATGCTGCTGTTGGTAGCCGATCGGATCATTGAAGCTGAACCTGAACTTTCAGAAGCAGACCGCAACCTGGGGGACGGAGATCACGGAATCGGCATGCAACGCGGAATGAATGCGGCCAAAGAGGCACTCGCAGAAACCGCAGAGGACAGCACCGTTGGTGAGCTGTTTACGGTGATGGGAAAAGCGATGATGAGTTCCATGGGTGGAGCGTCGGGAGTGATCTTTGGTTCCCTGTTTCGAGGGGGAGGCAAAGCCCTGAAAGGATACATTGGCGGATTTGATGCCCGGGCGCTTTCGATGGTGCTTTCCGCCGCCGTTGAGGTGATTCGAGATCGTGGTGGCGCGAAGGCCGGAGACAAGACGATGCTGGA